>Ga0190338_1000014_pt1 | contig 47776 bp, 37 predicted proteins | sample 4872041112_MG_FD_163434 | JGI IMG/M metagenome (GOLD analysis project Ga0190338, IMG submission 163434) | Hydrothermal vent sediment bacterial communities from Southern Trench, Guaymas Basin, Mexico - 4872-04-11-12_MG | ecosystem: Environmental > Aquatic > Marine > Hydrothermal vents > Sediment ... | reverse complement strand
CCATACCGAAGTGGCCCGCCACATTGGGATTGGCGGTAGGGGAAAGCTCTCCTCGGCGGAACCTTTCCACCACCTGACGCACGGTTCCCGAAGCGCCTATTATTACCTTTATGCCTGCAGCCTCCAGGGTCCTGAAGGCGTTGGGACCGCAGTTACCAGTGATCAAGATAGTCGCTCCCTTTTCCGCGATGAGCTGTGCCGATTGGATGCCGGCACCGCCTCCTGCGGAGATATTCGGATTTTCCATCGCCTCGAACTCCAGGGTCTCTGGGTCTACGATGATGAAATAGGCTGCCCGCCCGAACCTCGGGTCGAGCGGAGCATCAAGGGAGGGACCGCTTGCTGTTATCGCTATCCGCATAATTCACCTCGCTTTTGGTTGATAAAGGGGGGATGGCGGGGGGATTTCCCCCCGCCGTACGGAACCTACTTCCCCCCTTCCCGCGATAACTCCTCCATCCTCTTTTCCACTGCCTCCATCTCCCGCTTGAGGAACTCAGCCTGCTCCTTCAATAGTTCGAGCTCATCCTCGGAGCTCATCGGAGGATAGTAGGGAGCTGCTGGATAGGAAGGGGGATAGGGATACCTCGGATAAAACCAACCCGCCCGAGCCCAACCGGGAAGGCCAGTGAGATAATACCACCAGCGATGACCACGCCCCCTTCCCCAGCCGAAAAAGCCACGACCAAAGCCGGGAACCGGATTCATATAACCGGGATAGGGATAACCGGCACAATAGCCGGCAGCCCGCCCGGTCATAGGACCAAGCCCCCAAGGTCCAGTTCCATCTCCAAACGGCATTGCACTCACCTCCTTAAGTTTTCCTCGTCTTCAAGGTTTTAACTACGATGGCTCACCACCAGGGGAGCCACCAACACCATCTTCCCCTTCCTCTCCCCCTTCCTCGACCGGGAAAGAAACCGGGCGGAGGATAAAGGGGAAGAGGAATCATCCTCCTCCCGTAATAGGGGTAAGGAAGAGGAGGATAAGGGAGATAGAAACGGAAAAACCAAGGCATCGACCCTCACCTCCCTTTTTCTACAATGCTGTTAATGATGATGGTGATGCCCCTCTTCATCGTCTCTACAGCCAGAAGCACCCTTTAGCCCTCCTTTGAGATAGAGCGATATGGCATCAACTGCTCTTCCCGAGGCACCAGTAACCGGTTCAATGCCGAGCGAAAGGAAGATATCGATCGCTCTTCCTCCCATACCGCCCGCTATGATCACCTCTGCCCCTTGTTCCTTTATAAACTGAGGAACCACTCCCGGGGCATGAGCGTGATAGAAGGGGTTTCTGATTATACTGCTTTTCGCTATATCTTCTCCCTCAACCTCAGCCAAAAGATAATAAGGACAGCGACCAAAATGGGGGGAAACAGGGCTCTCTAACCCTTCATCTGAGGAGATCGCTACCGCTATCTTCTTCATCCCTTTTCCTCCTTTAGTTCCTTCAGGATGTTGTCCACCACCTCCCGGAGCTTCTCCGCTGCCTTGCCCTTCTTTTTCGAGGCAAGAAACGGCTTTCCCTCATCGCTTGCCTCAACCACCTCTGGTTCTATCGGTATCCGACCGAGGAAGGGGATTCCGAGCTCAGAAGCAGCCTTCTCTCCACCACCGGTCTTGAATAGGTTTATCTCCTTTCCGCAATGGGGGCAGGTGAGCCCGCTCATATTCTCGATGATACCGATGACCGGCACCTTGAGCGTCTGAGAGAAACGAACCGCCTTCCTCGAATCGAGCAACGCCACCTCCTGCGGGGTGGTGACCACGATCGTTCCCGAGGCTTCGGGGATCAACTGGCAGATGGTTAGCGGTTCATCGCCGGTGCCCGGGGGAGAATCGATTACCAGAAAATCGAGCTCACCCCAGTTGATGTCGGCGAGGAACTGACGAATGGCGTTGTACTTCAAAGGACCACGCCAGATAACCGGGGTATCCGGGTTATCGATGAGCACCCCCATCGTTACCACCTCGATCCCCTCAACCTCTATCGGGTCTATCCCACCCATTGGGCTACCGAGGAGCTTTCGCCCTTCGATGCCGAGCATCTTGGCGATCGAGGGACCATGGATGTCTATATCGAGAAGTCCCACCTTATAACCCCGGGAGGAAAGATCGTAAGCCAAGTTGACCGCTACCGTGCTTTTTCCCACCCCTCCTTTACCGCTTATCACAATCAGTTTATGTCTTATTCGGCTCATATTCTCCTTGAGCGCTTCGTCCTTGGCGATGGGGCGTCCTTTTTCCCTTTCTTCGTTCATCGTTTCTCCTTTAGTCGTAGCTCTCCCTTATCTCCTTTTTCGGAAGGAGCGGTTTCATCATCTCTTCCCAGCCGAATTTTTCCCAATAGTTAAATTTCTGATGAATACGATAATATTTCTCGGGCACAGGGTGGGTGCCCACCACTACTGGAAGTCCGGATTTCTCCTCGATGAGTTTTATAAAATCCTCGAGATAAGGACAGGGCGGATAGCCCACCACGAATCCGGTGGCGAGGTGGATCGCCTCGGCACCCGCTTTTTTCATCGCTTCGGGAAGGTCCTCTATGTTCGCTCCAGGACAACCGCCACAGGTACCAAAGGCAACTATTTCCAGTTCCTCTCCTTCGTACCGGGAGAATCCTCCCACCCTTTCCCTCGCCGAGCGGAAGCACTTTGCTCCGGAACAGAGACGATATCGATCGCAGATGATTATTCCCACCTTAGCCATTTTCTCCTCCTTTCCCTTGAGGGAGGTCTTCCTCCTCCATCAATTTATCCCAGTGATAATGGGAGAAAAGGGCAGCTGCTGGGTTGTGGGCGAGGACGCGATCCTTGACGATCAGAGTGGTAACCGGAGCTTCAGAGTGTTTGGTGAAAAGAACATCGTGCCCTACACAGAGCCCCACAATTATGTTCAGCTCTGTTTTCTCCCTCGCCAACACCTTCGCCTGCCCAATGGGATTACACATCGCTTCAGAACCGCCGGGGAGCTCCGGTAGCCCGAAGCGTTCTTTCTCTATCCCGCAGTTCTTACAGACCACCGAGTGGACCTCGAAGTAGCGGGATAGATAGCGGACAATACGCTCTGCCTCATCCGCGAGCCCAATGCAGAAAGCGACTCCCAGTCTCTTATAGCCCATCTCCTTTGCGAAGAAGGCGAGTTCCTTTATCCGGGGCCAAATGCGGTAACCGCTGACCTCGGTTTTTGCTGCTGCCCGCATCATCTTCGCCACTTCCGGATACTCGTATTCGGGGACTTCTACCCCAAAACAGTTCTTACCCTGTGCGCAATCCTTATCCCTACATAAGGCACAGTTAGCCAAGTAGCATCACCCCTTTCTCGTTAGATAGCCCTTCCTCCTTTAAAAACTCCTTGATGTTAGTTGCCTTCATAAACTTCACCTCCACCCCGGCATCGGAGAAAACATAGGTTGGTCCCCCTCCGTGAAAAGCCTCTTTTAGCCGAACCTTATCCACTCCCTCCCCAACCAGCCACTCGCTTACCTTTATCCCTTTGCCCCGCTCAAGGTTGAGGTAGGGGTTTTCAATTATCCTTATTCCCTCTACTGAGAAGTCCTTCGTTTTCACCTCGATTAGGGCGAAAAGGGGGGCTTCCCCGTAATGCTCGGATATCGTTCCCCGCTTGTCGGCGAGAGGGATGGCGTAGATCAGCTTCTCCTTTCTCATCGGCTCAGGGTGGATGACGATGTGATCGACCAGGGGGATTTCCCGTTTTATCAGCGTTTCTATCTCCTCGGCTGCCCGATGCGCTTTGGAAAGCTCATCCGTACGCATAATTAGTTCTGCCTCGATGAATTTGTATCTTCCGGAACTCCTCCCGGAGAGAGCGCGGACCTCAGCGACCAGAGGATAGGAAGAGATCAACTCTTTTATCCTGTCCATTGTCTCGAAATCTATCGAGGCATCGAGAAGGACCCGCATCGAGCCTATAAATATCTCGAGTGCCGCCTTTCCTATGAAAAGGACCACAATGATGGCGGCGAATCGGTCGATATTTATACCAAAGAGATTGGTGATTAAACTTATCAGGATGGCGGTTGAGCTTAGAAAATCTGCCTTTATATGAGCGGAATCGGCAGCGATGGCTGGGGAACCGGTTTCCTCTGCCACCTTCCTTTGATAACGGGAGAAGAGAAACATAGCCCCCATAATGGCGATGAAGCCAGGCAGGGTTATATGAAGATGGCGCAGAAGTGCCACTTTATTACGGGAAAGAGCTCCCTTCAGGATCTCATAGCCAGCGGTGAAGATGAGGAATGAGGTAGCAAGGGCAATGAGGTTCTCCAATTTGTAAAGCCCATAAGGAAAGCTACGCGTCTTCCTCTTTGCCAACTTCAGCCCGACGAAGAGGGCGAAAGCGGAGATAACATCGGCGAAGGAGTGGATGGCATCGGCAAGAAGGGCAAGGCTTCCCGAAAGGATAGAAAGCCCCCCCTTGGCGCCTACCAGCGCCAGATTGAACGCGGTTGATAAAAGTGCTGCCCGTTCGCTTCGCTCCATTGCTACCATCCAATAGCGAGAAAGATCAAACCGATACCTATCCCTATTCCAAGGTTGAATAGTTTCACCATTGCGGTATCCCGTACCGTATAGGAGAGGAGAGGAAGTATACCGTGTCCATCCTGGACGATGGAGCTGGTGAGAAGGATGGAAAAGGGGATGAGCCCTTTAGCGTACATAGTGACGAATATGAGATGAGGTCCCGATTCCGGGATGATACCTACAAGGGCGGCGATGAAGAGCATCTGAATGGTATGAGTTGAGAGATATCCTTGGATATTCCAGTGATTAAGACCAAGCTCGATTATGAGAAGGGCACCAAAGGTCCAGAGGAAGACCCGCCATAGATGCTTTCCCACGATGTGTTTCACTATATGTTCCCTTAGGTAGTGTCCTCCCGAGGCTTCATGGGGATGGAACTGCTGAAGGTCACACTCAGTACAGGGGATAAACCCGATCCTATCCGCAAGCTTATCGGCGATGAAGGCAAAGACTATTCCTAAGATGAAGAGTATTCCGAAGAGGAGAAGCGCTTTCTTGGGGAACATAGCGAGCATCACAAATGCCTCGTCCCCTGAGGTGGCGATCATCACCCCCACCAAAGCGCCAAAGGAGATGAGGCCGTGTACATAGAGGGATATGGTGGCAAAGGTCCCGAGACAGCCCGGTGTTGCCCCAAGCAGGGAGGAGATGAGATATTGACGCCATCTCCCCCCTTTGATCAATTGGGAGAGCTTTCCTTTGGTGATGACATTAAGCAGGTCAACCGCCACCATCATCCCGAAGACCAAACCGGTGATCTTAAGGGACTCAATGGTTACCTTGGTTATTACCCCACTCATTTACTCCCTCCATCCTCCTGATGTCTCAATGACCCCCTCCTTCTCCTATAAAGGTTTCTCCTCCCCCTTTCAAAGACGCTCCGTTGATACTCCTGGTAAACTCTGCACTGGGTACAGAGTTCAAACCTCTTGGCACAGAAGGAGCGGACTATCTCGAAGCAAGGGACGCCCCGGTTGAGATAAGCGGAACAGGAATTCCTTACCTCTGGAGGGCATCCCTTTATCTCATAGCAGGGATAGGAAGCGAGGAGCATCCTGAGCGCAGGAATGGATATCTTCTGCCGATGAATGATCTCCCTGAGACAACGGATCCACTTGAGGTCGTTGTTGGAATAATATCTTCGCCTCCCTCGCCTTGCGGGGAAGATAAGCCCCGCTGCCTCATAAAGCCTCAGAGTTCGCGGATGCACAGCGAGCAATCTCGCTGCTATCCCTATAGGGTATACCGCCTCCTCATCGCCCACTAATGCTGACATAGCATTTTATAATAAACCTGACAATTATAATTGTCAAGTTTTATTGAAAAAAGCGGCATTAAGGAGGATAATTTTCTTATTTTTCAAGGAGATAACCACGCCTTGTCCGTGCCTTTAGCCCTCCTTTTTTTAATTCCACCTTCACCTCATGCCATCTTTTTAATCCCAGGGTCTCCTTGGGGTAATAGCCGATAAGGTACTGACTGCGTAATTCCTCACCGATCCGAGAGTAGACGCCAGCAAGGTCTCGGGCTAAGCGAGGGGAGTAATATCTTCCTCCAGTCTCGTCCGCCAGCCTTTCCATTACCCTTTCGGAGAGGAAATCAGGACGACCCAGGCGGATGGGGTAGATGACGACATCACTTATTCGCGCCAGATGGATAACCTCCTCCAAGGTATGGATACTTCCCGGTCCTCCTCCGAGGAATGCCTCATCCCTCCCATCGGAAAGAACGATGATCGCCTTTCTTTCGGTAAGGAAGCGGAGACGAGAGATGGCGTGATAGATGGCATCGTAGAGGGCGGTTCCGCCGTAGGCTTTTATTTTTCTTATCGCTTCTTTCACTTCTTCTTTGTCGTTGGTGATGTCAGTGAGCTCCTTTATCTCGGAGGCGAACTTGATGGCGAATAGCTGATCCTCATCCCGGATCGCTTCATCGATAAAGGAGCAAGCTGCTTTTTTCACCTCCTCCATAGCCTCGAGCATACTACTGCTTCCGTCGATGAGGATGGCGACGGTTATCGGACGAGAGGTCTTCTCGAAGAGGGCGATCTCCTGAGGTTTCCCATTGTCGTATACTATGAAGTCGTTCTTCTTTAGATCGATGATGTACCGGTTTTCCCTATCGGTTACCGAAACGGTGAGGAGTACCAGGTTGACCTCAGCGCGGTAGATCGTCTTCGGTAAGGGGAAGGGTTTCCTCTTTTTTTTCTTTTTCTCCTCCAGTTTAAAGGTGATGAGGGAAGAGGCGGTTTCCAATGGTGAGGGTTTGGGGGCAAGCGATAAGGAGTGGAGGGGTGCTTTTCGATCGAGGTCGTTTATTACTATATTTGCCGAGAATGACGGAGGGGGGGTTCCCTCAGGGGATATCTCTTTCCAAGGGATGGCGCATTCGTATATCCCTCCATTATCCTTTTGCTTGATTTCCACCTTTACTCCCTTTGGCTTTAGCCTGAAGAAGTTTCTTCCGCGCTCTTCTATCTTCTCCATAAGGGGTTTTCCTCCCCTCAATCCGAAGATGAAGAAGAACCTTTTATCCTCGAAGGTGGGAAGGGTGATCTCGAAGAGGAGAGAGTCCCCCTCCCAGAGGTTTCCTCCTTCTTTGACCCGGGGGAAATCATCATCGGTGAGCTTGAGGAGAAGAAGGAGAGCATCCTCGTTCCAACCTAAAAAGAGAAGGGCGGAGGTGTCTTTCTCTCCCTTCCAACTCCCTCGCACTACTTGATTTGTTCCCCTTATTGGTAACGGGATGGAGCTTAGCCACTCGGAGGGTCTACCATCGATCTTTGCTTTTAGATAGGGGCAGGGGAGGGTATGGTGGATCGGTGAAGGGAGGATGAGAGGGAGAAGGATTATAGCGGTCAATATTCCTAAGGATCCCGGGCTTATGGTGGTTTTAACCCTTCCTTTGGTGATCTTTTCCCTTTTCCTCCTCATCTTCCCTTTTCCTTGACATTGAGATAACAATGGGATATAATAAAATTGTCAAAATGTAAAATTAAGTTCAAAATCGAGGAGTACTATTATGAGGGTGAAGAGAAGGGGGCGTTCTTCTGAGCGAGGAACCGCCCTTATGCTCGCCATCTTTGCCTTCTTTGTCATCTCAGTGCTTATCGGAATCGGTTTTTCCATTATTGGAGGATCGAGGGATATCATTAGACGACAACTCCATTATCGGGCGATGGCGGAGAATGTGGCAAGAGCTGGTTTGATCGAAGCCCATTCCTGGCTCAGAAGACAGACCACCCAACCGGTTACCAATTTCAACCCTCAACGAGACTTCTCCAACCCACTTGATATTATAAACGATACCGATGATCCTTCAATAGGGATTGTTCGTTCCTTCCAGATAGGTTCCATAAACAACCTCTGGGGCCGGTATGAGGTAAGGAAGGCGAATGCTGCTACTCCCTATGCTTCGGTGAGTAAATATAATTGGTGGGATAAGAATGTCCCCAGCTTTTGCGAAGATATCTCCGATAAAAGGTTGGGAAGTACATTCGCTGGTACCGGTAATGTTTGGAGGATGGAGAGCGTAGGATATGTATATGTTTTAATCGATCCAAATAAACCGTTTTACGAACCGCCGAACCGGATAGTTGCCTCGGTGATTATGGCAACCGAATTCCAGCGGTTGGGGTTGACATTAAGTGCCGGTGCCATCCATATGAACTGTGATCAACATATTTCGGTGAGTAATAAGGGTAGGATCGGGGCAACGGGTGAGCCGGGGATCGTGTGGCACGGAAGCGCGGGTTGTAGCGGTAACCTTACTACATCTGCTGGTGGTACAGTGTCGGGGTCTCCGCAACAGCAGTCGTCAACCATACCCCTCACCTTTACGCAGATTTTTGGAGTAAGTAAGGATCAGCTCAAAGCAATGGCTGATATCTATGTGACCAATGTGAGCGATCTTCCCTCCGAGCTTCCTGATTTAGCCATCGTTTACATTGAAGGGAATGCCTCTTTCTCCCGTACCAACCGGCTCTATGGTGGAGGGATCCTCATAGTTGACGGTAATCTCACCCTCACCCAAAACTCCCTTTCTAAGTGGTCGGGAGTAGTGGTGGTTACCGGCAATTTGAATATTGGGGATACCGCTTATCTCAGTGGGACGGTAGTGGTGATGGGGAATAATACCCAGGTTCACGGTAGCGGGGAGGTGGCGGAGATCGATTACGACGGCGACATTCTGAGTGTGGTTCAGCAGAAGATCGGTCAGTACCGGATGACCCGGGCTCCCTATCGACTTCATACCCACGATACCTCTCGCTGGTTTATATATCCCAAGCAAAGGTAAACCTTAAATTATGAAGGAGGAGAGATGGAAAGGATGAAAAAGGAGAAGGGGATCACCTTGGCGGAGACCTTGGTGGCGATGGCCATCTTCTCCTTCATTATGCTCTCCACCGCGGTCTATATAAGTACCGCGTTTACTACCTCCCAGGACACGGAGGATCGGGCCTTTGCTACCGAGAAGGCGCTCCAGATAATCAATGAGCTTCGGGCTTATGCTCAGCGAGGTGAGGAGGGAACGCAGGTGCTCGATAGTTTCGATGATGGTGTTCAGACCAACCCCATCCTCACTACCAAAGAGGGGGTTACTGACCCGGCGGATAGACAGAGTGGAAATGTCGATCTTGGAGGATACTGGAAGTTTAGAAGGAGGATCACGGTTCGTCGCATCCCTAACGCTCCGAACAACAAGGATATCCGTTATGTTACGGTGAGGATCTATCGAGCTACGGAGAACGATCCCACCCATCAGGTCCTCGCCGAGGTCAGTTCCGTGATTCAGACAGTAGCGGATAATTATCCTCCCTCCCAGGTGTTTGACATCTACCTTATCGCATTGAGTAATGTCCCTGGCTGGTGGGTGAAGATGGTGACCATCCAGCCATTGGTGGAGACGGCGATCGAGGAGCTCGAGATGAGGAACCCGGGACTTCAGTTTCGCACCCATTGGGTCACTGAGCTCGCCTACGGCCGGGACAAGGAGTATCTCCCCTATGTGAATGAGACCAACGATTCTCGAGCACCGATACCTTGGGTCTATTTCTATCCCGGGAGGATGCCCGATCCTAGTACCAACCCCAATATCGGTTCCACCCATTACTATGTTGCTGCTCGGTTTAAGGCGAGGGTGAATATCGACGGCACCATCGTTAACGATTACGACGGCAACCCCTCGTCTCCCACTTATAACCCCTACCCCTTTGCGGTTGCCGATCAGTATAACCACGCGATGCGTTATTATGACGAGCTCAATCTGTTCAATAATCGGGTTCAAGCGGGGACTGAGGACGAAAGGACGCCTACCCTTCGTCTTCTTCTCGATGAGATGAATGAGAACCCAGCTAAGTTCGCCAACGCCCTGTTCGTCAATCTTCATGGTGAGCTCCTTCCCGCTCCTCCAGTGAGGAACTATTCCGATCCCGCTAAGGATCCGGAGGTGCTCCAGGGGATAAGGGTGGTGACCCACCCGGAACAGATAATGTATAAGAGTACCGATCCGGTGAAGCTGAGGGTGTACGCCTTCCTTTCAGAGCCATACCGGTATTACAACCGATATGTGGGCACCACCTATGAGCCTAGGGCAGGACATGATATGGTGCGGGAGATAAAGATATTCATTCCGGAATCTTATGACTCTGCAGGTAATATGTACATCATAAAAGCAAGCGATGTTAAGGTCTATCGGATTAGGGGAGGAATAGATTCCGACGGGAGTGATACGGTGAACCATCTTCCTGACTTCACCAACGAGCCAGAGGAAAGGTGGGCTGGTCCTGAACTTGCTCCTACTTCTGGTGGTCCTGAGGATATGTATTATACCATCCAAACCGATTGGGACAACCCCAATACCCCTCAGACGGAACACGGATGCCTCATTACCCTGTACAATACTCCGTTGAAGTGTCGCTATGATTCAAGCGGTCAGCAGGGACTTTACTGGGAATCTTCGGGTAATAGCTCTTATAGAAATACCGTACTTTATGGATTAGAGTATATCCCCTCTCCGGTGTTGGATAATACCTCAACTACCCGTAACTACCGCAACCTGACCGCGGTTGGGGGAAGGAATAAACCCAAGAACACCGCCCGTTGGATAATCGAGATAGACGATAACTCCGATAGCCTTCCGGAGCAAGGATATCTTACCATTGAGACACGGATAGGTGATGGCAACCCAAGTACCGACTGGCAGGACCTTCAATATGGCACACTCTTCCCCACCAGGAACCAGCCAGCAAATCTTTCCCGCACCTATACCTGGATTGGGATGCTTCCTCCAGTGAGTGAACGCTATCAGTTTATTGGGGACCCGAGGCATCATCCCTATGTGGATCAGGAGGCGGATTACAGTGCGACTAATAATCCATTAGGGGATGGCTATAATTGGTTCTGGGATAGTGATGTAGAAGATCCTGATGATGACTCACCCGATGAGTATCCTGGTTATGCTCACCGCTATGAGGGATGGAATTCAAGCAGTCCCATGGCTATCGATGTCCCTCGTTTCTTTATGATCTGGCGGGCAGGGCTTTTAGGGAGTCGTTCGGTGTTTACCTCTATGACCGGTTATTCCTTCTTCTATATGGGGATAGGGAATGAGATCGGTTATGACTCAGTGAACGATTTCCCGAACAGTATCCCTGTTTCCACCGAGCCATTCACCGGATCTGGTGGTGATATGTGGGAGCAGTCGATAATCAGCGGTAGAGGTGGTTCCAAATGGGTGAAGGAGACAGATAATCTTTGGGTGGGGCTTTATTGGATAGGAGAGCTTTATCCGGATTTGATGTACAACAAGACCTGGAAGAATTGGGGTAATTTGCCTACTACTGGTGGGGTGAGGAACTTCGTTAGGGAGGCGAGGAGCGATCTCGATATATACCGATTTGGTTTGAGAAACCATTATCCCGACGAAAAGATCGTTGATTGGGATCCTCTGAGAAGAACCTACACCAGGGGATGTGCTTCCTTCTTCAACGCCACTGCAGCGGGGAGCAGTCAGCCGTTCAACCATCTCTATCGAACCAACACCAATGCTACCATCACCTCCGATGGTCAGGAGATGTCCAATTCCTACAACTTCCCCTTGCCAGCCACTATAAGCTGTTGGCGACCATTTGACCTCGATCTGGGGGGTAATACCCCGCCAGAGTGGAATGTTCAACCTTACCCTGCATTGAGAGGGAGAAATACCCTCCTTAATACCTTTTACCTCCACTCATCGGGTCACCAGGGTAGTGCTTTATTCCGGATGGATGATCTGAACGATACCTCGAGGAGTGCCTACTTCGTGATCAACGGGCTCTCCCCTTCTGGTGATGAAGGAACTGCCCTCATTGCTCGATATGGAGTAATCTCTATCCTTCACGGATTCTTCCTTGCCGGTCTTTCTCCAACGAATCGGATAGTTCAGTTACCTCGAGTGGTTATCACCAAGCCTTCCTCATCCGATGAGCTCAATAACCCATCCACCATTCAGATAGAATGGACGGTGGAGTGGAAACGGTGGGATGGAGAGAAGTACACCTCAGCCTATTCCGATAGCTTCACCGAAAATCAACCTTTACTCTATGTGTTGATGTATTCCGACGATGGCGGTGCTACTTGGCGGTTCATCCAGGATGGGACGGTGAACCAACATATAGGATATCTCCCCACCCTTAGCGATGGTTCCCTGGATAATGCCCATATCGTTACCTCCTCTCCCTATTACTGGTCAACTCCTGGCTCAAGTTTCCCCGAAGGTACTTATATCATTCGGGTAGAGGCTTATCGGAGAAACTTCAACCTCCACTACTCCTATCATCAGGTCCCGGTTTACATAAATAGGTGATGGATATGGAAAGAAGAAGCGAGCGCGGGGTTACCCTTATTGAGATGCTGGTTGCTATTACCATTATGAGCGTCATTACCCTTCTCTTCTACTCCTTGGTCACCGGTACGATGAATGCCAACACCCAACTCGAAGCCCATGTTATACTCTCCTCCTACGGACAGCGGGCGATAAATATGATGAAGTCAGAGGTGGCTCAATCGAAGCGGATATATGAGAACGATACATTTGGAAACGCCCTCCTGAGCCGAGTGACTCTTCCCTCTGCCTACCCTCGTGCCTCCGGTACTCGTCTTCCTGTGATAGAGGGAAGCAAGACCTCTTTCTCCACTGTTCCCACGGGAAGCGTGGGTAATTCCCTTTTCTTCCTCGAGGATTACCCTCCTTTCGTCTACAACAATAAATACTACATCGATCTCTACAAGTTCATCTATTACTACCTCACCGAGAAGAACGCGGGTGATCTCCGAATAGCTAACCTTCCCAGATACCTGGACCTGGTGAGATTCGAGAGTAACTTTTATGCCAGCTATGACCAGATAATGAAGATTCCCAATGATCCTCCGGATAGAGATAGAGATGGCGTTCTTTCCGCCCTTAATGCTGCTGGCGTGCATTATGTTGTTGATACAGCTGCTTCTTCAGTTAATGATATGTTCTATAGGAATAGTGGAAGTAGTTTAACCAAGGAAACCAGCCATCAGATAGGATATAGTGAGGCAAAGCCATTCATCCGCATCCTGTCCGAGGAGAAGGTCACAGCCAGGCTGAGGTATACCATAGCCTATAATCGGAGCTCCAACTTTCCTATCCTAACCCCGGTTCCCAAATACGCCACCGAGACCGACCGTCCTTTCGGTTTCGAGATATTGGTCATCGGTCCTACCTCGGCGAGGGAGGTTCTCCTCCGACTTGTTTTTGCTGCTCAGATAAAGTATCGCCTTTTCTCTCAGCCGATGGAAGTCGTGGTTCAGGCGAAGGAGTATTAGTCTTCTTCGTACAATTCAGGGAAGGCTTTACGCGCTTGAAAGCTTGTTTGGGAGAATGGATTTAAGAGAGGAACCTTCCTTGGTTCCTTATGATAAAGGGTTAGGCTATCCCAGTTAACCGCTCCCCTCAATCCCTTTTTTACCAAAAGGGTGATAAATTCTCCTCGGATGTGAGCCCTGGTATCTTTAGGGGGAGAGGAGAGGGCTTCCTTTATCTTTTTCCCCAGTCCTGGGAAGGAATTCCCCACTCCTTTCTCCCGAAGGAGGTAGAAAAGTCCCCGTTCCCGGTCGATGAGGTGAAACTTCAGATCTCGCTCGATTAATCCATGATAGCTTCGGTTTACCTTGAAATATTCGGAAAGAGCGAGCTGGGCATATTTAGCATGTCGTTTCAAGGCGAGGTAGTCTCCCTGCCTCAATCGGGAGCGAAGAAAGCCATCTAAATCAAACCGCCGGGGGTCCTTATTACGGTGATAAAAAAGTGCTCCTTCGAGCCCCCAGCTCTTCATTTTTCTAATGAAGTATTGCCACCGGTTTAGCTCAGAGAGGGTAATCCCCTCCCTTTTTAAGTAGCGTTCCAGGAGCCACTTTTTGGTGATCCAGTCTATCTCTCCTACCATAGCCTCTGGCTTTGTCTCAAGTTTTGACAGCACCTCCTCCCACCTTTCCAGAACCTCTTTTTGGTAAGGTAAGATGTTGACATCGTTTCGGGCGAAATAGTTCTTTACCGCTTTTAAATACCACCATTGGAGCTCAAGAGCGGTTATAAACCGCCCATTCTCCAATCTTACCTTCGTCTTCAGGGAGGGATCACGAGATATCTCTCGTAGGGCTTGGATGGGATCGTCGAGATCGAAGTGCTCGTTCAGCGCTCCTCCCTCGATTGCCTGAAGGACAAGGCCCGTGGTGCCCAATTTGAGATAGGTGGCGAGTTCGCTCATATTGGAATCGCCGAGGAGTATGTGAAGACGCCGGAATCGCTCCACTGAGGAAAGTGGTTCGTCCCGAGAATTTATTATCCCTCGACGGAAAGTGGTGTCAGAGGAAAGCTCGGAATCAATGAAGTCCGCTCGCTGAGAGAGCTGGAAGTAGAAGCCCTCGGGTGTGAAGATTTTGCCCGCTCCGGTTATTATCGTCCGGCTTATCAAAAAGGGGATGAGCCGTCTTATGATAAGCTTAAAAAAGGAGCTCTCATTCAAGTTCCCTCCCCGACGAGCAACGAGATAGTTCTCATGACAACCGAAGGTATTCCCTCTGATGTCGACATTATTCTTGAATACCATTATCTTTCCCCGGGTTGGTTTACTTGAGAGCTCCTTTTCAGCGGAGCGGGCGAGCTCCTCAAGCATCCTCTCTCCCGCCTTATCGTATATCACCACCTCGAGCGGGGTAAGACACTCTGGAGTGGCGAATTCGGGGTGATCACCGGTGTCGAGATAGAACCGCCCTCCATTACTCAAGAACATCCGGTTTTTCTTAACCGCATACCGTCTTCTCTCAGGGATGAAGCTTCCGTAATCCCCCCTTACCTCAGGGTAGAACTTCTCCTCGTAAAGGCGGATATAGCCCAACTTGTCCATCTCCTCGTTTAACAGCTCAAACATCTCGGTGCCGGTGAGAAGGCTGTGCTGTCCCCTCTTTTCGGGATAATGAATGATAGCGTATTCGGTTTCCAGTCCAAATATACGGTTGATCATTTACTGGACCTTATGAGGAAAGCAGATTCTTTATCTCCTCACGGGAAAAGCGGTGGAGCTTCCGCTCCCGATTGAGGGTGCCATCAAGTATGGCAAGCTCGAGGTGGTTAGGGGAGAGGGGGATACTTCTCGGTGCGGAAGCAAGGGCACGATGAGCGAGCCGTAGTGCCTCCTTAAAGGGAAGTAGTTTTCCCTTAGGGAACTCCTTGGCGAGGAATTGTCGGATTACATTTTTCTTTAGCTCCTCTGTCTCCGGATGGCGGAAAATATCCCCAATTACCGCAAACCCCTTTTCCTCAATAAGTCCTCCGCTTGCTGGGATATAGTAGATGTGGTTCTCCTCGTCCTCCTCCCCAAGCTCAACAAGGAGAATCTCTACCTCGAGGGGAAAGAGACGAGAGCTAAAGATCTCGCCAAGGGTAGTGGAGAATTCCGAAGCAAGTGCTTTTGCCTTAACATCCTTTCTCGAGTAGGCAAACCCCTTGAGATCGGCATATTGCACCCCCGCCCTTCGCAGTTTCTCGTAATCGTTATAAACCCCAGTGCCAGCGAAGGCTATCCGATCGTAGATCTCAGCGATCTTGTTCAGGGTGCTACTCGGATTTTCGGCAAGGAGGAGAATACCTTTTTTGAATTCCAGGGCGACGATGGGGTTTGCCCGGGCAAGCGCTTCCTCCACGATGTCCCGTTTTATCTTCAAAAGCTCCTTTGGAGAGACGAATTGGCTGAACTCCATCATTTCTCTTCTCCGTATCCTGGGATGTCGGAGACCCCCCTTTCCGAAACATCCTTTATCAAGAAGAGTTTTCCTGAGGTGGCAGCATCCCTCTTAGCGGCAAAGGATAACGCCTTCACCATCAGCTCAACCGCTTCATCCCGGTTCATACCATCCCGGAAGAAGTGTTCGAAGGTGCTCTTCGCCCTTTCTCCGCCGGAGCCGGAAGCGGCATAGGGCTCCTGCTTGGATCGGGTAAATGTTCCACCGGTTATGTCGTATTCGAATATCTTTCCCCTCTTTTCCTTGAGGTCATATCCCACGAATATCGGCATTACTGGAAGTCCCATTACCGCTGCCGGAAAATTCTGCTCGATGAGCTGAGAGAGTTTGTTCGCCTTTCCCTCCAAGGTGAGGGGGATTCCTTCCATCTTCTCGTAGTGTTCGAGCTCTGTTTTGAACAGCTTTGCCATCTTTATGCTGGGACCAAATGTCCCCGCTATCGCCAAGGCGGAATAATCATCGGTTTTGAATACCTTGACCACATCCTCGCTCACTACCAGATGACCATCGATGGTCGCCCTGCGGTCGCCAGCGATCAACACTCCACCCTGATAGCAGAGGGCAGCGATGGTGGTTGAACGGACTACTTCTTTTGGAACCTCGAGCTTATTGAATGAGGGGATGAGCTCAGGATAATGAGTTTTGAGAAGAGCGGTGAAGCTCGGTCCCGTATATCGATGGAAAAGCATCGTTACTCTCCTCCTTCCTGCTTAAAGCTGTCAACAAACCTCTGTGCCTCCTCCTCCGGATTCTCCTCCGCCTCAGATAGAACATCGTCTATTATCTCATCGAGTTTCTTAAGCCTCTTCTCTATTTCCTCGCCCCGTTTTATTACCTCTTCCTTTGGGGTCGGACCCCCTTTTTCTTCTTTCTCTTTGCTTTTTCTTTTTTCCGGTTGTTTCTCTTTTGATCCCATTTTTCACCTTAAGCCGATATCTTTGAAAGAAGTTCCTTCGCTGTTTTTACCTTTTTAAAAATATCTCCTACCTCGGCTCTCGTCCCTTTGGTAGGATCGGGAAGAGGAACCTTTATTAGCTTCTCCCCGCCGAGGTCGAAGGTAAGGCTGTCCCAATTCGCCTCCACGATGTCTGAGGGAAAACGGCGGAAACACTCCCCTCGGAAATAAGCCCGGGTGTCCTCTGGGGAATGGGAGAGGAAGTGATTTATCCTCTCTTCGCTTACCACCCGTCTCACCTCACCTTCCTGCTCGAGGAGGAAATAGAGCCCCCGTTTCTCATCGATGAGGTGGTATAAAAGGTCCATCTTTCTCAGCCGGGGGTCCTCCCAACTTATCCCCTTCCTTCCTCGGTAACGGTCGAGGAGCCATAACTTTATCACCCAGTCTATCTCCGAACGGAGAGCTAAGGGATCGTCAGCCAATTTTTTGAGCACCTTGCCCCATTCAGCAACCACCTCCCGTTCTTCAAGGGTGGCTTTCCCCTTTCCCTTTATGTAATCCCGCGCCTGTTCGTAGTATACCTGTTGTATCTCGAGGGGGGTTAGCTTCCTCCCATCAGCGAGAGAAAGTTTAAGCTTGAGATCAGGGTGGTGGGAGATGGCGAGGTTGGCTTTAACTGGTTCCGCAAGCTCAAGGTCCTCAGAGAGAGCATCATCCTCCACCATTTTCAGGACAATGGCAGTAGTACCCAGTTTCAGAAAGTTGGTGTATTCGCTCATATTGGCGTCGCCGATTATCACATGGAGACGGCGGAACCTCTCTCTGTCAGCATGGGGTTCGTCTCGCGTGTTTATCAGGGGACGTTTGGTGGTGGTATGGGCACCAAGGATGGTTTCGAAGAAATCAGCCCGTTGAGATATCTGATACTTAACCGAACCTACCCCGTTTTCCGCCCCTACCTTTCCTGCTCCGGTGAATATCTGCCGGCTGATGAAGAAGGGGAGAAGATATTTCAACAGATAAACCGGCGGTGAGGATGAGGGGGGAAAGATTCGGTGATATGCTTCTTTCGAGATAAGGTAATTTTCATGGGAACCATAACTATTTCCCTTTCTATCCGAATTGTTCTTGTAGATCTCTATCTTCGTTCCCGGCTCAAGCCGTTCCATTGCTCGTTTCGCTGCTAAAGTGATAATCCTTTCCCCAGCCCGATCGAAGGCGACCGTATCCTTTATCTTCAAACACTCAGCGGTGGAGAACTCGGGATGGGCATGATCCACATAGAACCTCGCCCCATTCACCAGAAGGTTATTTATCTTCAGATTATCAGCCCGGGAGACCCGTACCGTTTCCCCCTCAGAGGTAAACCCTCGGGCGTCGAGGAATGGGGTTTCCGCCTTGTAATCCCAACCCACCTCAGCCACCCGATCGAAGGAGTTAACGATCAGGTAAGAGGCGCGGATAAGGTCAAGATTCGTCCCCGGAGTGGTAACGGCGTATTCCTGTTCTATTCCCATAACCTTTGGTATGCTCATTGTTTCCCTTAGAGGTAACGGCTATCCACCCTTATCTCCTCTACCTCCTTTTGCTCTTTCCTTAGCCTGCCCGGAAGTAAGCTTTCTACCGCAATTATTCGCTCTCCCTTTCTACCCGCGATCTTGGTCCAATCGTCGGGATTGGTGGTATTGGGAAGGTCTTCGTTCTCCTTATATTCATCCCGAATCGCTTGGAGGATATCCTCTTTCCTTATGCCCTTCTTCCCTGTCTGAATTAGTCGCTTCAGGGCGTATGTTTTTGCCCGGGAGACGATTGCTTCGATCATCGCCCCGGAGGAAAAATCCTTGAAATAGAGGATCTCCTGCTCCTTGTTCTGGTAGGTAACCCTGAGAAATTGATTCTCCTTCTTCGTCGAATACATCTCCTCCACTGCGACATCGATTAGATGGGAGACCAGCTTTTCTGGATCTCCGCCGAAGTGAGCGAGTTCCTCGGAAGCAAAGGGGAGATCAGGAGTAAGATATTTTCCAAAAATCTCTTTTGCTGCCTCTTTGTCTGGCCGATCGATCCTTATCTTGACATCGAGCCTCCCCACTCTGAGGACCGCGGGGTCTATTAAATCCTGTCTATTGCTTGCTCCGATTACGATTACATTCTCAATGCTTTCCACACCATCTATCTCCGCCAAGAACTGGGGCACGATGGTGGATTCGATATCCGAAGAGATGCCGGAACCCCGAATGCGGAATAGCGACTCCATCTCGTCGAAGAAGACGATGACCGGAAGTCCGTAAGATGCCCTCTCCTTTGCCCGCTGAAAGACCTCGCGGATGCGGTACTCCGTTTCCCCCACATATTTGTTCAAGAGCTCCGGACCTTTTATGTTGAGGAAGTAGCTCTTTATCCCGGTGCCAAGTTTCTCCTCGGTTTTCTTGAGCTCTTCATCGAGGTTGTTGAGGTCTATTTTGTTTGTCCGCAGATACTCCTCGAGCCAATGAATGGCATAATCCTCGTCGCTCATCTCCTTCCGGGAGAGGAGATATTCCTTCCGCTTACGCTCCAGCATCTCTCCAATCCTCACCCGATCGAGACAGGCGCCGAATCCTTTCTCCTTGAGCTCAATAAGGAGGTTATACCAATCGGTTATATCCCAGACAAGCTCGCTTTTCTTTCCCTTTCTTGCCGCCATCCGCCTTATGAATCTCTCCAGGATGCCGGATTCGTCGAGCTTCTGATAGAGCGCCTCGGTGTCTCCTTCAGGTGGGTTCTTGTAGATCGCCCGGTAATCGTAGATCTGGGAACAAAGGTTTTCAAACCGCATCAGGATGTCCCGCCCCTTCTTTCCTTTCTTTAATTCTTTGTAGATCAGTATTGCTTCTTTATTCTCCTCAAGGAAGCGACGGATCCTCCGGGATAAAGAGTTGGCTACCGCCTTTGCCAACATCGTCTTCCCACAGCCAGGAGGTCCGTAAAGGAGGATGCCCTTAGGTGGTTTGAGCTTAAATTGGGAGTAGAGATGACCGTAGATATAGGGTAGCTCCACCGCATCCTTCAGTTGCTCTATCTGGGGGGCGAGTCCCCCGATATCTTCGTAGGTTACCTCCGGTATCTCCTCGAGTACCACCTCCTCCACCTCTGATTTGGGGAGTACCTCGAAGATGAGCTCTGTCTTTGGATCAAACCGGACATTGTCCCCGATACGGGGTTTTTTGGCAAGAAGCGATGAGGAGAGTTTCACCACCCGCTCTTCAGTATCCCGGGAACGGATGATAACCCGGTCCTCATCAAGCAGGTTCACCACCTTCGCCACCTCGCCTACAGCGAAGTCATCCCGAAGATCAACGATGTTAAAAGCTGGGTTTAGGAGAACCCTCTGCCCTGGTTTTAGGTCCTCCCGCTTTATCTTCTCGTTTGCTATTTTGACCTCGTAGATCTTTCCATCCACCGCTATTTGAACCAGCTCTGGATCAGGGGAAAGCCCGATGAAGGTGCCATAGGGAAGGGGAGGGGCTTTCAACTTGCCCACTTCCTCCCGAAGGAGGGCGATCTCTCGTTTGGTCATCTCGAGGATATGGCGGAACCGCTCATTCTCCTCCCGAAGTCTTTTTACCTCAGCAGCGAGGAAATCCTTCTCTCGCTCGAGATCCCTGAGTTTAAATTTTGTCTCGAGGATATCTTCCTCTCTCATATTTCTCCCTAAGTTAGGCTTGAGGTTTTAATCTCTTTTTTGCACCAAGGAAACTGCAGGAGAGGGAAAGTAGGGTTTTGGTTTCCCCTTTTTCAGAGAGAGAAGAGCTTCCGCTTCGGAGAAGTGTTTCAGTGCTTCCTTCAGCTGATTGTCTGCGGTGATGAGCACCCGGTAGGAGGCGGTTTCGTCGAATAGATTGGCGGCTATCTCCGATTTCAAGAATAGCTTGACATAGCGGATGTCCCTGTTGAACTCTGCCTCGTTGATGTTTATCTTCTCCCTTTTTAGGAAATGTTTGAAATCAGCTACCACCTTGTCCGATACCTGAAATTCTTTAAGGAAGGTAGAGAAATCACGAGCGAGATCTTTGTGGCGGGCAGCATAGCGAGAACCATAGGCGAAGAAGAGATTCCGCTGGCGGAGCTTAGCCACGGTGTTACTGAAATAATCGCTTTTAACCACGATGTCGGGTGTTATTCCACCACCACCATATACCTTTCTCCCCCCTGCGGTTAGATAAACCTCTTTCTTCCTCTCCTTCTCCTCGTTGGGATTGGGATTTACTTCCCCAAATCCCTCGAGGAAGTAGTACTCATTATTCTTATAATTCCGTTGAATGAGCCGACCGCTTGGGGTGTAGTATTTGGCTGTGGTGAGGAATAGGGCTGAGCCATCGGAGAAGCGGAACTGCGATTGAACAAGCCCTTTGCCAAAGCTCCTCTCCCCTATGATAAGACCCCGGTCCCAATCCTGTAGCGCCCCGGCTACGATCTCGGAGGCGGAGGCACTACCGTGGTTTATGAGGACAATTAGGGGATACATTGGATGGGTATCACGATCAGTGGAGTAAAACTCTTCGTTGGATTCTGGTGTTCTCCCTTTGGTGAAGACGATCTTTTTCCCGCCAGAGAGGAATTTATCCGCCACCTGTACCGCTTCGATGAGATAGCCTCCAGTATTTCCCCGGAGGTCAAATATTAGACGCTTCATCCCTTCTTTCTCCAGCATATCGAGCGCCTCCTCGAGCTCGCTATGGGTTGTCTGGGAGAAGCGGTTGAGCCTGATGTACCCCGTTTGGTCATCGAGCATAAACTTGTAGGTTACCGAGTAAATTGGTATCCGATCGCGAACTATGGTGAAATGTAGAGGTTTTTCCAATCCGGGTCTTCTTACGGTAACGGTCACCGTGGTGCCCCGTGGACCACGAAGAAGGCGGTAGACCTCTTCAGTGGTGGTGGGGACAATCGATTTACCGTTGACCTCGATGATCTGATCTCCTGCCCTTATCCCCAACTTCGCTGAGGGACCCCCTTCGATGGTGGAGATGACGGTCAGTACCCCGTCGATAATGTCGAAGGTGATGCCGATCCCCTCGTAATCGCCGCGGTATCGCTCCTCGAGTGCCTTATACTCCTTGGCAGTCATATAAGAACAATGGGGGTCGAGTTTTTTGAGCATACCGGTTATGGCAGATTTAATAAGGGTTTCCGGGGGCACTTCCTCCATATAGTTCTTCTCGATCGTCTTCATCGTTTCAGTGAGTTTGGTTATGACAGAGGGAGTCTCTTTCTCCGAACGGAGATATCCCCCGGCTACACCACCGAGGAAGGCAGAAGCGAGGACCACGATTAAGGGAAACAAGAAGGGACGTTTGAGCATCATCATTCCTCTCTTTAATAATTATATTAGTAGGCCTGATGAAAGTAAAGTCCTAAAATCGGGCATAAAAAATCTCCTTTAAAGGTAATATTATGGTTGATATTAGATCGAAATTAGGCTACAATAAAATAAACCAACTCGGAGGAGGGATTTACCATGAAACAGTTAGAGCTTAACTCTATTGGTGTTGGGTCGGTTTTTAAACTGTATTTGGTGATGGGGGTGGTGATCGGGTTGATCATAGGGATCATTATAGCTGTTGCTGGCATCGGAAAGGGAGCGGCGATGTTTGGCGCTGGTGGCGTTCTCGGCGGTATTCTGGGAGGCGTCGTTTACGGTGTTGCTATGGGAGTAGGTGGTGCTATCGGCGCCTTTATCTACAACATCTTCGCTGCGATGGTAGGGGGGATCAAGCTCACCTTCCGGGAATAACTCCCGCTGAGTTTCCAAACTTTTTAAGCACCCTGGACGGGTGCTTTTTTATTTCCCCTTAGGGGGTAATGTCTCCTTCTTATAAGGTACCGGAATATAGGAGACCGAGGGCCTTCTCTGTGCCGTCTGGGGATAAAGTTCCATTAGGTGGTAAATTTCAGGCGGAAGATCGGTTGAAACAGGAAGCCCCATCTTCTTTGCCATCTCCGAGGTTATGGGGTAGTCGTGGGTCCATTTTCCTTCGGTGAGCGTTTTCGCGAGCTCTTTCGCCTTTTTAAGACCCATTTTTTCCTTCAGGCTTTCCTCAACGAATTCCCTCACCTGCCTCATCGCCTTTTTCCCCACATCGGCTAAGATGAGGGTTTTATCCTCGATATCCTTCTTCTCCTTTTCCTTTACCACCTTGAGGATGGAGGCGACCGGATATTCCCCCAGTTGAGGATCGATGGGACCAAGGACCGCGTGTTCATCCATTACTATCTCATCGGCAGCTAAGGCGATCATTGTGCCTCCGGACATCGCGTAATGGGGGATGAACACGGTCACTTTAGCTTTGTGGCGGAGTAGGGCGCAGGCGATCTGCTCCGTAGCGAGCACCAGACCTCCGGGAGTATGGAGGATGAGGTCTATGGGCATATCGTCCGGGGTAAGCCTTATCGCCCTTAGCACCTGTTCCGAATCGTCGATGTTGATGTAGCGGACGAAGGGGATCCCGAGGAAGCTCATCATCTCTTGGCGGTGGATGAGGGTTATCACCCGTGATTTTCTCTTTATCTCAAGTTGCCGGATGAGCTTCAGCCTTGCCCATTCGAGCATTCTCTGCCGGATAAGGGGGGTGAACATAAGGAATAGAATGAAGAACCAGAAGATGGTAGAGGCGGTATTTCCCATTTTTCTCTCCTTCAGTTTTTGTCTTCCTTAGATTTTATCATAATTTGTTAAAAAGAGAGGATCTTAGGGTTTGTCCTGCCCCTTAATTACGGTGTTTCTCGGCAATTATCTTCGCTATCCTGAGGCTTGCCTTACCATCCCACAAGGGGGGGACTTCCCCCCCTTTCCCCCCCTCCTTAAGGATCCTTTCCGCTTCGGCGATTATTTTCTCCTTATCCTGTCCCACTAAGGTGTTTGTCCCTAAATTTATGGTTATTCTCCTTTCCGTGTTTTCTCGCAGGGTGAGGCAGGGGATATTGAGGAAGGTGGTTTCCTCCTGGATGCCGCCGGAATCGGTGAGGACGAAGCTTGCCCTTTTCATAAGGTTGACGAAGTCAAGATATCCTAAAGGGGGAAGGAGGATTACTCCGTTCTCTACCCCTTCTCCCTCTACGAGGAGATGATTTAGCTGAAATTCCTTTATTCTCTCTAAGGTTCTTGGATGGGCGGGAAAGAGGATGGGGATCTCGGTCGCTATCTCGGCAAGGGCCTCGAGGATAGCGGTGAGCGCTTCCCTCCTATCCACATTCTTAGGCCGATGTAGAGTGAGGAGGGCGTAGCTTTTTACCTCGCCCTGATTAAGAAGTGAAGGAAAGCCTATCCGTTTCACCGTCTCCTCAAAGGCTATTTTATCCTTATACTTGATCAGGGTATCGATCATCACATTCCCCACGAAGTGTATCTTCTCCTCCTCGATCCCCTCGTGGCGCAGGTTCTCGTTAGCCTCCTCGCAGGTGGTGAAGAGGAGTGTTGACAGATGATCGGTGAGGATGCGGTTTATCTCCTCGGGCATAGTGCGGTCGAAGCTGCGGAGCCCGGCTTCGATATGGGCGATCTCGATGTTCAGCTTCGCTGCGGTTAAGCTTGCTGCCAGGGTGGAGTTGACATCGCCTACTACGATGAGGAGGTCGGGTTTTTTCTCGATCAGGATGGGCTCAAGGTTTAGCATTATCTTTGCGGTCTGTTCCCCATGGGTTCCTGCTCCCACCCCGAGGTAGATATCCGGTTCCGGGATTTCAAGTTCCTGAAAAAAGAGAGTGGACATCCGATAATCGTAGTGTTGCCCCGTATGGATGAGGGTCGTTTTGATCTCAGGATAATTCTTAAATGCCTCTATCAAGGGGGCGATCTTTATGAAGTTGGGTCTTGCCCCTACTACCGCTATTATGTTCATCTTTTCCCCACCAGTTCGGATAACACCTCCCGATAGGAGGAGGCGAGTTTGTCGATATCGTATTTTTCCCTTACAAATTTCTTCCCATTCCTCCCGTATTTCTTCCTCATCTTCTCATCCTGATATAGTTCGAGTACCGCCCCGGCGAGCTCTTTCTCCGAATCCGGGGTTATGGGGATACCCGCTTCCCCCCGGGAAAGGGTCTCCTTAGCCTCACCGGAAACGCCCAGAATGATGGGTATCCCCATCGCCATTGCCTCAAACATCTTGGAGGGGATGACCGTTCTGAAGAGGGGATCGTTCTTGAGGAGGACGAGGGCGACATCGCTTGCTGCAAGGAAATAAGGGACGAGGTTTCGTTCTACCCTGCCAGTCAAGGTGATATTTTTGAGAGCGCGTTTTCTTATCTCTTTTTCGAGCTTCTCTCTCTCGGCTCCATCCCCCACGAGGAGGAAGTGGATATCTTTTTTCTCCTTCAACATCTCCGCTGCCTTGATCACCGTGATGAGGTTGTGAGCCATCCCTAAAGTTCCGATGTAGGAGCAGACGAATTTGCCTCTGAGATGGTATCTTTTTCTTATATCATCGCCGGTAATGTCGTCGGGAAATAGGGAGGTATCCACCCCGTTCGGAATGAGGTGGATCTTCTCTCGGGGAACCCCCATCTTCATTATATGTTCGATGAAGGAGCGGGTAACCACCACTATTTTATCCGCTTTCTTGTAGAGAAACCGGGCGAGGAGGCTGAGGAGGGAGATGAATATTCCTCCCCTCGCTGCTCCAACAGCGATAAGGGACTCGGGCCAGAGGTCGCGCACCTCGAATAGGAATGGAGCGCCTTTGATCCTGCTCAGGATGTAGCCAGAAAGCCCTACCAGGAGTTGGGGAGAGCTCGCCACGATGACATCGGGGGCGGGAAGGATGATGCCCCTTATAATGGAGCTTAAGGCAAAGGAGAGGTAATTCAGCGATCGTTTTACCACCCCTTTGTTCGGAGCGGGGAATATCATCACCCGGATGACCTTCATTCCCTCTACCTCTTCCTGGCTGAAGCGATTTTTATACCCCGGGTATATGATGCCGGCAGGATGATTGGGAACGGCGGTTAATACGGTGACCTCATCCCCCATTTTCACCCACCTTCTCCCAAAGCCATAACATCTTCCTGCTGGAGCACCCATCTCCGGTGGAAAGTATTGGGATATGTAGAGTATCTTCATCGTTAGTGCAACCTTATCCTATATCCGAAGCAGGTGTTTCCCTTTAGCTTTACCTCGAGCCTTATCACCTGGTTCTCAGTCTTTACCCCGAAATATGGGGCATACCAGCCGGTTATAATATCCGTTTTCCCCACCCCGAAGGGAGAGATGGTGATTTTATTATCGCCGAATTGGAGGAGAAAATCGTCCCCCTTTTGAGCCAGTTTCACCTCGGGGTGGAGATGGATAAAGCTATGAGCGGTAAGGGAGTATCCTCCCATCACCTCGTCTTCAATGAGCCAGCCCTCCTTTTTGTTATAGCTTATTTCCCTTTTGTGAGTGATATGGGGTGAATGGTAGGGCTGATAGGCTCCGGCAAAAAGAAAGCCATCATCTTCCCCTCTTTCCACCCTGCCCTTAATGACCCGTGCCCTCCGCGCCACCCGGAAGCAAGCCCAGAGTTCGAATTGATCCTTCCCCTCGATTACGAGCGTATTGTGGGCAGAGCTACCCCGGAAGTAGTCTCTCAGTTCCTCCCCCTCGTATTCGCCCGTTCCAGAATCGAGGATTATGGGTCTTCCATCGACTATGAGCTCGTAACTCAGAAGGTGGGCATGGAGATGCCCTGAGAGGTGAGGTGGTGGAGCACCTCCGGCGATGATGATCGATGAACGGGCGGTGTGGTGAAGGTAGTAGCCTGTATGAGGAAAATCGTTATTATTGGGAGGAGGTTTTAGCCCCTTTTCCCTGAGGAGTTTCTCTCCGGTGCTTATCAACCTGTTTATAGCCGCCGGGTCTCCTCGTTCCCCATCGCCGAATAGGGGAAGGGTGCCATCAGGGAGGAGGATCGAACTGAGGAAGGAGAGCATCCGACCGAAGAGGTGATAGAGTTCCTCCTCAGGGATATAGCCGATAGCTTCGAAGACGAGGAGGGTTTCGAGGAGGTCCCGCAGGACGAGGAAGTGATAGTGGGGAGAGCCCTCCTTGTGTCCCCCATCGGGGAAGACCTGCTTTTTAAGCTCCGAGGTGAGTAGCCGGACTCCTTCCTTGAGCCACTTTTCCCCATCGCGCCCAGGGAAGCAAGCCCCACCTATCGCCAATGCCTTGGCATTTCTTATGAGGTGATTACCCGAAAGGTGATATTCTAAGTTCCTTAGAAGAAAGGCAAGCTGGTGATGGATGCTTGAAAGAAGCATAGCAAGAAAACCCTCATCATCGGCGAGGGCATCATCAAAGAGGGAGAGAGCGAGGAGCCAGTTCACTATCCGGGTAGCCAAAGGGTAGGGTTCCCAGCCTGGGGAGATACCCGGTCTTGCCTCTCTTATAAAGCTTGAGGCGATCTTTTTGAAAGTAGGGTAGGCTTTTTTCGACCCCTTCTGATGCCTTTTACCGAGGGAGAGGGCGTAATCGAAGTAGTTCAGGTGGTAGGTGAAGAGGGGAGAGAAGTAACGCTTATTCCAGTCGATCCCCTCCAGGAGGTTTATCCTCCGTCCCAACACCTCCAGCCACCCCTCCTCAAGCCTCTTTGCCTTCTCATCATTATAAGGGTAGAGGCTCAGAATGGTTTCAGGTAGAGGTAATGGCTTTCTTATTTTTGGTACTATTTTTGGCTGAGGAAGGATAAGTGGAACCATAAAGGGGGAGATACGGAAGAACCGTTTTTTTGCCTCAAAGAAGAAACGGCTGACTATCTGGCTTAGGGTTAACCCTTTTATAGTGTGAAGGTAAAGGAAAATCCGTTTGATCCCTCCGGTTTTAATCTGTGGTTTCATCGAGGTATATCACTTTTCCCCTTCTTAGCGATTCCTCAATGGCGAAGGTCGTTTTGGTGGTTGCTATCAACCAAGAGAAGGGTGTCGGCGGACTTCCTCCTTCCTTGAGGAAACGGAAGAAGGCAAGTAGCTCCTCGGAAAACCCCTTCTCTTTCCCCCATCTTCTCACCTTTTTTATCCTCTTTTCTGAAGAGCTCAATAGGAGGGAGCGAAAGTCCTCAATTACTCCGGTTTTTCCTCCCCCCATCACCTCGATATGTTCCTTGGGAAGCGAGGGATCGCCGGTAGCGAAGTAGTTGATGTTTCCTATCGATCCATCAGCAAAGCCCAATATGATGGAGAGGGTATCTGGTGGGGTGTTGGAGGTAGGTAGCGCAAAAGCGGTTACCTTCTGCGGGGTAGAGCCGATGATGAATGAGATGAGATCGATGAAATGGCATACCTCACCTATTATCCTTCCTCCTCCCTCTTCTTCATCCTGGATCCAGTGATCCTTGGGGACCGCGCCCGCATTTACCCGGTAACTTATCGCTAAGGGGTAGCTTCTTTGCTTGAAGAATTCCTTTAGCGCTAAGGAGAATGGGGAGAAACGACGGTTGAAACCAACCATCAGCTTCCCCTCGCTTTTTTCGTGAGCCTTTTTGAGGAGAGAGAGCCCTTCCTCGTCTATGGCGAGTGGCTTTTCCAGAAAAACCGCCTTTCCTTTAGAGAGTGCTTCCGCTGCCATCTCCGGATGATCTTTATGCCTGGTAGCGATCACTACCGCCTCAATATCGGGATCGGAGAGGACCCTTTTGTAATCGGTGGTGAGGTAATGGAAGCGGTATTTGTTCGCCATCGCTTCTGCCTTGGCTCCGGTTCTTACTGCCAAGCCGATTAACTCGATCCCCTTTATCCGTGAGAGATGGGGAAGAAGTACCGAACGGGCGAAGCTCCCTCCACCGATAAGCCCCACCCCGATCTTGCCCTTCTTCTTCCTCGGTTCCGCCTTCTTTCCAAGTTCGACGAAGAAGGAGGGTTTTTTCTTTTCAGGATAGGAGAGGATGATGCCGAGTGGCTTTTTCCTTGGGGAAAGGAGTAGCTTGTAGGCTTTTTCTGCATCCTCTATCGAGAAACGATGGCTTATCAACGGGGTTAGTTTGATCTTCCCTGAGGCGATTAAATTGAGAAATGTCTCCATATTTCTCCGCTCGGTGAAGGGAACATAGGCTATGGGGTAGTCTATTCCCTTTTCCTCGTAGAGGGGGTCATATCTCCCTGGACCATAGGAGCGAGAAAACCTGAGCTCGAGCTCCTTTTGGTAGTAAAGTCTTCTCGGTGCCTCCACCTTGATCGCTCCTACGACCACCACCCTCCCTTTATCCCGAGCTATCTCCCCGGCGAGCCTTAGTGGTTCTCCGCTTTCTCCGGAAGCAGCAACTATTACCAGGTCAAACCCCCTCCCTTTAGTTGCCGAGAGCGCCTCTTCTTTTAAGTTGGGATGGGAGGTGGGAAGGGCGAGATCGGCACCCATCTCCTTCGCCAGCTTTACCCGGTTTTCATCGAGGTCAACGCCGAAAACAAAGGAAGAGGATACTTTTGCTATCGTAGAGACCAATTGCCCGATAAGACCGAGCCCGATGACCGCCACCTTCTCCCCGATGGCGAGCTCCCCCACCCTGAGCGAGTGGAGGGCAATCGCTCCTAAGGATACGAAGGCTCCCTCTTCGAAGGAAAGGGAAGAGGGTAATTTGACCGCGAGATTTTTTGGCACGAAGACGACCTCGGAGTGCGAGGCATATCCAAGACCAGCACAGGCTACCCTGTCCCCCGGTTGAAAATCGGGGCAGTTTTCTCCTACCTCGCGAACGACGCCTGAAGAGCTGTAGCCTAAAGGAAGTTCTTCCTCAAGCCGTCCCCTAACCGCCTCTATGGTGGGGATGATGCCGTCCCTCTTAAGTTTTGTAAGTACCTGACGCACGAGGTCCGGTCTTTCCCTTGCCTTCCCCAAAAGCGATTTTTGGGCAAACTCGAGGCTCATCCGTTCAGTACCACTGCTTATGAGGGAGGCGCGATTTTCGACCACCATCCCTCCTCGCCTCGGGAGTGGCTCCGGTACCTCGACTAAGCGGATCTTCCCCGTCTTGAAATTCTGAACAACTTGTTTCATCTTCTCCTTTCCTTAAGCTCGAATATCTTGGCATCGATCAGGAAGGGATACCATAAGCTATGAAGAAAATGGTAGATGAGTCCCTCCTTTCCATCGAGAAAGCCAAGACGGATAAAATACCGGTAAAGAAAATAAAGAAAGGGGCGAAGAAATGGGGGAAGAAGGGGATATAATCTATCCCTCAGAAAACGGCGTTTCCGGTAGCTTCTATCACCCTTTCCTCCCTTTTTCTTCTCTCCAAAAAGCCTTTCCTCCGCCTCAAGAGTGGAATATCGATTGTGTTTTTCTATCCAGAAGGAAAGGTCCCGCTTATCCTCGTGGATCAGGTCTCCGCGCTCGATCCTCCCCACCTTTCCTGAGACGAGGAAGTGTTCGTTTACCCGTCGGTTATCGCAGACCGCCTTTTTGTGTTTGAACAGGCGAAGGAGCCATACCGGGTAGTACCCTCCATATCTTATGAAACGGCCAAGAAAAATGAACCTTCGTTTGATGAGGAAGCCGTCGCAATCTGTCCCTTTATTTAGGGTTCGGCTTATCTCCTCCTTAAGCTCCTCTGAGGGATATTCATCGGCGTCGATGAAGAAAACCCAGGAAGAGGAGTAGGGGAGATTCCTTAGCGCCCAGTTTCTCTGATCGGAGTAGCTCACGAATGGATGGTGAAAGACCCTGGCACCGAGTTCCTCAGCTATCTTCACCGTATGGTCACTACTTCCCGAATCAACCACGAATACCTCCTTTGCCCAGTCGATTACCCTTCCCACCGAGGAGGCGATGTTCTTCTCTTCGTTAAGGGTAAGGATCACCACTGAGCAGGAAGCGGGTTTCACTCCTTTAAGTCTCCTTTCCTTGAAAAGAAAAACTCTCAGCTATTGTCGTACGATCCTCTATTTGAGCATTCTCAATAAATAGACGATTAGCTCTTTCTCACCTAAGTTTTTAATCCTCACATCTCTTTTATTAATTCTATCAATTCCGATGCCTGACGTTCAAAGGAAAATTCCCGGGCGCGTTTTCGCCCCTCTCTTGAAAGTTTTTCCCGCAGCTTTTTATCTTCTATTAGCTCCTTTACCCTTTTTGCCAAGGCATCTGGGTCTTTCGGTGGATAGAAGAGCGCTCCCTTAGAGAGGAGCTCTCGGAATACAGGGATATCAGCCGCAACTATGGGCAGGCCCATCGCCATTGCTTCGACCCCAGGGAAGCCGAAGGACTCGCAAAATGAGGGATAAACGAATATATCAGCATTTTGATAGGCATTTTTCACTAATTCTTGGGTAAAAGAACCAATAAATTCGATATTTTGCTCTATTTTAAGAATTTTTGCCATTTTTCTGTAGGTCTTTGTCTCCTTCCCCCAGCTTCTTTCATCCATAGTAAGGATGAGTTTTACCGGTATCCCTTCCTCTACTAACTTGGCTACCCCCCGAAACAGGATAGGATATCCCTTATGAGGAGCGGGAAGGGTGGCGTAAAGAAGCTTTATTTCCTCTTTTATCTCTTTTGCTCTTGTTTCATTGATAAATAAGGGGTCAAGCCCGTGGTGGATTACCCGAAGCTTCTCCTCCGGTATCTCCGGGAAGTATCGCCTGATGGCATCCCCCATAGCCTTGGTGGGAACTACTACCACCTCCGAGGCGTCGATGGTCTTCTTTATCAAGAGGCGACGAAGGAAGGCGTTTATTCTCTTCTTTATCCCTGCCTCTTCGAGGTAAAGGGGGCAGAAATATACTGGGTTTCTTTCGAATACTATCTGTTTTACTCCTGGTCTAAGAGGTCCGAAGTTTAAAAGGGAAATTATGAGATCCACTTTATATCTCCGGGCTATTTTGGGCACCTCCAGCTGGTCGAAGAGGAAACGGCTGATGGGGGAATTCCCGAAGGAGATGGTTTCTATCAAATGAATGTTTTCCGAGACTTGAGGCAAGGAGACCTTTGGATTCACCAGGAAGAAGTATTCCCTTTGTTTGTCCATCTTTGAGAGAGCTTTGAGTAGCCCCCTGAGTTGGCGAAGAGCTCCTCCCATTTTGGCAGCGACCGCATGGACCAATATCCTCATCCTTTCTCCCCTTCTTTAAGATAGATTTCCCCTTCCCTTCCTCCTTTCAGTTCGTAGAATGCTCTTCCTCCAGCTCCTGCTAATATAAAGAAGAGTAGGGTGATCGGCGTTCCCACGGAGGCGAAGTAACCTTCGAAGAGGCTGTTTGCGGAGTAAGCGAGGATGAGGGCGATGCTCACCGAGCTGTATCCCGCGAGTTGACTGTCGGAGAGGGCTATCGCCCGTAGACGAAGGAGGTAAAGGAGATAGAGGGAAACCGCGAGGAAGAAGAGAAAAAGAGAGAGTCCAATAATCCCCGTTTCCCCAAGGAGGGCGAAGTAGGCGGAGAGCCCCCCGAGCCTCCTTCCGCCGGTGAGCACCTCATCAGGAGCACTGCCGCCTAAGCCTACTCCGAACCAGGGACGCTCCTTCCACGCCTGTATTATGTGTGCCCAGATAGCTATCCTACCAGTGGTGAGATCGGTTCGGGAAAGACGAAGATAATAATCGAGATTGAGGGGAGGGAGATTTCCACTGATAATGAAGTATGAAGAGAGAAATACCACCAAAACGAGCGTGGAGTAGAAGAGGAGGTTCCTTCTCCTTATCAGCCAGAGGAGGCTAAGGCTACCTACCGTAGTGGCGAGGTAGGAAGCACGGGAGAGGGAGATTAAAAGGAGGTAAGAGAGTAAACCCGCCAGGGGAAGGTAGTAATATCTTCCTTTCCCTCCGTAAAATAGTCGGAAAAGAGAGATGATTATTAGCCCGGCAGCAAGCGAGCCAAAGGTGTTTGGATTGAGGAGTATCCCGCTGAACCTTTTCCCGATGAAGACGCTTCCTGGTGAGAGGATGAAGAATACGCCACTTACAAGGAGAATGATGATGCCTAAAGCGAAGTAGGAACGGACAGCGGCGAAGAGAACCCTTCTTCCTGAGAAGAGGGTAGGGAGGAGATGGAAAGATAGTAAAGTAAGTATGGCGAAGCTTGTTGCTCGGGCTAAGCTCTCTTTGGGGGTGACCCCCAAAGTACCGGAGAGATAGCACCAGAGGACGAAGAGCCAAACTGAAGCAGATGATAAGGTGAGAGTTAAGTGGATAGGTTTCTTCAGCCTGATCAACAAGAGGAACCCGCTTATCCCGATAAGAAAGACCCAGCGGACAAGGGTCCTTTGAGGGAATGAGAAGGAGAAGGTAAAAAGGGAAAAGAAGAAGGCAAAGAAAAGGATGATAAGTAGAAGTTCTAGTTTCTTCCCCTGGGATATCCTTCCCCCCTTCTCCTTTCGCCACCAGAAGAGAAGGATTATTACATCTATCGCCAAGACAAGAGCTATCAAGGTGATAAAGCTATCAATTGTCATTTCCTCTCCTCAAATGGCGGAAGAAAGCGAGGTATGAAGCTACGAATACCAATGCCTCGGTGATGACGGTGGTGATGCTCGCTCCGAGATAGCTGAACCGAGGAATGAAGATCAGATTGAGGATAATGTTGGTAAGTGCCCCTCCTCCTATTATCCGAAAGCTGTCCTTTTGTCTTCCTGAGGAGTTCAAAGCAGCTATTCCCAATCGATTGAGCGAGATGAAGACAAAAGCAAGGGCGAGGATGGTTAAAGGAAGGCTGGCGGGGAGGAATCTTTCCCCATAGATCAGCCTTATTATGGGCTTGGCAAACAGGAAGAGGAAGAAAGCTCCGCCTGCGCTCATAAGAAAGGAAAAGGCGGAGACGGCGGAGAATAATTCTTTTATCTCCTTTTTTGATCGAGCGTAAGCCCGGGAAAACGAGGGGAAACAGGCTACTGATACGGAATAGGCAAGCGAGGAGAGCCCGACCAATATCCCATAGGCGGCGTTGTATATCCCGGTTGCTTCCTCTCCTTTGATCGCCCCGAGCATTATGGTATCGCTCCTCAGGTTTATGAATTCAGAGAGGCTTGCCAAGGCCAAGGGATATGATTCTCGGAGGAATCCCTTTATGAAGGAGGGCTCAAAAGCGATTTTTAAGGGGGTTATCCTCCTTACGGTAAGTATCATACTTACAGAAAGAGCTAAGCCCTGGGTTAACGCAAAGAAGAAGACGAGTTGACTTAGTCCTCCTCCGCGAGTGAGGATGAGAATTCCTCCTCCTATAGCAAACGCCTTTTGCAGTGAAATAACAAGGAGTTGGTAGTGAAACCTTCCCCTTGCTTGGAATATTCCGAAGAAAACCCCGCTTATATTGGCGAAGGCAACCGAACACCCAATAAGGAGGAGAAGTGGTAAATTCCCCGGAGAGAAGTAAAATCCGAAGAGATAAATGATGAGAAAGCCTATGGGGATGGTGAAGATGAATCTCACCCCCAGGGTATTTTCGATGTAACGCTCTCCTTGAGAAAGGTCTTTTGCCACCTCCCGGGTCATTATCGTTTTGGTGCCGAGTTCGAGAAGGCTAAAGGAGAAACCGGCAACCGCCACCCCAAGGGCATAGATGCCGAGAGGAGAGACCCCGAGGAAACGGGCGATGATGATGGAGAGGATGAAGTTGGCACTCAGGTTGACAATGGTGGCGAGGTTGGCGATTCCTATATTCTTTGCCATTTCCGGTATCTCCCCTCTAGGCCCCATATGGGCCCATTCCGCTAATTGTTCTTTATCCCTGTCGGAAAATCCCTCTTTGGGCTTCATCACCACTACCGGTCTGTGGGGTGCCAGCAGTCGGGCGATGAGGTTTCTATGGCTCAGGATGGTGAAACCACGGCTAAGGTAGTACAGGATTGCCTCGTGGGGATCGAGGGAGGAGAAGGCATCCGAATCGGGACCGAGGTATGAATCGAGATGGGGCTTAAGCCGGCGGTAACGGAAGGAGTTCGGTTTCCCCGTTAAGCGACACCAAATTTCCCTGATGATCCTTCTCGGAATGACCATCAATCCTCGAAATAGGACGGAATCGCGGAGAGGTATAGTGAGCCTTTCCAGCTTCTCAAGGAGAGAGAGTTCCTCTGGCTTTTTCCATAAAAGGCCCTTTGACGCCCAGGGACGGACGAACCAAGAGGGAGCAATGACGGCTACTCCCCCAGGGGCAAGGACACGATCGATCTCGGCTAACGCCCGTTCAGGATTGGGAAGATGCTCTAAAGTAGCGATAGTGAGGATCAACCTGGCGGAGCCCGCTTTAAGGGGAAGCTCCTCGATATCCGCCCTTATCCTCCTTTTCCCACCGAGATATTTAGTGAGGGCGTATTGGGAGATATCGACGCCGATATAGTCCTCGCTTACTTCCTTTAGGGAGCCCCTCCCTGAACCAAGCTCGATGACGAAACCGGAGATTCCAAGTTCTGCAAGCCTATCGGCTATCTTCTTGATCGGTTTTTTGAAATGTGAGAGTTCCCTTCTCCCATAACGTGCATCATCTGCCTCGTTGTAGAATTTAAGCCTTTTTCTCTTCTGGCTCATCCTCTTCTCCTCGAAGCAAGATAATTCAGGGCGGAAAGCACCCCTGATACCGCCTCTTCGAAGTTGAACCTTTCTATTATCTCTTTTGATCTTTTCCCCATTTTCTTCCTTAATGGCTCATCAGCTATCAGTTGGTCGAGAAGTAAGGAGAGAGCACTTACGTTGCCAGTGGGGAAGACGAACCCGTTTTCACCTGGCTTCACCAGATCATAGCCCGCCCCTACCGAGGTGGAGGTTATCACTGGAAGTTCGAAATTCATCGCCTCGTTTACCACCAAGCCCCAGCTATCCCGCCGTGAGGGGAGGACGAAGATGTCAGAGACGGTATAGTAGCGAGGAAGGTCTCGTTGGTTGGCGAAACCGGCAAAAAATACATCAGGAATAGCCCTTTTTTCGACATATTGTTTTAGCCTTTCCCGTTCTTTCCCTTCTCCGACGAAGAGGAGCGCCGCCTTTTTTCGTAAAGAAGCCTTTTCGAAAGCAAGGAGGAGATCGAAGGGGTTTTTCCTTTCAATCAGCTTCCCTACGAAGAGGATGACGGTTTTCTCCTTAGGGAGATTGAGCTTTTCCCGAAGTTCTGTTTTCCTCCCCCTACATCGTTCGAAATGAGAGGAGAAGAAATCGTTATCCACCGCGAGTGGCGCGAAGAAGATACTTTCCTCTTTTCCTCCATAATAGCGGTAGAAATCCCTGTTTTTCGAGCCGATAGAGAGGAAAGCCCCCGCTCTTCGGAAGAGAAGGGGGATGATGATTCGCTTTATCGCTCTAATAATAAATGGTCGAGGATAAAGAAGTGTTGAATCCCCGCGGAAGATTATGGGCGTTTTGCTTATCCTTGCAGAGAGAAATGCTAGAAGGGACGAGATGTAGAAATGGCCATAGATGATGACCGCGTCGTATCCTCCCTTAAGAAGGGCGGGTATTATACCCAAAGTGAACTGCCCGAAGAATAGAGAGGGGTTTTTGGTGGGGAAAAGACTTCTCATTATATGATAGCGATATCCAGTAAGGATGGAGGTGTCCCATTTTATGGGGACGCCGAATTCCCGGTTTTCCGCTTCTTCGGTGGCGTAGGCACCAGTTGCATAATAGACGGTTAGGTCGATATCGGGATGGTTTGCCAGATGGCGGAAAAAGGCAGCACGATAAGGCATCGGGGGGAGGAGGAGAGACCACAGCCAGCCGAAACTTCTTTTTCATTTCTTCTCAAGCCTCGCTATCCACTTCTTAGCCTCTTTGTTTTCCGGGTCGAGGGTGAGTAACTTTTTATATTCTCTAAGGGCTTTATCCCTTTCCCCCCTTTTTAGATAGACCCGAGCGAGCCAGAGATGAGTGATTGGATCATCCCTTTTCCCCATCTCTTGGGCGGAGAGAAAAACCCCCTCCGCCCGATGATAATCCTTTAGTGAATAATAACCTATGCCGAGCCCGATGAGGAAGTCCTTATTACCTTTAGACAGGGCAACCGCTTTTTCGAAGGAGGAAACCGCCTCTTGATAGCGCCTCATCCGAAGGTAGATGATCCCTCTTTGATAGTGGGCGTTTGGTTCGGCTGGGTTGAGGCTGAGTACCTTTTCTACCTCAGCTAAGGCTTTGGCGTAGTCCCCCCTCTTGGTGAGGAGGCGGGAGAGCCTTAAGCGGTATTTGATGGCTTTTTCTTTCTCTCCCTTTTCCTCCACAATCTTTACCGCCCGCGCAAGGCATAAGGCAGATGCCTCCTCCTCGTTTCGTTTTATCAGGATATTGCTCGCCGCAATCAAGATATCCTTCTTTTGGGGAAGGGTATCTACGATCCTCTCTGGCGGAATACCCTTAGCCAGGAGATAAGAGAGGATGAGTTCGAGATACTTGGGGTATAACGAAATTGCCTCCCTCAGATGCTTTACTCCCTCCTCGTAGTCCCTTCCGATCAGCCACATACCGAGGATGTAATGGACCCTTGAGGATCGCGGGCTGAGAAGGAGGGCTTTCTCGAATGAAGCGACTGCTTCCTTTTCTCTTCCCCTGGTGGCGTAAGCGTTTCCCAGACGAAGGTAAAGCTCGAAGTTCACTGGATCTGCTTTCACCGCTTCCTCAAGGAGCGTTAGTTCTATTTGTCCTCCCCCTTCGTTCGCAAGGGAAGAGGCGTAATCAGCTAAGGCGAGAAGATAGCCCGAATTTCCCCGCTCCCTTAAAGGAGGCTTTGGCGAATAGTGGATCTCTCTCGCTATTCTCAGTTCCTCTTGTTTGAGGTTTTCCGTCAATAGAACACCGCTTGCCCCCCAGTAGATTCCGAGAAGGGAGAGAGAAATGAAAATGATGGAAAAGGGGATGTTTCTTTTCCCTCTATTTTCGGCTCTTTCTCCCTCAGGAGCGGTGGCGAAGAAGAGAACGGCCACCGCAAAATAAGCTATTGCTGGTATCTCGAGGGCAAAATCGAAGAGTGAGTGGATGCCGAGGGATAAAACCCCCATCACTGCGCCCAAACGGAGAAATGTTAAACTTCCTCTCGCTTTTTGAATGTTCTCCTTTAATCTTTTCCCAAAGAGGAGGAAGAGAAGGAAGGTTAGGGTAACGGCGAGCATCCCCCCCTCTACGGCCACCTCTAAATACTCGTTTTCCGCGTGCTCGAAAAGGAGCTCCTCAGGCACTCTTTTGTACTTGGTGAAGATGCGAGAGAATGTCCCTCCGCCAGTTCCTATTAGGGGGAAATCCAAAGGGATGGATAAAGCATCTTGCCAGAGGTTGATCCGGGTGAAATCGGTAAGTTCCTTTAGATAGGGTAGGTGTATTTTCTCCAATACGGGGTTTATCTTCTGGGGAGAGAGAAAAAGGAGGAGGAAAAGTATCAAAAGCACCAAAGTGGGAAGGAAACCTTTCCAACTCCTTCTGGTTTTTCTAATAAAAAGACCCAAAAAGATCGATAGGGAGAGGATAAAATTCAATATCCCCCCCTTAGAGGAGGAATAAAGGATCGCTCCCCCGACCATTGAAGGGAGGAGAAATAAAAGAATCCCCTTCCCTTCGTTCTTCTTTTCGAGATAATACCCTAAGGCGAGGAAAAACCCTGCTGTAAGGAAGCAGACGGCGTTATTCCGGTTGACGAAGGATCCAAAAGGATCGCCTCCTTCCTTCAGTGCTCTCACCCAGTATAGCTTTCCATTCCAGGTTAGCTTTTCCACGATGGCAAATAGGGAGAAGAATGAGATAAAGAGTATGAGGAGAAGGGCAAACCTCTCTCGCTTGCTCTCGTTTTTTAAGCTGTTTTTAAATAGAAAGAAGATAAAGAAGAGTGAAAGCAGGAAAAAGAAGCTTTCCTTAGTGGCAAAAGGGTAGATGCTTATAGGATGAAAATCCCCAGCGTTTGTCCTCTCTAAGGTATGGAGAAGCTGATAGGTGGCTGGCGATAGGTTGCGTAGGATGGATGAGGAAAGGGGGATGAGCTGAAGAATAGGGATAAGGGAGAAGAGGAGAAGGATGAAGCCCATTCCTCCACCAAGTGTTATCCTTTCCCCTTTGATAAGGACGCGGAGGATGACGAGAGAGGCGAGGGAAAATATCAGGAGTTGGGAGATGGAGTAAGCCCACCGCTCAACTGCCCCAAAGGCTAAGGTAGAGAAGATGAGTAGAAGGAGTAGCCCCAGAACCTGGATCTGGTAGGACTTACCCGGCAGCATCATGGGATATCAATGCGTTTTTCCCAAGCTCTCCTTGGGTTTTTCCGAGGTAAGAAATCGATTTAAACCGTTTTTGTGGCGGCTAAGTTTGAGCTCCTTGATATAACCTAACTTGTTGATCCCTAAGAGAGCGAGGGCAAAGGTGGAAAGGAGGATGAAGAAGTTGAGGTAGCTTTTGCCGAGGATGATGATCAACGAGAAGAACCAGAGAACGAAACAGGCGATATAGGCGATTAGCACCGCTTCCCGTTTGGTGAGGCCAAGCTTAAGTAGTCGATGATGAATGTGATCGGAATCGGCTGAGAAGATGGATCTCCCCTTTACCACCCGGCGCACGATGGCGAGCAGGGTGTCAACTATCGGGAGTCCGAGGGCGATGATCGGCGAGAGCAAAGCCACCACCGAGCTTCCCTTATGCGATCCCTGAATAGCAGTTATCGCCACCACATAGCCGATGAGCATACTTCCAGTATCCCCGAGGAATATCTTCGCTGGGGGGAAGTTGTACCGGAGGAAGCCAAGCAGGCTTCCAAGAAGGGCAAGAGCGTAGATCCCGGCTATCATCTTGCCATTGGCTAAGGCGAGGATGAGAATATTGAGGGATACGAAGACACCGATACCGGTAGCAAGTCCGTCTATACCATCGATGAGATTGAATGCGTTGATTATTCCTATTATCCAGAGGATGGTTACTATGGGAGAGACTATCCCCAGATGGATCGGTTCTCCTCCTAATGGATTGGATAGCACTGCTATTCGATATCCAGCGGCGTAGAGGAGAAAGCCAATAAGCACCTGAAAGAGGAGCTTAGTAGTAGGAGAAAGCTTTCTTAGATCGTCATGGACCCCTATGATTACCACCATTGCCCCACCGACGAAGAAGGCAACCGCCTTTGCTGAAGAAAGAGGGGCAATCAGACCTTTTGCCCCCTTTATAAGGAATAAAATGCCAAAGGAGAGATAAAATGCGGTGAAGACGGACAGCCCGCCCAAGGTGGGTATTGGTTTGCGGTGGATTTTCCTCCTTCCGTCAGGAAAATCGTACAGTTTCAGCCTCACCCCCATCTGTCTCACCAGAGGGGTGAGACAATCAGCCAAGACAAAGGAAAGGAGGAATACTACCAAAAGGGTTTCCATTATTTCCCCTTCCTTTTGACTTCTTTTTCTTGATTTTTGTGGTCGCTCACTATCTTCAGCACCACCTTCTTCTTCGGCATTCCCTTGGAGTAGTAGGTGTAGTATCGTTTGTAGTAATAGTAATCCTCCTCCCAAAGGCGGGCGTTGTTCAATACCACCCCCAGCACCTTATCCCGCATTGGGAGTAGTTTCTCCTTTGCCTTGAGGATGAGCTCCCGGGGCGTATCCTCGGCGAGGACAACGATAACGATCTTATCCACCTTGCTCCCCAGGATGACCGCATCCGCCACCGGGATTAAAGGGGGAGAATCGAGGATTATCTTATCGAAATAGCCGATATAGGATTCGAGGAGTTTGTTTAGCTTGATGGAATCGAGAAGCTCGGAGGCGTTTCTGGAGAAGGTGCCAGCAGGGATGAGGTATAGATTGGGGATATCGGTTTTATAGGTGATCTTGGTCGGCTCCGCCTGTCCTCGGAGAAAATTAGAGAGACCAAGCATCTTCCCGGTGCGGAATATATGGGAGATCTTCTGATTCCTAAGATCAGAGTCGATGAGGAGGGTTCTTCGCGCCGATTGGGCGAGGGCAATGGAGAGGTTCATCGCCACCGTCGATTTCCCCTCTCCTGGTTGAGTGCTGGTTATCATTATCGTTTTGGAAAACTCGCCGTTAGCTAACAGAAGAAGAGAAGTACGGAGCGATTTATAGGCTTCGGCAATTATCGATTCCGGATGATAATGGCTCAATTTGTAGAGATTCTCCTCCCTTTTCACCGATATTAATCTTCCCTTCATCGGTTTCTTGGGGTAATTTTTTGCATCCCCCATAATCTCGAAGGAAGGAATTACCCCTAAGGTAGGGAGACGGAGGTATTTTGCCACATCATCGGAGTTGTCGATGGTGTTCTTCATCGATTCGAGGAGGAAAGCACCCCCTATACCGAGAAGAAGTCCCAGAATGAACCCAAGGGCGAGGTTGATCTTCTTGTTGGGGCGATATACATTCTTCGGCACCTCCGCCCGATCTATGATCCAGATGTTGCTCGTCTTCAGATCCTTGATCTCGGCAGAGACATTTGTCTCATCTGCTTTCTTCAGGAGGGAGGCAAGGAGTGCCCTTTTGTTCTCCACCTCGCTCTTCAGGTTGTTGTACTCAATGGAGTTTAGGTTCAAAGTAACCGTCTTTTTCTTCTGTTCATCGAGCATTCTCTTCAAGTTACGCTCTCGTTCGAGAGCGGCTAAGTACTCAGTACGGGCGGAGTTCTTTACCTGAGCGACCACATTCCGTATCTCAGTATCCAACCGTTCCTTCGCTTTCTTAAGCTCCGATCTGAGCTGGATCATCCCGGGCCAATTTTTCTTATATAGGTTTGATTTTTGGGAATATTCACGCTCAAGGCGGGCGTATTCCGCCTTCAACTCTTGGATAAGTGGGTTCTTGAGCACCTCAGGGATGGAATCGGCGGAGGCGTTTTTCACCTTGTTGTAATAAGCCTCCTTGGTTATTCGGTCCACCTGAGCGTTAGTGTAGGCGATGTTGAGATCAGCCAACTTCTGGAGGATTATGTTCTCCCGTTCTCCGAGTCCGAGTATCTCCTTTTTCCCACTGTACTTCTGTAGCTCTTTTTCCTTTTCTGCTATCTCCTTTTTCAACTTCTCTATTTGGGTGCGGAGGAACGAGCTCACCCGGGTGGCGGCGATGTACTTCGATTCCAGACTCCAGTTTATAAACTCCTCAGCAATGGCATTCGCCACCTGAGCAGAGAGCTTGGGGTTATGAGAGATGAACGATATCTTCACCAGTTGGGTATTCTTTATCGGCTTTATCTCGAGGGAGGAAAGAAAGACGCTTACCGCCCGCTCCGAGACATCCGTCTCTCCGAGCTTCTCCCCCATCAATCCTTTTATCAGAGCGATGGGGTTTAAGGTGATCACCTTCCGATTGAACTCCGGGTTATCCGCCAAATTGAGCCTCTTTACCACCCTCTTTGCTAAGGTACGGCTGGTTAAAAGCTTATACTGGGTTTGATAGAACTCCTCGTCTCTGGTTCCTATCCGCGCCATCTCATCGAAGGATAGGATCTTAGGAATCGCTGGCTCGATCTTGATGGTAACCGATGCCTTATAGGTGGGCTTTGCGATGAAAGACCACAGGGCAACCGCACAGAGGGTGATTAAGAGAACGGTTAAGATGAGCTTTCTCCTCTTAACCACCGTATGCCAAAGGTGGGCTATGGTCAGTTCACTTTCTTCCCAGGGCTCTCCCATTTCTCCTCCCTAAAAATAACTTTCCGGGACAATGATTACATCGTTAGGTAAAAGAGGGATGTCTTTTTTCTTACCCTTAATGATGTCCTTCAAGTTTACCTTTATGGTTATCCTTTCCCCTTTTTTCGTTGTCCTTATTATCTTTATCCTCGTTTTTGCCGCTTTGTCGGTGAGCCCCCCGGCTTTGGCTATTGCTTGGAGCACGGTGGGCTCGTCAGATCTTCTAAAGGTTATTTCTCCGGGTGAGTTTACCGCGCCAGAGACATATATATGGATGATCTCATCCGGGGGGATGCTTATGATATCGCCGGGGCTGAGCACATAATTCAAGCTGGGGTCCCCCTCGTCTATAAGCCGTTTTAGGTTGACTTTCACCTTTAATCCCCCGCTCGGTGAGGGTCTTATGAGGATCAGAGTTTTCCCCGCATCGTCGGTAAGCCCCCCGGCAGCGGCGATGAGCTCGAGCAGGGTCCTTCTTCCTATCAACTCATAGACCCCGGGGTTTTTCACCGCTCCTATTATCGATACTCGAGCGCTGTGGTACTCCTTGACGAACACGGTCACCTGGGGGTTGTTCACATATCCCCTGGAAAGGAGGTATCTTATTCTTTCTTCAAGTTGGCTTACGGTGAGCCCCCCGGCCTTAACCTTTCCTAAAAGGGGTAAGGTGATATAGCCATCGCCTGAGACACGAACCGTGGTGTTCAGTTCAGGCAGTTGAAAGACGGAGATCTGAAGGAGATCATCAGCGCCGATGAGGTACTCCTTGTGGCTTGCTCCGGTTTTTTCTTGGCTCAAAATGAGAGAATCGAAGGAAAGGATGATCAAGAGAAGTGGTATAAGAATTGATCTCCTTAACCCTCTCACTTAGAATCCCCTTAGAATCTAAAACTAAGGGTGTTAAATAGGTAATAGCCGGAGAACCTATAACCGTCGTACCAGAGGCGATATTGATAGCCGAGCCCGAACTCGGCAGTGCCGGTCTCGCTGAAGCGAAGTTTTGTTCCCAAGGAATACCAACGGACATTATTTCTCCTCTCCCCATAACCGGATGCCCCGTCGGTCTGGTAGCTTAGGGTTATATGGTTTCCCCTGAGATCTATCCCCAGCCAAGGGAGAGGATAATAGAGGACGCCTCCTCCGTATTCCTGGAGGAGATAATAGTTAAAGAGATAAGAATAAGAAAGTCTTCTTGCATAGTTTACGCTGAAGGCGAGGGCATCGCCCAAGTGGTAACTCAGGGAGGAGGAGCCGATGATTCCCCGGAAATCCGGCACCTCAGCCGAGAAGAAGGATAGGATCTCGTATCCAATCTCGGCAGTGCCCCCGATCAGGGCGGTTTTATCGAAATTTACTCCAAACAACACCTGATAGCTTCTGCTATCCAAGGGGCTTTCCGGATGTTTAAATTGATATCGGTTCACCCTCAGTTTCGAAAAGATCTTGGTTTTGGGGAGGACCCTCCGATATATGGTAAAGCTGCCACCGTATTCCTCCCGGTCAAGCATATTGGCTAAAGGGATTTCGTCTATCATCACCTGAGAGTCGTATTTGATCCTCTTATCCCAGAGCTTTATCCCGAAAGAGGTCTTTTTCTCCTCACGAAGGTTGACCCCAACCTCGGCTTGGTTCACCGTATGTTTGGTAAGGACATTTATCTCCCAACCGATCTGATCCCGTAGATTCTGGTAGGTGTTGCTGAGGTACAAAGAGAAATGGGTAAACGGTTGGAAGAAATTCGCCGAGAAAGTACGGTTCAGATAATTCAGGGAGGATAGGCGGTGGAACCACTGATAATCCCCGCGAGCGGTAAAGGAGGCTTCCCCTCCTGTCCCCAACCGAAGATAGAAAGTGGCACCAAAGGCAGGGGTTGCCTTGAAGTCACTCGTTATCGTGGTTCGAGAAAGATATATGTTCCCGTCGTAGCCGAGTTTAGTTATCTCGAAGAAGGGGTTTATGTAAACCGGTCCCAGCTTAAGCTTAGAGGGAGGTTTTTTCTCTTTTTTCTTTTTCGTCGAGGCTAAGGAGCTTAGACTTCCCATCAAGAGGATGATCATCAACCCCGCAAATATCGCTTTCCACCTGCTCGAGGTAAGTTTCATCTCCTAACTCTACCAAATTATGGTTTATCAGGGCTTGCTTTTTTCTCCTTCTTGAGAAGGACGGTTGGAGGGATAAGAGCAGAACTAATGATTAGTGCCGCTCCCTTCGGGCTTTCGATGAAGGCGAAGAAACCTCCTCCCTTTTGGGATATTATCTCAGCAAGCCCTTCAGGCTGGGTGAGAAGTGATACCAGCCCCCTTCTCTTAACTATCTCTTCTGCTTTGGGAGGGGCTACCCTTAGGCGGATGGTAAGCTTAAGCCTGGAGTTGTGCCTGACCTTAAGTGCCTCACTCTCAAGAATATATTCCCCTCCTCTTCTTTCAAACACGAGGACATAAATTCCTCCGGGAATGCCAGCTATTAGAAACTTCCCTTTTGTCCCCGAGATGGCTTTTGCCACCAATGTTTTGGTAGTAGCATCTATCACCCTGATCCCTATGGAGGAAAGAGGTGTCCTTCCATCCTCGCGGTAGATAGTACCGCTTATGATCGAACCACCCTTTCCCCTTACCAGCCTAAGGGGGATCATAGAGACCTTCCCTGCTTCAACGGTGATAAGCGATCTCCCAATAAATACCCCCTCTTTGGTTTCGACCCCGATCACATAGCTCCCTTCAGGGATCTCACCGATGCGATAGATACCGTAAGCATCTGTCTTCGCTCCGGCGATCAGCGTTCCCCTTTCCGGATCGAGCACCTTAACCACCACCCCCTTTGCCCCCTTCTTACCATCGGGGGTGAGCACTATCCCCCCCAAGGAACCGGTTTTTGAGACTGCTCCCTCCGCTATAATAGAAAGGAGGAGTAGGAAAAAGGCTAAAAAAGCAATACTCTTCCTCTTCACCTTTTTCACCTCACAGCTTTGATTATACCTTAAACTTACATCCATTGTCAAGAAACAGAGAAAGGACTTGAACTTACAGACACTCTCGTATATTTTATTGTTAACTGGTTTCTTCGTTTTGTGGTGAGTTCAAAATCATAAGGAGTTAGCGATGGGGAAGGATAGTTTGTTTGAGAAACCGCTTACCCGAAGGGATTTTATCTCTTACGGGATGAAGGGTGGAGTGGTGCTTATTGCTACACCCACCATCGCCTCTCGCCTTTTCACCTTCCCAGGGGAGAAAACTTTAGAGGAAGGAACGATACGAGCGCTTGATGAAGCGGAGATGAAGAGGCTTCTCTCGGTAGCGTTGGCAAATGGAGGAGATTTTGCTGAGCTCTATCTCGAGAATCGGAGGAATACCAGCATCCGCTTTGAGGAGGGGAAGGTTAAAAGCGCCAATTTCGGGATCTCTCAGGGGGCAGGCATCCGGGTTGTTTCAGGGAACAAGGTGGGCTATGCCTATTCTGACGATCTCTCCTTTGAAAAATTGAAGGAGGCGGCGAAGATAGCTTCCTATATCGCCAGGGGTGGAGGTTCTGGGGTTGAGGTGGCATCTCTGGTGGAGAAAAAGCTTCCCTCCTACATCACGGTAAAGGTCCCTCTGGAGTCGGTGGTCGATGATAGAAAGTTTGAGCTGGTGGCGAAGGCGGATAAGGCGGCTCGCGCCTATGATTCAAGGATAATCCAGGTCTATATCGACTACTACGATGAGGTAAGAGAGCGGACGATAGCCAACTCGAGAGGGCTCTTGGTGAGGAGCAAGCTTCCCTTGATCTGGTTCGTGGTTCAGGCTCTCTCCTTCAAGGATGGCAAGAGACATATGGGAAGAAAGAGGGTGAGCGAACACTCAGGGTTTGAGTTCTTCAATAAGTACAAAGTGGAGGAGGTGGCGAAGGAGGCAGCGCGTGAGGCGATCGCGATGCTCGAGGCGCGAGAAGCGCCGGCTGGTGAGATGCCGGTGGTGATGGCCAACGGCTGGGGTGGTGTTCTCGTTCACGAGGCAGTGGGACATGGACTTGAAGGAGACGGTATTTATCGTAATACCTCTATATATGCTGGCAAGATAGGGAAGAAGGTTGCCTCTCCCTTGGTTACCCTTATAGATGATGGCACTCTTCCCAACTACCGGGGTACCACCGATTTCGATGATGAGGGGACACCCGGTGAGAGGACGGTCCTGATCGAGAACGGCGTGTTGAGGGGTTATATGCACGATCTCATCTCAGCCAAGATGCTCAAGATGAAGCCCACCGGGAGTGGAAGAAGGCAGTCCTTCCGTTACTATCCCATTCCTCGGATGCGGAATACCTTCCTTGCCAATGGGAAGCATCATCCAGAGGAGATAATAAGGGCAACCAAGAAGGGGCTTTTTGTCAGAGCGCTTTCCGGTGGTTCAGTGAACCCTGCTACCGGTCAGTTCAACTTCGATGTCCGTGAAGCCTATATCATCGAGAACGGGAAGATCGCCTATCCTGTTCGTGGTGCTACCTTGATCGGACGTGGTTTTGATGTCCTTTCCAATGTGGATATGGTGGGAAACGATCTCGCCTTTGCCCCGGGCAACTGTGGTAAAGGAGGTCAATGGGTGGAGGTCACCGTAGGTCAGCCTACCGTTCGAGTGGCGAAGAGCATAAAGGTTGGCGGAAGCAGGAGGTAGTCTCCTTCTTCCTAAGTCTTAGGAGGGGTTTTGCTATGGACTATAAGATCTTAGCCAAGAGTTTAGTAAATAGGTGCTTAAAGAAGGGAGCTACCGCCGCCGAGGCTTACCTTGAGGAGGGGCGGGAGCTCGAGATAGAGGTGAGGGAAGGTGAGGTCGAGGCGGTAAAGGAGGCGCGGGCTAAGGGTGTAGGTCTCCGGGTGATCATAGATGGTAGGATGGCGTTCGTCGATAGCTCCGATTTCAGCGAGGAGGCGCTTGGGCTTCTGGTGGATAAAGCGGTTGCCTTAGCCAGGAAATCGAGTGTGGATAAGTACAACATCCTTCCGAGAGAAAGCGGTAGCATACCCAAGGTCAATATATACGATTCCTCTCTTAAGGGGATCTCCCTCGAATCGAAGATAGCCCTCCTTAAAAAGCTCGAGAAGATAGCGACTTCAATCGATCCCTTGGTAAAGCGTTCTTCTGGAGCGAGTTATGGAGAAGCGGAGGGGACGATCTACATCGAGAATTCAGAGGGGATATCGGTGAGCTACCGGGAAAGCGGGGTTAGCGTTGGAGTATCGGTGATCGCCGAGAAAAAGGGGAGGATGCAGCCCGGTTATTCTTATTCTTCTGCTCGTTTCTTCGCCGATCTCAAGAAGCCGGAGGAGCTTGCCAAAAAGGCGGTTGATTACGCCCGTTCCCTTTTCGGTGGTGAGCCGGTTAAATCACAAGAGGTGCCGGTGGTATTCTCTCCCCGGGCAGGACGGGGGCTTCTCGCTGGATTGCTTCGAGCGCTTTCCGGAGATCGGGTGCTGCAAAAGGCTTCCTTCCTCGTGGGGATGCTGGGGAAAAAGATCGCTTCTCCCCTTATTAC
>Ga0190338_1000013_pt1 | contig 48215 bp, 32 predicted proteins | sample 4872041112_MG_FD_163434 | JGI IMG/M metagenome (GOLD analysis project Ga0190338, IMG submission 163434) | Hydrothermal vent sediment bacterial communities from Southern Trench, Guaymas Basin, Mexico - 4872-04-11-12_MG | ecosystem: Environmental > Aquatic > Marine > Hydrothermal vents > Sediment ... | reverse complement strand
CTTGAGCGGTTCCGAAGTAGCTGAGCTCCGCTACTTCAAGCTCTCCCCTTGGCTTCTTGAAAAGCTCCTTCCCTACTGGGGGAAGAACTTCCGCCAAATCTATCTCCTAACGAGCTGGCGGACAGAGATTCCCGATGGTCCCTACTACTTCGGGCTCGTCGAGGAGAAGTGGTTCAAAAGCTCATTTATGGAGTTCAGCTACAACCGCCCTCCACGAGAGGAAAAGGGCATCTATATCAAGATGACCTTGAAAAGGCTTATTCATCCCTCTGAACTCTCCAAAGAGGGGAAAACGATCGATGTGGGCGAGGACGATATCCTCCTCCGTTCCGGCTTCTACCAGAAGGAGAAAGAGGGGACGGTGAGTTTCCGCTGGACGGGCAGAATAGCCTCGGTATATCTCCCCTCCTTAGCCAATGCTTCAACCATCACCCTGCGGATGGACGGAGGAAGACCTCAAGGGATAAAAAAGCCAGAGGTGAGCTTTTACCTTCTCAACGAAAAGATCGGGGAGCTCACGGTAGAAAATGGCTTTAATACCTATCGCATCCCCATACCGGAAAGAATAAGGAAAAAGCTCACCCGGGAGAAAATGCCCATCCTCTATATCAAATCGACCACGATGAACCCCACTCGTGATCTCGGCTCGCCTGATATCAGGGAGCTCGGGGTGAAGATAGACTACATCAGCTGGGATTAGACATCCCGCCTCTCATTTGGTATATTATCGAATAAAAGGAGGAAAGGATTGAAGCTCATCATCCAGATACCTTGCCTGAACGAAGAAGAAACGCTCCCCATCACCCTGAAGGACATCCCGAGAGAGATACCCGGGGTGGATGAGGTGGAGATACTCGTCATCGATGACGGCTCAACCGACCGGACGAGCGAGGTGGCGAAGAAGCTCGGGGTAGATCATATCATCCGCTTCACCGAGAGAAAAGGGCTGGCTGTCGCCTTTATGACCGGGCTCGATGCTGCCCTTAAGCTTGGAGCGGACATCATCGTCAACACCGATGCCGACAATCAGTACTACGGAGGAGATATCCCCAACCTGATAAAGCCGATCCTCGAGGGGAAAGCGGACATCGTAGTGGGCGACCGGAATGTAGAGAGCATCCCCTACTTCTCCTTTATAAAGAAGAAGCTCCAGAAGCTCGGCAGTTGGGTGGTGCGTCAGCTTTCAGGAACCAAAATACCTGACGCCACCTCCGGTTTCCGCGCCTACAACAGGGAGTCGGCGTTGAGGATAAACATCGTCTCTCAGTTCACCTATACCCTGGAGACGATCATCCAGGCGGGAAAGAAGAACATAAGTATCACCCACATTCCGGTGCGGACGAACGAGAAACTCAGGGAATCACGGCTCTATACATCCACCTGGAACTACATCAAAAAATCGGCAAGCACCATCCTCCGGGTATATGCGATGTACGAACCGCTAAAGGTCTTCTCCATCATCGGAGGCATCCTCTTCCTGGCTGGTCTCGCCATCTCCGTCCGCTTCCTCTATTACTACTTCACAGGGAATGGGGCAGGACATATCCAATCGCTCATCTTAGCTTCAATTCTCCTCATAATCGGCTTCCAGATAGGCTTAATCGGCCTCGTCTCAGACCTGATCTTCGCCAACAGAAAGCTTATCGAGGACCTTCTTTACCGGGTAAGAGGGCTCGAACTCCTCCTCAATAAGAAGCCGGAAATTCATTATCATAATAAAAAGAGGGAAAAAACTAACCGTTGAGGCGTTCGGCGATCGCCTTCCCCTGGGAAAGGGCGTCCTCCATTGCTGAGTATTCCCAAGCACCGTATCTCCCGATAGAAAATATCCCCTCTCCTTCAAGAAACTCCTTGATCAAGGGAAGGACCTTTCTCCTCTCCTCGTCGTAGATCACATAACCGTACTTGATATCAAGAGGAAGCCTCAACACGATCTCCTTCTCGTTCTCTATTATCCCCGCTTGAATAAGCCCCTTTATTATCTCAGCATCTATCCTTTCCCTATCGAGGGGACGATGAGGAGAGTAAGAGACCTCGGTATAGATAGCCGAAAACCCAGGAGGAGCCATCTTCCGGGAGAAGAAGGTGGGGAAACCAATCCGGTAGAAAGGGAACTCCCGCTCGGGGAAATAGACCCAGTGCCTTTTTCTCCTTTTTCTTCCTCTTATCCCTAAGTTCAAGTTATAAACCGAGGCATAGGAAAGAGCTTTTCCCGCCTTCATTATCTCCTCGGGAAGGGGGTTTATCCGCTTAAGAAGCTCGGGAAGGGGAATGGTGGAGATAAGGAAGCGGTAGGGAACCTCGCCTCCCCTCGAAAGGAGAAGTTTTTTCCTTTTGATATCGATCCCCTTCACTTCTACGCCGGTATTTATGTCGCCAACCTTAGAAGCGATTGCCCGGGGTAGAACCTCTATCCCCCCCTCTTCGGGATAATAGAAAAAGGCGTTGTAGCCAAACCCCTTTGGCTGATCGGAGAGGGCACCAGCGATGACCTCCCGCAAGCTCGGGGTGGGGACAAACCCGGAAAGCCAGTCAGTAGTAAGCCTTCTCGGATGAACCGTCCATAGCTTCTCATTATAGGGAATCATAAAGTGTTTGGCGATTCCCTTCCCGAAATGGCGAAGGATCCAACCCTCAAAGGTCTCTCCTCCATTATGCCCCTTGTCTCTCTGCGCTTCGATGAAACCCAGGATGCATTCCGCCTGCAACTCAGGGGGGAGTCCGTAGGTATTCGCCTGAAAGGGATAACGGGTGTAGACCCCCTTGGAATAGATAAAGGAGGAACGGCGGTGTCGTCTCAAGTTTCCCCCAAGGAGGGAGAAAACCCACTTCTTTATATCCTCTTTCTTAAAGTGAAGGAGATGTCCGGTAAAATCGAAGGTAAAGCCGTCTCGCTTTATACTGCGACAAAGCCCTCCTACTCGCTCCTCCCTCTCGAAGAGGAGAAAGCTCCGTTTCAGATGATAGGCAGCAGAAAGCCCTGCTAATCCTCCCCCAATTATCACCACCTCTGCCATTACTTTTCCTCTCCTCGTATTTTTCTTCCCTCTCTGTTTACTTTGATGCACTTTTTATTTTACAATCTTTTGTGTTAAAATCGGTCTCTAAAAAGGCTCGGCGGCATTTTTAAGGAGAAAAATGGAGGAGAAGAGGCGGGTAAGCGTAGTCATCCCTGCCTATAACGAGGAAGGGATTATAGGGGAGGTAATCTCCGAAGTAAAAAAGCTATCCTTCGTCTCCGAGATCCTGGTAGTGGATGACGGCTCAAACGACAAGACTGCGGAGATCGCCGAAAGAAAGGGGGCGCGGGTCATCCGCCATCCTTACAACAAAGGAAATGGGGCGGCGGTAAAAACGGGGATAAGAAACGCTACGGGGGAGATCGTCGTCCTTATGGATGGCGATGGACAACATAATCCAAAGGATATCGAGAAACTGGTCTCAGAACTCGCCGATTATGACCTGGTGGTGGGTACCAGGGGGAAGGATTATGCTTCTCCCTTGAGCAGGAAGTGGGGAAATCGCATACTTGCCCGACTTGCCTCTATGCTCACCGGGGTGAGGATACCGGATCTTACCTCGGGCTTCCGGGCGGCGGAGAGGAAACACCTCCTCGAGTTCGTCCATCTTTTCCCTAATGGCTTCTCCTATCCTACCACCTGCACCTTAGCCTTCCTCAAAGCGGGATATTCGGTCAAGTTCGAACCGGTCAATCAATTCAAGAGGAAGGGCGGAAGAAGCAAGATAAACCTGATATCCGACGGCATTCGCTTCTTTCTCCTCATTCTGAAAACGATCACCCTCTTCCATCCGCTCAAGATATTCATCCCCTTTGCCCTCTTCTTCCTCCTCTTGGGGGGGGGCTACGGCATCTATACCATAATAACTGAGCGCCATGTGACCAACTCCTCGGTGCTCTTAATCAGTATGGCGGTGATCATCTTCCTCGTAGGGCTGGTTTCAGAACAGATTGCCCTATTCCGCTTCGAAAGGAGGGAGTGATGAAGGACGATCTTGCCGAGGCGAAAAGGATATTCCGCTTAGAGGGCGAAGCTCTGAGGAAGGTGGGAGATAAGCTCGATGAGAATTTCGTCAAGGCGGTAGAGCTTCTTCTAAACTGTAAGGGAAGGATAATCATAACCGGGATGGGGAAGTCGGGCTTGATCGGGAAGAAGATCGCCTCTACCTTCTCCTCGACCGGCACTCCTGCCTTCTTTCTAAACGCCGCTGAGGCGAAACATGGAGACCTCGGCATCGTTACCTCCGATGATCTCGTCATCGCCATCTCCTATAGCGGGACCACTGAGGAGGTGGTTTCCCTCCTTCCCTATTTCAAACGGTTTGGGGTAAAGGTGATCGCTATCACGGGGAAACTCGATTCTCCCCTCGCCAAAAGTGCCGATGTGACCCTCGATGTTGGGGTGGAGAAGGAAGCCTGTCCCTTGGGGATCGTCCCTACCTCAAGCGCCACTGCCACTTTGGTTATGGGAGACGCCTTAGCCTCAGCCCTTCTCAGACGACGGAACTTCAAGAGGGAGGATTTCGCCATCCTCCATCCGGGAGGAACCTTGGGGAAGAAACTGCTCCTCCGGGTGCGCGACCTGATGCATTCGGGCTATGAGCATCCAATGGTCAACCACCGGGTCACCTTGAAGGAGGCGATATTCGAGATGACCTCCAAGGGTCTCGGCATCACCTCGGTGATAGACGATGAGGGGAAACTGGTAGGAGTGGTTACTGACGGCGACTTAAGACGTATCCTCGAGAAGAAAACGGAGGTCCTCGAGCTCCCCGTATCCCAAGTGATGACGAAAAACCCCAAGACAATAAAGGAAGAGACCCTGGCAGCGGAAGCACTCCGGGTGATGGAGGATTTCTCCATTACCGCCTTGATCGTAGTCGACAAAGAGAACCATCCCTATGCCACCATCCACCTCCACGATATCCTCAAGGCAGGGATCGCTTAATGGAAGATGGAGAGAAAGAAGAAGGGGTTAAAATGGCTTATCCGCGGGATCGGAATCGTCATCCTCGTCTACATCCTATCGCGGATAGATCTCGCTACCCTCGCCAAGCGTCTATCCTCGGCTGACTGGTTCTACATCCTCATCTCCGCCTCCCTCGCTCCTCTGTTCATCCTCCTTAAGGCATATCGCTTCCAGCTCATCTTGAGGAACTTGGGGGTAAAGGTAAAATTAGTCGAAACCTTCCACCTCTATGCCTTGGGACTTCTTGCCGGTATCGCTACACCGGGGCAGGTAGGGGAGCTTACCAAAGGGGTCTATCTGAAAGGGAAGGGGTATCCCCTTTCCTCCTCCTTAATCGCGGTATTTTCCGATCGGGGGTTCGACATCGCTGGTCTTCTCTTCCTTTCCATAGGCTCGCTTATCCTCCTTCGCGGTCCTCTATATCACCATCTTTCCATCTTCGTCCTCCTCTTCATAATGGCGATAATCTTTCTCATTATCCTCCTTCATCCGAAGCTGAGGGAGCAGAGCATAAGGAAACTGGCACCCCTATTCCTGAAGAGAAAGGGAGGACTTGCACATAAAAACGAAGCTCTTCTCGAAAGTCCCTTTTCTTCAAAACACTTTCTCCTCCTTTTCGGAATAACGGTGATCGCCTTCCTCTTTGCCTTCTTCCGCTACCTCCTCCTCGCGCGTTCCTTAAGGATTGACATTCCCCTCCTTTCCTTCCTCGCTATGGTCATTCTTGCCCAGGGGGTAAGCCTCATCCCGATAACCGTCGCTGGACTGGGAACGCGGGAGGCAACGCTCATCCTCCTTTTTTCTCAGTTCAACATCTCCCCCGAGCTCGCGGTGAGCCTCTCCTTCCTCATCCTCTTCCTGATGCTCATAAACGCTGGCATTGGCCTTTTTTCTTGGCTTAAATTGTCAAGGTGAGAGAGATGAAGGTGAAGACACTACTTATCATCTTGGTAATCACCGCCATTCTCCTTAGGATGGGGCTCGCCCTTTTCTATTGGAAGGATCAACCGCTCGCCCGGGACGGAAGAGAGTACATCATCCTCGCGAGGAACCTTGCCCAGGGAAAAGGGTTCAATTACGGAGACGAGGAAGGATTTATGGGCTGGGAGCACCATCGCCGGGCACCACTTTACCCCTTCTTCGTCGCCTTTTTCTTCTTTCTCTTCGGGGAAAACCTCATTCTGATCCGCCTTTTAAACTGCATAATAGGGGGCCTAAATGTCATCCTCTTCTTTCTCTTAGGGAAAAGGATCTTCGGGGAAAAGGTTGGGCTTTATGCTGCTCTCATTTCCGCTTTCTATCCTCTTTTCATCTGGCTTTCAATAAGGATACTTAGTGAGACCCTATTTATGAGCCTGGTTCTGATGGCACTGCTTCTTCTCTACCGGGCAAAAGAAAGTAAGAAACTCACCCCCTCGGTCCTTTGTGGATTAACCCTTGGCGCTGCCTCTCTCTGTCGCCCCGCTATCCTCACCTTCGTCCCCCTCGCTCCCGTGTTTTTCTTCATTCCAAAGGGAAAGGTAAGGGAAGGGATGAAGAAGGGATTGGTTTTGATCGCTCTCTTTCTTATCACCCTCACCCCATGGATCATCCGAAATTACATAGCCTACGGGAGGTTCATCCTGATAACCGCGGAAGGGGGAATAACCTTCTGGACCGGGAATCACCCCGAAGCGGTGGGAGAAGGGGATATGGGAGCAAACCCGAAAATCAAGATAGATTATGTAAACCTACGAGAGAAATATAGGAACCTGAGTTATGAAGAGATGGAGAAGATCTATTACCGGCTGGCGTTTTCCTACATCCTATCCCATAAGCGGTGGTTTCTCATCCTCCTTGCGAAGAAGATATTCTACTTCTTCATCCCGGTAGGACCATCGATACTCAAGGCATCTCTTCACCATCGACTGATCAGCTGGCTCTCTTACTTCCCTCTATTCTTCCTCGCCATCCTCGGAGCACTACGGGCAAGAAGGGTCTCAACTCAACTCCTCCCCTTATATCTCCTCATCATCTCCTCCGCTTTCACCTGTATGCTTTACTTCCCCCAAGAGCGATACCGTATCCCCACCGCCGATCTCGGCTTTATCATCTTCGCCGGCTATAGCCTCTCCCTACTATTTCAGAGGATACTCTTAAAGAGATGGCAAGCGGAACTTGCCCCTCCTGTATAAAATGAGGAACCGGTCGCTAAAACCGAAAAGGATGTGAAGGAATGGTACTGATAGTCTCAGCTTACGAAAGGAGATTTTATAGCCTTATGGTTTATGATATAATTTGAGCCTGATTGCCTTTGTTTTAGGAGAACGAGCGATGCGAAAGATAGCGGTTGGCGATTTTCGGATCTCCGAGGAGGAAAAACGAGCCATCTTCGAGGTGCTCGATCAGGGGAGGCTTTCGGAGGGAAGGAAGGTCGCCCAATTCGAACAGATATTTGCCGAATATATCGGCACAAGATACGCGGTTGCCCTGAGTTCGGGAACCGCCGCCATTATGGCGGGCTTATCCGCTCTGGTACACCACGATAAATACCGGGTGAGTCGAGGAAGCAAGATCATAACAACCCCTCTTACCTACATTGCCACGGTGAACGCCATCGTTCAGACAGGATTTGAGCCTGTTTTCGTTGATATAGATCCAGAAACCTTCCACATCACTCCAGAAGCTGTTGAGGAACTCCTGAAAAACACCCCTAACCCTGACCACTTTTCCGTCCTCCTCCCAGTGCATTTGATGGGTTATCCTTGTGCGATGGACCGGCTAAACAAAATAGCGGAGAGATATAACCTGGTGGTGGTGGAGGACTCCGCTCAGGCACACGGCTCCATTTACCAGGGGAAAAGAACCGGAAGTTGGTCTTCCTTCGGTGCTTTTTCCTTCTATATCGCCCATAACATTCAGGCTGGAGAGATGGGAGCGATAACCACCGATGATCCAGAAATAAGAAGGCTGGTGATGAAGATAAAGGCAAACGGGAGGCTCTGCGATTGCCCCGTCTGCACCCGAAGCAAGGGATACTGTCCCAAAGAGCCAACTGATGAGGAGGATCACGACCCAAGGTTCACCCACGATATCATCGGCTACAACTTCAAAACGATGGAATTCCAGGCAGCACTCGGTATTACCCAGATGAAGAAGGCAGATTGGATATTCAAGCGGAGACAGGAAAATGTCCGCTACTTAAACGAACGGTTAAAAAAATACGAGGAGGTGCTGAGGCTTCCTCTCTTCGACGAGCGGGTGAGCTATCTCGCTTATCCCATAGTATTGAAGCAGGAGGCACCGATAACGCGGTATCAATTGCGACATGAGCTGGAACAATTGGGGGTGGAAACAAGGCCTCTCTTTGGTTCCATCCCTACCCAACAGCCAGCTTACTCCTTCCTCAAGGAGGAATATCAGGGAAAACTGCCCAACGCCGACTTTGTCGGCAAAAACGGATTTTACATCGGGTGCCACCAATACCTCAACCAGGAGGATCTCGACTACATTGTAGAGGCATTCGAGAAGATATTAGGCTAAGATGGACGAACGGACGCTAATCGTCATTCCCACCTATAACGAGCGGGGAAATATCGAGCGACTAATAGCGGAACTGCTTCACCTCCCTTATCCCCTGGATATCCTTGTGGTCGACGACAACTCCCCGGACGGAACGGGGAAGATCGTGGACGAGATAGCGGAAAAAGAACCCCGGGTGAAGATAATCCATCGTGAGGGGAAAGGAGGAAGAGGAGGCGCCACCATCGATGGCTTCCGCTACGGGCTTTCCCAAGGGGAGAAATACACCTACATTATGGAGATGGATGCGGATTTTTCCCATAGTCCTGTCGATCTTCCAAAACTGCTTGAGAAGGCAAAAGAATACGATGTGGTGATAGGCTCGAGGTATCTTCCCGGAAGCAAGATAGTAAATTGGGGTCCAATGAGAACCATATTTAGCCATTTAGCCAATTTCTATGTCAAAGCTATCCTCAGGATCCCCATCTCCGATTACACCAACGGTTATCGTCTCTATCGTCGCGAGGTGCTTGCTTCGCTCGATTTCGACAAGATAGAAGAAAAGGGATATATTGTATTAAGTGAGCTCGCCTATCAGATCCACCTTCTCGGCTTCCGCATTGGGGAGGTGCCCACCGTGTTCGTAAATCGCCAACGGGGAGCCTCCAATCTGACCTTCGGGGAGATATACTCTGCCTTCGTCACCGTGCTCAAGCTGTGGTGGCGCTATCGCGGCTTCCAGAAGAAACAGGGGAGGAAATGAGGATCTTAATGGTGAGCTCCTCATATCCCCGTTTCCCGGGGGATGTGATTGCTCCCTTCATCGAAAGCATTGCCAAGGCGGTCGCAAAAAAGGGGAATGAGGTTCACCTTCTTATCCCGGAACACCCAAAACTTACGGTAAGGGAAGGGGAAAATATCCACTTCCACATCTACCATTACGCACCAACCAAATCTCTCGCAAAATGGGGCTATGCCCAATCACTTGAGGCTGATGAACGGGTAAGGGGCGAGATATTCCTTATCGCCCCACTTGCCTTGGGCTCCCTTTTTTTCTCCATCCTCTCCCTCACCCGGCGCTACCGTTTTGACCTCATCCAAGCAAACTGGCTTCTCCCAAACGGACTTCCCGCGGCTATTGCGGCGAGATTAACCGGACTTCCCTTGGTGGTGAGCCTTCATGGCTCAGATGTATTCCTCGCTGAAAAAGGATGGATCTTCAAAAAATCCGCCCAAATCGCCCTCGATGCCGCCGATTGGATCACTGCCTCGAGTGACGATCTAAAAGAACGAGCACTCAAGATAGGGGGAGGGAAGGAGTGCGCCACCACCATCCCCTACGGGGTGGACCCTGCAGCCTTCCATCCTAATGAAAGGATGCGGGAGGAGGTGCGAAGTGAGCTAAAATTGGGGGAAAACGACATCCTCGTCTTCGCCATCGGAAGGCTGGTGGCGAAGAAGGGGTTTGAATATCTGATAAAAGCAGCGCCAATGGTAATAGCTGAGGTACCTAACATCCGGTTCCTCATCGCCGGTTCAGGTGACTTGGAGGAGAATTTAAAAAAACTCACCTCCGAGTGCGAGGTAGCAGATTACTTCCTCTTTCCCGGCAAATTACCCCGGGAACGGGTTCCCGCCTTTATGAACGCTGCCGACATCATCGCCGTCCCCTCGATCCACGATGCGGAAGGAAATGTGGATGGGCTCCCCAATGTGGTTATGGAGGCGCTATCCTCAAAAAAGGCGGTAGTAGCGAGCGAGATAGGAGGGATACCAAGCGTAATATCCAACGAGGAAAACGGCATTTTAATACCGGAAAAGGACGAAAAAGCCCTGGCACAGGCGATAATAAAGCTCGCTCGTTCTCCCAAACTGAGGAGGAAGTTGGCGGAAGAAGCGAGGAAAAGGATCGAGAGGAAGCACACCTGGGACAAGGTTGGAGAGCAGTATCTCAACTGCTTTGAGCGGGCAATAAGGAGACGGAAAAGGAGGAATGGCTGAGGAGGGTCTTAACATCGTCTTCATCTTTCCCAAGTTCAAACTGCTCTCCGGTGCAGAGCGACTCATCCTCAAACTCGCCTCCGCCCTCTCCCGGAAAGGGGCAAAGATAACCATCCTCTGCCATCACTTCCATCCCTCTTGCCAGTCCGAGCTTCCTCCTCAAGTGCGGTTGATCAATACAAGAAGAAGGCTTGAGTATTTCAGAAACCGCTATCTGAACGCCATCTTCGACTATCTCTTCTCATTCTCACTTCTTTCTCATCTCCCTCCTGACGCCGATTGCTATACCTTCTTCGGACCAGCGCTTCCTCTCCTCTGGTACATCAAGAAGATAAAAAGGGTTAAAAAACCCTGCTTCTACTTTTGCTATGAGCCTCCTCGATTCATCTACCGTGACAGAAAGGAGATAATAAGCCGGATGGGTATCGCAGGATGGTTTCTCTCTCCGTTTTTCAGCCTCTACCGTCTATTTGATAAGTGGTTCGTGAGAAGCGCCGATTGGGTGCTCGCAAACAGCGAATTCGGGAAAAAGGAGATAAAAAGGGTATACGGGCGGGAGGCAACGGTGATCACCCATGGGGTCGATGAAGAGCGGTTTAAGAAGAGGGAAAATAGGGGAAAGATAAGAGAGCGATATAAGTTAACCGAAAAAGAGAAGATAATTATCACCACCAATTATCTCCATCCAAGAAAGAGAATACATCTCCTAATCGAGGCGATGCCCCACATACTGAAGGCGGTACCCCAAGCCCGTGCTCTCATCGTAGGGGACGGTCCAGAACGGGAGTCACTTGAGAAGCTCGCTTCTAAATTAGGGGTAAAGGAGAAGGTCATATTCGCCGGTTTCATCCCCGACCCCGAACTTCCCTCCTATTACTACGCCGCCGATCTCTATCTTCATCCAGGAAAACTTGAAAGTTTCGGGCTCTCGGTGATCGAAGCGGCTTACTCCCATCTCCCGGTGGTCTCGGTAGCGGAAGGGGGACCTCTTTACACGGTGCGGGATGGAGAAACGGGCTTCCTCGTTTCTCCTGAGCCAGAGGCGATCGCTGAGAAGGTGATATCTCTCCTGAAAAACCCAGAATTGGCGAAGACTATGGGAGAAGAGGGACATCGGTTCATCAAGGAAAACTTCAGCTGGGAGCGGGGGGCGGAGGATTTCCTCTCCGCTTTAGCCCCATTTACCAAGAAGGGAAGGGAAGATGAAAAGCCTCAGTGAAAAAAAGAAGGAGATTCTCCTCCTCATCCTCATATTCGGCTTGAGTCTTCCTCTCTTTACCCCAAGGCTCCACGCCACCGATGAGATAAAGTACTTCTCCTATCTCCGCTCCCTTTTCTTCGATCGGGACCTCCAGTTCGAAAACGAGTACCGCCATTTTTACGAGAGCAACCCCGAAAAATATAAGGGCTTCCTTCCCTTCATCACCACCGTCACCCCAACAGGACACCGCCTGAACGATGCTACCATCGGCTGCTCCCTCCTCTGGAGCCCGTTTTTCACCCTGGCTCATCTTGCAGTCAAAGGGGCGAATCTCCTTGGCTACCAAGTCCCAGCAGATGGGTATTCCTTTCCCTACATCTTTATGATTTCCTTTGCCTCCCTCCTTTACGGTTTTTTGGGGCTTATACTCATCTACCTCCTTCTCCGACGCCATTTCTCCTTTTTCCCCTCACTCATCTCGCTTATCCTCCTTTGGTTCGGATCCTCGCTCGTCTTCTATATGTACCTCACCCCGCCGATGGCGCATTCTACCTCGCTCTTTACCGTTTCCCTCTTCATCTTCTATTGGGAGAAAACGAGGGGAGACCTTTCCTTTCGCCGGTTTCTCATCCTGGGGGCGCTTGGTGGGCTCGCCCTTCTCGTCCGCGATCTAAATGCGGTTTTCCTCACCATTCCCTTTGTCGAAGGAGGGATCATCCTTTACCAAACGAGGAAGGCCGAGTTCAGGACAAAAGCGAAATCAACCCTCATCGGACTTACCCTGTTCGTCCTCCTCACCGTTTTAATCTTCACCCCACAACTTATCATCTACTACATCCTTAATGGCCGGTTGGGACCGACCCCCTTCATCGTGAAAAAATTCACCTATTTCCCTTACCATTTCCTCGAGGTTCTCTTCTCCTCATTCCATGGTCTATTCAGCTGGACACCCGTTATCTTCCTTGCCGTCCTCGGTCTTCTCCTTATCTCGCGAAAAAAGGCGGAGCTCTCCCTCCCCTTCCTCACCGCCTTCTTTGCCCTGGTTTATATCCTCGGCTGTTATGAGACCTGGTGGGGTGGGGCGAGCTTCGGGGCGAGGAGATTCATCTCCACCACTCCCATCTTTGCTTTCGGCCTTGCCGGCTTCATCGACTATCTCGAAAAAAAGAGGTTCCCCCGAAAGGCGATTTACCTTATCTCAGCCTTCCTCATCATTTGGAACTTTTTCTTCATCATCCAGTATGTAACCGGGATGATCCCCAAGGACAAACCGGTCTCCTTCCGTAAGGTAGCCTATAACCAGATATTCAAGGTGCCGCCAAGGCTCTTCGATATCGCCTATCGTTTCCTCTTTAACCGGAGTTCATTCTACGAGAGAGGGAAATGAACCAGCTTCGCATCCTAATGATCATCCAGAAGTTCTACCCCGATTTCTCAGGGCAGGGCATCCAGATGCAGGAGGTGGCGAAGAAGCTCATAAAAAAGGGGGTAAAGGTTACTTTCGTTTCGGCGGGAAGGAAGGATTATCTAAAAGAAGAGGAAAAAGACGGCTACCTCATCCACCGGATAGTACCCGGCGTACCCCTGATCGAAACCAGCCCAAGAAAGAGAAGAAGATTGTGGAATCTAAGCTTCGCCATTAAGCTCTTTTTATACCTGATAAAACATCGAAAGGAGTTTGATCTCATCCACCTCCACACCAAGACCGATGCCCTTTATGCGGCATCTTTATTCTCCCGGCTCTTCAGGAAAAAGATGATTATGGAGATGACCCTGATGGGGGCGGATGATGCAATAACGATAAAGACAAAGGACCACTTCCGAAGGGTGAAGTTCTTTCTTTTTTCCATCTTGGATGGCTATGTCGCCATATCCCGGGCGCTTTATCAGGCTTATCTCGCTGTCGGGCTCCCCAAAGAGAAAATAAGGATAATAACCCAGGGGGTGGATACCGAACGATTCCGCCCCGCTACCGATAAAAGCACTCTGAGAAAAAAACTCAATCTTCCCACTGCCGGGATCATAATCACCTTCGTCGGCTCCTTCATCGAGCGGAAGGGAGCGGATATCCTCGTCTCCGCTTTTGCGGAAATAAATAAGAAGGCGAGAAACGCCTATCTATTGGTCGTGGGTCCCTACCAGTTCGCTGAGGAGAAAGAACCAGAGCGAACGAGGTTCTCTCGAAGGATGCTTGAAAAAATAGAGGAACTCGGTTTAAGAAAAAAGACCATCTTCGCCGGCGCCAAGGAGAATGTAGAAGAATACCTTATGGCATCCGATATATTCCTCTTTCCCTCGCGAAAGGAGGGGTTCGGCACAGTGATCATCGAGGCGATGGCTTCTTCCATTCCCGTGGTCATCTCCGCTATGCCCGGAATATCGGAGGAAATCGTAACCTCCGGGGAGGACGGGATCATCGTACCCGGGGAAGAGCCGAAAGACTTTGCTAAAGCGGTAATCGAGCTCGCCTTAGACGAGGAAAAAAGAAGAAAGATGGGCAAAAAGGCAAGGGAAAAAGCGGAGAGAAATTTCTCCCTCGATAAAATAGCCGATACCTACATCCGCTTTTACCGGGAGGTCCTTGAGGGAACGGTGGGGAAAGGTTGATCGAGAGCGTTCCATCATCTATAACCTGAAGGAAGAAAGGCGAGGGAAAAATGCTCATCAGGAAGGTAACCCGAGGGATCCTGTGGAATGTCATCTCCTCCCCTCTGATAATGGCTATAAACTGGGCAGCGTCCATCGTGGTCGTTCGCTTTCTCGGTGTCTCTCGCTATGCCATATATTCGGTCATCCTGGCTACGGTGAACACCATCGTCTCTTACTCTGGGCTCGGGATAAGTGAAAGCCTTCCCAAGTTTGTCCCTGAGGTTGAAGAAAGGTTCGGAAAGAAGGGACTCCTTTCCTTCCTCAAGCTCACCATCTCCCTAAGAAGCGCCGTCCTACTCATCCTCGTCCTCCTTCTAAACATATTCGCCACCCGGTTCTCCCTCCGCTTCGGCTTCGGCGCCTCGGGGGTGCTTTACATCCGTCTGATAAGCATCATAGTGGTGCTAAGGAGCCTTACCCTCTTCTTTTACAATGTTCTATACTCCTATTTTGAACAGAAGATAGTAAACCTTACCACTGCCCTCCTTCAGCTTATCCAGCCAGCGCTGGTCATATGGTTTGTAATGGCAGGGCTCGACATAATCGGCATCCTGATAGCGATGACCGCGGCGAACCTCACCGTCTCTTTTATCGCTGGGAGATATAGCCTGAAAAGTATAAAAGCGGTGGAAAAGGAGGAAAAAGAAGAATTTAAAGCAAGGGAGATAGGAAAGAGGTTCTCCCTTTACTCCATTTTCTTCTATTTCTACGAGCTGAGCAGATACTTTATCGGGGTTGACTTCGCCGTCTTCATCATCGCCCTTGTCCGGGCAAAAGAGGAAATAGCCTACTTCAGCCTTGGTTTTAAATTCGTAATGATGGTGATCGTCTTCTTAGTAAGCAGTATGCGCGGAGTATTCCGCCCATTAATAGGAAATGTCTATGCTGCAGGCGACATAGAAAAGCTCAGACGAACCTATGACAACCTCGAGAAGATCCAAATCCTCCTCACTATACCGGCAGGGGCGGGGCTTTTCATCCTCACTCCGGATCTCATCCCCTTATTCTACAAAGCCGATTTCCTCCCCTCCGTCCCCATCGCTCGAATACTGATAAGCTTCCTCTTCCTCGAGACAATGCTTGTAGGCGGTACGGTGATCCTCCCCATTTACGAAAAATATAAAACAGTTCTCCTCATCCGCTCTCTTATCTTTCTCAACATCCCGGTTCTCTACATCCTTAGCGCGAGGTTCGGCATCATCGCCGCCGCTATTGGCTTAGGGTTACTCCGCCTCTTGATCGCGGTGATAGAGAATTTCGCCTGTTATCTATTGTTCAAGGTGCACTTTCCTTACCGCTTCCTGTTAAAGACCCTTGGAGCATCACTCGTTTTCTCCTCAGTGCTCATTCCGCTTAAGCGGATGCTCGGAACCTCGATAAAGGAGGTGATCATCCTTACCCTGCTCGGAGGGCTCATCTTCCTAATAATGCTCAGAATCCTTCGTGTCATCTCCGAAGAGGAAAAAAACCTTATAAGAAGATCAGGGCTTCCCCTGAAGGAGGCCATCTGTCGTATCCTATGAGGAGGGAAGATGAAGATATCGATGTTTATGCCATCATATAACCCTAAGACGATGGGTTATGGTATCTATCAGGACCTGGGGGAGGGGTTCTCCCGCCTCGGGCACACCTTCGAGATAGTGGGCTTGCTCCCAAAAAGCGAGATAGCTGAGGCACTCAAAGCGAATGAAACAGCGAGTGCCAAGGTTTCCTACATCCCCCTCCGGAAAGGGTGGTTCAGCCGACTGATAAGGAGAATAAGCGGAATAATCTTCCACTCCCCGATATTTATCCCCGCCCTTATCGGCTACATCCGCTACTACCGAAAAAAACGAAAGGAGATAGACATCATCCATGTTGAAATCGCCTATCCCTACGGGGCGATAGCTGCCATTGGGAGCCTCTTCGTCCCCATCCCCTTCGGCGTTTCCCCTATGGGGGAAGATATCTTAGTAATAGACGACGCAAGCTACGGCTACGCCCGCTTCTTTGTCCCCCGCTGGCTACTCAAACTGACCTTCCGCCGAGCAGTGAGGATACGCTCCATCTCTCCGCTTATGGATGAAATAGTCCAGAAAAGGGGAGCTCCACCCGGAAAATCGGAAGTGATCGTACTCAACATCCTCGATGAGTTCTTCAAAAAGGGGGTAGGGGATAGAGGGTTTAAAGAAAAAGCAAGAAAAAAGATACGGGAAAGATATAACATTCCGGAAGATAGGAAAATAATCCTATCCTTAGGAAGGCTCCATCCATTCAAGGGGATCCACTACCTCATTTCTGGTTTCAGAATGATTATAAACTCAATACCAGAGGCGATACTCCTCATCTGTGGACCATCCACCAAGGTGCCCGGCTTCGGTGATTATCAGGAGTACCTCTCTCTCCTTGCCGAGAGGATCGGGGTAAGGGACAGGGTCATCTTCGCCGGAGGGATACACTTCTCCGAAGGAAGGGACCATCTCGCGGGAGCAGACCTTCTCGTCGTCCCTTCAATCCTCGAGGCGATGAACCGGGTGATAGCGGAGGCGGTAGCAGTCCGAACCCCGTTTATTGTCACTGAAACCACTGGCATCTCCGCCTTCGTTGAGCCGGGACTTTTAGGAAGAGTGGTACCTCCCCGTTCCCCTGAGGCGATATGCTTGGCTGCCTGCGAGCTCCTAAAGGAAGAGGGGAAATGGGACGAGGAGGCGCGAAAACGCTTCCTTTCTCGATTTTCTCCTAGCGAAGTAGCAAAGGAGCTTGTCCGATTCTATAAACCCTTTGTAGAGGAGACAAAAAATGGCTAAGGAAGGGAAAACCCTGAGCAAAGTGTGGAATAACCACCTCCTCATTTTCTTCCTCATCTTCGTCTTCTTCAGCCTCACCTATTTTGGCTTCCGCATCCTCCTCCCAAAGAGACTTCCTAACCACTTAGTAGCAGGGGATGGGATAATGTACTACATCTACCTCCCCTCTCTCATCTTCGATCGTGATCTCGACTTAAGCAATAACTACCTCGATTTCGACGACACCATCGGCTGGGGGCTCCTTAAGGTACCCCGCACCGGGTACCCCCCCAGTCCATTCGCCTTCGGTCCAGCACTTCTCGCAGCTCCCTTTTTTCTCTTAGGCTATCTGCTCTTCCTCCTTTTTTCTCCCTTCCTTCCTCAAGGAAGCCCTTACTTCCCCCGCCTTTTCCTCGAGGGGGGCTACTGCCTCGCCAGCATATTCTACTCCTTCCTCGCTGCCATCATCATCTACCGCTTCCTCAACCGCTACTTCCCAAAGAAGATATCCTTCTACTCTACCCTGGGAATCTGGCTGGGAACGAACGCCCTTTACTACTCCTTAGCCTCCCCTTCCTATTCCCATATGACTTCGCTTTTCGTAAGCTCCCTTTTCCTCTCTTACTGGGATAAAACAAGAGGAAAACGGAAGGCAAGGGAATGGGCAGTACTTGGATTGCTTGGGGGACTCGCCTCTATGGTGCGGTGGCAGAATTCCCTTTTCCTCGCCATCCCTTTGGTCGAGTCCTTGATACTCTACTCCCAGCTCCTCAAAAGGAGGAAGCTAAAAGAGGTAAGAAAGCTTTTCCTAAATCATCTGCTATTCCTCCTCTTCCTCGGCCTCGCTTTCTCCCCTCATTCCTTCGTCTGGAAAGCGATATATGATAAATATCTCCTCATCCCTCAGAACGAATTTCGCCCTTACACATCGGGGTTCATCTATTTCCTTAAACCCGCCTTTCACAGACTCCTCTTTTCTCGTCGTCACGGGCTCATCACCTGGACTCCGCTTTATGGACTTGCTCTCCTCGGCTTCCTCCTCGTACCCAGAAAGAGGAGAACCTTATCGCTCTATCTCCTTCTCGGACTTTCCCTTCAGCTTTATCTCGCAAGCGCCGTTTGCGAATGGTGGGCAGGAGAAGCTTTTGGGGCAAGGAGGTTAATCTCCTCCGGCCTCATCTTCGCCTTTGGCATCGCTTCATTCTATAAAAGGCTTGAGGAGCGATACTCATTCAACTGGGTCAGGAGGATAACCTACTTCTTCCTTCTCTATAACGGGCTCTTCTTTATCCAATACTGGGCGTTCCTGAAGGGATATGTCCATATGGATGTATATCCGGGGTTCAAACAGCTCGTCATCGATAAGTTCATCATCCCCTTCCGTCTCCTTAGCCGGTTGTAATGTATTTGTCGATAAACTATTATAATGCCCGGAGAAAAAGGGAATACTTGGGATGAAGGGAAAGAAAAAAACTATCCTCATAGAGATAGGGATAGCAATGGGCATCGGCTTCGGGCTTTCCGCTTTTTCTTCGCCTTTTCTTTCCAGCCTGGGGGGAATAATCCTCCTTTTTCTCGTTCCGGGAGCACTTGCCCTTCTCATCATTGGTGAGTACCGCGGGTTCTTCGATGTAAGAACATTTGTTCTCTCTATCGGTATAAGCCTCGGCATCACCCCGTTAACCCTGTTTATAGGAGGAAGGCTTTATCGTTTCAGCCGGAGTTATATCCTTCTCTCCTTGGCTACATTATTCGTCCTTTTAATCCTCGGCTCTCTTCTTAAGAAGAAGGAACGGAAGGATATCAAGCCGATCGCACGAAGCGAGGTTAAGTGGCTCATTATCATTACTTTAGTGCTGACATTGCTCGTATATCTCTCCATCGCCTTTCATGGATACGAGGATGCTCGCGGCGTCCATCGTACCGCAGTATCCGACTGGATGAACAGGATGTATGTTGGACTTGCCCTTTTAAACTCAAATGAGCTCCCACCAGGAAACCCCTATATCGCCGACCCCTATCCTATGGAGTACTTCTACTTCTTTCACATAATGGGCGCTGCCTTGGTCAAAATCGCTCACCTTCGGCTGGACATATTGAGCACCCTTTTTGCCCTTGCCCTTCTTCTCCCCTTTCTCCTCGTTTTCACCTTCTATCTCCTTGCCCGGGAATACTTTGGAGAGGAAAAACCAGCTCTCCTTACCACTGCCACCCTCAGTTTGGTTGGCGGGTTCGATATCGTCTTCGTCTTCATCCATATTGTTAAAAATCTCATCGTGAAAAGGGGAATTAGCATAGGATTAAACTTCGCCACCATCCGCGCTCTTATCCCCAGCAAATATGTTGATTTCTGGGCTGATCTCCGGGCGAAGTCGATCCACTCCTTCTATGTGAACCTGATCTGGGTACCCCAGCACATAGCCGGGTTCATAGTCGCTGTCATCTACCTTTTCCTCCTCTTAAGGTTTCGAAGAACCGGGGGAAGAGGCTACCTTGTGATCGGTGGATTACTTATTGCCTCTGCCCCCGCTCTCTCAAGCTATGTCACCCTTGGGCTCGCTGTAGGGCTCTTCATCTTCTTTTTGATCGAACTCGCCCTCTCCTTGTGGGAAAAAAGATGGAAAGAGGAGCTTACCTTCCTCCTAATAACCGGGATCATCGGAGGGCTCCTCGCCCTTCCCTTTATCCTTACCCTTAAAAGCAATTTGGCAAAGCCACAGCTCGTCTTTAAAATCGCAGGAACCGGGGGGCTGTTGAATGGGGCTTTGTTCGCCCACTTCTTCGGCGAAAGCAACCTCACCAATCTGCTCGACGCTCCCCTTTACTACTTCTTTGAGTTCGGTCCCATCATCATCTTCGGGGTCCTCGGATTACTTCTTATAAGGAGGAAAGCCTTCTCTACCCCATTCAATCGTCTTCTCCTCTCACTCATCTTTGGTGGTGGGATACTGATGACCTTCTTCCGTCCAGGATATTCCGGACCGAACAATGTAATCGTCCGGGTTGCTTTAATCGTTTGGGCAGCCCTCGCCCTCTTCGCCACCCATTTCTTCGCCGGGATCGACGATCTTTCCCGCCGATTTCGCTCCTTTATTGAAAGATATCGCACCTTCTATCACCTCCTATTCGCAACAGCCCTCCTCATTCTCCTTAGCTTTACCCTCCTCCTCCCCCTTATCCTTCATAGGGCAGGGATAGAAATATCTTCAGGAAGGGTGAAAATGGCTCAGCTTTTCATCCTTATCGTTGGGATGATAATATGGGGAATCCTCTTCCTTATAAGGAAGAACCTAAAGCTGATCTCCTTATTCCTCGCCTTCATAGGATTTTCCGCTGTTATCTACAGTGCCTGCGGCATCTTCCTTGAATCGTACTACTTCTGGATCACTCCTAAGGTGGAGTACCAGGCTTACCACTGGATATACCGGATGACGCCCCTTCCCGCTAAGGTTCAACCAAAGCCCATAGACTTCACCCGACGCTTAGCCTGGTATGGCAAAAGACGCACCGCCTTCTTCGACCCTCGATACTCCAGGGTTTTCCTTACCCGGGAGAAGCTGTATGAGGATGTCCTCCGCCTTCTCAACTATGCCTTTGAGACTAAAAACCCTAAAAAAGCTCACCATATATTCCGCAGCCTCGGCGTTGACTACATTGTTATTTACAAAAAGAGGGAAAGCCATTATCCTAATCGGGAAAAGTTCGAGGCGGGGAGGTTCTTTATCCCCGTCTTCGAAAACAGAGAGATAGAGGTGATCAAGGTAATTGCACAACCTCTCAGGAAAAAAGGATAGCCTATGCCAGAAGTCTCCATAATAATCCCCATATATAATGAGGAAAAACTCCTTGAAAGCTCGGTCTCCGAGCTTACGGAAGCCCTCGAGAAGGAAAAGATAGATTACGAACTCATCCTAAGCGAAAACGGGAGTACCGACCAAACAAGGGAGATAGCCTCGGCACTCGCTGAAGATAACAAGCGAATAAAGGTGATAACCACCGATGAACCTAACTATGGGCGTGCTTTGAAGAAAGGCATCCTTGCCGCAGGAGGAGAGCGCATCGTCTGTTTTGAGCTCGATTATTGGGATATAAGGTTTCTCAAGGAAGCGCTTTCCCTCCTTTCCACCTACGATGTGATCGTGGGTTCAAAACGGGCGCCCGGAGCGAGGGATGAGCGACCATTTATTCGTCGGGCGATAACCGCTGGGTTCAACCTTTTCCTCCGGATCCTTTTGGGATTCAAGGGGAGCGATACTCATGGAATCAAGGCGTTTAACAAAAGCAAAATCCTCCCCATTGTCTCCCTCTGCCAAACGGAGAAGGACATCTTCGCTTCAGAGCTCATCATCCGGGCGGAGCGGGCAGGGCTCCCCAAGAAGGAAATCCCCACCGTGGTGGTGGAAAAGCGGGGCTCCCGAGTAGGGGTTCTTCGTCGGGTGCCCAGTGCAATAAGGAATATCTTCCGACTCTTCTTCGCCCTGAGGAGATAAAAGAATGGTTCAAACGAGGGGGAAAAGGATCGCTTTTCCTGTGCTCCTTCTTCTCTTCTCTCTTCTTTTCTTTTCCAAACCGCTTACTCAACCCGACCGAATCTTCTCTCCTGCCTTTGACCTAATCACCCAATACGCTTTCTTCAAAGAATTTATAACAAAAAGCTTTTCTCTCTATCACGAGCTTCCTTTATGGAACCCCCTCATCTTCTCAGGGGCTCCATTCATTGCCGATCCCTTGGGACCGACTTACTTCTACTTTCCAAACTTCCTTGTCCTCTTCCTTCCTCTCGGCTTTGCTTTCAGCCTGCTCTTCTTCCTCCATACCCTCGCTGCCTGCCTTTTCACCTATCTCTTCGGGAGAAAGATCGGGCTCTCAAGGGAAGCGAGCTTCATCTCGGGCATCATCTTCGCCTTCTCTGCTCCCCTGATGAACCGACTTGGGGTAGGACAGCTGAATAACTTCGTCGTCATTTCCCTCGTTCCCCTCGTTTTCTTGGCTACTGAAGCACTCATCCTTAACCCCAGGATGACTACCACTCTCCTCTTTGCTCTCGCTTTATTCCTCCAGTTTTCCGGAAGCAATCCTCAACTCTTCGCTTATTCAAGCTTTGCCCTCTTCCTTTACTTCGCCCTAAGCTTGGTCTTCCTCTACAAGAAAGAGCGAGATATCTCGATCTTAAAGAAAAGAGCCATCACTGCGGTTTGCGGATTAGCTATATTCATCCCTTTGAGCCTTGGGGGTCTTCTTCCCCAATTAGAGTTCGTAAAGATGACCACGAGAACGGAGGCGAGTCTAAGCTATGCCTCCTCGCTCTCCCTACCCATCCGTCACCTTATAACCGCCATTTTCCCTACCATTTACGGAAGCCCGGTAAGCGGAGATTACTTCGGCGCTCCCAATTACTGGGAGCTTGGACTATATTGTGGCATCCTGCCTCTGATCCTCGCCGGATTGGGCATTATCTTCACCCGGGGAAGGCATAAAACCATCTTCATCGTCCTCGGCTCCTTTGCCCTTTTGTTCTCTTTAGGAAGAAGTACCCCGTTATTCGCCTTATGCTATTACCTTATTCCTCTCTTCCGCGGTTTTCGCATTCCGGCAACCTACCTCTTCCTCTACGGTTTTGCCCTCGCTATCCTCGCCGGATTGGGCACCGATTGGCTCTTAAGCGAAGAGAGGAAAGAAAAGGAAACAAAACTTCGCCTGACGATCATAATCCTCGTTGGGCTAAGCCTCATAATCGGAGCCCTTATTATCCTCCTTCCTTCACCGGCGATGAGCTTTATAAAGAAGATCGGTACCACCTTCTATCAGGAAAAGGGAGCGTTCATCTCCGCCAAGGTCCCTCTTTTCTACCATCTTCTCCGGAAAAATCTACTTTCCTTCCTCTTCTTTTTTGTAGGAGGGGGAATCGCCATCTTCTATCTCCTCAAAGGGAAGCTCAAAAGGGAATCCTTTTTTCTTCTTATCACCGCGATAATCATCGTCGACCTCTTCATACTTCATCTTCCCTTCACCAAGACGGAAAGTTTAAATAAGGTCTTCGCTCCAATACCGACGATAGAGTTCCTAAAAAGCGATAAATCCCAATTTCGGATACTCGATCTGGTGCGGACAAGGCAACACCTCACCGGCCATTACAGTATAGAGAAGATAACTGGCGCCCATCCCCTTGTCCTCAGGCGGTATGTTGAATTTACCAACCTGATCGCCGGGCTTAGGGACACATCACCAGGGGAAATGCTTCCCATCCAACGGGTGAGGCTTTCGGATATAAAGAACCTCAACCTTCTAAGCCTCCTCAATGTGAAATACATCATAGCTAAAGAGGAAAGTAGTAACCCCGCTTTCTCCGAAGTATTCCGAGAAAAGACACTCGATAAAAAGGGGAGAGCCCTCACCATCCATATCTACGAGAACAAGGAGGTTCTACCTCGGGCTTTCATCGTTCATCAGGCAGAGGTGATAGCCGAGGAAGGGAAGATACTTACTCGGTTAACTGAGATAGATCCAAGAAAAACGGTCATCTTGGAGAAAAGAATAGGCACCCTTTCAAACAAAAAAGGGGAAACACGGACAAAGATAATTTCCTCATCGCCGAATCGGATGATCATAACTGCGGAACTTGCTTCTCCTGGCTATCTCGTCCTCTCCGAGATCTATTATCCTGGTTGGAAGGCTTATGAGATAGGGGAAGGAAAGGAGCTTCCCATTTTAAGGGCAAATTATATTCTCCGGGCGATCTATCTCACCCCGGGCAAGCATCGGATAATGTTCGTCTTTAAGCCAAAGAGCTACCTTTTGGGAAAGGGAATATCACTGTCAGCATTAATTCTCTTAGTTTTTCTCCTCCTCCTTACCCGCTATTACCGTCACCGCTCTCCTCGCTCTACCTCTTTGGCGTAAAACGTGATATCATAAAAACTGTAAAATGGAATATATTGCGGTAGTTGGTAGATGACGCTTGACTATAAAGGTAGATACAATATCGGCTTTATCTCCTGCTGGTTTCCCCGAGGGCAAGCCTATGTAACCCGGGCGATGCTTGAAGCATTCTCCTCTGCTGGAGCGAACACCTTCCTCCTTGCCCGACCGGGACCGGTACCGATAGCACCGGGGAAGGTCCGTTTCATCCCCCCTGAGGTGAGTGGAGAGTGGGTTACCGAAAATCTGGAGATAAACCTCGATTATTTCATCCCTGAAGAAAGGGTCGTCGATTGGGCGTATGAAAATAACCTTGACATCGTCATCTTAAACGAAGAACGGCAGTTTGAACTGATCGACGCTCTAAATAACGCCGGTATCCCCATCGCTTGCTATCTCACCATCGACTGGGTAAAGCGAGAGGAGATACCCCATTACAAAAAATGCGACCTCATCATCTGCCCTACCAGGATCTGCTACCAGCTACTTCTAAACGAAGGAATACCAGAGGAGAAACTCATTCTGAACCGCTGGGGGGTAAATTGGAAGCTTTTTCCCAAAGCCAGGGGGAATGAACTCACTGTCTTCTTCCATAATGCTGGTTGGGGCGGAGCAGGAGAGCGAAAGAATACCAAGGCAGTGGTCTCTGCCTTCCTCGAGGCATTCCGGGCGAACGAAAGGATGAAATTGCTCATCCATACCCAACGTCCACTTACCGGCTATCCCGAAGAGGTTCAGGAAGCCATCTCCTCCCATCCTGCAATTGAAGTGGTAGAGAAAAGTCTTCCTCTTCCTGGACTCTACCATCGAGGCGATGTCCTTGTTCAACCATCGAAGGCAGAGGGTTTAGGTTTAACCATCCTGGAAGGACTTGCTTCGGGGCTCCCCGTCATTACCACTGATGCTCCAGCTATGAACGAATGGGTGGAAAATGAGGAGACCGGTCTTCTTGCCCGGGTCAAGGAGATACTTCCCTCGGACTACCTCCTTCCCCGGTTCGAGGTCGATCACCTCGATCTCGCAGCGAAAATGCTCCTCCTTGCTGAAAGGAGGGATCTCCTCGCCCGGATGAGGAAAAACGCAAGGAAGAAAGCAGAAGAAGAACTCGACTGGAGTAAAAACGGCGAACGACTGGTGAAAAGGATCATCGCTCATTTAGGTGAAGAAAAGGAAAGGGAGGAGGAGAAAGAAGGGGAAAGGATTATCGACTTAGGAGCAGGTTTCTTCCGCCTGGCAGAGGCCACTTACGACGAGTATTATCTCGAGAATATGCTCGGCGGTCCTGAGGAGGTAGCGCTCTTCAAAAAAAGCCGAGGGAAAGCACTCTATCCCCGAATCGCCCGCATACTCTCCGCCTGTCAGCTTGTCCCGTCAGACCGCCTACTCGATATCGGTTGTGGGAGAGGGGAACTCCTTTATCAGGCAGCAAAAAGGGTAAAATTTGCCCTTGGCATCGATTATAGCGCTGATGCAGTCCGCTATGCTCAAAGGCTCATCTCCTCGACCCCAAATGCCAAGGTGCGAAAACTCGACATACTGAATATCGATCAGCTCAAGGAAGAGGGAAGATTCGATGTCATTGTAATGGCTGATGTCTTCGAACATCTCTACGATTGGGAACTTGATATCCTCCTCCATAAGCTTCCCCAAATAGCCTCAGCTGGGGCGAGATTGATCATTCATACCCCCATAGGGGAAAAACATAGGGAGAGGAAGAAATCCCTCCCTGCCGATCCTGGGGAACGGGCACGGCTTGGCTGGCTTGGCTTTGTTGGGCATATAAACATCCAATCACGGGAAAGCTTGAGGGAACTGCTTCAACGCCATCATTACCGAATCCTCTCCGAGGAGATGATGGAAGATGGAAAGATACTGGTAAAAGCGGAGATCCCGGAGTTAAAAACCCTTTCCTTCCATTACTTCTGGGAAAAACGGGCAGAGGAGTTCTCCGGGCTTCACCGAGTGATGCATCTCGGGGTTCCCCTTGCTGAATTGGAACGAACTAATCTCGCCCAGAAAGAGGTACTCTGTTCCCTTCTCAACCGATATGGAAAGGGGGGAGGGAAAGTTCTCGAAATAGGCTGTGGCGATGGAAGGATCCTCGTTGCAATACCGGAAAACTTTATCAAGGTAGGAGCGGATTTCGCCCTTCCCATGCTCCTAAAGGCAAAGGGAAAGGGCGATCTCTTGGTAAACTTTGATGGAGAAAACCTCCCCTTCAAGGATAAGAGCTTTGATATCGTGCTTGCGGTGAGCCTTTTCATCCATCTGGTATCGGACGAGGGCTTTCGGAAGATGGCGACCGAGATAGAAAGGATAGCCCGAGGAAGGATAATCCTCTGTGAGCCAGTCCCCGATAAGCTGGAACGTCCTGCCCCCCATGTAGTGATGCGTCCTCTTTCCTCATATCTTACCGCTTTCGCCAATTCCCGATTGATCGACATCGATCCGTTCCCCGGTCCCTCTGGAGAACGGTATCAGGCGATGATATTTACCCCCCTCACTAAGGAAAGAAGAAGGGAAAGTCCAAGCGTTTACCCAGGAGCTCTCTTCCGGGCCCAATATCTTCTACCATTGATCAAAGATCTTTTCCCTAAGGGAAGCCTTCTCCTTGATCTCGGTGGAGGGGAGGGACTTCTTGCTAAGAAGCTCTCTCAGCTGGGGATAAGGACTATACTCCTCGACACCGACCCCATCCGCATTAAGGGGGGGCGGGGTCTCCCCGCAATCCTGGGAAGCGGAGAACATCTCCCCTTCCCCGATAACTCCTTCGACGGCGTCCTGCTCCTCGATGTACTCGAGCATATAGAAAACGACGAGGAAACGATAATCGAAACCAGCAGGGTGGTAAAACCGGGAGGGAAGATAATAATAACCACCCCCAAGGAAGGAGAAACTTTCGGAGACCTCACCCCTTCCGAAACGGAGAAGCTCCACAGAAGTTGGAACCATAAACGTCCAGGGTACACCCTCTCTGCTCTGATAAGGTTGCTAAAAAACGGGGGATTGAAGCCGATAAAAACCAGCCACTGCTTCAGCCGAGCAAATCAACTGCTCTACCAGTATCTCTTCCTCAATGAAGGGAAAGAGGAAACCGAAAAGAAGATGACGCTTTGGGAGAAGATCGTCCTTCCTGCCGAAGAGGGAGGGGATGACTTCTCCCATCTAATAGTGGCGGAGAAAGAAAGATGAAGGGGAAACTAACCTTCCTCATCTCCTGGTACCAAAACGATTGGGGGCTCTACGGAAGAAGAAACGAGATGCTCACCCGAGAGATAGCGCGCCGTCCCGAGGTTTCGGGAGTGCTTCACCTTGAGCCTCCGATCAGCGAGGAGGAACTCGAGAAAAAGGAAAAGAACCCCTGCTACGATGATAATTTAGAAATCACCAAGAAAAGATTCGTTGGCTTCAAGAACGAAAGCGGCATCTACCTCTATACCCCCCTCGTCCCTCGCGGGCTCTCTCCGAAAGAGAGGGAGGAGTTTCTCACCTCTCAAGTCAAAAAACGGCTAGAAAAATTGGGACCGGTAGAAAACCTCGTCCTCCTGCTATACCCCCCGAACGAGTTCTCCTTGCTCCTTCTCGATCAATTTGGGGAAAAAGCTTCCCTTATCATCTCCGATATAGTGGATGACCACAGGGTATACTATCAACCAGGCTCCTCCCTCTATCGCCAGGTGGATGAGAGGTATGCCAAAGCGATCTCCCACTCAGATATCGTCTTCACCGTCTCTAAGGAACTTTCCTCTCGCTTTTCCCATCTGAACGATAACATCCATCACCTTCCAAACGGCTTTGACCCCTCATTGTTTTCGGAGAAACCCCTTAAGGAACCTGAAGACATCGCCTCTATCCCTCTCCCTCGCATCCTCTATACAGGAAACCTGTTAAGACGGCTTGATTTTCCTCTCATCCGGGAGATTGCTCATCTCCTTCCCAAGATGCACTTCGTCTTTATCGGTGAGCTCTATCCTAAAACAAAGAAAGAGCTTGCCGGAATAGATAACATCCACCTCTTAGGACCAAGAAGCTACCGGGAAATAGCTAACTACATCGAGGCAAGCAACCTCCTGATAATGCCCCATGAAATAAGCGAGGAGACTGCCTCGATGGACCCGATTAAGCTCTATCTCTACTTGGCCTCGGGAAAGCCAATAGTCGCCACCCCAGTTGCTGGAACCGAGCCCTTTAAAGAGGTTATTGCTATTGCGAAGGGGAAAAAGGAGTTTGCCCGGGCGATCGAGAGGGAGCTTGCAGGAAATAGCTGGGAAAAGGGAGAATTGCGAAAAAAGGCGGTAAAGGGAGCAAGTTGGCGAGATAGAGTGGACGAACTCTTCACCAAGATAACCCCCCTGCTCGAAAGAAAAGCAAGGGGAAAGGATATATTCTACTTTGAATATGAGAGACCAGAGATTGAAGAGTTAGTACCAAGGGGTGCCCTTCGCATTCTCGACATCGGCTGTGGCTACGGCAAGCTCGGAGAGCAGTTGAAAAAGAGGGGAGCTCTCGAGGTGGTCGGCGTTGAACTAAATCCCGAAGCGGGGGAGAAAGCGAGAAGGGTAATCGACAGGGTGGTAATTGGAGATGCCGAAGAGGAGCTAAAAAACTTTCCCAATCGCTATTTCGACGCCATCATCTTCTCCGACTCCTTGGAGCATATGCGGCACCCCGAGAGGTTACTTCGCGAAGCAGCCAAAAAGATTAAACGAACCGGAAGACTTATCTTAAGCATTCCCAATGTACGACATTGGTCAGTGATCAAACGCCTGCTCGAAGGCAATTGGGACTACGAGGAATCGGGGATTCTCGACCGGGATCATCTCCGTTTCTTCACCAAAAAGAGCATAACGAATCTCCTCTCCGAAACGGGATTCAAGATCGAGGAGATAAAAAATATCTACCATGAGAAGGTCCCTGCCGAAGTGGTGAACATGCTAAAGGATGCAGGGCTCGCTGTCGATGACCTTAAAGAGGAAGGAAGGGTATATCAATATCTCATTACCGCTTCCCTCACCCCTCCCCCTCTGAGCAGCATCGTTATCCCTGTGTTCAACCAACTGCCCTACACCAAAGAATGTTTGGAATCGATCAGGAAAAACACCGGCGCTCCTTACGAGATAATAGTGGTGGATAACGGTTCCACCGATGGAACCTATGAGTACCTGAAGGACCTCTACTATGTACGACTTATAAGGAACGAAGAGAACCTGGGATTCGCCACTGCCTGTAATCAAGGGATTCGGGTGGCTCGGGGAGAATACATCGTGCTTCTCAACAACGACACCATCGTCACCCCTCACTGGCTTGTCAAGCTGATAAACTGTGCCGAAAGCGATGAGGCGGTGGGGATGGTGGGACCTGTATCGAACTATGTCTCCGGTCCTCAGCAGATAGCCGTCGCTTCGCCTGATGCTCCCCCTAAAGTGATAATAAACCGTGCACTGGCAACCATCTGGCAGTACGATCGAACCTATTACCCGGTAGATCGTCTGGTCGGATTCGCCCTACTCATAAAGCGAAGGGTAATAGAGGAAATAGGGCTGTTCGACGAAAGCTATGAGCGCGGAGGTTATGAGGACGACGATTATTCCCTCCGCGCCAAGGAGGCGGGATTCAAACTCCTTATTGCCCGGGATGTTTTCATCTATCATTACGGAAGTCGGTCCTTCGCCCCAAACCAGATAGACATCTTTGCCCAGGCGGCGAGAAACAAGAAGATATTCCTTGACAAATGGAAAAAGGAACCGAGTCCCGGGATCATCCTCTCTCGGCGGAACCATCGTCTTATGAAAAAAAGGAAGAAACCCCTTACTAAAGAAAGGGGTTATCGAGAAGAAAAACCTCCTATATTACTCATAGTTCATGAATTCCCCCCGGATGAGCCATTGGGTGGAGCGGGACGTTATACTTATCAGCTCGCCCGCGAGCTGATAAAGAAAGGACATCCAATAACCGTGCTCGCCCCTCTCCCTCAAGGAAAGGGGAACCCAGGCGACATAGCTGAATACCGCCTTTCTGGCATAAAGGTGGTTCGCATCGGACCAGTAGATTCCCCCACCGACTGGCTTGGGCATAAGGATATCGAAAAATGGTTTGCCGACTTCATAGAAAAGAGTGGGTTTCATCTCATCCATTTCCACCATCTCCAACGTATCCCTCTTTCACTCCCTCTGGTAGCCCGCAAGGAGGGAATCCCATATATCGTAACCCTCCACGACTTCTTCCTCCTCTGTCACCACTCCCATCTCCTACGATTCGGCAAAAATCGCCCTTGCTCTGATGCTTCAGACTTGATCGAGTGTTCTTTCTGCTTCCGCGACGAATACTTCCCCCACCGACGCGACTTAGACCTTTCTTCTTTCATCAAGGAACGAAGACGGCTCGCTTTGGAGATATTGAGAGGAGCGGAGAGAATATTCGCCCCTTCCCATTTCGTAAAGGAGATATTTGAAAAAGCGGGGCTAAAGGGGAAGATCGAGCTGAGACCTCTCGGGATCAAACCACCCCCTAAGGACTTCAAAAAGAAAGAAGGAGGAATACCAACCCTCGGCTTCATCGGGAATATCACCCCGATAAAAGGAATCGATACCCTCCTCTCCGCGGTGGAACAACTTACAAAAAAGGTAAGAATCCTCATCTTAGGGGAGATCTGTGACACTCAGAACTTCAAAGACCGCATCGGAAAGCTTCTCTCCCAATCTTCCCAGTTAATTGAAGTGGTGGATAAAAACACCCCTATTGATGAGATATTTGCCAAGATCGATGTCTTGCTTATTCCCTCTCTCCTTGAAACCTACTCTTTTACTGCCAGAGAAGCCCTCGCTCGAGGCGTCCCAGTGATCGCCTCCCGAACCGGCGCCCTTCCTGAATTAATAAGAGAAGGAGAAAATGGGTTTCTCTTCGCCCCGGGCGATGTAAAGGAATTAACCCGGCTTATTGAGCGATTGGTGGAGCTTGTTGAGAAAAAATCCCTTCTTAATCCTCGCTACTCCCCACCTCTAATCTCAGATGATGCCACCTTCCTCTCGGAGATATCCAACAAAACACGCCCGAAGAAGAAGGCAAGAAGCAACTCCTCCCTCACCAGGAACTCTCCGGGAAATCCCGGCTTGCCCCTCTCTGTGGATCTCTTCCACCATAGGGAGGAGGATGTCGCCAACTTCGGAAAGATGAGGAAAACCGTCTATGCCTCCTTAGGGGAAAGTGGACGCTATTCAGGACTCCTTCCATTACACCTTCGCGATGGCTTGAGTGAGCCGATAATAGTCGAGGGAAAGAGTGGGCGAAAACTCATCCCGGTGGATAAGAAATCCCCACCTTATCTCTATTTCTCCATTGACCCCACCTTTGCCAGAGGAAGAAGAAAGTTTATAATCGAGGTCACCTACTACGATGGAGGAAAAAGCGGTTTCCTTATAGAATATGATTCCACAGATTCTCAAGTCACCAAAGTGCCAGAAGCACCAGGGGCGTTTAAAGAGACAAAGAGGATACTACGAGAAGGGAAGGGAGGGTGGAAGAAAACCTTTTTCTTCATTCCGGATGCCTGCTTTTCGGGACGGGTGAATACCGCAGATTTCCGAATAAAAGGCGATCTTCCCGGCGACGAATCCCTCATCATAGGAGAGGTGAAAATAACCATTCCCAAACCACATCTCCTCAGAAAGGTGCTTTGGCAGTGGCTTTCCCGTTCCTTTGCAAAACGATTGAAGAGCCCCAAGGGAGAAATAATCCTTGGAGAAAAAACTATTGCGAAGGGATTACTACTAACCGAAGCTGAGGACGGCAAGACCAAACCCGTTGTGGTAAATGGGTTAACCGCTCGAGAAGCAATGCCTTCTCCTGGCTCACCTCCAATGATGTATTTTTCCCTATCGCCAGAAACGAGGCATTCTCGAAGAATGGCGGTGGTAACCGTAGAATACTGGGACGAAGGGCGAGGAAAACTCTTTCTCGAATATGATTCTCGAGACGAAAAGGTAAAAAAGGTATCGAACCTTCCCGGCGCCTTCAAAGAGACCTGGAGGGTAAGAAAAAAGGGGACTAAATCCCTCAGAGAAGCAAGATTTTATCTCGCTGATGCCTTGTTCTCCGGGAGGATAAATGGAGCTGATTTCCGAGTAGTGGGGCAACTTTCTCCGGAAGAAAGGCTGATTATCCATCGCGTCTCGCTTCACTACTCTGTCTTTGAGGTAATATTCCACCTCCTTTTTGACCCAAGAACTATGTATCACTTCGCCATAAATTCTATACGAAGGATAGCGAACAAGTTCCGGCAACTCTTCAATGGAGAGTTTAAGAGGAAGATAGCTACCCTCCTCGACGGCAGAGAGGTGGAGGTAATTCTAAGTGAGGAAAATATTTCCTCGGGACTTCTTCAGGTAGATATCCCTCCTCACCCCAGCAGATACGAAAGAATAAAGGGAAAAGATGCCAGAATTCCTATACGAAAGAAGGGTGATGATCGGGAATTTATGTTCTTTAATATCTCCGATCCCAAGTTCATCGAAGGAAATAAAACTCCCTATCTCACGGTGGAATATCTTGATGTAGGACATTCCAGTTTCCATATTGAATACGATTCTTACGATGGCTCACTCAAAAAACCGGGTTATCCCAAAGGGGTGTTCAAACGGAGCCTTCCCATTCCCCGCTACAATAGCGGAGAATGGAAGAAAGTGGTGATCCCCCTCCCTAATGCCCGTTTCTCCCGTTGCTGTAATGGCTTCGACTTCATCATCGTAGCGGAACCAAATGATCCCTATTTCAACTATTTCCACCGCGTAAGCCTTTCCTATAATCCCCCTTCCCCTTTGAGGCGCTTCTTTAGAAAGATCTTCCTCCCAAACAGAGGATCAGAAAACAAAATAGAACTCCAGGGTCTCTCCTTTCCCCAATATGAGAAGCCTGTAGCGAGCATCATTATCGTAAGCTACAACAGCCTAACCTACACTATTGAATGCTTAAAGGCAGTGAGAAGAAATACGGAAATTCCCTATGAGGTCATCGTGGTGGACAACGCCTCTTCCAAAGAAGTGAGAGGTGTCCTCCGCTCCATACCAGGCATAACCCTACTCGAAAATGAAGAGAATAGGGGATTCGCCCCTGCCTGCAATCAGGGGGCAGAATTCGCAAGGGGGAAATTCCTCTGTTTTCTGAACAATGATACCATCCCTACGAAAAACTGGCTTTCCTCGATGATCGAGGTAATAAATAACGACCCCCAGGTTGGCATCGTGGGAAGCAAGTTGGTCTATCCCCAATCCAACCTCATCCAGCACGCAGGCGTAGGGCTTACCGAAGAACTAGTTCCCTACCATATCAATGCCTATCTACCCGCCGATCATCCGGAGGTCAATCGGGAACAGGAGGTGTTCGCAGTAACTGGCGCCTGTCTCCTCATCCCGAGGGAGCTTTTCTTTGAGGTAGGTAAATTCGACGAGGAGTTTATGAATGGGTTGGAGGATATCGACCTCAATCTCAAGGTAAGAACCAGGGGCTTCCGGGTAATCTACACTCCAAAAAGCCTCGTCTATCATTACGAAGGCTTATCACCAGGGAGAAGAAAAAACGAAGAGGCGAATCTAACTCGCCTCTTCGCCAAATGGAAAGATACCCTAAAACGCTATCGCAATCGCTTCCCTACTTCTCCTACTGCAGCTTGAAGAAGGGATAAATACCTCCTGTGTGGTGCGGGGTGTATTGATGCGCCCAGCCAAGAAGCGGCTGATCAGAAACCACCTCTAATTGTCCATAAAAGTCACTTGTTATGCCAAAGAGATCGGAAAGAACATCGTCGTAGATAAGCTGACTCCCCGCCTTTATCGTGATGTTGCTCTTAGTATCATAAAGGGTGCCTGTATCGTGATCGTAGAGGTTTATGGTCACTGTAGCGTCGCTTGTGCCGAGATTAAGGAGGATCAACCGCGTCTTCCAGCCCACATAGATGGTCTCCTTTATGACGATAGGAGTAATTCCACGGGTGAAGGCGTCGTTTGGGGTAAGCCCGGAAGCCACACTTGGATCTCCACTGGTCTCATCAAGAGGACCTCCAATACCATAAACCGGGTTATCGGAGGTAACCCTGATATATCCTATAGCAGGCTTAGAAACACCAAGAACATCGGTAAGCACCCGGTTGAATGGCTTATAGACCATCGAAGGTACTACAGTATCGGAATCGCTTTTTTCCGCTTCCAATGTGTTTTGGCCATTGGAAGCATTGTATTTGTAGAATTGAATGGTGAGCTGAGCACTTGTAGAGCTGTAGTTGGAGAAGCCGATGTTAGAGCGGTAGGTATCATCGCTAACGATATACGGGAAATACCACTCCTTCTCGCCCGGAGAATTATTGTAATCGTAGACAGGGTAAATACCACCAGTTCGCGTCTGATTGTACTGGTGGACAAACCCATAAACGGGCTTATCCGATTGGATGACAAGCATCCCGTAGAAACCACTGGAAAGACCAAGATCATCCACCAGATCATCACTGATATATTGCCCGCCTGCAGCAATGTTTATTGTCTTTGAGGATTGGGCGTTGCCATTTGCATCGTAGGGATAGAGAGTAACTGTAACTTGAGTTTCATTCGGATTAGCAATAATCAGCTGGGTGCGCCAGCCAACCACCGGATCCTTTATAATCAGTGGTGTGGAACCTACGGTAAAACCAGTTGTTCCAAGGGAAGTGATAGAGGGATCGTCCGTATTTTCATCTATCGGTCCGCCAATAGCCTTCAAAGTACTCCCCGGTTTAGTGATTACCCTGACATAACCTTTTAGGTTCGGGTTATACCCAATGTTCTTTACCCAGCGAATGATCCGGTTAAGCGGGGTATAGCTATGCTCTGAAACGCTGGTCTCCCTATGGGCATCGAGAGTGCCATCTGAGAGATAAAATTGAACCAGAATATCAGCGTTGCCCCCTACAGCGGTTAACCCAACATTACTCCTATAAACATCGCTCTCTTCCACAAACGGAAGCAGAAGGGAGGGTGGAGTACTGGAACTACTTAAGGGATCGGTTTCTGCCCAGACCTCGGCACCATCCCAAACACCATCGTTATCGGAATCAGGATCAGTAGGCGAAGTGCCATAAGTAGCTTCTTCATCATCGGTTAAGCCATCATTGTCGGAATCGGGTGGTGCTGCTGAGAACTCCCAGGTATCTTCCAACCCACCGCTGGAACCATATCCGCCATAGCAGACAACCAGCTTACGGGCAATATCGTAAACCAACCCGGGCATATCCCTCGGTGGAGGCGAATGTTCGGTTATGATCCGTTTCCAACCACTCGAGGTGAACTCCCAGGTGTCATTGAAAAACTGTGGTGCATCGTATCCACTGCCCGCCAAATAACCGCCGAAGAGGATGACCCGGTTCCTATGAGTATCATAGGTCATCCCCGGAAGGATCCTTTGCACCGGAGAACGGTCAAGCCCGGTAACCTGATGCCAATCACCATCGTAATACTCCCAGGTATCGCTCTGATAAACGCTACCCGATACCCCTCCAAAAAGTACCACCCGTCCTCGCGAAGCGTCGAATGCCATACCATGAAACGCCCTCTTTGGAGGCTTATGAGCAGTGTCAACGGCATGCCAATTGCCGTTATAGTACTCCCAGGTATCGTTATACTGGGTAGAACGTATCTGCCCTCCAAAGAGAACCACCCGCTTCCTCACACTGTCGTACACCATAACCCCCGCTTCTCTGGCTGGAGGAGTAGTAGAGGTGGTGATCCTCGTCCAGGTGTTGGTATTGGGATCGTATTCCCAGGTATCCTGGTAGGTGGTTTTGTCCCACCTACCACCAAAGAGAACTATCTTCCCCCGGTCGGAATCGTAGGTCATCATAAAGTTGTACCGAGGATGGGGATAGGTTGAGGGAAGGTCTCTTCTCGTCCAGGTAGTACCATCGTACTCCCAGACATAAACCAAATGCCCCTTTATCGCGCTATCATAACCAGCGAAAAGAACCGTTTTGTTCCGCTGGGAATCATAAACCATCTTGAAGTAATACTCCACATCGGGATGAGCAGTGGGGTTCGCCTGGGTCCAATCCTGGTTGGGATCAACCGGAGGAAATTCAAGCTCCCAGGTTTCATTCAGGGTATACTCCCGCTCGTGCCCATCGTAGCCCCCGTAAAGGACCATCTTCTTCCGTACCTGATCGTAGTCCATCTTCGCCCAGTCTCTACCAGAAGGAGAAGGAACAGTGGTGAGCTGATGCCAGTCGTAACCGGAACCATCGTTATAGTACTCCCAGGTATCGTTGTAAAGCAGCTTGGCATAAACCATCCCCATCGGATTGAACACTATCATAGCAGCGAGAAGCGATTTGGGCACATAAGCACCACCGAATATAACAACCCGGTTTCTATCGGGGTCATAACCCATTGAATGGATATCCCGAGCAGGTGGCTTATGAGCGACATTTACAAAATGCCAGTTGCCATCGTAATATTCCCAGGTATCGTCGGAAAACCACTCGCTATCACTTATGAACCCACCGAAAAGCACGATCCGCTGTCTTGTGGAATCGTAGACCATATTAACATATGTCCTGGCATTTGGTTTGGTGGAAGGGTTTACCTGATGCCAATCACCACCATAATACTCCCAGGTATCGTTAAGCCTGAGCTTCTTTTCATTCCATTGTCCACCATAGAGAACCATCCTTCCCCGAGCGGCATCGTAAGCCATCGCCCCCGATTCTCTGGGACAGGGACGGTTGGCGGTATTCACCTCACGCCAGACATAGGTAGAGCCATTCCAATAGAGCTCCCAGGTATCGTTAAGACAGGCGCCAGTAGGACCTACTCCCCCAAAGAGGACGAAACAGTGCCGTCCAGAGTCGTAGGCGAACATAAAACCATACCGCTCCGAGGGATGAGGGGAGGGGCTTCCTAAATTGGTCCAGGTGGTTCCATCATAGACCCAGATATTGGTGGAACGCCTATTACTACCCGCATAAGCACCACCCCAGAGGACCATCACTCCCCGGTCGGAATCGTAAGCCATATTTACGTAGAAGGCTACATCGGGCTTATGGGGGAGACTGCGTAATACCCACTCCTGGGAAAAACCCATTCCAGCGGCGAAAAGGAGAAGGAGAAAAAAGAGAAGCGCCCTCCTTACTCCTTGGGTATCTGCCCGCTTTATCACCATTTAAACCTCCCTCACCTTGTATACTGTTCCTGTTTAGAGCCGGTCTTAATTATAAAAGCCGAAATCGTAAATTTCAAGAAAAAAATATTTTAAAATCAATTCTCATATAAAATTAGCTCTCTCGTTCAATTTTTCTTATCACTTTGGCTGGCACCCCGGCAACCAGCGACCAAGGGGGGACATCCTCCCGCACAAGAGCTCCCGCGGCAACAAAGGCGCATTCACCAATAGTAACTCCAGGAAGAACAGTAACATTGGAGCCAACAAAGGCACCGCGCTTTATCCTCACCTCCTTGGCAAAAGAGGGAAAATACGGCTGAAGCGGATGATCGCGGAAACCCACATTGGTATGAGTAAGGATGAGCACCCGCTCAGCCAAGGTGACCTGATCCTCGAGCACCACCTTCTGAGCGAGATCGATCATCGTCTCATCCCCAATGAAGCAATCATCTCCTATCTCAAGACCGGAAAAACCTACCCGATAGCAGTTAAAGAACTTCACATTATGGATTATGGTATCCCTCCCCACCTTCGCCCCGAAGAGTTTCAAGCACCATCTCCTCAGTTGGGGAAATATCATCAACCTGAAGAGAATAAGAGCAATAGTGGCAAAGAAAAACTTAGCGCTCTTTTTAAACCCTATCTCCCGATACGCCTTCATCTCTCCCCTTAGGATTATAGTAGAAATCCAAATATTTGGAAACTTTTTTGCTTAAAAAAACACCTTTTCTTGAGACCGAATACCATTTCGGATATAATCCAAAAGAGGCTTGGGAGGGATTAATGGAAGAAAAAAGAAAGGATCGTTTTATTCCCCTTCATAGGCCTTACTTTACCCCTGAGGAGGAAGAGGCGGTCCTATCTGTGCTTAAATCGACCCGAATTGGGGGAAACGGTCCCATCACCAAAAAGGTAGAGGAGATGCTTGCGAAGTTGACCTCCTCTCCCTACGCCCTCCTCACCACTTCTTGTACCCACGCCTTAGAGATGGGGGTTATGTGTTTCAACATCTCACCAGGGGACGAGGTGATCCTCCCCAGCTTCGCCTTTGTCTCGGCGGCAAACGCCATCGTCAGGGAGGGAGGAAAACCGGTCTTCGCCGAGATTGACCCCGACACCCTAAACCTCGACCCCAAAGACGCGGAACAACGGATAACCAAGAAAACACGGGGATTTATCCTTATCCACTATGCTGGTATCCCCTGCGATATGGACGCGTTCAAGAAGCTTGCTGAGAAGTATGGGCTCTTCATAATCGAAGATGCTGCTCAGGGGATCGGAGCAAGATATAAGGGAAAACACCTGGGAGCTATCGGGGATGTCGGCTGTATCAGCTTCCATGAGACTAAGAACATAACCTGTGGGGAAGGAGGAGCGTTTCTCACCGGGAGAGAGGACCTGTTTCATAAAGCGGAGATCATCAGAGAGAAAGGGACCAATCGCTCCGCCTTCCTCCGGGGGGAAATAGATAAATACAGCTGGGCTGGGGTGGGAAGTAGTTTCATCCCCTCTGAACTCCTTGCTGCCCTTCTCGAGGTACAGCTGAAGAGGCTCGAGATGGTAAACGAGAGACGAGGAAGGATCTACCATTTTTATCGAGAGAGATTGAGCGAGCTTGAGAAGAAGGGGAAAATAAGACTCCCCAAGATCCCCGATTATGCCACCCCTAATTACCACATCTTCTATTTTCTAATGGAGAATGAGGAGCTAACCGATAAGGTCTTAGGAAGACTAAGGAGCCGAGGGATAGGCGCCACCTTTCACTTTGTCCCCCTTCATTCCTCTCCTTACGGGAGGGAGGTTTTGGGGTATCGGGAAGAAGACTTTCCCCTCACCAACCGGGTGAGCAGAAGCCTTATCCGTCTTCCCCTCTTTCCAGAGCTCACGGAAGAAGAGATAAACTACATTGTGGAAGAGGTAAAAAGGGCGATTCTGGAGGTATAAAGTGGGAGAAAAACTCGATTTGAGCCTGATCATCCCCTGCTATTTCGAGGAGGAAGTGCTGGAAAAAAGCGTCGAGGAACTCCTGCTAATCCTCGACAATACTCGCTTCTCCTACGAGGTGATCTTTGTGGACGATGGCTCGAAGGACGAAACGAAGAAGATCATAGAGAGGATACTCGCCGAAGACAGGGGAAAACATCGACTGAAAAAGATATTCCACGAAAAAAATGTGGGAAGAGGAGGAGCGGTAAATACAGGAATAAGAAACGCGAAGGGGGAGGTGGTCGGCTTCATCGACATCGATCTCGAGGTTCACGCCCGGTATATCCCCTCAGCGGTAATCGCCATAAAAAACGGCGCTGATGTAGTGGTCGCCCACCGGATCTATAAGTTCAACCTCCGTTCCTTGGGGAGGCATATCCTGAGCCGGGGCTACGCCTATCTCCGGAAAAAACTGTTGAAAATACCCCTAAACGATACCGAAAGCGGGTTCAAATTTTTCAACAGGGAAAAGATATTACCCATTATAAAACAAACCAAAAACCTCCGCTGGTTCTGGGATACAGAGATAATGGTAAGAGCCCATCTCGCCGGGCTCTCAATCGTTGAACTCCCGTGCCTCTTCATCAGGAGATTCGACAAGAAATCCACCGTGAAACCACTCAAAGATAGCTGGGATTACTTCAAAAACCTCATCCGCTTCCGAAGGGAACTCCGACAAGAGGGGAAGCTTCACTGAGCTATGTCGGTTCACGAAATCGCCTATCAGGCAGAGGAGAGCTATTTTTGGTACCGGGCGAGACTCGATATATTGCTCTCCTTAAGTGAACGCTTCCTTAAAAAGGACACCCCTCTCATCATCCTTAATGTGGGCGGAGGCACCGGGGCGACGAGCAAGGGGTTCTCCCGATTCGGCGAGGTGATAACCCTCGACATCGCCCACGAAGCACTCCTTCTCTCGAGAAAGAGGGGGCTGTCGAAGCTTGTTCAAGGGGATGGAGCTCTTCTCCCTTTTCCTTCTGGTAGCTTCGATCTGGTGCTCCTTCTTGATGTGATCGAACATTTAGACGATGACCTCGCCGCCCTCACCGAAACGAAACGGGTCCTTAAGGATGAAGGGATAGCGCTTATCACTGTACCTGCCTACCGCTTCCTCTGGGGGAAGATGGACGATATAGGAGGGCATCGGCGACGCTACATAAAGCGGAAGCTCGAAAAACGGCTCGAGGCAACCGGGCTTACTCCATTGAAGCTCTCTTATTTCAACACCCTTCTCTTTCCCCTGGCATTAATCGACCGGATAAGTGAAGGACTCCGGAAAAAAGGGGAAGAGGAGGAATCATTCCTTCCCGAACTTCCCCCTTTCTTGAATAAAGTCTTCTATCACATCTTCTCCTTTGAGCGACATCTTCTCCCCCATTTGAATCTACCCTTCGGCCTTTCCATCCTCGCCTTAGCCCAGAAAGGTTAAATCTTTATTAGACTTTTTTGAGAACTGGTGCGTCTTAAAATGTGGAAAGTGCGACCAAAGGTAAGGAGGTGTTTTTCAATGAGTAAGAGAAAAATAGCTTTGATAGGGATATTGCTTCTTTTCCTTCCTCTCCTCGCCATAGGAGGACCCAGAGAAAGAAACCATGGCTGGCTCGGCATCTCGATGAGGGAGCTCGACCAAAGGGTGCTCGAGGCGTTTGGGTTCGCAGACGAAGGGGGGGTATTGGTAACCAGTGTATGGAAGGAAAGCCCAGCAGCCAAAGCGGGGATCAAGAAAGGCGATGTCATCCTTCGGTTTAACGGAGAAAAGGTGTTTGAACCGGATGATTTATCCTATCTGCTTCGAAGAACCAAACCGGGACAAGTGGTAAAGATAGAGCTTCTCAGGAAAGGCAAAAGGATCACCGTCAAAGCCAAACTGACCTCGAGGTTGGACTATTACCGTTTCACTTTGCCTATGGTAAGGGAGAAAGGGAGAAGTAGATCATTTCTCTTCTTCCTCCGACCACGTATAGGTTTAAGAGTTTATACCCTGAATCCGGAACTCGCCACCTATTTCAAGACAAAAAAGGGAGCATTGGTCCTCGCGGTAGATGAGGATTCGCCAGCCAAAGAAGCGGGCTTCAAACCCGGAGATGTAATTGTAAAAGCAGGGGGAAAGGAAGTAACCGATATAGACGATCTCCTTTCAGAGATAGAGCGGGCAGAAGATAAGGAAATGCTGAGCTTCCTCGTAATCCGCCGGGGAAAAAGAATAACTCTTAAGGTGAAGATAAAAAAGAACCTCGAATTTCACCCAAGGGAAAAGGGGCTCTTCTCTCCGGGCATATACCGCTACGATGTGGAAAAAGAGATGATAAAGAAGCTAAACGAACTAAAGGAAGAGCTCGCAAAAAAAGAGAAATTAAACCTCACAAAGATGCATAAAGAACTCGAGGAGCTCCAGAAGGAACTCGAGTTGAAGATAAAAGAAAGTACTCTTCTCCCCTTATCCTCACCCCATCTTAAAGGAGAGGTGATAATTTAACACATATTCGCATCATAGGGGACGATCTGATCGCCTCCCCTTCTTTTTGCCTCGAGGAGGGCAGCGTCGGCGGAATTTAGCAGGTCTTCAGGGTTGGACAGGGTAACACCTCCGATAGAAGAAGCTCCAATGCTAAGGGTGACCTTCACCCTTTCTTCTTTTTCTAAAAAGATATGCTCTGCGGTCTTCTTTCGAATGCGGTCTGCGTTCCTCAGCGCTCCCCTGAGGTCAATATGGGGCATAAGGATAACAAACTCATCCCCTCCATAGCGGGCAAAGAGATCCGCCTTTCTGATATTTCCCTTGATAAACATTACAAACTCCCTGAGAACAGCATCCCCCACCAAATGACCGAATCTATCATTTACCTCCTTGAAGTTATCTATATCGAGTATAAGACAGGAGAGGGGATGGCGATAACGAACCGCCTGATAGAACTCCTCCTCCAACCGAGAGTAGAGATACATCCGATTACAGGCACCGGTTAGGCTATCGGTAATGGCGAGCTTCTCCAGCTTAGTGTGGGTCTTCTCAAGCGTTTCGTAGAGAGAGGCGTTGAGAAGCACCTGACACGCGATATTAGCCAAAGCGGCGAAAACCCGGGCTTCCCGTTCAGTAAAGAGCCGGCGCACTTTCCTCCCTCTAAGAAGGAGGGTCCCCAAACCTGTCTTCCCCACCATCAGGGGAACAACCAAGATTGACATCGGTTTTCGATCGGGGAATTTATCAAGCACCGACTCCATCAATCGATCCTTCCTTACATCCCTGACGAAGGCTATCTTCTTCGTCTCAATAGCCTTCCTTACCTCTGGGTATTTCTCTAAAGAAAGGCACATTCCCTCCACTTCGGGGTTATCCTGGGAGACTATGATAGTAGCTCTCCCCTCCTCCGGTTCCACCCTTATTATCGAGCAGCGCTCGAGCCTGAAGATTCGCGAGAGGTGGGAAACGAAGTTGCGCAGTAGCTCCCTTGAATGGAGGGTGGAGGAAAGTAGCTGGCTCATCTCCAAAAGTAACTCAAGCTCCCGCTTCTCCTCCACTACAGCAAGGAGTTCACTCTGGTTGTGAATAAGGAGTTTTGCCCTGAAGAAAAACTCATTCTCTGTAAACGGAGGACAAAGGAAGTCAACGATGCAAGGGGGGCAGTCATCCAATTCCAGAGAAACAATATTATCGGCGATAACCATCAGCGGAGGGGCATATATTCCCCTTTCTAAGATGAGGGGAGTGACGGAGGAGAGGTGTGCCATATCCACCAACAAGAGATCGAAACTCCGCCTTCCCAAAGAGGGGAAAATATTCTTTATTTTTTCTAAAAAAATGAAGTTAAAATCTTTCCTTTTTGACAGAGAATCGAGAAGAGAAAAGAAATAATTATCATCCGATAAGGCCACTGCTACCTTATACTTCCGCTTCATAAAAACCTACTCTCCCTATCTGCTGGGGGATGATAAATTTTTTTCAATTCTATCCCTTTATCTTGCCCTTGTCAACCGGAAAGAGAAAAAAATCTCCTTTAACCCGAGGAAAGAAAGGGTTAAAATTTGTAATGGGGATTATATAAATCGATGCCAAAAAGGAGGTTAATCGAAAGCAGAAGGAAAAATGACCGAGAAAGAGGAGCTTGAAAGAAGTTTTCCCTATCTATTTGAACGTCGGGACAAAAAACCCTTTCGGATAGCGGTACTTCTGTCTCTCATTGTCCATATCCTCCTCTTTCTCATTGTATTCCCCGAGGGGAAAACAAAGATCTATCGTCCTCGAACTCCGAAGATCGTGGGGGTGCGTCCCCTCAAGTTTCTAAAGCCACCAAATCCCCCCAAAAAGGGGATCCCGGTAAGGGCGAAAAAGAAGGGGAAGAAGATACCCATTCCCGATCCTACCCCAGACGAGCCAGAACCTTATGTTCCCCTAAACGCCCTGGACTACAACCCCACCCTTGAGAGTGATCTCAATTATGAATTCGGCATACCCAATGCGCCTGAAGGGCAGGGTAAAAGCGGGTTTTATGGTGCCTATCCCGTAGGAGGAAATATTACCCCACCGGTTCTAATCAGGAAGGTGATGCCCCATTATCCGGATAAGGCGAGAAAGGCGAGGATCGGGTTCGATCAGGAAATAGAAGTGATATTGGAGGCAGTGATCGATACTGACGGGAAGGCGAAGTATTTTCGTGTTCTTTATACCCCGATAAAGAATATGGGCTTTGAGGAGGAAGCGATAAAGGCGGTGAAGCAATGGTTGTTCAAGCCGGGGACCAAGGATGGCAAACCGGTCCCCGTCTATCTCTCGGTAATCGTCACCTTCCGCCTGCTCTAACTGTCCTTTTAGTTGACCTTCCCTGCAAAATAAAGTTAAAATAATAAGTTAGTAGAAAGACAACCGTCCCATTAGGAAGTGATGAAGAACGACAAAAGAGATGAAGAGGACATCCTCCTCTCGGCGGGGGAGGCTTCCGGCGACTTCTACGGCGCCGGTTTGATAGAGGCGATCAAAAAAAAGAACCCTCGGCTCTCCTTCTTCGGCATTGGAGGGGAGGGGATGAAGAGGGCAGGACTTGAGCCAGTGGTAGAGGATATCTCTCCCCTCTCTCAGATCGGCTTCATCGATGTCATCCGCCACCTCGGCAAAATAAGAGGGATCTTCGAAAGTCTGGTAGCAAGCGCGACCGAGCGAACCCCCCGCCTTGCACTGCTCATCGACCTTCCCGGCTTCAACATCAGGTTGGCAAAAAAGTTGAAAAAAAGGGGGATAAAAGTAGTATACTTTGTAAGTCCCCAGGTGTGGGCATGGAGGAGATCGCGGATAAGGAAACTGAAGCGGTCTCTTGCGCGGATGCTCGTCCTCTTTCCTTTCGAGGAGGAGCTCTACAGGAAGGAAGGGGTGCCTGCGAGGTTCGTGGGTCACCCCTTAGCGGAAATGGTGAAACCAGAGCTATCCCGGGAGGAATTTTTGAGGAAGCACAACCTAAAAGAGAATGAGGAAATAATCGGGCTCCTTCCCGGAAGCAGGAGGAAAGAGGTGGAGCTGATCCTTCCCCCACTTATCGAAGGAGCAGAGATCATAAAAAAAAGTAGAAGGAACATCCGCCTCCTTATATCTAAAGCACCGGGAATAAGTGAGGGGTTGATAAAAAGAATAGCGAAGGACAGGGAGATCGCGATAACAACCAAGACCTACAGCTTGATGAGCTACTCCAAGCTACTCCTCATCGCCTCGGGAACCGCCACCTTAGAAGCCGCTCTGCTGGGCACCCCAATGATAGTAGTTTACCGGCTGGCACCGTTGAACTATCTCCTTGCCCGAGCATTGGTTAGAACCCCCTTCATCTCCTTACCCAATATCCTCGCCGGAAGGAGGGTGGTGCCGGAGTTGATCCAAAAGGAGGCAGAAGGGAAGAGGATCGCTTTTTCTGCCCTCCAGCTCCTTGAAGACGAAAAGCAGATAAAAGAGATGAGATCTACCTTTGCCAAAATAAGAAGGGAACTTCATCGCCCTGGGGCTTTCTCCCGGGCAGCAGAGGAGGTAATATCGCTCCTATGAAGCCGGTAATAAGACTACTCCGCTATGTTTTCCCCCATAAATGGCAGTTTCTCTTTGCCCTTTTAAGTATGGCTCTCGTCGCCCAGACGGTGGTTGCTTTTACCTCCTTGGTTATGCCCATCTTTGACCAGGTGCTCGTTCCCCCAAAGGCGATCACCACTGCCCCGCCGGTGGTGAAGGAAAATGCCCTTTCTCTTTTAAACCGAGCTCTTTCTGCCATCGGCATAAAGGGGATAGACCAAAGGACGATATTCATCGAGGTGCCGATAATCATCATCTTCCTCTTCGCGGTTAAAGGATTATTCTCCTACTTCTCTCAGTATTTTATGGGCTATGTGGGGCAAAGTGTAGTCAAGGAATTGAGAAACGAATTATATACCCATTTCCAATATCAATCGCTCCGCTTCTTCGACCGCTTCCCCACCGGGGTCCTCATCTCCCGGGTAATAAGCGATGTGGAGCGGATCCAATCGGTGGTGGCGGAGAAACTGGGGGATTTGATCCGAGAAGGACTCACCCTAATTGGCTTGGTCTTATATCTCTTCTACCTCAGCTGGCGACTCACCGTTATATCCCTAATCGCCGTCCCCCTGATTGCTTATCCCATCTTCAAGCTGGGAGAAAGACTAAGGCGAATGAGCGCCAAGAGCCAGGAGCAGATGGGGGATCTAACCACCCTCCTCCATGAGACGATAACCGGCAACAGGATCGTAAAGGCGTTCGGGATGGAGGAGTACGAGCGGGAGAGGTTCTCTCAGGCGAATGAACGACTCCTTAAAACCAATATGAAGATGCTAAAGGTGAACGCATACTCGCCTCCACTCATCGAGTTCATCGGCTCCATCGCCATTGCCTTTATGGTGTGGTACGGGGGGCTTGAGATCTCCCGGGGCGTAATGACCACCGGGATATTCTGTACCTTCCTGGCAGCTCTTTATGGGCTCTATACCCCGATCAAGAAGCTTACCCGGGTGAGCAACTCATTCCAACAGGCAGCAGCGGCTGCTAATCGGGTTTTCTCCATCCTCGACACTACCTCCGAGATAGTGGAAAGAGAAAACCCACTTGAGCTTGACGCCTGGGGGAAGAAGATCGAGTTCAAAAAGGTCACCTTCTCCTACGATTCGGAAAAGGTTCTTGATGAGCTAAGCTTGGTAATAAATCCAGGCGAGATCACCGCCATCGTTGGAGTGAGTGGAGCAGGGAAAAGCACCTTGGTAAACCTCATCCCTCGGTTCTACGATGTCACCTCGGGTAGCATCACCATTGGAGGAAAGGACATCAGGGAGTATAGCCTTCGCTCCCTCCGGTCTCAGATCGGGATAGTAACCCAGGAGAACATCCTCTTCAACGATACGGTGAAAAACAACATCGCCTACGGCAGGAAGGACGCCAGTCTCGAAGAGATCATTGCCGCTGCCAAAGCCGCCTATGCCCATAGCTTCATCAGCCGACTTCCAAAGGGATACGATACCGTAATCGGGGAAAAGGGGGAACGGCTCTCCGGCGGCGAGAGACAGAGGATAGCGATTGCCAGGGCGATACTAAAAGACCCACCGATACTCATTCTCGACGAAGCGACCTCGGCTCTTGACTCCACCTCAGAGATAATAGTCCAACGGGCGCTTGCCAATCTGATGCAGGGGAGAACGGTGGTAGTTATTGCCCATCGTCTATCCACGGTGAGACGGGCGGATAAGATCGTGGTGCTCGATAAGGGAAAGATCGTTGAGGAAGGAACCCATGAGGAGCTCTACCGGGCAAACGGTATCTATACCCAACTTTATAACCTTCAGTTTCATCTAATGGAAGGGGAGATACCTTCGTTTAAGGGTGAGGAATAAAGATGATAAGGAGTATGACTGGATACGGTGAGGCGGAAAAGGAGGTAGCGGGATTCTCCCTCCGGGTGGAACTACGATCCTTAAATCACCGGTTCCTCGATATATCGCTCAAACTTCCTCAGGAGCTCTCCTCCTACGAAGAACTCATTCGAGGAGAGGTCAAGAAACGGATATCCCGGGGGAGGATCGATATCTTCGTTTCCTTAAAGCCTATCTCGGGCAAGGTCCTCACCCTGGAGGTAAACGAGGAGGCAGTGCGCGAGGTTGCGGATTCCCTCAAAAAGCTGAAGAAAGAAGCGAAGCTCTCCGGGAAGGTGGATATAAACACCATCCTCCGCCTGCCCGGCTTGATAGAGCTGAAGCCCAAAAAGCTTGAAGATAGCGACGAATTGAAAAAAGCGGTCGAGGAAACCCTTTCCTCTGCTCTCTCCCTGTTGGAAGAGGCGCGGACACGCGAGGGAGAAGCGCTCTCTCAAGCCATTGCGACCTCCATCACCAAGATAGAGGAGGAGGTAAGGGGAATAGAGGAAGAGGCGCCCAAAATACAGGAGGAGCTCTATCAAAAACTCAAAGAGAGGCTCTCCGCCCTCGCCCCAGAGGTCTCCCTCGATGAGAAACGGCTGTTTGAGGAAGCGGTTTATTACACCGATCGCTTCGATATAACCGAGGAATTAACCCGGTTAAAAGCCCACCTTGCTGAGATGAGGCGACTCCTCTCGGCAACTGAGCCGGTGGGCAGAAAGCTTGACTTCCTCATCCAAGAGCTGAACCGGGAAACCAATACTTTGGGTTCTAAAGTAAAAAAGCTTGAGTTCACCAAGGGTGTATTATCCATAAAATCGGAGATTGAAAAGATAAGGGAGCAAGCCCAAAATATAGAATAACCCTAATATAAAACAGGGGTTAAGCAAAAATGAGGCTGGTAAATATAGGCTTTGGGAACGCAGTAACGGCAGAGAGGGTGATAGCGGTGGTCGCACCCCACTCTGCCCCTATAAAAAGGATGCGGGAAGAAGCACGCCGGGAAGGTAGGCTCATTGATGCCACCGGGGGAAAGAAGACCCGTTCGGTGATCGTAACCGATAGCAACCACATAGTTCTCTCCTCGGTGCATATAAATACAGTGGTAGCCCGGCTACAGGAAGAGAAGAAATAGGTATGGCTGAGAAG
>Ga0190338_1000012_pt1 | contig 50021 bp, 45 predicted proteins | sample 4872041112_MG_FD_163434 | JGI IMG/M metagenome (GOLD analysis project Ga0190338, IMG submission 163434) | Hydrothermal vent sediment bacterial communities from Southern Trench, Guaymas Basin, Mexico - 4872-04-11-12_MG | ecosystem: Environmental > Aquatic > Marine > Hydrothermal vents > Sediment ... | reverse complement strand
GATAGAACGGGCAGCAGGAGTACCCGTCGGTTTTTCGCCCCAGTATGTTATCTTGAACTCGGCAAACGAAGGTTGGCTTACCGGGAAGTGGGGTAGGTGGGTAGAACTTGCCGAGGGGGGAAGTGCTGAGTATTCGCTTAGGATGCAGGCTTATTCCCTTGGTTTTGCGGTTTCCACCTTTCTACTCGCTACCAGGGAGCTGCGGGTAAAGGTGAGGAGGGCTTGTCCCTTCCTTGTTTCTCCCTTAGCAGTGGTTGCTTTTGGGTATCGGAAGGATTAGCGGATACCCTTTTGGAGAGAGTTAGACCCGGGATGGGGAACGGGGTCTATAGTCGCTTCCTTCCCCTACGGGTGAAGAAAGCGATTAGCTAAGTCTCCCCCAGCAGCTCTCCCCGAAGGAAGCTGTGTTTACCCCCATCCCGGGTCTTTACTTTAATTTTAGCTCCTGTTTTTCATTTTAACAACGATTACTGTCAATTTTTGACAGTTTACTCCTTTTTAATCAAAAATCCTCCTTTTTTCTATGGAATTGTCCCAGGACCTTTCATCCTTGAATGAAGAGGCAACTCGGGAGTAAGAAGTTTATTTCCATCGCCTTATATGATAGAATTATATTAGTTAGGGCGAGATTAGCCGGAAAGATTGGCGCTATCCTTTAATGAGGAGAATGAATAATGAGGGAGAGGGTTTATTCTTTATCTTTTGTTTTTTGCTTCACTTTTCTGCTCTTCTTATTGCTCGCTGTAGGGGACCTCAATGCCCAGCAGATAAAGGTAAAGCAGGTAGAGAAAAAATACCAGTTTGTTAAATCGCCCAAGTCAGGACTATTCCTCAATGTCTGGCAGGAGTTTAGGTGGAGAGATGCCCAGGGGAAGAAGGTCAACATAACCAGGATAAGATATCGCCAGGTGAAGAGGGACCTCGAATTCGAAATCTATCTCAAATCCGCCAACCCAAATCGTCCCTTCCTTATTCCCCGGTGAGTATCCCTTTATATCTGGTCCCTTCTTCCCGATGGTTTCACAATGGCGGATTTTAGAGTACCGCTTACGGTGCGTCGCGGCTCAAGGATATATAGGGAAGGTAATCACCTTCCCCCGGATGAAGGGGTGGTGGAAGCTCGGTGGAAGAACCCCCCACTTTTGGCTTACATCGGTTCCTTTAAGGTCTATGTTGGCATTAGGCTTACTCCTGGTACTCCGAAGCCCGGCTATCTTGCCCCCGATTCCTGCGCGGTTTCACCGGTTCGCACTGTTCCTCGCAAGTTTTACCTTCCTTGGCCCCCCAAACCAACCATCTCCTCGGTATCACCGACGAGGGCAAAGGAGGGGAAGGTGATCACCATAAGGGGGAAGGACCTTCCTTATGACTTCTGGCATAGGACCCCGGGGATGAAGATAAGTAGGATCTCCCATTATGGTTATGCCAAGGTATTTTTCCACGATGTAAATGTGGGGGGAACGAAGGAGCGAGAGGGGGAGATATTGTCCTTCAGTTATAAGGAGATGAAGGTCAGGGTTCCCCAGGGGGCGGAGACAGGACCGGTGAGGTTGAAGTATTCCGTGTTTTCCTGGGGAGCAAGGGAGTTTAGCACGCCGATTATAAATCGACTGGTGGTGTTAAAACCCCCGGAGATCAGCAAAGTAGAACCAGCGCCTGCCGCGCCCGGTGAGAAGGTGGTGATAAGGGGTAATAATTTTTGGGATCAAAGTAGGGGCACTTCCCGAACCAGGGTTCTCTTTGGCGACAAAGAGGTGCCTTTTGGTGAGAGCCCAGGGTATCTCTCCCTTTATGTGCCCAACCTACCGCCGGGAAGATATAAGGTTACCGTCTCGAACAGAGACGGGGAGGATTCGGCCTATGTCCAGCTAATTCTTCGCCCTCCGGTCATCAAGTCCGTTTTCCCCCGTGAGGGCAGGGTTGGCGATGTGATCTTCATCTACTCGAAGAATATAGATTTGTGGGAGGGATCAACCCGGGTGTATATAAACGGTGTTACCGCCGAGATACTCGAGATGAAGGAGCGAGCAGGCTTTAAGGATGTATCTGTCAAGGTAAGGATACCGAAGGGGGCATCGAGCGGTCCCATCTCCATCTATACCAAGTGGGGGAAAACCGATTCCCTTAAGAGTGATCCCCCGTTCACCTTCAATATAGTGAAATAGGGGAAAGTAGGTACCATAAAATAGGGAGGGGCATTGCCCCTCCCTATCTTTTATTAGTTCGTTTCCTTACTTCTTCGCCGGCTCCTTGAAGGTCAATCGCTCGGGAAGGGAATCCACCTTCCAGGTGATGAGGTAGATCAGCCTCGCCACCTTGGCTATCTTTTCGAAATCGATCTTATCCACGGTATCGGTTGGCTGGTGGTAGTCGGTATCGCCCGGGGAGGAGAAGTAGATGATCGGCACCTTATGCTCGAAGAAGGAGTAATGATCGGAGCCCGGGGAGGGTCTTGGAGACAGGTTAAAGGAGAAGATAAGCCCGACATTCTTGTTCGCCCTCTCCGCTATCTTCTTCAGGATGGGGCAATGGATGGTGCCACTCACATTCACCAGCCTCTTCGTGTCCTTTGGCTTCATCTTGGCTAAGAAGGGGTAACGCTTCTTGTTTCTCTTCACATATTCGGGGAATTTCTCCGGGGCGACATCCCTTCCGATCATATCCATATTGACATTCAGGATCGTCTTCTTGATGGGGATGAGGGTGGGGTGTTCCGTGTAATAGCGGGAGCCAAGAAGCCCCTTCTCCTCACCGCTCCAGAGGGCGAAGATTATCGTCCGCTTTGGCTTCACCGGATTGAGAGCAAAGGCACGAGCAAGCTCCATTACCGCCACCGAACCAGAGCCGTTGTCGTCCGCCCCGTTCCAGACATATCCATCTCTCGTGCCCAGATGGTCGTAATGGGCGCCGATAACGATCGCCTCGTTCTTGAGGACAGGATCGGATCCCTCCACCATACCGAGGAGGTTCCTCGTCACCTTTACCTCACCCTTCACCTCCATATTGATGGTGGCTTCTACCCCGGGGAGGGCGAAGGAGTTCGGGGAGAGGGTATCATCTATCTTCTTTTTGAGCTCACCTATGGAGACCCCTTTGACAGATAGGATCTCGTTAGCCACCCGCTCGGAGACGGTGAGGGAGATCATACTTCTTTCCACTCTTCCCTTGAGGTTGGGGATGTACATCCGGTGCCCCGGTCTCTGGATGTAATCCCCTTCGATATAGGGACTGTTTGTCGCCACCATCCGATAGAAGGGGCTCATCCCTTTCTCTGCGGTATCCACCGTAAAGCAGGCAACCGCTCCCTTTTCCTCAAGCTTTTTGAATTTCTCCCTCATCATCATATAGCGACGGCGACGATCCACTTTTTTCTTCCTGTAATAGGGACTCTTGGGATTTTTCTCTCCAGGAAACCCGCTGAGTATGAGGACGATTTTACCCTTGACATCAAGGCCAGCCAGATCGTCGTAATTCGCTTTCTTATCCACCAGACCGTAGCCAGCGAAAACCACCGGAGCCTTAAGGGATTGGCTAACTGGCTCGCCCCCCCTTCCGAAGTAGAAGTCAACCCCATAGGAGAACTTCACCTTCCTCTCTTTTCCCTCCGATATCGCGATGTACGAGGAATCGAGATACTCATACTCCACCACCGGGAAGTACTGGAAGTAGCTTCTCTTGCCGTTTACGATCTCTCCTGCCGGCTTTACTCCCCAGAGCTGATACAGGCTTGCCACATAGTCGCCGGCGATGTGGAGCCCTTTTCTCGCTGTTTCCCGTCCTTCGAGGTAGTTGGAGGCGAGGAAGTGGAGATAGTTTGATACATTTTCCGCCTTTATCGCCGAAAAACCGGGTTTGATCTTCGGGTCTATCCCGCTTTTGGAGGCGCTGGTAAAACCGGTGCCGATAAGAAGAAAGGTGGTGAGCAAAAAGCAGAGGAATAAACTTTGCCTCTTACTAAACCAATATTTCATCTTTTCACCTCCTTTTTTAAGAAAAAATAATATCACAGATGTTACCCGGTAAAAAGGAGTAATTGAAGGATTCTGACAGAAACTCTACCCTGAAGGTGTAAAGAGGGATGGTTTGATCGTTGCTTCTGGGGGAACACCCCTCCAAGGAGATGAAAACCGAGAAGGCGGATACCAGAGGGAATCAAGCTAACGGAGATCTTTGGGTACGAAGATAATGGCTGCTAAGATGTATAAGATGAAGAAGATAAGAAAGAAGCGTGCCAGGAGGAAGAAGTATCCCACTGTCAAAGCCAACTCGCCAACTACGCTTAGGATTGTCATCAAAGTGGATTTTTTCTCTTCTTCCTCTCCCTTTATTTCTCCTTTTACATCCTCCGCCGAGAAGGGTTGAGCAGAGATGGAGGCTTCGTCCGTATTTAATCCATCTTTCCCCTGTTCCCAAGCCAGTATCGCCTGGTAGGCGGTTTCTATCTCCTTTCTCCTTTTGGCTACCTCTTCCCTTAAGGTTTTATCGGTGGGGAATCGCTCCGGGTCCCAGATCTGTAGTAGGTCATGATATGCCTCTTCGACCTCCTTCCTCGAGGCGTGGGGGGTGAGGTTTAGAACCTGATAATGGTGGAGAATGCTCATAGCCTTATCCTCCTCGTCGACTCAGGGTTCCTCCCACAGATCATCCCCAAAAAGAGGATCCTCGTTAAGCCCCTGGTAATGGGGGTATGGTTCAAAGGGAAATAGGTCTCTCATAAGTTTCCTCTCTAAAGGATCCCTCAGATCGTCAAAGAGAAGGGGGGAGGACCAATATCTCCCCCACCGCCTCTCCTTCCTGAGAGGGCTCCCCATATAGGGGGAGGTTGAGAGGAGGAGGTGATCGGCTGAGGGATACCAGTCCTCCCCGAGAAGAAAGGAGGGATTGTGCCCCACGGGGATAGGGGGTAGAGGAGCTTCTTCGTTCCTTTCTCCTTCAGCCATAAGGCTGTCGTATTCCTCTCCCCATTGGTCTGGAAGAGGGGAGGGGGCTCGTTCTTCGGAGAGTGCCTTTTTTATTAGATGGTATGCCATTCCTCCCCAGAAGCATCCCGGATATATAAAGACCATATGGAAGAGAAGGCAGAAGATTATGAACGCTGTGCATAGAATCTTCCCAACAATAGAAATAAATACCGATTTGGTAGAGGAGCTTCTCTCCGCTCGTTCAGCTCCATAATAGCCATAGGAATGGCTTTCGTAACTGTAGTTTTGATATCGATGGCTACCATTTTGATGGTAATAATACCTCTCTCCTTCTCTCTGGTTCCAGGAAGCGTCTCCTTCCTCGGGGGGTAGGTTGGTGATCAGGTGATAGGCTTCGTTTATCTTTTTGAGCATCTCCTCTGCTTTTTCCCTCAGCCGAGGGTCCTTTCCCAACCGATCTGGATGCCATACCTTCACCAGCATCCTGTATGCCTTCTTTATCTCTTCTGGCGAGGCTCCCCGGTTGACCCCAAGTATGCGGTAGCATTCATCCCTATTCACCATTGGATTATCGATACCTCCTTTTAGCGATTATAATTCCTTCTACTGACAGGAATTGTCAGAAAAGGGTGTTAAAGGATGGAATTAGGCGGGGAAATCCGCTTACTCAAGCCCCTCTAATAACTCACCTGCTCGCCCGTGGAAGTAGTCGAGGTCGGGGTCGTCCCAATTGAACTTGAGGGCGACCTCCTTCATCATCTCCACCGCATGATCTTCGATCCCTGCTCGCCATTCGGAGAGGGGATAGGCGCGTTCCACTACGATCTTCGCGATACGACAGCGATATTCAGCCTTGGCGAAGGAGGAATCGAGGAAGACCAATTTCCGTCCCTCGGTTCCGAGAAGCCTCAGATGGATGGTTATCGGCTCCTCCTCTATATTCAGGTAATCGTACAACCTGACCATAGTATAGATGGCGCTCACGATATATTTGATGGTACTCTCCGCAGAGAGGAAGGGGGAGCTGTTCTGATCCCTCGCCACCACCTCCTCCCACATCAGCTTCCGGTGGTAGAAGAACCCCGATTGATACAACCGGAAGAAGATGAGTCGGGGAAGCCCGTCGATCAAGGCGGCGTAGGGGTTTCTGTGTTCGATCCCCTCCTGAAAGAAGTAGGTCGTCTCCGGGGTGACGGTGACGAATGAGGAGCCCTTGAAATCGAGGCTCACCTTCTCCAGCGCCGGCTTGAGCTCGGCTAAGGAGAGCTTATACCGAATGAACCGTTCAGGGGATAGGCTTACCTCCCGGTATCCTTGATAGTCTTTATTCTTGTAAGGATTTGTCCGCTCGAAGGCTTCGATCGCCTCCTTCAGTTGGGTTTCGAACCCCTTCCTCGTCCTCGTCTCGGGGAATACGCTTCCTGTCTTCAGGATGGAGCGGAATGATTTTATCAGTCGTTCCTCCCGGTTCCTCACCGCCTGTTCGATCACCGCCTGAAGATCGGCGGAGTGCTTGACCGGAGCGCTTTCGTTGTTGTCGGTGCGGACATAGATGGTGGGAGCGGAGAGTACACCAGGGTAAGGCTTTACGCATATATGGGGGATGTTGGGAAAGGGGGGGACCTTTATGATGACGAAGTATTTCCCCTCACAGATGACCTTAAGCAGGGTGGTGTTTATCGGAGGATCAACATAGTTCTGGAGGAAGGTGTTGAACCGGGTGGTCTCGAACGAAGCGAGCTGTTCCTCGTTGAGACCTACCGGTTCGAAGCCGTCGCCCTTCTCCGCCACCCCGATGACGATGAAACCTCCCTTGGTGTTCGCCAGGGCGAGGACATCCTTCACCAGTTCGCAGCAGGCGCCTTTGTCGCTCTCGTCCCAGAGAAGTGGTCCCTTGTAATCGAGATCCTTGGACTCAAATCCCCGGTAGATGAGGCCACAGAGACGATGGCTCCGCTTATATTTGCCATCCTCCTTATGTGCCACCGAAATCTCCTTCGTCCCGTATTATATCGTAATTTCGGGGAGATTTCTCGGTAAAAAATAAAAGCCTCTCCTTTGGAGAGGCTTTTTACGATAGGATTTCCCTTTATCTTTTTATCTTGATAAGGGTCCAGGGATGGGCGAGGATATCCTCCATAACCGGCTTCAGGTAGTTTTCTTCCGGATGCTTGGCTAAATATTGGTCCGCCTTGAAGGATATACCGCAAGGATGTCCCCATACCGCCCACATCTCCCACTTTAGGAGCATATCGGTGGTTATCACCTTCCCATCGACCGCTCCTACTGGGCGGAATGGCTTGCCATCAGAAAGTCGGGGATCCAGATCGTGATGTCCGCATATGGTGTTTCCTGAGGGGGTCTCCTGCCCCAATGAGGTATCGAAGTGGTCCGCCAGGAACCTCTTTGCCAGTTCCGCATCGATCTTCCCCCAGTTCTCCTTAAGGAGCTGTTCCCATCGGCGAGCCCGGGCAACCCCGGAGAGGTTTTTATTCTCGTAGTCGTATTTGGTCTCCGCCTTCCTGAACTCCGGGTCCATAGCGATATTACAACCGTAATAAGCCCCCGATTTCGTCCGCCACAGCTTATGATGCCTCAAGCCGAGCTCGAGCCTCGCTATCTCCCCGGTCTTGGCGTCCCCGATGAGCCAGTCGTTGGCGTACTCCCCGGTATTCCCCTCGAGCATAATCGCCACCCACTCGTCGATGGAGTCGGCATACTGGGTTGCCTTCCGCAGGCGGATACTCTCCGGTATTCCGTTCATATCCACCCCACCGGTATAGCCGGAGATGGTGGTCTCGGTTACCATTATCCCGGCGTCGTTTACTATCCAATCGGGTCCAGAATGAATGGAGCCGGGGCAGGTCTGAGTGATCATCCGATGCCCCTTGGTCGGCTTTATGTCGAGGATGATGTTCCAATCAACCCCCATAGGATAAAGAAGCCAGGTGTTGTGTGCCATCACTATCTTCCCATCCCTGGTCGCCTCCCCGGTGGCGATGAAGGCACTGCATTTCTCCGCCTTTGTCAGGAGGGCGGTTTTCTTCCTCGAGACCGAGGGGAGGTAGTACCAGCTCATCTGGTAGAAGTTGTTTATTATCACGATATCAACAAGATCAAGCGATATCCCATTCGCCCGGGCTCCGGCAACGATTCCTGCCATCTCCTTTCGGTACTCTTCGGGTATCCTCGGTAGATAAACCTTCTCCGCTGCCTCCCGGTAGGTGCTCCAGTCGAATTTATAATGGAGTTTGGCTATCTTCTTTAACCGAGCGAGCTCCTTCTCTATCTCCGGGGCGAGGAGATAGCCGTGCTGGAATCCTCGATCGTAAGGGGCGCCCTCGATGTGGACGATGATCCAGCCGTTTCTCTCCAGCCGGTAAGCGCGAAGTAGCTTCTTTTCGATGATGCTTGCAGAGTGATTGGATGCGGAGACGGTTATCAGCAAAAGGAGAGATAAAGAAAATAGGAAAGCTCCCTTTTTTACCAATCCCTTCATAGCTCCTCCTTCTTTCTCGATATGAAGATCATAAAAGACATATCTACCTTAACAAGGGAAGGGGGTAGTGTCAATCCTTCTAATTGGTTAAGTCCCAGCAGGGCAGGTTTAGTTTTAGTTATCCAGTATTTGGATGTTGGGTATATAGTTCAAAATAAAAGGATATCGGAGGTATCCGTCTGGATTCGTTCAAAGAATAAGCTATCTATCGCTTCGTTCTCACCCTCAGCGGTGGGTAGTATTGCTCATCGAAGAGTGGGTAGCGTTCTCTCCTTTGAAGTTCCTCGTAGGCAAATCTTAGCCTTGGCTCGAAGGAGCGAGATAGATAGATCGCCGAGATAGGAAGGTCGCCCTTGAACAAAGAGCGGAAAAGGTTTCGGAATAAGGGGGAGATGTGGAGCAACCTTGACTTCGTGCGGAGAGAAATTAAAGAGGTAGTGGTAAGAAATGGGTCGAAATCGACCGCGCCGTAGCTTGCGTTCTCATCGTCATCGTAGATGTCGTTTGTGTCTATATCCGTGGCAGTGGTATGGTCCCAATAGTTGTTCTCCGCCTTGATCGCGTTCGTCGTTTGGTTGGATAGATCCCAGCTCGCATTTCCCCTGATCTTGTTCTGCCCTATACCTCCTTGGGCACCTCCGCCGATGTCGGGATTGGCGGTACCCCAGCAGCTTATCCCATAGCGGGTATTGTTCCTTGCCTCACATTTTACTATCTTCGGGTTGATGCTGGAGATGCTCATTCCGTCATAGTTATTCTGGAAAATGCATTCGCTTATTAGGGGAGTACCTACGGATCTGTGCAGACTTAACCCATTACTCGTCTGATCCTCGACCAGATTTCCAGTGATGATAAGATCGGAAGAAGCGTAAGCCAAATCGATCCCGGTGACATTTTGTTTTACTATGTTCCGCTCTATGGTAATTGCGACGGTATCTGTAGAAAAAATAGCTGCACCGCCATTCATTATCTTAAATCCGGTTATTAGCGAGCCATCTGCGCCGGAGCTAAAGGTAACTATGTTTCCCGTTCCCCCTCCATTTATGATGGTAGTGTTTCTATCAGCGCCGATGAGGTAGAGCTTTTTATCAATTGTTATATGCTCTTCATAGGTGCCTGCTGAGACATCGATGTGTTGCCCGGCGCTCGCCGCATTTATCGCCTCTTGTATCGTATCGAACCCTTGCCCGGTTTCCCTTATGATAACCGGCTTTTGGACTATACTACTGCTCGTGCTGGTGCTACTGGTAGTAGGAGCAGAGCTGGTAGTTTCTGTCGAGGTTGTGGGTTGGGTAGTAGGAGTAGAAGGGGTGGTTTCATTACACGAGCTAAGAAACAAGGCAAAAACAAAAAGAAGAAAAAAAATACACTTTTCTCATTTTTCCCTCCCTTTAAGTTTCAATACAAAAAAATTTGTATGTCAAGAGAAAACCTAACCCCGGAGATTGTTAGGGAGGGGAAGTGTTTGCAGAGCTTTTAAAGCGGGCGAGGTATTCTTGCTTTGGCTTCTCAGTTAAGTTATACTAACACCGCTTATTTTAGTTGAGGAGGGGAAAGGTGAAGCGGATCGCTGTTTTTCCCGGTTCCTTCGACCCGATAACCAACGGGCACATCGATATAATAGAACGGGGCTCCAAGATATTCGACGAGATCGTGGTGGCGGTGGCGGAGAATCCGGGGAAATCCCTCTTGTTCACCATCTCCGAGCGGGTGGAGATGATCGAAGAGATATTCAACCACCGTGAGGGGATAAGGGTCGATGCTTTTTCCGGCCTTTTGATCGATTATGTTAAGAGCATCGGGGCGTGCGTTGTCATCCGGGGGTTGAGGGTAATCTCCGATTTCGAGTATGAGTTTCAGATGGCGCTTATGAATAGAAGGCTGGCGCCGGATATCGAGACATTGTTTATGATGCCGAATGAAACCTATACCTATGTGAGCTCCCGGCTGGTGAGGGAGATAGCCTCATTAGGGGGGTCGGTGAGAGGACTCGTTCCTCCCTTGGTTGAGGAGAGGATGAGGAGAAAGTTTAAGGGGTTAACCAAAGGGTGAATACTAACAATATCTTGAGGTGATACCGATGAAAATAGCGAAGAGAGGAAGGATGATATCGCTTTCCCCCACCCTTGCCATCTCGCAGAAGGCGAACGAGCTGAAGGCTAAAGGGATTGAGGTATTCAGCTTTGGAGCGGGGCAGCCGGATTTTAATACTCCAGATAATGTAAAAAATGAAGCGATAAAAGCGATAAAGGACAACTTTACCAAATACACCGCCTCATCGGGGATAGAGGAGCTGAAGAAAGCGGTGGCGGATAAGTACGCCGATGAGTGGGGAGCGAGCTACGGGCTTGATGAGATCATCATCTCCTGTGGGGCAAAGCATTCCTTAGCCAACGCCTTCTTAGCCATTATAGAACCGGGGGACGAGGTCATCATCCCCTCCCCCTACTGGGTTACCTATCCCGAGCAGGTGAAGTTGACGGATGGGGTTCCCAGGATCATCGATCTTCCTGAGGAAAATGGGTTTGTCCTCACCCGTGAGGCTATCGAGGAGGCACTTACCGAGCGGACGAAGGCGGTTATCATCAATACCCCGAACAATCCAACTGGTGCGGTGATCCCGAGGAGGGAGCTTGAGAGGATCATTGAGCTCGCCCTTTCCCGGGGCTTTTACATAATCTTCGATGAGTGTTATGAGAAGTTCGTCTATGAAGGGGAACATACCTCGCTTGCCGCCTTCGGCAATGAGGTTAAGGAGATCGCCATCATCATAAACGCCGTCTCCAAGACCTATGCTATGACCGGTTTTCGCATCGGCTTCACCCTCGGTCCCCGGGAGGTGATCTCGGCGATGTCCCGCATCCAGAGCCACACCACCTCGAACCCTACCTCCATCTCCCAGAAGGCGGCGGTGGAAGCTATAACTGGTCCTCAGGCTTCGGTGGAGGAGATGCTTAGAGAGTACAGGAGGAGGCGCGAGTTCATCGTGAACGCCTTGAACGAGATCCCCGGGGTAAGGTGTCCCCTTCCTAAAGGCGCCTTCTATGTTTTTCCCAACATCTCCCACTACTTAAAGGGCGAAGTGGATACCTCGGAGAAGTTTGCCCTGAAGCTTATCGATGAGGCTCGGGTGGCGGTGGTCCAGGGTTCCGCTTTTGGCAGGGAGGGCTATATCCGCATCTCTTATGCCACCTCGCTCCCGGTGATAGAGAAGGGGATGAAGGCGTTCAAGGAATTCCTCGCCAGGCTTGGCTGAAGATGAACGGGAAGTATCTTCTTCCTTACGGGAAGGTAAAGGTACCCTTTAACTACGATCCCGCTCTGTTCGAGCTCATCCTTCCTAAGGACCCTCCGCCTCCGCTCGATGAAGAGGAGATGAGACACAGGTTGAGCCACCCCATAGGTGTTCCTCCGCTTAAGGAGTGGGTGAGAGAGGGGGATGAGGTGCTCATCGTGGTCTCGGACATAACGAGGAAAACCGGGGCGAGAAAGGTACTTCCCCTGATCATCTCCGAGCTCTTGGGCGCTCGAGTCCCTGAGGAGAAGGTGAAGATTATCTTTGCCTTGGGGAATCACCGGGGGCTCACCGAAGAGGAGAGAAGAGCCATCGTAGGGGAGGAGATAGCGGATCGCTTCCCCCTCTTCGACCATAATTCGGAGGCGGAAGAGGACCTCGTTTCTTTCGGTTCCACCACCAGAGGGGTGCCGGTGGCGCTCAACCGTGCCCTCTTCGAGGTGGATAAAATCATCCTCACCGGTGGCATTACCTTCCATTATTTTGCTGGTTTTACCGGAGGGAGGAAGTCGATCGTCCCTGGCCTTGCCGGGAAGCGAACGATAATCGAGAACCACAAACTTTCGGTGGATTTCGAGAAGGGCACTTGGCGGGATGGGGTGGAGATCGCCGAGCTTGAGGGCAATCCCCTCTCCCAGGACCTGGTGGAGGCGGCGTCGAATGCCCCACGCCCCTTCATCGTCAATACGGTCATCTCGGGTGGGGAGATCGTTGGTCTTTTCGCTGGCGATTGGATAAAGGCACATAAGGAAGGATGTTCCTTCTTCAAGGGGATATACGGTGTTCCCGTCCCCAGGCGAAGGAGGCTGGTGGTGGCGAGTGCTGGCGGTTTTCCCAAGGATATCAACTTCATCCAATCGCACAAAGCGCTTCATAATGCGGAAAGGGCTCTTTCCGATGGCGGTTGGCTGATCCTTCTTTCCGCCTGTTCCGATGGCGTCGGCTCCGCTTCATTTCTCTCCTGGTTCCCCTTCGAGAAGGAGGCTTTCTTAACCCGGTTTCGGGAGAGCGGGGAGCTGAACGGTCAGACCGCTTTTTCCCTTGCTCTCAAGGTATCTCGCTTGAATGTGATCCTCGTCTCGGAGCTCCCTTCTCCCGATGTCGAGAGGATGGGGATGATCCCGGCGAGGAGTTTAGAGGAAGCCTGGGAGATGGTCCCAGCCGAAATAAGGCGGGAAGGAGGATATATCATCCCAGAAGCGGGAACTACCCTCCCCTTACCAGAGGAGAGATGATATGGAAGAGAGGGTGAAAAAGGAGGTAAAAAAGATAGTAGGGAAAGAGGGGATGACGGATGAGGTGGAGGACCTCGTCTGTTATTCCTACGATGCCACCAATAGAAGTTTTCTTCCCGATGTCGTGGTCTATCCGGAGAACACCTCCCAGGTGGTAGAGCTGGTGAGGCTTGCGGTAAGGGAGAAATTCCCCCTCATCCCCCGGGGGGCAGGTTGTGGCTATACCGGTGGCTCGGTTCCCTTATCCGGGGGGATGGTGCTCGTCTTCTCCCGGATGGATAGGATAATCGAGATAGACGAGGACAACCTTATAGCGGTGGCGGAACCAGGGGTGGTGACGAGTCGGTTTCGGGAGGAGGTGGAGAAGAGGGGGCTTTTCTATCCCCCTGATCCGGCGAGCCTCGAATACTGCACCTTAGGGGGCAATGTGGCGGAGAATGCCGGTGGTCCCCGGGCGTTCAAATACGGGGTAACCCGGGAGTATGTACTTGGGCTCGAGGTGGTTCTTCCCTCTTCCGAGGTGATTGACACCGGCTCCCGGGTAATGAAGGATGTGGTGGGTTATGATCTTACCCGCCTCTTCGTCGGCTCGGAGGGAACATTGGGGATCATCACCCGGATCACCTTGAAGTTGAAGCCACTTCCCGAATCTCGTCGGACGATGAGGCTAATCTACAAGGATGTCGAGGATGCGGGGAGGACCGTTTCTTCGATAATAAAGAACAAGATCGTCCCCTCCGCCCTCGAACTGATGGACGCCTCCTCGATAAGGGCAGTGGAGGAGGCGTATAAACTGGGTCTTTCCCCGGACATTGGAGCGATACTTATCATCGAAGTGGATGGGAGCGAGGCTCAGGTGAAGGAGGAGGCGGAAAAGGTGATCAAGGTGGCGAAGGAGCATTCCTGTCGCGAGGTGCTCACTGCTACCACCCCGGAGGAGGAAGAGGAGGTGTGGCGGGTTCGCCGGTCCATCTCCCCGGCGCTCGCCCAGCTCAAGTCGGGCAAGATAAATGAGGATGTAGTGGTACCTCGAAGTGAGATCCCGACCTACCTCAAGTTTATCCGGGAGCTCTCCTCGGAGCTCGGTATCCTGATCGTCTGTTTTGGGCATGCGGGTGATGGAAACATCCATACCAATTTTATGTATGAACGGGGGAATAGAGAGGAGGAGGAAAAGGTCCACCAGGCGGTGGAACGAACCTTCAACAAGGTTATCGAGCTCAAAGGGAGCATCTCGGGCGAGCACGGGATTGGCTTCACCAAGAAGCCCTATCTCACCCTTCAGCTTTCCCCTTCTGAGCTTTCGGTGATGAGGAGGATAAAAAAGCTGTTCGATCCCGAAGGAATATTGAATCCGGGAAAGATATTCCCCGAAGAAGGTTAAAAAAGAAGGGCAACCGCGGAGGCGATCTCCCTTGAATGGGTGATGGCGATTCTTACCTCGCTTATCCCCATCTCCTCCGCTCGTTTTCTCGCCCGGCGGTGAAGCATCGGCTTCGGTGCCCCGGTTTCCTCCCTTAGGATCTCGATATCGGTAAGGGGAATCCCATTCTTAGACAGCCCAATCCCTCCAGATATACCCTTCCCCAGTGCCTTCGCTATCGCCTCTTTTGCCGCCCATCTTCCCGCCAAGAAGCTTATCCTCCTTTTTCCTTTTTGGGGAAGGAGGCTCATTTCTCTCTCAGTTAGGAGCCGTTTGAGGAATTTCTCCCCTAATCTGCGATAAGCCCTCTCTATCCGACTGAGCTCAACGAGATCATTTCCTACGGCTAAAGCCATTATTCCGGCTTAACCAGTACCGCGGTCCCGTAGACGAGCATCTCCGCTGCGGCAGACATCACCATCGAGGTGCTGAACCGCGCTCCCACTACTGCGTTTGCTCCAAGCTTTTCCGCCGCCTCCTTCATCCGGTCGAGCGCCTGTTCCCTTGCTTCGGCGAGTAGCTTGGTGTACTCGTGGATCTCACCGCCGACCACATTCCGCAGTCCAGCCATAATATCCCTGCCCAAATGACGGGCACGAACGGTGTTTCCTCTGACCAATCCCATTACCTTTACTATCTTCATCCCCGGGATATCATCAGTAGTGGTAACGATCATTTGTATACCCCCTTGTATTTATCGGTTTTTGCCTCCTTTATCCGTTCCCAGAGAACGGAGACCAGAAGAAGGGCGAAGCCAACGATGATCGCAAAGGTGCACAGCTTTACAAAAGCGCTCGTTGCTGGTTCGGTGGCGAACTGATATATCCCGTAGCCGGCGATCAGCGCCGCCCCGATGATGAATAGAATCCAGCCTATTCCTCTGGTGATACGGTTGGAGATCCGTTCCCAATAGCTATCCCAGATCTCCTTTGGTGGTTCGGTCAGTTTCATTTTTGAAGCCACCTCCTTCAGTCTTTTTAGCTCCTCGAGGCTATTGCGGCACTTGGGGCATACCTCAAGATGGCGGAGGAGTCTTTCCTCATCCTCCTTTGAGAGCTCCCCATCGAGGTAGCCCGAGATTAGTACCTCGAACTGATCACAGTTCATTTACTTCTCCTCAGCACCTTTTCCATCACCCTCTTAAGCTCCTTCCTCGCCTCGTGGAGCCGGGACATCACCGTCCCCAAGGGTATTTTGAGAAGCTCCGCTATCTCCCGATAGGAAAAGCCCTCGATGTCCCTAAGGATGATTATCTCCCGCTTCTTCTCATCGAGCATCGACAATCCTTCCTCAAGCTTCTCCTTCACCTCAGAGGAGTAAAGCGCCTCTTCTGGACTTCGCGATTTCGCCCGCAACTCGTCTTTTAGATCGAGGATATAAACGCTCTTGCGCCTTTTTCTCCTCCTTAGCTCGCTTATGGCGGTATTCACCACTATCCGGTGGAGCCAGGCGCCGAAGCTCTCGCCGGGCTTGAATGAGGAGAGGGCGTAATAAGCTTTCACAAAGGCTTCCTCCGAGGCATCAAGCGCATCATCCGGTGAGCCGAGGATAGCCAGGGCTACCGCATAAGCCATCCTCTTGTACCGTTCGACCAGAAGGCGATAAGCATCCTTCTCCCCTTGCTGACACCGCTTGATTATCTCCTCATCGGCAAGCGGAGCCTTATTATTCAATATACGCCCTCCATCAAGATTTTATTCGTTAAACGGCGAGGAGTTCTTCTTGGTTCCATCTCTCATTGGAAGGTCCTTATGAAAGGACTTCCTCAATATATCAGCCGATCTTCCCCCTGTCAAGAAGTAGATTGACTGTCCTAAACAGGAGTCTCTCTCAGGGTGATAAGGAGAAAAAAGGTAACCGTATATACATTATTCAATATCCTTGACTAAATCCCCTATTTTCTGTTAAAATTCGCTGAACTTCATAAGGAGGCAGGGAGATAACGATGCCGATAAAGAAAGAGGGTATTCTTTCGGCAAAAGGGCTTAGGTTTGGAGTGGTCATCGCCCGGTTCAATGAGTTTATCAGCAATAGGCTCCTTTCCGGCTGTCTCGATGCCCTCACCCGCCATGGGGCTGCTGATGAGGATATAGAGATCGCCTGGGTTCCCGGCTCCTTCGAGATCCCCCAGGTTGCCCATAAGATGGCGAAGAGCAAGAAGTACAATGCGCTAATCTGCTTGGGGGCACTTATCCGAGGGGAAACTCCCCATTTCGAGTTCATCTCCTCCCAGGTTACCCGGGAGCTTTCGCTGATCGCCCGGGATACCGGGGTGCCGGTTAGCCTGGGGATCATCACTGCCGATACCTTGGAACAGGCGATAAATCGAGCCGGTGCCAAGGCGGGGAATAAGGGGTGGTTCGCTGCCCTTTCCGCCATCGAGATGGCTGATCTTTACCGCAAGCTTTGAACTTGCGCCAGTAAAGCCCTATGGGAACGAGGAGAAAGGGGCGAGAGCTCGCCCTTAAGTTGTTGTTTCAGATAGACCTCGCTGGCGAGAGGAGCAAGGAGGAGGTGGAAGCCTTTTTCACCGGGGAGAAGGTGCCTTACGAGGTGGAGGAGTTTGCTCGGAGGCTTGCCTTTGGTACCCTCGCTCATCGGGAGGAGATAGATGAGCTGATCTCCTCCCATGCGGACAACTGGCGTCTCCCCCGAATGGCGGTGGTCGATAGGAATATCCTCCGGATGGGGGTTTACGAATTTCTCTATGAGCCGGAGACGCCAAAGAAGGTAGTGATAAACGAGGCGATAGAGATCGCCAAGCGCTATGGTTCAACGGAATCCGCTCAATTTGTAAACGGGGTGCTTGATGCTGTAAGAAGGAGTCTTGAGAGGGAGAAAGAGGGTGATTCCAATGAAGGGTGATAGATACGATTTCAAAAAGATCGAGGAGAAGTGGCAGAAAAGGTGGTGGGAGGAGCGGGTCTTCGAGGTGACCGAGGACCCGGGGAAGAAGAAGTATTATTGCCTGGAGATGCTTCCCTACCCCTCGGGCGACATCCATATGGGCCATGTGCGGAACTACTCTATAGGGGATGTGATCGCCCGCTATTTCTTTATGAAGGGGTATAATGTGCTCCATCCGATAGGTTGGGATGCGCTCGGTCTCCCCGCGGAGAACGCTGCCATCAAACATGGGATCCACCCCGCCGAGTGGACGATGAAAAATATTGAGAGGATGCGGGGTCAGCTTAGGAGGCTCGGCTTCAGCTATGCCTGGGAGCGCGAGGTCAATACCTCCCTTCCCGACTATTACCGCTGGAACCAGTGGTTCTTCTTAAAGATGTGGGAGAGGGGACTGGTTTATCGGAAGTTGGGGAGGGTGAATTGGTGTCCTTCCTGTCAAACGGTGCTCGCTAACGAGCAGGTTGAAGGAGGGCGTTGCTGGCGTTGTGATTCCGAAGTGGAGGAGAGGGAGCTTCCCCAGTGGTTCTTTCGCATCACCGCTTATGCCGAGGAGCTTCTCGCCGACATCGATACCCTGAAGGATTGGCCCGAACGGGTGAAGACGATGCAGAGGAACTGGATCGGCAAAAGCGTCGGTGCCCGGGTCTCCTTCCCCGTTTCTTCCTCCGATATCGAGATCGAGGTCTTCACTACCAGGATAGACACCATCTATGGTGCCACCTTCCTTCTTCTTTCCCCGGAGCATCCGGTGATCCCGGAGCTGGTCAAGGGGAAGAAGGAGGAGAGCGAGGTGCTCCACTTCGTCTCCCGGGAGCGGAAGATCCCCTATTCCCTGAGAAAGGCGGAAACCCTTGAAAAAGAGGGTGTGTTCACCGGCGCCTATGCGGTAAACCCCTTCTCTGGAGAGAGGATACCCATCTTCGTTGCCAACTACATCCTGATGGATTACGGCACCGGGGCAGTGATGGCTGTTCCCGCCCATGATGAGCGGGACTTCGAGTTTGCGAGAAAGTATCAGCTTCCAATAAGGATAGTGGTAAAGCCGAAGGACGGCGAGCTTGCCCCCGAGGGTCTTGAGAAGGCGTTTACCGAATACGGCGTGCTCATAGATTCCGGTGAGTTCAGTGGTCTTTCCTCTGAGGAGGCGATAGCCCGGATGACCGAATATGCGGAGGAAAAGGGCTTTGGAAAGAGATCGGTCGATTACCGCCTTAAGGATTGGGGGATCTCCCGCCAGCGTTACTGGGGAACGCCGATCCCGATGATCCACTGCCCCAAGTGTGGCGTCGTGCCCGTGCCCTATGAGGACCTTCCAGTGGTTCTTCCCCGGGATGTGGAGTTCAGCGGAGTGGGGGGAAATCCTTTGGATAAGGTCCCCGAATTCGTTGAGACCACCTGCCCCAAATGTGGCGGGAAGGCGAAAAGGGAAACAGACACGATGGACACCTTCGTCGATTCCTCGTGGTATTTCATCCGCTATACCGATCCCAAGATAGAGGACGCTCCGATAAATGTCTCCGCCGCTTCCTATTGGCTTCCGGTGGATATCTACATCGGGGGGGTTGAGCACGCGGTTATGCACCTCCTTTACTTCCGCTTCTTCACCAAGGTGCTTCGTGACCTCGGCTTCCTCGAGATATCGGAGCCCGCGGTCCGCCTCCTTACCCAGGGGATGGTGATAAAGGACGGTGCCAAGATGTCCAAGTCAAAGGGGAATGTGGTCGATCCCGATGAGATGATCGATCGCTATGGGGCGGATACGGTGCGGTTGTTTATCCTTTTCGCCGCCCCGCCGGAGAGGGATCTCGAGTGGAGCGATTTCGGGGTTGAGGGGGCATATCGTTTTCTCATTCGGGTCTGGCGGTTGGTGAACCGTTTTCTCCCCGAGCTTGAGAAGGAGGCGGGTGGGGAGCCGTCTCCTGAGGCGGTGAAGCTGAGGAGAAAGCTCCACCAGACGATAAAGAGGGTGATGGTGGATATCGAAGAAAGGCTCCATTTCAACACCGCGATCAGCGCCATAATGGAGTTGGTCAACGAGTTCTACGATTACGGAGAGAAGGGGAGTAAAACCCCAGGCGATATCCCGATACTGAAGGAAGCGCTGGAATCATTGGTACTCATCCTCTCACCCTTTGCCCCTCACATCGCTGAGGAGCTCTGGGAGAGAATGGGACACAAAGAGAGCCTCGCCCATCATCCCTTCCCCAGTTATGACCCCGAACTTGCCAAAGAGGAGTTGATCACCATCGTGGTTCAGGTGAACGGGAAGCTCAGGGGAAGGCTCGAGGTAGCGGAAGATACTTCGGAAGAGGAGATAAAAGAACTTGCCCTTTCCCTTCCCAAGGTTCGTTCCTATGTCGAGGGGAGCAAGGTGAGAAGGGTGGTTTATGTTCCCAAGAAGTTGATAAATATCGTGGTATGAGGGAGATATGAAGCGGGTCCTTACTTTTATTTCGGTTTTTGTCCTTTTGCTCGGTTTTATCGCCTGTGGATATCATCTGGTAGGGCGTGGTTCATATCTCCCGAGCCACATCAAGAAGATAGCCATACCCACCTTCAAGAATAACACCTCCCGCCCCGGGCTCGAGGAGGTGATAACGGAGAAGGTCCAGGAGGAGTTCCTCTCCCGGGGGAGCTACCGTATTCTCCCGGCGAGGGAGGGGGCGGATGCCGAGCTTATTGGGGAGCTCGTCTCCTACCAGCTTAGGCCAGGGGCGCTCGATGAGGAGGGAAGGGCGACCTCCTATACCGTTACCGTTCGGGCGAAGGTGGTCTTTACCGATCTTGTTACCGGTAAGGTGCTCTTTACAAACGATCATCTCACCTTCTCCGAGAACTTCCAGGTGAGCGAGGAGGTTGGCGATTATTACAATCAGGAGGAGGAGGCGATAAAGATCTCTGCGGAGAGGTTTGCCAAGAGGCTCGCTGCCCTCATCTTGGAAAGTTTTTGATGATGGATTACGCCGAGTTCAAAAGGAGGCTTTCTACCGGGGATATCTTCCCCGTTTATCTTTTTTCGGTGGAAGAGCCCTATCTCCTTCGGGCAGCGGTGAGGGAGCTTCTTGCCAGGCTTGCTTCCTCTTCTCAAGAAGTGGATTATGAACCCCTCTTCGCCGATGAGACGAGCTACGAGGAGATAGTGGATAAGGCAGCGGACCTTCCTCTTTTTGGCGGGAAGAGGCTCGTTTTGGTGAGGAATTTGGAAAAACTCACCACCAGTCCACCAGCGGTATTTGAGGATTACCTTAAGAACCCCTCCCCTTCAACCGTTCTCGCCTTTAGCCTGGAGAGAATAGGAGGGAAACGGAGGAGGAAAGCCCTATCCCATCCGGCGGTCAAGTTGATAGCGAACTACGGAGAGGTGGTTGAGCTGAGAAGGCTTAAGCTGGCAAAGGCAGAGCGCTTCGCCCATAATTACTTGAGGAGAAGGGGATATCAGGCAGAACCGAGAGCTATCTCCCTTCTCATCGAGTTGGTGGGTGCCGATCTTTATGCCATTGCAAGCGAGCTCGAGAAGGCGATGCTCTATTTGGGGGAGGAGAGGAAACTCAGCCTGAGGGAGGCGGAACTCATCTTCGGCGGGATAAAGAAGCATCAGATCTGGGAGTTGTCGAATGCGGTGGGGAGTAAGAATGCGGGGCGAGCCCTTCTTCTTCTTTCCCGCCTGATGGTTGAAGGAATTGCCCCGGAGGTGCTCTTGGCGGCGGTTGAGGGCCATATTGTTGAGCTTTCCCGCTTCCTCGAGGCGTCGCTCTCCGGTGAGGGGCGCGCTAAGCTTCAATCGCTCATTGGTGATGAGGGAAGGAGGTTCCTCGCTGATGAGTACCTGAGGCAAGCGAGGAATTTCGACCTGAAAAAACTTAAGCGGGCTCTTTCCCACTTTGCCGATTTCGATTTTTATCTTAAACGGAGTGTGTTCAAGAAAAGGGAGGAGGTTCTCTTGGCGGCGCTCATCCTCGAGCTCACCTCGGAGCGTGAAACCGCTTCTTTTTCTCCCCCTATTTACTGACCGGAGCCTCTTCCGCTGCGGTTAGGGCGTTTACCTTTTTGGTAAGTCTCGATTTCAGCCGGGAGGCGGTATTATCGTGGATGATGCCCTTTTGGATCGAACGGTCAATGAGGGAGAGGGTGGGATTGAGCAGTTCCCTGGCGAGCTCGATATCCTTCGCCTCGATAGCCCGACGGAGCTTTTTTATCTGGTTTCTGAGTCTCGTGCGGTTCCGCTTGTTTATCTCCCGTCTTCTTCTGTTTTGTCTCACCCTCTTTGCCGAGGTCTTCGGTTTTGCCATTTTACCTCCTTTACTCCGTTAACCGATGCGAAAGGGGATTATATAGGGTAGTTTCCTTGTTGTCAAGGGAGTTTTTTATGGTTAGGCGAAAGAGGTTGGTAGGATTTCTCATCCTCGTTTTACTGTTGGCGGTATTTTACCTTCCTCCCCTTTCCTTTAACCCGCTTCCTCCCTCGCCTCCCTCGGGTGATAGGTGGGGTTATTTCGAATATAGGGGCATCATCCACGCCCATAGCAGGTATTCCGATGGTAAGGGTACGATCGAGGAGGTAGCTAAAGCCGCCTCTTCCCTCTCCCTCGACTTCATCATCACCACCGATCACGATACCCTTCTTCCCCTTGCCGAGGGCAAGGAGGGCTATTATGGGAAAACCCTCCTCCTTGTGGGGACGGAGCTTTCCACCTTTTCCGGGCATATGGTGGCGCTCGATATCCCCGATCCCGTTTACCGTTTTCCCCCAATGGCGGAAGAGGCGCTCGCCGATGTTCACGAGGAAGGAGGGATCGCCATCGCTGCTCATCCGGATTCCCCTAAGGTCCCCTGGACCAATTGGGACCTCCCCTTGGATGGAATGGAGCTCATCAATACCGATAGTGAATGGCGCTATCGTTCTATCTTCCGCTTAGCCTATTGCTTAGCCCTCTATCCCGCTTCCCCTCGCTATGCCCTTCTTCTCACCTTCTTTCCTCCAGGGGGGAATCTAAAAAGATGGGACAGCTTTACCAGAAGGAGAAGGTTTATTGGCTCAGCGGGTGCCGATGCCCACGGTGGCATCCCCTTGATCGGGGGGGCATTTTTGCCCTTCCCCAGCTACCGGGCGGTATTCTCCTTGGTGAAGCTCCATCTCCTTTCGAGAAAGAGGATTACCGGGAGGCTCCTTCACGACAAACGGGTTATCTACTCCGCCATCAGGCGGGGAAATTTCTACCTCGGCTTGGACGGGGTGGCGGATGCCCGGGGGTTTTTCTTCGGCGCTTCCTCAGCCGGGAAACGGGGAATTATGGGAAACCTTATCCCTTTCTCCCGGGAAGCCTCATTGAGGATACTCGTTCCCAACCCCGCTCCCATCCGGGTGGTCCTCATCCGGGATGGGGAGGTGGTTAAGACCTTCTCTTCCTCCAGGGTAAGCTACCGTCCTTCCTTACCCGGTACCTATCGGGTGGAGGTCTATCTCCCTGAGGGATGTTATCCTAAGGGGAAGGTTCTTCCCTGGATAATATCGAACCCGATATATCTCTGGGATGAGGAAAGGATAAAAGCGGAGCCTAAAAGAAAGGAGGTCACCTCTCCCCCTATTAAGGGTAAGGGTATTCTTATGGTCGAGGATTTTGAGGGAAGACCAAGGACCAGGTTTGGCTTGGAGCACGACCCTGCTTCATCGGAGGAGGTCGAGGTGGTTGATGAGGGGGCTCATCCCTCATCCAAGCGCTCTCTCCGCTTTTCCTTCCATCTTGCCCCTACCGTCGCTAAGGGGAGGGAGATCACCTGTGCTCTTTCCAATCGGGTCTATCGTGATCTTTCCCCCTATTCCGCGATCAGCTTCTTCGTGAAGGGGGACAGGACCTATCGTTTCTGGCTTCAGCTTCGGGAGTATGATGAGAACGGAGGAAAGGAAAAGGTAGAGGTATGGGGTACCTCGGTAAAGGTTCATCCCTACTGGGAGCATAAGGTCATCCCCTTTTCCTCGTTCGTCCTTCTTTCCAAAGGGACGAACGGGAGACTCGAGCTGGCGAGGTCAACCGGCTTTTTCTTTATCGTGAATAACTCCTCGGTAAAGCCGGGGACGAGTGGCACCATATGGTTCGATGATATCTCCTTCGTGAGGTGAGGTTCCCTATGGAGGAAAAGAGAAGGATAATAAGATCAGCCGGGGTGATGGGTTCGCTTACCGTGGTGAGCCGTATCTTTGGGCTTTTTCGGGATATAGTGACTGCAAGTCTGCTCGGCACAGGGACCGGCGCCGATGCCTTCACCTTAGCCTACCGTATCCCCAATCTGCTGAGGCGGCTGGTGGGGGAGGGGACGATGACCGCCGCCTTCATCCCCGTATTTACCGAATATCGCAAAGGAAGGGATAAAAGCGAGGTCTGGGAGCTCGCTGATAGGTTCTTCTATACCTTGGGATTGGTGCTCGTTATTCTCTCCCTTCTTGGGATCATCTTCTCCCCGGCAATCGTCCGTATCATCGGGTTTGGTTTTGCTCAGGTTCCGGGAAAGATAGGTCTTACCGCCTCCCTTTCCCGGATTATGTTCTTCTATTTGGCTTTTATCGGGCTTTCCGCCTTAGCGATGGCGATTTTGAACTCGTTTGATATCTTTGCCCCCTCTGCCTTTACCCCGGTTCTCCTAAATATCTCGATCATCGTTTCCGCTTACCTCCTTGCTCCTCGTTTCTCTCAGCCTGCCTATGCCTTCGCTATTGGCGTTCTCCTTGGGGGAGCCCTTCAACTCGGTTTTCAGATACCATTTCTCATCAGGCTGGGGATGCGTTTTCGTCCCGGGATATCCTTCTCCCATCCAGCGATAAGGAAGATAGGAAGGCTGATGGTCCCCGGCATCTTCGGGGCAGGAGTGATCCAGATAAATGTCCTCGTCTCAAGCGCCATCGCCTCGATGCTCCCTGAAGGAGCGGTTGCCTCCCTCACTTATGCCAATCGGCTTACCGAGTTCACTCTGGGGGTGTTTGCCGTTTCCGTCTCTACGGTTATCCTCCCCCTTATGTCGCGGCAGGCTCTGCTCGAGGATTTAGGACCCTTGAAGGAAACCCTGAACTATGCGATGAGGCTCGTCTTCTTCATCACCATCCCTTCAGCGGTAGGGCTCCTCGTTCTCCGGGAGCCGATAGTAGCTCTGCTCCTTCGCTGGGGGAGGTTCGGCGCCCATTCCCTCTCTATGACCTCGTTCGCCCTTTTATTCTTTGCTCTGGGACTCCCTGCGGTAGGTGGGGTGAGGGTGGTTGCCCCTGCCTTCTACTCTCTAAAGGACATAAAGACCCCGGTCAAGGTGGCAGCGGTGGCGATGGTGGGAAATATCGCCCTTGCCCTCATCCTGATGAAGCCGTTAGCCCATGGCGGTATCGCCTTTGCCCTCTCCCTTTCCGCCTACCTGAACCTATTTCTGCTTCTCCTTCTCTTTAGGAGGAGGGCAGGTGCCTTGGGAGGGGGACATATTCTCGCCTCCCTCCTCCGAATCGGAGCGTCATCGGCGATGATGGGGGGATTTTGTCTCTATTTCGGGAAGAAGATCGGGCTCTCCCCCGATCTTCCCAAGTTGAAGCTTCTTTTCCTCCTTTTCCCGCTTATATTTTTCGCCCTCCTTCTCTATGGTATAATAGCTTGGCTTTTGGGAAGTGAGGAGGTGTTTGACCTCCTCGACATAATCAAGGAGAGGTTGAAGAGAAAGGGATGAAGGCGCTCCTCCAGAAGGTGTCAGAGGCTTGGGTCAAGGTCGATGGGAGGCTCGTTTCCAAGATCGGGAAGGGACTTTTGATCTTCCTCGCGGTGCTGGTGGATGATGGGGAGAAGGAGGCGGACTACCTGGCAAAGAGGGTGGCGGAGCTTCGCATATTCCCGGATGATGAGGGGAAGATGAATCGCTCTCTTCTCGATGTTGGTGGAGAGGCGTTAGTCGTTTCTCAGTTCACCCTCGCTGCCGATACGAGAAAGGGAAGACGCCCCAACTTCATAAACGCAGCAAAGCCAGAGGAGGCAGAGCGCCTTTACAACTACTTCATCGAGAGATTAAGGGAACAGGGGGTTCCGGTTGCCTCGGGGGTATTTCAGGCGATGATGGAGGTGGGGCTCATCAACGATGGACCGGTGACCTTCCTCATCGAAAGCAAAAAGAGGTAAAGGAGGGGTTATGATCCTCGAAAAGCTGGTAGTAGGACCGCTTGAGGTAAATTGTTACATTTTCGGCGATGAGAACGGGGAAGTGGTGGTGATCGACCCCGGCGCTGAAGGTGAGCGGATCATCGCCTTCATTGAGGAGAGAGGGTATCGCCCTCGGTGCATAATAAACACCCATTGCCATATCGACCACATTCGGGCAAATGCTGATGTTAAGGGAAAATATAATATCCCCATCCTCGTTCATAAGGAGGATGCCCCTATTCTCACCTCGCCTCAGGATGCTGAGCTCGAGGAGATGATCGGGGGAAAACCATCACCTCCTGCGGATCGGCTCCTTTCTGAAGGGGATGAGATAAAGGTGGGCTCCTTCACCCTCAGGGTCATTCACACCCCGGGCCATACACCGGGTGGAATATCCCTCCTCTTCGATGATGGGGTGTTCACCGGGGATACCCTGTTTGCCGGCGGGGTGGGACGGACCGATCTTCCCGGTGGCTCGTGGGATACCCTTGTTAGCTCGATAAGGGAGAAGCTCCTTGTCCTTCCCGATTCCCTTCCCATCTACCCTGGTCATGGTCCTTCATCCACCATCGGGGAGGAGAAGCGGTATAACCCCTTCTTATAGGATGAAAGGTGGATAGAAAGCTACTTTCCCGGTTTTTCTCACATCTCCTTATCGAGAGAGGACTTTCACCGAAGACGGTGGAATCATACGAGCGGGATCTTAAGAAACTTTCTTCGTTCCTCAAAGCGAGGGGGAAGGGGCTCACTGATGCTAAGGGGGAGGATATCGCCGGCTTCATCATCCATTTAAGGGAAAATGGGCTCGATGCTCGGACCATCGCCAGGGCGCTTTCCGCCTCCCGCACCTTCTACCGCTACCTGATAAGGGAAGAGCTGATCTCCTCTGATCCCACCGCCGATATCGGAACCCCGAGGTTCTGGATGAGGCTTCCCGAGGTGCTCACCCCGGAGGAGGTGGAGGAACTCCTCTCCGCCCCTAATGTAAAGACCCCCCTTGGCTTAAGGGATAAGGCTATGCTCGAGCTCCTTTATGCCACCGGGCTTAGGGCTTCGGAGCTGGTAGCCCTCAAGGTGGGGGATGTCAATCTAAAGGAAAGGTTTCTTCGGGTGGTGGGAAAGGGGGATAAGGAGCGAATGGTTCCCTTCGGGGAAAAAGCAGCCTATTACCTTAAGCGCTACCTGAGTAAGGGGAGGGAGAAGATAAGGGAGGATGAGCCTTCGGATTACCTCTTCATCTCGAGGAAAGGAGGAGCACTCACCCGGGTGCGTTTCTGGCAGATCGTTGCCTCCTATGGACAAAAGAAGGGTTTGAAACGCAAGGTAAAACCCCATCTCCTTCGCCACTCCTTTGCCACCCATCTTCTTGCTCGGGGGGCAGACCTTCGTTCGATCCAGATGATGCTTGGCCATCGAAACTTGGTCACCACGGAGATATACACTCGGGTGCTGAAGGAACGGTTGCGTGAGGTTTATGAGAGGTACCATCCACGGGCATAACCCTTAGGAGGAAGAAAGCGATGAAGAAGAAGTTTCTCCTTTTTCTGCTTTTGCTACTTTTTTCTTCGCTTCTTTTCTCAGATGATGAGGATGAGATCATAAAGAAATATCTGGGCAAGGGAAGTGCTAAAGGGGAGATATTCTTTTCCAACTCCTCCCGGTTCAATTACTTGGGGGCGTTCAATTACTTCGTTCCCGTTTACATCAAAGGGAAGGACCTCCTCTTCCTCGATTACCGCCATTCGGTACCGCTTAAGAAGAGGAAGGGAAGTTCCGTTTTTGATATCGACCATGCGGAGTTCAAGCTTACTGCTGGCTGGAAGCACCTCCTTAACCCTTCCCTTCTTTTGAACCTGGACTACCGCCACTACCACCTGGTCAGGGTTGACCTTATGCGGCTTGACAGGATGGATATCGTCTCTGCTGGGGTGGAGACGCCGGGCTTTCGCTTGATCTCGCCCGATCTCGGTCTCGATTTCAGGTGCAGTTTGGGGTTGGTGGTGGCGAGAAGCAGTGGGCTCTGGGGAAGGGGAGAGTTCGATGCCTCCTTGCGCTACAATTTCCTCAAGCTCTCTCCATATTCCAATCTTGGGGTGGAGTTCTCCCTCTCTGCGCTTTTTTCCTCCCGCTTTGACGCTGATAAGGAAGGAAGGTTGAGGTTAAACCTTTTCTCCAAAGGGGAGAGGGTAACCAGCTTCTACTTTGGCTTCATCGATAACAAACACCCCTTAGGGCTGGTGGCTCGTGGTGTTATCTTCGGGGTGAGTTTCGAGGAGGGAAGATCCGCTCCTCCCCTCGCTCCTCCTCATACGATCGTTAAGGGCCGGCTTGGTATCTCCGCCCTTGCTCCTGGGGGTGCTTTCATCGAGACAAGGCTCGGTGGCGAATGGAGGCTTTTAGATGTCGGGGATCGTTTCTCCTTACGAACGAGGGTAGAGGGAGGTGGAACCATTCTCACCGACCCTTATAATAACGCCTTTTATTTCATATCAGGCGGAGCCTATCTCTATTACCGGGATGAAATAGGCTTTGGTTTTTCCTTCTATCATCGTTCTAATCATCTGATAAAAAGGGAGATCACCAATCCGAGATCGAGCATAAACTTCGCTGAATTTGTCGTTCTCACCCCCAATTGGGGAAGGATGAGGGGAAAGGGTGGGTTTATCCTTCCCGATCTTCGCTTGGGTTCCCTCGATTTCTTCTTCGCCCTGGGGGGAGTGGTCGACTCCACTTTCGTTTCCGAAGGAGGAGCGAGCTTCAAGTACGGGATCCGTTATACATATCCTATTGATGATCGCCTTTCCTCCTTTGTTCGTTATTATGGGGAGTATGTTTCGGGGATCAGACTCGATGATTTCGAGATCGGTCTTCTGATAGATGATAGCTGGACCTTATCACTCAGGAAACTGCGAGATGATGAGGGTTATGGAAAGGTGAACTACCTTATGATCGGGGTGTCCTGGGTGTTTTAGCGATGGAGATAATAACCACTCACCTAAACGCCGATTTCGACGCCTTCGCCTCGATGGTGGCGGCGAAGAAGCTTTTTCCTCAGGCGGAGCTTGTCTTTCCCGGGGGGAAAGAGCCGGGGCTTTCTCGGTTTTTAGAGAGCGGTTTCTTTCCCTTTCAGGAGCTTCCCCTTTCCGAGGTCGATCTATCGAAGGTGGAGAAGCTCATCGTGGTCGATATCAGACAGGCTTCACGCATCGGGGAGCTGGCTCAGCTTCTTTCTCGCCCCCGTGTTCGGGTGGTCGTTTACGACCACCATCCGCCAAAGGAGGGGGATATCGATGGGGATGAGGAGCACATCGAGGAGGTAGGGGCTACCACCACTATCTTCGTTCACCTCTTCAAGGAGAAGGGGATTTCCCTCGATCCCCTTGAGGCGACGGTGATGGCACTTGGCATCTACGAGGATACCGGTTTTCTCAGCTTCCCCACCACCAGGGAGAAGGACTTGATGGCGGTTGCCCATCTCCTGCGCTCGGGAGCAGACCTCGACATCGTCTCCCGTTTCCTCCATCGGGAGCTTACCTCGGAGCAGTTCACCCTTTTAAACCAGATGATCTCCTCCTCGGAACAACATATGATAAAGGGGCATCGGGTGGTGATATCGCTTTTTTCTTCCGAGGAGTACATCGATGAACTCGCCCTGATCGTCCATCGCTATGTGGAGATGGAAAATATCCCCATCTTTTTCGCCCTGGTCGGCGTCGGCAATGCGGTGAGTGTGGTAGCCCGAAGCCGGGTACCTGAGGTAGATGTGGGCGATATCCTATCATCCCTCGGTGGAGGAGGACATCCTTCAGCTGCCTCAGCCATCGTCAAGGGGAAGACCCTCATTGAGGTGAAGGAGGAGCTTCTAAGGCTTCTTAATGAGAGACTTTCCCCCCTTCTTGTCGCCGGCGACATTATGAGCCCCTATGTCCAGTTCGTAGAGGAGGATAAGACAGTTTCCTCCGCCCTCGCCCTGATGAACAAGTTCCGGGTAAACGCTCTTCCTGTCCTTTCCCGGGGCAGGGCGGCGGGGGTGATAACGAGGCAGTTGGCGGATCGGGCGATATTCCATAATATGGGAGATTCTCAGGTTTCCGAGGTAATGCAGCCTGAGGTGGGTATAGTCTCTCCGGAGGCGAGCCTTGAGGAGGTGGAGCAGAAGATGATCGAGGAGAATAGGCGTTTCCTCCTCGTTGGTGAGGATGATCGCTCGATATCAGGGATAATCACCCGGATGGAGCTTTTCCGTCATCTATATGCCCTGAAAACGGAGATCGCCTTCCCGGGGAAAAAGCCGTTCACCAAGAACCTCCTTCCCCTACTTGAGAGGAAGCTCCCGGAGAGGGTGTTTAGGATACTCACCGTTGTCTCCGAGATAGCGGGAAAACTTGGTTTCAAGGCTTACCTCGTTGGGGGGATAGTACGGGATATCCTCCTCGATATCGAGAATGTCGATCTCGATATTGTGGTAGAGGGGGATGGCATCGCCTTCGGCGAGGAGTTGGCGAGGAGGGTAGGGGGGCGGGCGCGCACCCATGAGAAATTCGGCACCGCGGTGATCGTCTTTCCCGATGGATTCAAGGTGGATGTGGCTACCGCAAGGACGGAATATTACGAACAACCGGCAGCGCTCCCTCAGGTCAGGCAGTCGATATTGAGGCACGATCTCTTCAGGCGCGATTTCACCATAAATACGATGGCAGTGAGCTTAAATAGAGATGATTTCGGGAGATTGATCGATTTCTTCGGTGGAATGCGCGATTTGAGGGAAGGGGTGATCCGGGTGCTTCACTCCCTCTCCTTCATCGAGGATCCTACCCGGGCGTTTCGGGCGGTGAGGTTCAAGCATCGGTTCCATTTCGAGATAGAGAGGAACACCCTCAGTCTGATAAAGAGGGCGGTAAGGCGGGGGGTATTCCGCAAGCTATCTGGAAAGAGGGTGCTTACCGAACTCTCCCTCATCTTCGCCGAGGAGCATCCGGTGCCCGCCATTGAGGAACTTTCCTCCTTGAAGCTGCTTCAGTTTATCCATCCCAAGGTAGTGATGGACGAGGAGATGAGGAAGCTCCTCTATTCGGTAGATAGCGTCCTTTCCTGGTATCGTCTCCTCTATCGAGAGAAAGGGGTAGTGGACCCTGCCCTGATCTATCTGATGGGGATGCTGGAACGGCTTAGCGTTAAGGAGCGATCCGAGGTGGCGAATCGCCTTTCCTTGAGTGGTAGAAAGAAGGAGCTGATCCTTTCCTATCGAGAGGAGGTCTATCATATCTTAAGGGAGCTTGGACAAAAAGAGGAGCTTCCTCCAAGCAGGACCTATCTACTCCTTAAACCGCTCCCCGAGGAGGTACTCCTCTTCGCAATGGCGAAGTCTCAGGGCAAGATGGCGGCAGCTAAGATCTCGAGGTATATTTCAGAATTAGCGGAGACGAGGCTTGAGATAACCGGAGACGATATAGTCTCCCTCGGGGTTGCCCCGGGTCCCAAGGTGGGAGAGATATTGAGGGAGGTGCTCCTTGCCAAGATCGATGGTAAGGTGAGGGGGAAGAACGAGGAGCTCGCCTATGCTAAAGAGCTCATTTTAGGCGGTATCTTGGGGAGGGTGAAGTAGAATGTCGTTCCCTTACCCGGGCTTGATTCCACCTCTACCTTGCCTCCGTGGTTCTCTATGATCTCCTTGACGATAAGCAGTCCCATCCCCTGTTTTCTTCCTCTTTTGAATAGCTTTTTCAGTTTTTCCTTTTCGATTCCGATCCCGTTATCCCTCACGAAGAATTGGTAGCTGTCGCTTTTCTCCACCGCTCCGATCTCGATCTTTTTCCTCTTCTTAGCTGGATCGGAGTATTTTATCGCGTTTTCTATCAGATTGGTGAATACCTCTATCATTCGATAACGATCGCAGAATACGGGGGGTAATTTCCCTTCGATTTTCACCTCTATCTTCTTCTCTCGCAGTTGGAACTGGAACCGGTCAAGCGCTTCGTAGATGATATGAGCGGCCTCCATCCTCTTTAAGGGAGCAAGCGATTTTCCCCTACGGGAGAGCTCGAACAGATCGCGGATGAGGAAGTTCATATAATCTATATTGCTCCTTATCCTCTCTAAATAATGGTTTCCTTGCTCGTCAAGGAGGTCGCTATATTTCTTACGAATTACCTCGAGGAACCCGCTTATGCTGACTAAAGGGGCTTTTAAGTCGTGAGAAAGGGTGTTGGCGAAGTTTTCGAGCTCGATGTTTTTCTTTTTGAGCTCTTCCTCTGACCTAACCAGCGCCTCGGTTTTCTCCGCGATCTTCTTTTCCAGGTTCTCGCTTAACTCGCGGTACTTCTCCATCTTCTCCCGGAACTCCTGATAGAGGCGAGCGTTCTCCAGGGCATTTGCTATCTGAGGAAGGAGTATTTTGAGGGTTTTGAGACTCCCTTCCTCTGGGGAGGAGGCGAGATGGAGCCTGATGTATCTCTTCCCCGCTCTTCCCTCCCTTAAGGGGGCAAATATCCTTTTCCCTTTTATCAGGAGGGACCCTTCTTTCTCCGAGTATTCCTTTTCCTCCGGAGTGAGCTCTTCTTCCCCCTTCTTTAAGAGATTTTTCCCATCAAATATGAAAAGATCGAGGCGCTCCGGGGAATGGATAGTTCCTACCTCGAGTAAAGAGAGAGGGAGAAATGAGGAGAGTGTCTGGAATATGGAGGGGATCACCCTCTCCTCTTCCAGAATGAGGTGGATCTCTTGGGAGGCAGAGAAAATGAGCGATAGATCGTCAAAAGCCCTTCGAAGCTCCTCCTTGGTTGCCACTAACTGTTTCATATCTCCCTGGATAGCGAGGAAGATAAAGAGGGCGATGATGAAGCCGTATAGTCCTATTTGATAGTAGATCACTGCACCGAAGAGGGCGAGGAACAAGGAGAAGGCGAAGAGATGTAACCCCTTGGCACACCTCTTAAAGAGGGCATCTCCTTTCTTTTTTTCTCCTATTAGGAAGAGGAGTGACGCCACCAGGTAAGGGGGAAAGAAGAAGATAGCTACCTCCTTAGCCATCTTTGGGGTTATATCCTCGATGGGGAGGCTTCCTCCCAGTTTGAGGTAGAAAATGGCTCCGGAGAGGAGTGGGATAAGGAGTGAGGAAGACCTAATAAGGAGCTTTTTTGGAGGGACCCTTAGGAATAACCCCCAGAAGAGATAGGAGAGAATGAGGGATGAGGTTGCAACCTTTAATCCCCTGATGAAAAAAGCGGTAATGAAGACAGTCGAAAGGAGAAGGGGATCCTCTCTCTTCGCCGGGGGAAGAAAGAGCCCCCCTATCCCCGCTGAGGTAAAGAGGAGTAGCCTTCCTCCCTCTTGGAGGTCGAGAGAGAAGAGATATACCCCCGCTATCCCGATGAGAACTGCTAGAGTAATGGCTACAGACTTCTCCTTTAGTATTTTCACCCCTCCTTAAATAAATTTATCTTTTTTTATTATAACATTAATTTTTAAGATATTCAATATAAAGGAGTTGCTTTGATGGGAACCCTCTTGACAGATCTTTCTCTTTTAGTTTAAGCTTTTTAGTTGTATTATTGGTGAAGGGATTGGTATAGTATGATGAGTTTGAAAGAGGCAATCATTGTGAGGAAGGGGGAAAAATAGATGAGGAGGAAAGTATTATTACCTCTCCTTGTCCTCCTGCTTCTTGGAGTGGTGGGTTGTGGTAAGAAGCCGGAGGAGATGAGATCGGAGGTTACCATCATTCTTTCTCTCTCTCAAGCGCCGGGGATGCCGCAACCTGTTGCTGGTCATAAGCTTTATGTCCTCAAATACAATCTGGTCGATCAGCTCAATATGGTAGCAGGTAAGACCAAGGACGAGATGAAGCTTGGGGAGCTTGAAGATTCTGTGAGGCGTGAGATCGGGTATTACGATAAGGAGAAGGTGATCAATAGTAAGATAGAGAAAGCCCTTGATGACCTCGATAAGAAGGTGAGCTACAGCAAATCTCGACTTGCTTTAATGCGGCAGAAGGAGCAGGCGTTGGTAGCTCGGGTGAAAAGGGTATTTACCCAGTATATCCGTCAGGCGTACACCGATCCTGCGACAAGGAGGCGGAAATTAGCTGAACTCGCCCGGAAGAAGGACTGGGACGGGGTTTATTTCTATTATCTCGATGAGATGAGGAAGGCATCTTCGCTTTCCGGTCCAGCGAAGGCTTCTTTCGACAGGTTGAAGAAGACGGTTGATAGCGCAAGTAGGGAGTACGGACCGATAAAAAAGGAGATCGTGGTAAACACCCAGGTGGTGAACACCCTTCCCCCTAAGGTCTATAAGAAGGTAGATGCCTGGCAGGCACAGCTTGATAAACTGAAGCAGAAGGTGGCGAAGATCGTCGAAGAAAGAAGGGGAGATGTCTACAGCCAGGTAAGGGATAAGGTAGTAGATTTCTTCCTCAATGATAAAAGTAAGATCGAGCTCACTACCGATGCTTCAGGGAAGGCGATGATAAAGCTCCCCTTGGGCGAGTACTGGGTAGCGACGATCGTAAAGAAAGGCGATAAGATGCTTATTTGGAATGTTCCCTTCAAGATAAAGAAGGAGAAAGAGCTGATCAAGCTCACCCCGGCGAATGTCTCCAAGCTTACCAGTACCGAGCTCAAAGGTTATGTGATTGAGTCCCTTACTGCGGCAATGGAGGGGAGGAAGCTTCCTTCTTCCCCAGCCTCTCCCGAGAAGAAGGGAGAGTAGCTCATTGGTTTAACCTTGTTATTTAGATCCCAGTCTGAGAGGGAAGAAGGAGTGCCTTCTGTGTAAAAGGGGGGGCTTTTTATCCGTAGAAGGGTTACTCTTTGGGGCTTTGCAGGAAGGTAGGGGGGTTCTTGAGAACCGTTCCTCTCTCGGTTATGATTTGATATCTTCTTGTATTTTTATTCTTGCATCTACCAGTTAGAGGAGGTGGCATATGGATTTTACATTTAGCGAAGAGCACCAAATGATCCGGGATATGGCGCGTAAGTTTGTGGAAAACGAGGTCAAGCCACTCGCCGATAAGATCGATCAGGAGGAGGAGATACCGAAGGAGCTTATCAGGAAGATAGCGGAGCAGGGTTTTTTAGGGATTTGCTTTCCTGAGGAGTACGGTGGGGCAGGTGCTGGTGAGATCGGTTATTGCATAATGCTCGAGGAATTTTCCCGCGCCTGCGCCTCGGTAACCACCTTTATCGGCGCCCATGTGAGCATCGGGACGATGGCGATCTATTTGGCGGGAAATGAGGAGCAGAAGAAGAAATATCTTCCTCCCCTTTGCGCTGGTGAGAAGATCGCCGCCTTTGCCCTCACCGAGCCAGAGGCGGGTTCCGATGCCTCCAATATAAAGACGCTTGCCGTGAGGGACGGCGATTCCTACATCATAAACGGGGGGAAGATATTCATCACCAATGGCGGTATCGCCGATATCATAGTGGTATTTGCCGCCACCTCCAAGGAAGGAGGGGTGAAGGGTGGTATCACCGCCTTCATTGTGGAGACTGATACCCCAGGCTTCAAGGTGGTGGCTGAGGAGGATAAGATGGGCATCCGCGGCACCTCCACTGCCGAGCTTCGGTTTGAGGATATGCGGGTTCCGGCGGAGAATGTCCTCGGCAGGGTTGGCGCTGGATTCCTGGTGGCGATGAAGACGCTCGATATCGGGAGGCTGAGCCTCGCTGCTGGATGTCTCGGGGCAGCTAAGGAGGCTTTGGAGCTCTCCACCGCCTATGCCAAGCAGAGGGTGCAGTTTGGCCGTCCCATCGCCGACAATCAAGCCATCCAGTGGATGCTCGCCGATATGGCGACCGAGATATTCGCTATGGAGAGTATGGTCTATCGTGCCGCCTGGATGAAGGATCAGGGGATGAAGATAGGAAGGGTAGCAGCGATGGTGAAGCTCTTCTGCTCCGAGGCGCTCGATCGGATCATCGACCGGGCGGTTCAGATCCACGGTGGAATGGGGTACATCAAGAAGTATCCCATCGAGCGGATGTATCGTGATTCCCGGATAAACCGGATCTTCGAGGGGACGAACGAGGTCCAGCGGATGGTCATCGCCCACGACATCCTGAAACGGGGTTTTAAGTGGTAAGGGTATAGATCAGGGGGGCTTTAATTTATCTTCTTTTTAAGCCCCTTTTCTATTTCTTTAAGGAGCTCTTCGTATTTCTCCTCGCCGAGGGAGGTTTTGATTTTCTTGATATCCCCTTCTACTCGATCGGCAACCAGGGGGTCTATCTGGTAGAAGATGTTTCTCGCTAAGATATAGGAGGAAAGAGCCTTCCTGTATTCCTTCCTCAAGTGATGAATTCTCCCTAAGTTGTAGAGGGTCCCCCCAATTCCGAGGAGGTCGCGTTCCTTGGTGAAGTGGACCAATGCCCGGTTGTAGGCTCTTTCCGCTGAAGTGAGCTCCTTCTTTTTAAGCGCCTCCTCCCCTTCCTTAAATGCCAGTTCTCCGGGGGTGAGTTTTTTCTCTTCCATATCTCCTTCCGCTTTCCCGATTATATTGGCTGGGTGTTTTCTTGTCAAAGGAACCTGTTGGAGGGCGGTGGTTTTTTCTTTCCCTTTTTGGGGATAAGGGGTAAAATAAAAGATGCGCGGGAGAGGCGTGATGGTATAAATAACTTCCCTTCCCTTGGGGGAGGGTTTTTATGGATAATTGACTATGGAACGAGAGGAGATGGGGGTTGAATTCGCCCCGCTTCAAGTGAAAGAGAAGATAGCTGAGCTCACCCGGAATGTGGAGCGGGTGATCAAAGGCAAGCGAGAGGTGATAAAGCTCGCCATCGTTACCCTGCTTGCTCGGGGTCATCTTCTGATCGAGGATGTCCCCGGTGTAGGGAAAACAACCTTAGCCCATGCCCTTGCTCAGTCGCTCGCCTTAAGGTTCAGAAGGATCCAGTTCACTTCAGACCTTCTCCCTTCGGATATCCTCGGGGTCTCGGTTTACGACCCGAAGACCCAGCAGTTTGTCTTCAGGCACGGTCCCATCTTTTCCAATGTTATTCTGGCGGATGAGATAAATCGAGCCACCCCGAAGACCCAGAGCTGTCTCCTCGAGGCGATGAACGAGTATCAGGTTTCCATCGAATCGCGGACGATTCCGCTTCCCGAGCCCTTTCTCGTGCTCGCCACCCAGAATCCGATGGAATATTATGGCACCTACCCCCTCCCTGAATCTCAGCTCGATCGTTTCCTTATGCGGATCAGGATGGGTTATCCTGAGAGGCGTTTCGAGAAGGAGATCCTCACCGGAGAAAGATCGCAGAGCGTGGTGGCGAGGCTGAAACCGGTTCTCTCCGGCGAAGAGGTTATCGCCCTTCAGGATATGGTGGAGAGGGTGCGGATGGATGATATTTTGGTCGAGTATATGATGAATATCGTGGAGGAAACGAGGAAGAGCGAGCTTCTCGGTGTTGGGGTAAGCCCCCGCGGGGCGATCCACCTCTATCGGGCGGTCCAGTCTCTTGCCCTGGTTGAGGGAAGGAGCTACGCTATCCCCGACGATGTAAAAAGGCTTGCGGTACCCGTCCTTGCTCACCGGGTGATCGTGGAGGCGAGGCTTGATCCCTTTGGAAAGCGGGCGAGGGATGCGGAGGAGATAATCAGGGATATCTTGAAGAAGGTATCGGTACCGCTTTGAGGAGGCGGGGTTATTGCTTACCGCGCTTTTAGCTTTTCCCAGGCGGATGAGAAAGAACAAGGATAAAGCCCTTCGAGCATCCCGAAAAGAGGAAGGTGGTTTTACTTCGAGGATCGCTTCCCTTTTTTCTAAATTCCTCGGGTTGAGCCCCCGAGAGATGGCTCGCTTTGGCGGTAGAAAGAGGATATTCACCGCTTTCAAGAAGGAGTTTCCCTGGCTTGAGCGGTTTTCCGATATAAGGAAGAAGATCACCCCTGATGAGCGGAGGTCCTTTTCTCTCCGCTATCTTCGCTCTCATAGGTTGCTCGGTGCTGCCTGTGGTGCCGGCTTCGGGTCTTTTGGGATCTCCCTTGCTCCTTTGGAGGAGTATTCCCTCGCCCTCCTCCGTCTTAGGCTGGCGAGCTCTATCGCTTACTCCTTTGGATATGACCTTTCCCGCCCTGAAGAGCGGGAATTCCTGGTACAGGCGATGGCTTCCCCTTCTGGGAGAAAACCGATAAAGCCCGCTTCCCTCAGGTATATAATGACAAGTTTGGCGCGGAAGGTCATCTCCCTTGTGGTGAGGGATGAGGCCCGGTCGGCTCGGGTGAAGAGGATGTTAACGAAGATCGGGCTTGACCTTACCGAAAGGAGGATACTTGCCTTCATTCCCCTCTTCGGGGCGGTGGTCTCTGCCGGTTTCAATTACCGGGAGATGGAAAGAACCGCTTTATCGCTCGTTGATCTCTATCATCAACGGGCAGAGGAGGAGTGGAGGAGGCGAAGGCTTTTGTGGCTTTTCGCTTTCTTAGCTTCCAGTTTGCTCTTGTTCTTTTTATAATGGAGATGGAAACCTTATATTATAATCAGAATATATTGGGTGGATAGATGAAGGATAAAAGGGGTCAATTACAGTTTACAATGTTCGGGACCAATGAATTTCCTACATATGAGGAGCTTTTAGAGGAATATTCGAAGGAATTTAGCGATTATGTCAGGCCAAAGGGTGAGAACATTTTTGGTTTCTGGATGCAAACCCTGGCTGATTTAGAGCTGCTTGATTTGGAGTTACAGGGACTTACAGAAGAGTATAGAATTTTCCCTGTTGATAGATCTGTTGAACTTAAAGGAGATTTGGATTTTGTGAGATTACGCATAGCTCATCTGGAGAAAGTTGAAGGGAAAGCCACTCTTTATACAGATTTCATAGATTCTTACAATGACACTAATGCTTACGCTTTTCATAATCTTTATCCTTATAAAGGAAAATTCTACCCAAGAGTTGTGCGAACCTTGATTAATGCTTTTGGATTAAGGAAAGATGCTCTGATTCTCGATCCCTTTAATGGCTCAGGAACAACAACCCACGAAGCCTCCATAATGGGCATTGAGAGCGTGGGTATAGATGTAACGCCAATGGGGGTGATTCTTTCAAAGCTGAAAAATGAGTTGCCGTTTTTGAATGAGCGGGAATTGAATTTCACAACTAAAGAACTTATAGACGTTTTGTATAGTATAGAGAAAAAAAGATGGAAACATTCAAATGAGATAATTCATAGTCTAATGTTGATTATATATTTTGATACTGTAGATGCCTTTGCTCGGACTTCAAGATATAACCGTAAGGGTAAAGAAGGCCTTTTTATTGAAAAGTTTAATTACATCAAAACTTGCCATAAAAAGCTGAGGGAGATAAAAGAGAAATATAATCTTACATTTAGAAAAGCGGAAATTATCGAGGGAGATGTTTTGGAACTAAGAAAGCATCGAGAATTTGAAAGCAAGTTTGATGCGGTGATTACAAGCCCTCCTTATTACTTTTCAATCGACTATGTTGGGAAAGATAAAATAGCCTACGACTATCTTGGTGTAGATATGAAGAGGGTGGGAGCTAAATACTTAGGGATGAAAAATTCTATTACAAGTAAACGTACATATGGAAATTTACCACTTAAGGTAATACTCTACTATGAAGATCTTAGAAAGTCTATTGAGAATATTTATTGGGCTTTGAAGCCAAAAGGGATGCTGGCTATAATTGTTGGCGATAGCACGGTTGGTGGAAGGAAGATACCTACGACGGGTATAAGCAAGAAATTTTGTGAGGAAGTTGGGTTTAAGCTTAAGAGGCTTATATTTAATCCCCTTTTAGGAGCGAGAAATAGAGCTATTAGAGGGGAAAGCATAATAATATGTGAGAAGAGGTAATAATATGGCCATTAATAAGAGGAATATGCTCTGTCTAAGGAGGAAAGAGCGTCTGGATGTGGGCCATTTGCTTTTATATAATCCTTACAAAAACATTCTTGCGCATTTTATGGAGTTAGCGATCAAAAAAGAAGCGAAAGACTTTGATCCAGTGGCTAAGGTATATCATGGCTTGCTTAGCGCTCCGCCCGAAATACGCGATTATTATGAGGGTTTATTGGGAGTAACATCATATTATCAGGCGAGTAAAGGAGGTAGAGGGAAATATATTGAGAAGAAATTAGCATCGTCTTTCAATTTTTGTTCATTGGCTATAAGATTAAGCCAAATTCCATTCTGGTTGACCAATCCTGAGCTTCACAAAAAGAAAGGTATTTTTACTCAACAGGGATTATCTTCTCACGAGAAAGAATTATTCCGCAGGTTTTGTTGGGATTGGATCGGAGATAGTGACGAAGAAACTGACTTGGGAAGTGTTATAAAGAGTGAAAACACGATGGTTTTGATGGAAGTGAAAAATAGAGTAGATTCTGGAGGAACTGCCGCACGAAGAGAGATATGGACATCACAGAAGTTTGGAATAATATTGAGGTATCTTATAGAGGACAAAAAAGTTTATCGGAAGCATAAAAACGGAGAAGTAGAGTGTTTTTCTTTTGCAGAGATGCTTTTAGATTTTAAGATTCAATGCCTTGAAATGTATATCGGGATTTTATTTGATATAACTGATGCTCCTGCAAGTATTAATGCTGATAGGAAGAGAGGCTTTTATTCATCAAGCAAAGAGGGTTTTAAATATCTGGTAGATAAAATAAGAGGGTCGGGAAAGTTTGATATCGTAGGTTTAAACAAGGAAAGGTTGGTAGTGGAGGCTAAACATAAACCTTCCAGTATTACGATAAGGTGCGGCGCTTTATATGGAAATGAAGTTACAGAAAAACTTTTTAGGCAAAAAGTTCCTGTTTCTGATCTATTGTTGTTAAGATATGATGATATATGGCTTTCTCAATTAATAGCCATAAGTGAAAGGGCGAATTTGTTGCGATCTGGCAAAAATTTCATAACGATATTTAAAGAAATTTACATACGAGACCAGGGTGTGAGAGATCTATATGATGATTTTATAAAGGAGGAAGGCTCAAAAAGGGCTTTGAGTGAACTTGTGGATTATTTATTGAGCGAATACTCTGAAAGTTTTTCATCCGAGTTTTGTCCATCATCAAAAGAAAGAGACGAATACCTGGCGGATGTGATCCAATTTTTGGGAGCTGTGGAAGCATAATCCTCGCATTCTCTTTTTAAAAAGCGCCCTCTTTTCTCTTCGATGTATTTCTGGAGTCCTGTAAAGTCGGATTTAAGATAAGCTCGAGAAAGGATTTGGATTTGTTTAACAGCTTTCAAAAAGTAAAAAACTACCTTAGTTTTTTCGGAATCAAGTAAAACCACCCTGATTGGGGGTAGCCTAAGAGGAATGAGCTACTCAGCGATCAAGCTTACCAAGAGGGGAAGGAATCATCTCCTCTTCATCATCGCCATTCTCATCGCCGCGGTAAATACCGGCAATAACTTGCTCTATCTTATTCTCTCCTTTATGCTTTCCCTCCTTTTCTTCTCCTTCTTCGCCCCTCGATTTCTCTTTAAAGGGGTTGATATCGCGATCGAGCTCCCTCCCTATCTTTATGCCGGGGAGAGGGCAAGACTAAAGGTGCGGATAGAAAACAGGAAGCAGTATCTCCCATCTCCTCCCTTCTACCTCAAAGCCCTCGGTTCCCTTCCTTTATCCACTCCTCCGTTTCTGCCCTCGGTTCTTGGAGGAGAGAGCTTCGAGGACCTTTTGTTCGAAGAGGTGAGGAGGCGTGGTCTCTATCGGATGGAAGGGCTTCTTGCTGCTACCCCCTATCCCTTTGGACTTTTCCTATCTGCGAAGACGGTGCCTACCGAAGAGAGGGAATTCCTCGTCTATCCCCGGATATTCCCTATCTCTTCGTTCATCGTCCACGGTATTCCTGGGGAGAAGGCGATGGTAAGTCTGTTCAAGGGGCGTTCGATGAGCCTCCGCAATATACGGGACTATACCTATGGGGATGAGGTTCGCTTCCTTCACTGGAAGGCATCGGCGAAGCTATCCAAGTTGATGGTCAAAGAGTTCTCGAGGAAGGAGGAGTTGAAGGTAACCATCCTACTTCCCACCTTCGTTTCTCCGAATTTTTCCCGCGAGGAGTTCGAGCTCAGGGTCAGCTTTGCCGCCTCCCTTGCTTTCTACCTGATCGGGAGGGATTATTTTGTCCGTCTCATCACCTCTCATTCTCAGGTTCCTTTCGGCGTCGGAGGGGTTCAATTGCATAAGATCCTCCGGGAACTCGCCCTCGTTGAGCCGGTTACCAGGGCTTCCGAGGATTTGGTAGAGAGGGAGCTCAAGGCGGGTGAGGTTTCTCTTTCCTCCTTTCGGGTGTTGATCGCTGATAGGGAGTACCCCCTTCCCAGAGGAGCGCTGGTGGTTCCCCTCACCGCTATTGAGAGGATAGGAGGAAAGGAGAAGGAAAGGGAGGATCCCGAATGAAGGCTTCCTTTTCTCATCATAAGGGAAGGGTCATTCTTCTATCCTATCTCCTTATTTCTGCAAGCACCCTCTCCTTGATCCTCACTGGTGCCATTTCTCCCATTATCTCCTTTTTGGTGATCTTAGCCATCCCGGTAAGCTTTTTCTTCTCGGAGGAGCTTATGCGGAACAAGCTTTATGCTGGGGCTTGGAATATCGCCGCCCTTCTTTATATCTTTTTCTTCATCGTGGATACTGGAATGATCAGCCGTTCCCTTATCATCTCGGTGACCCATCTCCTTCTCTTTATCTCGGTGTTCAAGCTCTTCAACCGGGTTGAAGAGCAGGACTATCGCCAGCTCTATCTGGTCAGTTTCCTCTCGATGCTTGCTGCAGCGAGCCTCACCGCGGAGATGAGCTTTTTAATCGGCTTTATCCTCTTTATCTTTTCCTGGGTGGCGGTTCATACCTACCTCAATTCCTGTGGTGAACCCTTCTCCTTTTTGGTTCCTGATGCTGCATTCTTGGCAGAAACGGTAAAGGCAAAGCCTCCCTCCCGGTTCAATTTCCTCGTCATCCCCGGTCTTCTCCTCCTTTTTACCGGGGTTTTCTTTATAATAATCCCTCGGATGGAAGCGGGCTATGGTGGAGGGGGGATGAGAGGGAGGATGGTCTCCGGTTTTTCCGAGGAGGTTTTCTTGGGGGAGCAGGGCAAGATTTCCTCGAGCCCCCGGGTGGTGATGCGGGTTAGACTGGGGAAGAAGGGCTACGATGACAGGAGGTTCATCCACCTGAAGGGGATAGTCCTCGATTATTACGATGGGGCAGGCTGGCGCCGGAGCGATATCAGGGAATATCGATTGAGGGAGGATTCATCAGGTTGGTTCACCATTTCCCCAAGGCTTGCCAGGAAGAGAGGGCTTGTTCGAGAGGAGATATATCTCGAGCCGGTATCGAGCCGGGTGCTTTTTTGCGGGGGGAGGGTGGCTCGATTACGAGGTCCCTTCCGCTATCTGTTCATCGATTTGGCGGGTTCTCTCTTGCTTCTTTCTCCCCATTATCATCGGAAGAACTACACCGTTTACGCCGACTTGAGCCTGCCATCTCCGGAGAGATTGAGAAGGGCGGGTGAGGCTTATCCTGCTTCGATCTCCTACAAATACCTCGAACTTCCCCTGCTTTCCCCGGAGATAGGGGCGCTTGCCGAGCGGATCACCAAGGATAAGCCTACCCCGTACGACAAGGCGGTAGCTATAGAGGATTATTTAAGAAAGAATTATACATACACCACCGAGCTCCCGCCGGTAGGGACGAGTTTTGATCCTCTTTACACCTTTCTCTTCGAGACCAAGAAAGGGCACTGTGAGTACTTCGCCACTGCGATGGCGGTGATGCTCCGTTCCCTCGGGGTGCCGGCGCGGGTAGTAAACGGTTATCTGAGAGGGGAGTACAACCCCATAGGTCGGTATTACCTCGTTCGGGCACGGGATGCCCACAGTTGGGTCGAGGTTTACTTCCCCGGCTATGGTTGGGTGGAGTTCGACCCCACCCCGATAGCGGAATACGATCGTCTTATGAGATTACGGAGCCTCTCCTTCCTCGGCAGTCTCATCGATTCTGCCAAGCTCGCTTGGGATAAGAGGGTTATCTTCTATAACTTAAACGATCAGGTGCGGTATTTGGCAGTAGCAAAGGAGAAGCTCGCCTCCTTCTCCTTGAAAGTTAAGTCCCTTTTCTCCCCCTCTTTTATCCTTAAATTTCTCTTTGTTTCCCTTCTCCTCTTTATGCTTTTCTTTTTCCTTCCTTTTCGCTTCTTTCCCTTTTTCAGGAAGAAAGGCGAGGAGAAGGGGAGTCCTCCTTGGTTCTATCAGCATTTTCTCAAGATCGTGAGAGGAAAGGGGTTGGTTCGTGAGCCCCATCTTACCCCGTCTGAATTTGCCCACCTGCTTCGTGCGGAATTGCCAAAAGATCAACCTGCCATCGATCTTGTTACCGAGTGTTATTATCTCGTCCGCTACGGTGGGGTAAAGCTATCGAGGAAAAGGGAGGAGGAGATAAAGGAGGCGCTTTCCGCTTTAAGGAGGAAGGAATGAGTGGGGAGCGAGGGAGGACGACGAAGAAGGAGATCATACTAAGAAAGGCGGAGGAGCTCCGGCTCCTCAAGGTTTACCGGCGGGATCTCGAGCGAATAAATGAAGAGCTCAGGAGAGAGCTGGGAGAGGAGGGTACCACCTCCCTTTCTTACATCGCCAATCTCCTTATCGAGGCGGGCTACGAGGTCCTTTATTCCGATTTCCTGGTGGATAAGAAGTTCCCCCCGGAGGAGGCAGAGTTATTCGATGAGCTCATCAAGTTCAAGGATTTTTCCACTGCCGAGGAGAGCTTAAGGCGGATGAGCGCCCTTTACCGGGAGTTCAAGGAGAAGAACGATCGGGGTAAGCTAAGAAGGCTCAAAGAGCTTGCCGATACTGCCCGGCGTCGCGCCCTCCTCATCGCGGAGAACGAGAAGGTGGCAGAGGAGAAAAGGAAGGAGAAGAAGGAGATAGCCTTCTGGTTCGAGCTTTTCCGGGAGAACCCGGAGCTCTTTCCCGACTGGCTCGATTTGAGGAAGCGTTCTTCCGGGTTCAAGCGTCGTTTCGGAGGTTGAGGTGAGCGGTTCCTATCAACTTCTCATCCGTCTTTTTAAAGGAGTATCCCTTCGGGTGGGGAGGCTCGGGGAGTTCTTCTTCCCTGCCGGCTATTACATCTATTCTGGACGGGCGAAGCGAGCTCTTTCCTCCCGCATCATTCGCCACTTAAGGAGGAAGAAGCGAAAGAGGTGGCACATAGATTACCTCACCGCCCATCCTGAAGCGGAGGTCATCTCCATAGTCATCTATCCCGATCTCGATGAGTGTCGTCATCATCGGGAGATAGCGTCCCTACCCGGCGTTCGGGTGCCCGTTCCTCGATTCGGTAGCGGGGACTGTCGCAGTGGGTGTTCCGCCCATCTCCTTTATTCCCCTGTTTTCCTCTCTTTTTACGCTTTACAGGATTCTCCCTTACGGGATAGAATCGAGAAGGAAAGGAGGAAGCTATGATCTCGCGGGAAGAGGCGTTAGCCCTTGTTCGGGAAAAGGTGAACAACAAAAACCTGGTGAAACACTCATTGGCGGTTGAGGCGGGGATGAGGGCGCTTGCCCGTTATTTCGGGGAGGACGAGGAACTCTGGGGGCTAACCGGTCTCCTTCACGATATCGACTATGGCGAGACCGCAAAGGATCCTGAGCGGCACGGTTTGGTTGCCCCGGAGATACTCGCCCCCTATGATCTCCCCGAGGAGATGATCTACGCCATAAAGGCGCATCCGGGCCATTTCCCGAGGGAGAGTTTGCTTGACAAGGCGCTTTTTGCCGTCGATCCCCTCACCGGTCTTATTGTGGCAGCTACCCTGATGCATCCTACGAGGAGGATAGTGAATGTAGATGTTCCCTTCGTTATGAGGAGGTTCAAGGAGAAGCACTTCGCCCGGGGGGCAAAGAGGGAGGATATAAAGACCTGTGAGGAGTTCGGGGTTCCCCTTGAGAAGTTCATCGAGATCGTCCTTTCCGGGATGAAGGAGATAGCGGATGAGCTCGGGCTCTGAGGGTAAGGGAAGGAAAAAGCTCCTTTTGGGAGCCCATATGTCCATCGGGGGTGGGGTTCATCTTTCCCTTATCCGGGGGGCGGAGCTCGGTTGCACCGCCATCCAGATATTCACCAAGAGCGCTCGGGGCTGGTATGCGAAACCGATCCCGGAGGAGGATGTCCTCGCCTTCAAGGAGAATGTGAAAAAGACCGGGATTTGGCCCGTGGTAGCCCACACCTCCTACCTCATCGATCTCGGAACCCCGGACCCGGAGCGGCTTCAAAAATCGAGGGATTCGCTCGTAGTCGAGCTCGAGCGGGCAGAGCTTCTCGGTATCCCCTGCCTTGTTCTTCATCCGGGCTCTCATTTGGGGAAGGGGGAGGATGAGGGGATAAAAAGGATAGCGGAATCGCTCAACCTGGTTCACGAACGGACCAAGGGGTTCAGGGTGAAGATAGCCCTGGAGACGACCGCAGGACAGGGGACCAACCTCGGGTATCGGTTCGAGCAGATAGCGCGGATGATAGAGCTCACCGAGGAGGACGATCGCCTCGTCGTCTGTTATGATACCTGTCATACCTTTGCCGCGGGCTACGATATAAGGACGAGGGAGGGATATGAGCGGACATTCGCCGAGTTCGATGAGATAATCGGACTGAACAGGCTCCGGGTATTCCACTTGAACGATTCGAAGGGAGATTTAGGCTCGAGGCTTGATCGACATATCCACATCGGTGAGGGCAAGCTTGGGGTAGAACCGTTTCGGATGCTCCTGAACGATCCAAGGTTTTATGATCTTCCCTTTATCATCGAGACCCCGAAGGAGGACGATTGGGATCGCAGAAACCTCGAGCTTCTGCGGAGCCTTGCTTCTTAGCCATTTTTATCGGAAAACAAGTCCTGCTGTTTTTTCGTATCTATATAGTGAAAACATTTAGTGAGGAGGTAATGTTATGCCTGAAAGGCAAAAAGGGGATGTGCTTACCGGCTTTCTTTGGATGTTTTTTCTTTCGCTTCTTCTTTTCTGGCTTCCGGTGATAGGTAGCTTCATCGCCGGTTTTGTCGGGGGGAGGAAGGCAGGGGAACTCGGTTCCGCTATCCTTGCCGCTCTGCTTCCCGCCATCATCATCGGAGCCTTTTTCTTCTTCCTTGGAGGAAGCCTCACCGGTCTTCCCCTTATCGGGGTGCTCGTCGCTTCCGGGGCGTTCGTTATAGCCCTTTTTGCTTCTCTTCCCCTTATTTTGGGGGCGATAATAGGCGGGGCGACCGCGTGAGGGGTTTTCCTTACGGTCTGGTCAATATCTCTGGTCCTTCCTCGGTGATCGCCACCGTATGTTCGAACTGAGCGGATAGGCTTCTATCCTTGGTCACCACCGTCCAGCCATCGGGTAATATCTCCACCTCGTAGCCACCGGCGTTTATCATCGGTTCGATGGCGATGACCAAGCCCGGTTTTATTCGAGGTCCTCTTCCTGGTGGTCCGTAGTGGGGGACTTGTGGGTCCTCGTGGAGTTTAGTGCCGATCCCGTGCCCGGTGAAATCGCGGACTACGGAGAAACCTTCACCTTCGACAAAGCGCTCGATCGCGTTCGAGATATCCCCGATCCTGTTTCCCACCCTCGCTTTCTCTATCCCGATATAGAGGGCGCGCTCGGTTACCTCAATGAGCCTTCTTGCCAGTTGGCTTACCTTCCCCACCGGCACGGTGATGGCAGCATCGCCGTAGTATCCCCCAAGCACCACCCCGACATCGATACTGATGATGTCCCCCTCCTTAAGTCTTCTTTTTCCGGGGATGGCGTGGACCACCTCCTCGTTTATCGAGGCGGTGATGGTATTGGGAAATCCGCGGTATCCTTTGAAGGCAGGGCGTCCTCCGTTCTTCTTTATTATCTCATAAGCTAAGGTATCGAGTTCGAGAGGGGTTACCCCCGGGGCGACCGCTTCCTTGAGCTTTTCGAGGACGAGGGCGGTGAGCCTACCGCTTTCCCGCATCCTTTCGATCTCTTCTTTTGTCTTGTAGATGATCATCCACTCTCACCGTTAGCTCGAATTAATCTTATTACAGATTTTCAGTTTATAGCCAAGCCTTTCCCCCTGTCAATCGCTCTTTCGTGGGCTGTAGTGATGCAGGCGAGGGAGAGATCGAGGAGCGGGGACCGGTTTTTGGTGGGATGAGGTGATTGTTTTACTTTCGTTCTATCCGCTTGATTCTTTTTTCGCCTCTGTGGTATGGTAAGGCGTTGCTTAGTGAGGAAGGAGGGATATTTCCTTAAAATGATCCGTACCGATTATTGTGGCACTTTAAGAAAGAAAGATGTAGGAAGAAAGGTGGTGCTTGCCGGTTGGGTCCATCGACGGCGCGATCTCGGTTCCCTCGTCTTCATCGATATCAGGGATCGAGAGGGGATAGCCCAATTGGTGATGAACGAAGAGCTATTCCCCGAGGCTCATAAGGTAGCGAAGACGCTCCGTCCAGAGGATGTCATCCTGGTTGAAGGAGAGGTGGTCCTTCGGGAGAAGGCTAAGGTGAACCCGAAGCTCCCCACCGGCGAGATAGAGGTGGTGGTATCCGCCATCACCGTGCTCAACCGTTCGGATACCCTTCCCTTTGAGATCGAGGAGGCGGATAAGGTAGCGGAGGAGCTAAGGCTCCGCTATCGCTACCTCGATCTCAGACGAAACCGGCTCAAGGAGAATCTCCTCCTCAGGCATAAGGTGACGCTCACTGTGCGGAACTACCTCTCGTCGCTCGGCTTCGTCGAGATAGAGACCCCCTTCCTCACCAAATCGACCCCTGAGGGGGCGAGGGACTTCCTCGTTCCGAGCAGGCTCTCTTCTGGCAGGTTTTATGCCCTTCCCCAATCACCCCAATTGTTCAAGCAGATACTGATGATAGCCGGTTTCGACCGCTACTTCCAGATCGTTCGCTGCTTCCGCGACGAGGACTTAAGGGCGAATCGCCAGCCGGAATTCACCCAGATAGACATCGAGATGTCCTTCATCACCCCGGAGGATATCTTCGGGGTGGTTGAGGGGATGTTGAAGGAGGTCTTCGCCCTCAAGGGGATAGAGGTGGAGACCCCCTTTCCCCGGCTTTCCTTTGCCGAGGCGATGGCGAAATACGGAACCGACAAGCCGGACATCCGCTTCGGGCTGACCTTTATCGACATAAGCGATGTCCTTCGTGATTCCGGTTTTCCTCCGTTTGAGAAGGTGCTTGAGGAGAAAGGGGCGATAAAGGGGATAAACTTGAAGGGGAAAGCGGCGTTCTATTCCCGTAAGGTGGTCGATGGGCTTACCGAGCTGGTGAAGGAAATGGGGGCATCCGGGCTGGTCACGGTGAAGGTTGAGGCTGATGGAGTGAAATCACCCCTTACCAAGCATCTTACCGAGGGGAGGATGGAGAAGCTTATCTCCGCCCTCTCGATGGAGGAAGGAGATATCGCCTTTATCGTGGCGGGGGATGAGGAGGTGGTTGCCCGTTCCCTCGGTGGGCTGAGGCTTGAGCTCGGAAGAAGGGAGAAGCTCATCCCAAACGATCGCTATAGCTTCCTCTGGGTAGTGGATTTTCCCCTATTCGAGCTGACGGAAGAGGGAGAGCTTTCCTCGCGTCATCACCCGTTTACCTCTCCCAAGGAGGAGCATCTATCGTTGCTCGAAAAGGAACCCCTTTCTGTGCTTGCCGATTCCTACGACATCGTGCTTAATGGTGAGGAGATAGGTGGCGGTAGCATTAGGATCAACCGTCCTGATATCCAGCAGCGGGTGTTTGATGTTCTCGGGATATCGAGGAAGGAGGCGGAGGAGAAGTTCGGCTTTCTCCTGCGAGCCCTCTCCTATGGAGCGCCTCCCCATGGGGGGATCGCCTTAGGGCTCGATCGCATCGTGATGCTTCTTTCCTCCGAGGATTCCATAAGGAATGTGATCGCCTTCCCCAAGACCAGCTCCGGGCTCTGCCCCTTAACCGGAGCTCCCTCGGAAGTGAGGAGGGAACAGCTCGATGAGCTTTCGCTCGAGGTAAAGAAAAAGAAAGGGGATAAATAGATTTTTTGCTTGACGAGCCTTACTTTGTGCCGTATCATTGAATCGCTCCTGCCTGTATCTATTTGGGGTGGAAAGCCCGATTATGGGTTTGGGTGCAGGAGGGAGATGGGTTTTAATAATTTTAAAAGGTGAGGAGAGGAGGTGAGAAGGTGAGAAGGAGATATACCCTTATTTTTACTGTGGTATTGGTAGTGGCTATCTTCGGCTTCGTCGGTTGTTGCCGTAAGCCGCCGGTAGAGGTTTCTCAGGCAGAGAAAGCGTTAGAGAAGGCTAAGGGCGAGCAGGCTGAGGTCTATGTGCCCGAGGATTACGAGGCGGCAGAGAAGAAGGTGGTTCGTGCCGAGGCGATGGGCGAGGTGAAGAAGTGCAAGCAGGCGAAGCAGGAGGCTTTGGCAGCTATTAAGCTCGCCGATGATGTTGCCAAGAAGGCAGTGGAGGCGAGGAACAAGGCGAAGGCTGATGCGGAAGCGGCTGTTGCCAAGGCGAAAGAGGCGATCGCCAAGGCGGAGAAGGCTAAGGCTTGTGATCTCCTTCCCGCGGTGATGAAGCAGGCGAAGGCTCATCTG
>Ga0190338_1000011_pt1 | contig 52837 bp, 42 predicted proteins | sample 4872041112_MG_FD_163434 | JGI IMG/M metagenome (GOLD analysis project Ga0190338, IMG submission 163434) | Hydrothermal vent sediment bacterial communities from Southern Trench, Guaymas Basin, Mexico - 4872-04-11-12_MG | ecosystem: Environmental > Aquatic > Marine > Hydrothermal vents > Sediment ... | reverse complement strand
GAACAGGGTTATCACCCTTTTCCTCTCTCGCCATCAGAGGATATACAACTAGAGCAAATATAATGAAGAGCAGTAAAAACAACTTACGCATTTTCGTTCTCCTCCGTTAAAGGACAAAATATCCCCTTTTTTTTAGACTCTCTGATCCGTTAGAAAGACTACTATCCTTTAATAGCGGGACCGTTTAAGACCTTCCCCGGCCTCGCTCCGGTATGCTCGCCCTTCTTAATCACTATTACTCCGTTTACGATGACATAATCTATTCCCACTGGATATCTCTTGGGGTCAGTATAAGTCGCCCGGTCATCGATGCGATCGAGGTCGAATATGACGATATCGGCGTAACACCCTTTCTCAATTCTTCCTCTATCCATAAGGTCCATTTTTGCTGCCGGCATCGCTGCCATCTTCTTTATAGCAGTAGGAAGGGAGACCAGTTTTTTCTCCCGCACATAACGCTTGAGAAACCGGGGAAAAGAACCAAAATTTCGGGGATGAGGCATCCCTCGGCTTAAGGGACCGGTGGTAGCTAAGGCGGAACCATCGGTACAGAGCATCACTAAAGGATCGGCAAGGACCTTCTCCGTATTTTTCTCGCTCATCCCGAAACCGACAATAGCTACATCCCCCTCTTCCGAAATTAGAAGATCACAGGCGAACTCGTAGGGATCGACCCCCTTCTCCTTAGCCGCTTTCCCCAACCTCTTTCCTATCAGGTATTTATTATCTTCATTTTGCACATCAACTATCATCAAACTATCCCAACCGTTGCCGGCCTTCACCTTCGCCTCCGTCTCCTTCCGCATCCTCTCCCGAGTAGCTTTATTCTTTAACCTTTTTATGAACTCCTCCAGCCCACCTTCAAACGCCCATTGGGGAAAGTTTATAGTAAGACCGGTGCTATAAGCGGTATAAGGATACCGATCAGCATTCACTGGTATCCCAACCTGAGAAGCTCGATGGATTATCTCGAGCACTTTATCCAACTTCCAGTAATTATCCCGCCCCACCGCTTTCAAGTGGGATATCTCCAAGCTCGCTCCGGAACGGTGGGAGATGGTGATCGCTTCCTTCACCGCCTCGATCAATCGCCGATCCTCACTTCTCATATGGGTGGCATAGATCCCACCATAACCAGCAGCGCTTTCAGCAAGGGCGATCAACTCATCTATACGGGCAAATCCGCTTGGGGTATATTCGAGCCCGGTAGAGATGCCAAACGCTCCCTCCCTCATCGCCTTCTCCACCTCCTCCTTCATCAGGGAGAGCTCCTTCTCGGTAGGAGGATCGGGACGCATACCCATCACATACTCCCTCAGAGTACCTTGCCCGATCAAAGTGGCATTATTCACTGATATCCCCTGGCTTTTCAATAGCTTTCGATATTGAGCAAGATCGGTCACCTCCACCACCACTCCGTATCTTTCCTCCATCCTTCTTTTCTCTTCGTCGGTCAGTGGTTTCCTTGGGAAGATTGAGCTCCCGCAATTGCCCACCAACTCGGTTGTTATCCCCTGCCTCACCTTGGAATGGGCTCCCGGGTTTACTATATGCGCCATATCGGAATGGGAGTGAATATCGATAAAGCCCGGAGAGACTATCTTCCCCTGGGCATTGATAACCAACTTTGCTTTCCTCCCCCTCAAGTTACCAACGGCGACGATCCTCTCCTGAGCGATGGCAATATCCGCCTGATAGGTTTTATCCTGTATTCCATCGACCACCGTGCCGTTTACAATGAGGATATCGTAGATTGGCTCATCACTTGCACCAAAGAAGGGGAAATTCGAAAAGAGGTAAAACCCAGCTCCAAGTCTCCCCCCTTCCTTGATAAACTCTCGACGGCTTACCTTCCTTCCCATCTTACTTCTCCTTGTTGCTTAAATTTAATTTTATCGAATACCCCTTAAAAAGCGAAGATAAATAATAAAACAATGATACACACCTTTAGACTCCCTAACCTGATTCTTGACTTTTGGAAGGGATCTAAGCTAAAATTAAGAAGATTAAGGTTTTTTACTTTCGGGGAAAGAGTAGATTTGTCTCCGGGAAGCTTGAGGTTAAAAGGGAAAAAGGGAAGTTTTTACGGAAGGGAGTTTATCTTTCCCGAAGATAGAGAGAGAATCCTAATAGGACGCTCTCGAAATTGTGACATAATCCTTTCCGAAGAAGGAGCCTCTAAAGAACACGCCGAGATAAGAAAAAGGGGGGATAAATTTCTCCTTATAGACCTAAAAAGTACCAATGGAACCCTGGTCAATGGGAAAAAGGCGGAGGTACATATCCTCTCTTGTGGGGATCTGATCCAAATAGAGGAGGCAGAGCTTAAAGTGGAAGGAGAAAGGCTTACTCCAAAAACGGTGCCGAGAAGAGAGAGGGGAAAGATCTACCTCATTGACGAGAAAAGCGGGGAAAGATACGCGTTGGACAAAAGCACCATAAGAATAGGAAGAAATGAGGAGAACGATATCATCATCCCAGAGCCAACCGTCTCAGCACATCATGCGGAGATAAGAAAGAGGGGCGAGAAGTTCATCCTAATAGACCTTGATAGCGACAACGGTACCTTTCTAAACGGGAGAAGGGTAAAGATAGCGGAGCTTAAAGGGGGAGAAAGGATCTCTTTCGACATCTTTCCCTTCAGTTTTTTTAACCCTTCCCCCCGCCACACCTTGATAAGAGAGAGACGAAGAATAACCGAGATTCGAGAGAAAAGGGGGAAAGCGATAATTACGATAAAAAATGGACCATTAAAGGGAAAACGCTACTCAATCGACCAGAAGAGGGTGACCCTTGGGAGATCACCCAAATGTGATATCCCCCTTCCTGACCCTTCAGTATCCATGACCCATTCACTTATAGAAGAGAAGGACGGCGTCTTCTATATAGAGGATTTGGCAAGCACTAACGGAACCCTGCTCAATGGGAGATTGGTGAAAAGGATGCCTCTTCCTAAGCGAGCAAAGATCGAATTGGGGAGGGTGAAGCTGGCATTCAGATCTATCGGAAAGAAGAAGGGGAAAAAACTTTTTGGAAGATGGGGGCTGTTTTCTCTGTTTTTAACGATCGCTTCAATCCTTATGTTTATTCTCCTTTCTCACCTATAGAATGAGAGGGAGTTTGGCTAAAGAGAAGGCTATGACGATAGAGGTAGGGGTAAAAACCGATATCGGACTTTTAAGAAAAAACAATGAGGACGATTTCATAATCAATGTAGAAAACGGGATCTTCGCAGTAGCTGATGGGATGGGGGGCCACTTAGGGGGAGAAGTAGCTAGTTTTCTCGCCTGCAATCTGATAAAAGAAGCCCTAATAAAGGAACTGGTTGGAAACAGCCCTAGGGATATCCTCCTTCGTATCCAACGGATATTGAACTGGACAAATCGAGAGATAAGAAAGGTGGGCAAAAAAGATCCCAAGGTGAAGGGGATGGGTTCCACCATCACTCTCCTCCTCCTGCGAAGATTGAAATATTACATCGCTCAAATAGGAGACAGTCGAGCATACCTCTTCCGAGGAGGAACCCTTACCAGGCTTACCAAAGACCACTCCCAGATACAGGAGCTGATAGATAAAGGGATGATAACAGAAAAAGAGGCTAAAGACGATGAACGTGCCCATATAATCACCAGATGCCTTGGGGTAGAGGAGAAGGTAAAACCGGATTTCTATTATGGAGATTTAAAAGAAGGGGATACTTTTCTCCTTTGCACCGACGGGTTATGGGGCTTGCTCGAGGAAAGAGAGATAGAGAAAATCCTCAAGAGAAAGAAAGACCTCCAAACTATCTCAGAGATATTGGTGGAGAAGGCGAAGAAGAAGGGGGGGACGGATAACATCACTGCGTTGGTGGTGAGGGTGAATGGGCTTGGTGGGGGAAAAATTAACTCAGGGAAATAGCTGAGGAGAAAGGAATGTATTGTCAGCAATGTGGGGCGTATAACCGGGATGACGCCAAGTTCTGTATCAATTGTGGTCATTCCCTAAAAGAAAAGGAGACGCCTCCACCTACCCAGGTTTTGGGCAAAGACACCTTCTCTTTGGTGAAGAACGCCCTCAAAGGGAAGTACGAGGTCATATCTGAACTGGGAAGAGGGGGAATGGCAATCGTGTTCAAGGCTCGCGACCTAAAGCTCGACCGGTTGGTGGCGATAAAGGTTCTCCCTCCTGAATTCGCCTACGATATCGAGTTCTTGAGGCGGTTCCATCATGAAGCGAAGATAGCGGCAAAGCTCGATCACCCTAATATCATCTCCATCTACGAGGTTGGAGAGGCGGATGGTCTCACCTATTTCGCTATGAGCTATATTGACGGTGAGACCTTGGCGGATTACATAAAAAGGACGGGACCCATTCCCACCAGCGAGGCGATAAGGATAACCAAGGATATCGCTTCCGCTTTATCCTATGCCCATAAAAGGGGAATTATCCATCGGGATATCAAACCGGAGAACATCCTTCTCGACCAGGAGGGAAGGATTAAGGTAACTGATTTCGGGATAGCAAAAGCGGCCTACGGAACCACTCTCGCCACGAGAACCGGGGTCTCCCTCGGCACTCCTCATTATATGAGTCCGGAACAGGCAAGGGGAAAGCCCATCGATAACCGAAGCGACCTTTACTCCCTTGGTATAGTGATGTATGAGATGGTTACAGGTAGGGTTCCCTTCGAAGGGGTGGATATTACCTCAATAATGTATCAGCATGTCCATGAGACACCGGACCCACCGCGAAAGATGAATAAGGATGTGCCCGAATGGCTGGAGAGGATAATCCTTCATCTTCTCGCAAAGGATCCGGATGCCAGGTTCCAAACTGCAGATGACCTCATCACTGCTCTAACCTCGGAGGGGAAAATCGCCCATCCAGTAAGGAAAGAAAGGGCTGAACTTACCAAGACTGTAACCGCTGAAATAATTCCCCAAATCCCTACCGAACCGCTGAGAAAACATTCTTCTAAAAAGAGGCTCATCCTCATAAGCTTAGGGCTAATTATAGCTGGCTCCTTAGCCTATCTGGCAGCCTCAGGAAAGTTCCCCTTACTTCAAAAAACTCGAGGAAAATCCTCTCAATTGGCGGCGAAAAAAGAAGGTTCACTTGCTAAACCTAAAGGGACGACAAAAGGGGAAAACGAAGGAAAGCCTATAGCTTCCCTCACGACCAGAGAAAAAGAAGAAGCTCCTCTTTCCTCTTCTTCCTTTAAGAAGGAAATAAAAGAAGAGATAGCTCCTCCTCGGAAAGAAAACAAAAGACCAAATATCACCCCAGCTCCCAAAGGGAAAAGGAAGCCTCCGCTTCCCTATAATAAGCCCTCCGCAAAAAGAGAGGGAGTAAAGCCCGTCTCCCCCCTGGAAAGACCTCTACAAACCAGAGAAAAAGGAGACTTAGGAGTAAAGAGGGCTTTCGAGCTACTTTCCCCGAAAGAAAGGGCGATGCTACGCCGTCTACCTCTTCAGGAGCGTGCCTTTTATTTAGCTAAAAAGGTAGATACCCCAAAGGCTTGGCAGGAGTTCTTAAAGAGATTTCCTCTAAGTCCCAGGGCACCCTACGCCCGTCGAAGATTGAGGGAACTTACCTCCGGGCAAGGCTGGGTTAGAATCACCGCCGTTCCCTACGCACTGGTTACGATCGACGGAAAAGAGATAGGAAGAGTACCTCCACCGAGGGATATAAACCTCACCCCGGGAACCCATAGGATAAGATTAACAATGGAGGATTACCAACCCTATGAGGAAATCTTAACCATCAAACCTGGGGATAGAAAACGAGTACATCACGAGTTTCCTCTCTTCGGGACCCTGGTGATAAATTCATTTCCTCAAGGGGCAGAGGTAATATTAGACGGCGAAAGGGTAGGAAAAACACCTCTCAGGCTAATGAAAGTGCCTATTGGAGAACACACGGTAAAAGTACTTCTTCCTGGCTATGTCATCGAAACTAAGAGGGTGACTATTACCAAATTTGAAACCACATTCCTCTCCCTCACCCTTCAAAAGGAGTAGCACCTCCCTTTACCTCAAAAGGCAAAAATAAAAAATGGTGCCGAGGGGGGGACTCGAACCCCCACGGGAATTTCTCCCACTGCCCCCTCAAAGCAGCGTGTCTACCTGTTCCACCACCTCGGCTATTAATACCAAACCTCTTAATGAGGTTTTTACTTCTTTGGCAGTTTCGTTCTGCTCTTCTCCGGCGCAGTAACTGGCGCCTTTGCTCCCTTTCCTATAACTGACTTAGGTTTACTGGCTAATATAGCCAATCCAAGGGAGGTAAGCATAAATATAATCGCCGCCACTGTGGTGAGCTTTGAAAGGAAGGTGGCAGCGCCCCGGGGACCAAAGGCGGTCTGGCTACCCCCTCCACCAAAAGCTCCTGCCAAATCGGCTGCCTCGCCTCGTTGGAGAAGGACTACCAAGATCAAGATAACACAAACCAAAATATGAAGTGCCACCACTAACCCATACATTGTTTGCCCTCAGATTTTCATTATAATCCTTCTTTCTGCTTAGTCAACCCTTAATTCACTCCTTCGGCGAGAGGCGGATAATAGTGGCAAAAGAATCGGGCTTGAGGCTGGCACCTCCCACTAAGGCACCATCGATCTCCTTTTCCTTAAAGAGATTAGAGACATTGACCGCGTTAACGCTTCCTCCATAGATGATCCTTATGCCCTCGCCAATCTTTTCGCCGAACCCCTCCATCAGCTTCTTTCTTATAAACTCGTGAACCTCGTTAGCCTGGTCTGGAGTAGCGGTATGGCCCGTTCCTATAGCCCAGATGGGTTCGTAAGCAATAACCACGGAAAGGGGATCCTCCAGCTCCACTCCTTTAAGTGCCTCCGACAATCCGCTACCAACCACCTCCATCGTCTTCTCATTCTCCCGCTCCTCAAGTGTCTCCCCGATGCAGATGATGGGGGTAAGGGAGCAAGAAAGAGCCGCCCTCACCTTCCGATTAACCATCTCATCTGTTTCTCCGAAATAACGCCTACGCTCAGAATGACCCACGATTACATAGCTACAACCAAGCTCCGCGAGCATCTTGGGAGAGATCTCTCCGGTAAAAGCCCCCTTCTCCTCGTAGAATACATTCTGTGCCGCCAGCTTTATCCCAGACCCTTCAAGCCGTTTGGCAAGGGGATGAAGCGCAGTAAAAGGAGGAGCGATCGCCACCTCGATATCCTTTAATTCCGAAGGGAGAAGAGAGAGAAATTGGGCGATAAAACTTTCCGCCTCAGCAACCGTCTTATTCATCTTCCAGTTAGCAACAATAAGGGGCTTTCTCATCATCTTCCCTCCTTATCATTTAGAACCTCGATTGCGGGGAGCTTCTTCCCTGCGAGGAACTCAAGTGAAGCACCACCTCCGGTAGATATATGACTTATCTTATCCTCCACTCCTGCCTTCTTAACGGCGGAAACCGTATCTCCCCCTCCAACTACCGAAAGGGGAGCCTTCGCCACCAGCCTCGCTATCTCCCTCGTCCCTCGGGAAAAGCGCTCATCCTCGAACTTGCCCAAGGGACCATTCCAGAGGATAGTCTTCGCTTCTGAGATAATCTTACCAAAAAGGGAGATGGTAGCGGGACCGATATCAAACCCGGAATACCCCTCTTCGATGGCAAAGGCGTCGAACACCTTTACCTCTTCCCCCTTCATCGCCACAGCGTCAAGGGGAAGGAGGAGTTTAATCCCTTTCTCTTTTGCCCGTTTAACCGCCTCTACCGCTACCTCAAGCTTGTCCTCCTCAAGAAGAGAGGAACCGACAGAGCCGCCTTCTGCCTTGATGAAGGTAAAAGCCATACCCCCCCCTATGAGAAGGGCATCCACCTTATTGATGAGGTTCAAGATAACATCGATCTTGGTGGAAACCTTGGCGCCTCCGAGGATAGCGATAAAGGGACGCTCGGGGTGTTCCAGTACCTTCCCTAAGGTAAGAACCTCCTTCTCGAGAAGGAAACCCGCCACCGCCCTCTTTACATAGTTCACTATCCCCACGGTGGAGGCATGGGCTCTATGAGCAGCGCCAAATGCATCGTTTATGTAGATATCAGAATAGGAGGCAAGCTCCCGGGCAAAATCGGGATCGTTAGCCGTCTCCCCCGGATGAAACCGAAGGTTCTCCAAGAGAAGTACCTCCCCTGGTTCAAGAAGGGAGACCTCCTGTTTCACCTCCTCTCCTATACAATTGGACACCATCCTAACCGGAAGGCTTAACAGCTCCGAAAGCCTCTTCCCCGCTGGGGCAAGGGAGAGTTCAGGAACAACCTTCCCCTTGGGCCTCCCCATATGAGAAGCGAGGATAATCCTCGCTTTATGCTGTAAAGCATATTTGATGGTAGGAAGGGAAGAGACGATCCGAGAATCGTCGACCACCTCTCCTCCCTCCACTGGGACATTGAAATCAACCCGGATGAAAACGGGCTTTTCTTTGATCTCAATATCCCTGATGGTCAACTTGCTGAACCCCATCATCAAATCCCCTGATCAATGAGGTAAGAGAGAAGATCTCGAACACGACAGGCATAACCCCACTCATTATCGTACCAGGCGAGCACCTTGATGAACCTATCACCGATAACAGCGGTAGAAAGAGCATCTACGATAGCTGAATGAGGGTTACCCACCAGATCACAAGAGACAAGCGGTTCTTCGGTCACCTCGAGGATGCCCTTCAACTCTGAGGAGGCGGCTTTTTTAAAGGCTTCGTTTATTTCATCGGCAGTTGCCTTTTTCTTGGTGAGAGCAACCAGATCAACAAGGGAGACATCGGCGGTAGGCACCCTGAGAGAGATCCCGTTGAGCTTTCCCTTCAAGTGCGGTAGTACTAAGGTAGTGGCTATAGCAGCCCCTGTGGTCGTCGGTATCATCGAGAGGGCTGCTGCCCTTGCCCTCCTCAAATCCTTGTGAGGCAGATCGAGGATCCGTTGATCATTGGTATAAGAGTGAACCGTGGTCATCCAGCCATACTCTACGCCAAAGTTCTCATCGAGCACCTTAACCACCGGAGCCAAGCAGTTGGTGGTGCAAGAAGCGTTGGAGATGATGTGGTGTTTCGCTGGATCATAAGAACCCTCATTTACTCCCAAAACCACCGTTATATCCGGTTCCTTTGCCGGCGCGGTGATGACCACCTTCTTCGCTCCCTGCTTCAGGTGCTTCCCTGCATTCGCCCGATCGCGGAATAGCCCCGTTGCTTCTACCACTATCTCCACCCCCAACTCGCCCCAGGGAAGCTCCGCAGGATCCTTCACCTTGAGAACCTTTATCCTCCTTCCATTAACTATTATCGCTTCTTCCTCCGCCTTCACATCTGCCTTAAGGACCCCGTGAACTGAATCGTACTTAAGAAGATGGGCTAAGGTCTTAGCATCGGTAATATCGTTTATGGCTATGAATTCAAGCTCAGAATGGGATAAAGCCGTCCTTAAAAGGGTCCTTCCTATCCTACCAAACCCATTAATCCCTATCTTCGCCATCTCACTCCTCCTTCACTCATCAACGTTTCTTTAATATAGCTTAGATTACCATCGGAGTCAATTTCGATAACGAGCTAAATATTGACACAAAAATCACCCTCTGGTATATACCTTAATATAACAACCAAGGAGGAAGAAAATGCTCAAAAGTACCCTTTTCGGAATAGGATTAATTCTCCTCCTTTCTGCCTGTGCTACCCATAAAACACCGTCTCCACCCGTCTCGGTAAACCCTCCGCTGAAGGACTTCAATTTTTATCTAAGGCAAGGAAACTGGTTCTTAAGACATAAGGACTACGGAAAGGCGATAATTCAATTCAATAAAGCGATAGCCCTAAAGCCGAATTCAGCAAAAGCTCATAATCTCTTGGGGATCGCTTATTTCCAGCGAAAGGATTACGATCTAGCTAAAGAACAGTTTGAGAAAGCAATAAAAATAACCCCATCCTATGCCGAGGCTTTTAACAATTTAGGAAGCCTCTATTTCATAACCCGAAAGCTGGACAAAGCGGAGGAGATGTTCAAAAAATCCTTAGCTATTTCTCCAAAACTGGTCGCCCCCTATTACAGTTTGGGAACCCTTCTTATCGCCCAAGGAAGAGTGAAAGAGGCAGCTACCTACCTCTCGAAGGGGATTGAACTTGACCCTGAGTTTCTTACCAGGAACAAAGCCTTCGTCACCCGGTTTTTCTCCGCCAGCCTTAACACACCTGAGGCCTACTTCCTCTACGCTAAGATATACGCTGCTTCCGGTAATCTGGAAAAAACGATAGAATACTTGAAGAAGGCGGATAAGGCAGGTTTTAAGGATTGGGATAGGATCGAGCAAGAAGAGGAGTTCCAAAAGGTAAAGGACGATCCCCGCATAAAAAGCTTTATTAGGAAACATCGCTCTGCGGAGGAGGAGGAATGATCAGCTCAAAAAAGGCTTTATCATTAACTGTAGCCATCATTTGCCCTATTTTAGCCCTAGCAGTAAGCTCTCCCCAAAAGAAATCTTATGCCAAACTGATCTTTCCAAATGGAAGAGTGGTAACGGCGGAGATAGCAAAAACAGAGGAAGAACGCGCCCGGGGGTTAATGTTCCGGGATAGACTGGGTGAGAACGAAGGGATGTTATTTATTTTCGAGGAGCCAGATTTCTACTCCTTCTGGATGAAGAATATGAAATTTCCCATTGATATCATCTGGCTCAGCGAAGAAAAGAGGATCGTATATATCGCCTCCCGCGTACCCCCCTGTAAGAGAGAACCCTGTCCCACCTATCAACCATATTCAAAAGCCCTCTATGTAATAGAAGTACCCGCTGGCTTCGCCGAAAGGGAAAAACTCAAACGAGGCGATAGAGTAGAAATAATTTTCTTACCCAATAAAAAATAAGGAGGGGAATTTACCCCCTCCTTAAAATATTCTTTCTCTTAATTTAATAAATAACCACTCGGAAGTGCCCCCTACGGTTGAACCTTCTTGTCTCCTCCTTCGAGTTATCAAAGGCTGGTCTTGTTTCCCCGTAACTCACGGTGGTAATCCTATTAGAGGATATACCTTTAACCTCAACCAAATACTTCTTTATCGCCTGAGCGCGATGCTCACCAAGAGCCATATTGTACTCCTCAGTGCCAATATAACAGCAATGTCCTTCGATCTCTACCTTCAAGGTAGGATATTTCTTCAGGATCTCTGCTGCCTTGTCAAGGGCGTTCTTGGCTGCTTCGGTGAGCTCGTACTTATCAAACTCGAAGTAAACATCGACAAACCCAAACTTCTTGGCTATCACCTTAATGGTCGCGGAATCTTCCCCAGTGCCACCTTTGCCATCCTCAACCCGGCAGGTTACCTTATACTCGCCAACTCCAGGTAAGGGAGCGATCCATTTCACCTTCTTCCCTTCTCCCTCTATTTTACCACCGGTAGCACTCCAGTGATAGGTGAGGGGATCATTATCAGGATCGGAGGCAAGAGCAGTAACCATCGAAACATCACCCTCCTCCACCTGAGCAGGAATAGCATTTACCTTCACCTTAGGAGGATGGTTAACCGGCTTAACCGGAGCAGGTGGAATAACCGGCTTCGGCGGAGGTGGAGGTGGCGCTTTTCTTTCTGGAATGTAGGAAATCATAAATATACCACCGTCGGGACGGGTATAGTGTTCACCTATCTGGGTTTCAAAGGTAAGGTTCCTCCTAACTCCAAGAGCGAAACGCAGTCCCGAGGAAAGCTTATACTCGATACCTACCGTAAGATCAAGCGGTGCTTCCTGGGGAAAATCACTGTCATTCAGATAGTACACCCCGGCAAGCTCCGCTATAGCGCGGAGGCTCTTCTTCGTAGGAAGTTTTACACCAACAGCGTAGCGAAGTTCGTGGCTGAGTTTCCCTAACCCTAAGTCGGATATCGCACTGGGGGTGCCGATATAGGCGAAACCCACCTTACCACTTAGGTCGACCATCTCGTTCAGTTCTTTAGTAAGGTACACCGCTGCCTCAAAATCGACTGCGCCACTCCCCAAGCCCTTTTCCTCATTAGCAATAGGGATCTTTACCAAACCACCAAGCGAAAGAGCTGGCTTCCCTTCCTTTTCAGCGATGAGATTATAAATAGCTCCCACGGTTAAATCACCAACCCCCTCCTCTATCGTGTTCTGCCAGAGTGGATGGCTATTAGGACCCACTGGAGAGGAGATCGGCATATCGAAATCAACCTGGGTCCAGGGGGTAAAAGTACCTATCAACTGAAGGCGATCGCTAATACCATAGCCGAAGCTGATGTTAACTGTATTACAATCGAAGTCGGTCTTCTCCCTATCGAAGTTGTTGTAGAAAAGAGAGAAATAAAATTTCCCCTTCTCTAACACCCGCGCAGTGTTGAGGTCAAAAAGGAGGTATTCATTGGACTTCGTCTCTTTCTTCTTCTCCTGCGGCAAAGCTACAAGAAGAAAAGAAGTGAAGAGGAGAAGTAAAACCACCAAAGAAACAATTTTTCTGTTCATATCTCCTCCTTACTCAAGATCAAATTTAATTTCTCCCCCCATTTTTCAAAATCATATCGTTTCGTTAGCCTGCTGTCAAGAAAAATGCCCCTTTATTTACCAAAAATGTAATCAAGCTCACAAATATTCCCCTCCTTCCTTGACTATGATTAGGTGCTTTATGGATGTTAAAAAGGAGGTTGAAGGTTTTTGGGAAAAAGCTCTATATATTGCATTTTATTCTTGACATTACCCAATATATTGATTATAAATTATAGTCAGAGGGTAAACTCCGGAGAAACAAAGGAGAACTGAGGGTAGAACAATGGATAAGATAATAAAAGGGGCCTTCTTGATCCTGCTCCTCATTCTGATAAACTTCAACTTTGACCATATATTCAATGCGAAAAAGATACCCGAAACTCAGCCAAAAAAGGAAAGCGAAGCGCTACTATTTAAAGATAGAAAAATAGAGGAACTCACAAAAAAAGTGAGGACTCTCGAGGTGGCGATGAGCATCCGCGATGTCCTCGACCGTTGTTATCCCTACATCCCTCCGGAAAAGAAAGGCGTCATCGCCTCGTCCATTGCCGAGGCAAGCGAGCGTTATCAAATAGATCCCAAGCTAATTCTTGCGGTAATCGAGACCGAAAGCGCCTTCAAGATAGACGCTATATCTAACAAGGGAGCGATCGGCTTGATGCAGGTCATTCCCGCTACTGGGCTCCATGTGGCTAAAGAGTTAAAGCTAAATCTTTCGGAAAAGGACTCTCTCTTTGATCCCGTGATAAATGTGCTTATCGGCTCTTATTACCTCAAGGAGCTGATGAAACAGTATAAAAACCTCGAAGCGGTGCTCACCGCTTATAATATGGGACCAGGCACCCTGGAAACCCAAGGTCTTTACCGCCTGCCGAAAAAATATTCGGAACGGGTGAAAAGGAACTATCAGGAGCTTATGAATAACTAAGGGAGAATTTGCCTCTTCCGCGAAAGAAATTCAAGGCTTTGTCTGATCGCCTCCTCATCTTTCCCCTCGATGGTAAGGAAGGGAGAGGAGGCGTTCTCCTTTAAAAGGAGGAACAACTCATCAAAGGGAAAGGTTCCCCTTCCCATCCCCAAGTGCTCATCCGAGGCTCCGTGATTATCGTGGAGGTGAAGCTCAAATATCCTTTTGCCAAAAGCGTTGATCCACTGAGAAAGCGATGCACGAGAAAAGGCGTTGAAATGCCCGGTATCGAAACATAAGCCTACCTCCTCTTCGGGAAGACGGTCAAGAAGAAGACGAAGTGGCTCTGGCTCCTCCTCATAAATGTTCTCTAAAGCGATCCTCGCTCCACACTCCGCCACCTCCGTCGCCATCCTCCCCCAGAACTCTTCGCTTCTCTTCAACCATTCGTCGAGGGCAAGCCCCTCTCCGCCTCTCCGATAGTAAGGGTGGAAGACGATCACCTCGGGACGGAGATCAGCTATTCTCTCCAGAAGTAGGCGGAATATTTCAAACGCCCTCTTCCTCTCCCCAGGGTCGTTAGAGGCAGGGAATATCCCCTCGTAGGGGGCATGGACGGTGAAACGACGGGAGGAAAGAAGGGTTATAAGTCTTCTTCTTGCCCTTTCCTCCTTAAGTAACTCTAAATCTTCGGGGAAGAAACAGATTTCTAGGTTAAAGTCTTCCCTCTCTACCTCATCCCAGTGCTTCAAGAGATGGGGATAAGGTAGATGGATAAAAAGTCTCCTTCTCCAATTCTCTCTTTCTTCCACTGCTTGTCAGCCTCCTTCCTTGATGATATTATTATTGCATAGTCAGGGGGTGAAATGGAGATGGAAGAAGAGGGGAAAAATCCAAAAAATGAGTTCCCCATAGATAGATATCACCCGATCGAGGATTGGATTGAAGAAGAGGAGGAGGAAGAAAAAAAATCAACCGGCGGGAAAGGAGTTATTATAATCCTTACCCTTCTCCTTTCTCTTTCCCTCCTTTTTATTGCAGCGGTTATGATCCCCACCTTCCCGGGCAGGAATTACCTTCCCCTCCCTGGGGAAGAAGCGCTCAAAAAGGAGCTTACAAAAGCAAATAAAGAGATAGAGGTTTTAAAAGCCAATCTTGCCCAGGCAGATGAGTTAAGATCATCCCTCATTAAAAAGAAGGAAGAAAGCTCTGCCCTAAGCAGCAACATCGTAGAACTAAGGGGAATAGTACTCTCATTAAGAAACCAACTCAAGGAAAGGGAAAAGAAGATAGCTTCTCTTGAAAGGGAGAGAGAAAATTATCAAAAGGAAAAGAAAAACCTACTGGCTGAAGTCTCCCAGTTAAGGTCGGAGCTCTCCTCACAGGAAGAGGAGATACTCAATTTAAAGAAAGAAATATCTATTAAGGAAAAAAGGATAAACTCGCTTCTTACCGATCTCAAGAAAGCGGAGAACAAGGTAAACGAAATCACCGCCGAACTCAAACGAAGGGAAGAGATCTTCCAGAGGAAAAGCAAAGAGGATGAAGAGGCGGTAGCGGCGATCCTTAAAGACGCAAAGAGACTTTCTGCTCGAGCGGAGAAAGCCGAAGCCAAGGTAAGAAAGCAGGAGAAAGAGCTAAAAATGCTCAGAGCACAACTTAAAGCCCTCAAAGCAGAAATGGAAAGGGTGGAAGAGGGCGATCTGGTAAGGCTAACCAAGGATGTAATCCCCCCAAAACCGATAAGAACGCCCGCCCCCAACTATCCATCAAAAGCGGCGGATAAAAAGCTCAATGATACGGTCTACCTACGAGTTCTCATATCAGAGGATGGAGAGGTTTTAAAGGCAAAGGTCGTTCGCCTTTCCCATCCGGGCTATGGTTTCGAGAAGGAAGCACTAAAGGCGGTGAAGAGATGGCATTTTACTCCTGCGATCAAAAAGGGAAAGCGGGTAATGGTGTGGAAGGAAATTGCCATAAGGTTCCAATATGAAGGAAGATAAGGACTGATCCTCACCTTTTGATCCCCCCCAATCTCCTTTCCCCAATCTCACAATAAGCAAGATAAGAACATTTAAAACAGCGATGCCAACGAAGATGAGCCTCTGGACGGTAAAGGGATAGACGGCTGGCAACGAACCTATTTCTGAGGTTCATTATCTCGGAAGCCCTCTCTCTACTCAGTATCACCCGGCGTTCGGGAAAGATCTCCCTCTCACCGCAATAAAGGACGAAGCCCTCAAGTTCACCCTGACCTTGGAACATCTCCTCCTGTACAAGCAGAAGGTATGAAAGAAGCTGTATCCGATGCTCCTCATAAGAGGAGAAGCCCTTGGCACCTCCGCTTTTGAGCTCTATTACCACCGCTTTCTTCCGGGCCTCATCTAAGAAAATGGCGTCTATCCTCCCTTTAATCCCCAGCCTCGATGAAGAAAGGCTAAACTCCACCCCTCTCTTCAAACGAGCATACTTAACCTTCATTTCGGAGACCCAGGGGATGATCGGCCCTATAGTATCAAGGATATCGAGGAGAAGCCCTTCATCCGAGGGAAGGCGGGGAAGCTGAGTCATTCCCCTCTTTTCCTTCACGATGATCTTCCGCGCCTCCTGAACAATGTCTATCCTCTTTTTACTAAGAACAACCTTGCTAAACAGAAGATGAACGAGCCTTCCCAATACCTGATGATAGGTAAGGGGAGAGGAGAATTGATCCTCAAGACGAGGAAGAAGAGGACAGATGGCGAAAGAGGAAATCCGGGTTGGCTCTACCAGATATCCCGGCTCAAGAACCAAAAGACCCTCCCCATCAAGGAATAAGGTAGAACCATCTTTTCGGGGGTAAAGAAGGAGAAGTTTCACCCCTTCCCTTATCACGACCGCCGATTCACGCCAGCGAGGAGAAAGGATAAGCTCACCTTCTCCAAAATCAGCTCTCACCTTAAGCCAGATCCCTTCTTCTCTTTCCAAAGGAGATCCAGTTGCTTCAACCATCACCGCATTATCTTCCATCCTCATCCCTCCAAAACACAGAGATCAAGCCAACGATAAGGACAGCTATCGCAATGAACACCCGTTCTTTCTGGAAATTCTCCCTTCCTTATTCTCCGAGCGGTAGAAAGAATAAGTTCCTCTACCGACAAAACCTCCTTCTCCGTAAAAGGAAAGCTCATCAGCTTCCCCAAAGAAAGGAAAAAGCAACCTGCCCCCTCGGGTGAAGAGAATTCCTTCCCCAGAGCTCCCCTCCACATAGCGAGCAGGTAGAGGAAAAGCTGAAGCCGGTATCTATCTAAAAGCTCCTTATCGACCTTAGCATCGGTCTTATAATCTATGAGAAACGCCTTTCCATCCTTAAGGTCCACCCGATCGAGGACCCCGGAGAAGAAGACATCCCCATCATCATCTACGAGATGCAGGGTAAAAGCCTGCTCAAGAAGGGAGGGATTATCACGAGAAACAGGATGAACCAAGTAGTTCTTAAGAAGCCTTCGCCCCATAGCAAGGAGCTTCTTCTCCCCCTTTCTCTTCCCGAGCGCCACCTTGACTTCCTTCTTAAAAAGGGAGAAAAGCGAGTCCCTCCTCCCCCGATGATATTCGAATAAAGCGCGATGAACCAACGAGCCCAGAAGCAACCCCAGCTTCTCCTCCTTTCTCTCCTCGGGAAGGCGGGCTACATAGCTGAGATAATACCTCCGGGGACAGGCGAGATAGGTAGAAAGAGAGGTAAAGCTCAACCGGATAGGCTGATCACCTTTCACCTCAACGGAATGAGGGGGAAAGAGAAGCTCAAGCCTTTCAATGAGCCTCCTCTCTTCATCTTTGGTAAGAGAAGAAGGAGAAGGAGGTAAAGGTATCGCCGGCTTGGGCGGCATAGAAAGAAGCACCTTGTCCTTTTCCCTTTCAAACCACTCCTGAAGAAAGCCCTGAAGCTTATCTTCGGCGTTGGTAGTGATTATAAGCAATTCCTCTGCCCGGGTGAAGGCGACATATCTTATCCTCCACTCCTCTTTTAACTCCTTCGACTTCGGCTCCTTCTTTTCATCAAACTCCTTGAACTTCTTGAACTTATCCTTGTTCTTCCCCCGAACCACCACCCCATATTCCTCATCGAAATATAGCGGTTTATGTCGAAACTCTTTAGAAGAAGGGGTAGAAAAGTCACTAACAAATACGATGGGAAACTCAAGCCCCTTAGCCTTATGAACGGTGAGGATCGAAACCGCATCCTCCTCCCTTTCCTCAAGCTCTCCCTCATCAAGACCCATCTCCCTTATCGTCTCCACATAATCGATGAAATCGGAAAGAGAGGGAAAGATATTCCGCTCTTCGAACTCCTTAGCAAACCGATGAAAACGCCTCACATTCTCCTGCCTGAGACGATCTCTTAATCCTCCTCCCTGCCTCAAATATTTCAGAAAACCACTTCTCTCTATCACCCAAGAAACCAAGGACGATATGGAAAGGAACGGCTTCTCCTTCTCCATCTCGAGGAGAAAAAGACGAAGTCGTTTGAGCCGATCAAGCTCCTCGTCGTTAAGAAGGGAGAACATCCGCTCATCTTTGAGGATGTCGGGAAAAAGAGATGTCTCCGGAGAGAACTCCCGAAGGAATCTAAGCTTCAAGAGAGCCTTATCTGGAAGATCAACCACAGGATGGGTGAGGAGGGAGAAGAAAGATAACTCATCCTCGGGGGTCTCGATGAGCTTAAGTAGAGAGATAAGAAGCGATACCTCGTCCGATTGGAGAAACCCCCCGCCTCCGCCCAGGGTAAAGGGGATATCATATCTAAGAAGTGCCTCTTCGTAAGGGATGATCCTTTTCCTCGGCTTCATTGCCCTGAGGAGGATGGCAAAGTCGCCGAAGCTTATTGGATCCCCCGGCTTTTTCCCAAGGCGTTTGTTGGGTGAGGAGAGGGGTTTTCCGATAAGCTCCTTTATTTTTCGGGCGATAAATTCCGCTTCCTCCTCCCTATCTTTGGCTAAGTAGACGCCTAACGGGTAAAGCTTTCCTCCCCTATTTTTGGCTCTGAGCTGAGGAGGAGTTTCTTTGATCTCTTTCTTAATAACCTTCGACGCCAAGTCAATTATCGGTTGATACGAACGGTAGTTTATCCCCAATATCACTTCACGGGCTTCTTCGGGAAACCTCGTAGTAAGGTTTCCCGGATCGGCGTCGCGAAAGCCGTAAATGCTCTGGTTATGATCTCCAACCACGGTCACATTGGAAAGACTGGCAGAGGAGAGACGCTCTACGATCCTGAATTGAGCGATGTTCGTGTCCTGAAACTCATCAACCATAATGTAGGAAAAGCGGGAGGATATCTCCCTTTTAATATCCTGATGGGAAAGAAGTCGGTAGAGTTTGGTGAGAAGTCCGGAAAAGTCAAGCAGGTGGTTCTTCTCCAGCTCCTCCTCATACCGGCGGAAGAACGAGGCAACAAGACCCACCACCTTATTCTCAACCTTCTTTTCGAAAGAAGCACGGCGGGATAAAGGGGAAAAATAACGCTGTTCGAACTCCTTCGGAGAGAGAAGATGAAGCCTTATCCTCTTGAGAATACGGGGAAACTCATTGAGGACCAACCTCGCCTCTTCCCCGAGGAGAGAAAACAATTCCACTATCTCCTCCGCCCTTTCATCCTTGAATTTGGCGAATACCTTGGAAAGAAGAAGCTCTCCCTCTGCTTCCTCCAATACCCTGAATCCCGGCGCGAGCCCTGCTTGAAGGGGGTAATCCCTGAGGATATGAACCGCAAAGGAATGAAAGGTGAAGGAAAAAACCTTCTCCGGAGGGATGTTTTTTCTTTCGAGTCTCCTCGCCATCTCCTCTGCCGCCTTGTTGGTGAAGGTGAGGACGAGGATCCTCTCTGGAGGAAAATATTTGGTAAGGGCGAGAAAGCGCTCGACCAAAGTAAAGGTCTTACCCGTGCCCGGACCTGCTACTATCTTGAGCGCCAGGGACGGAGAGGCGAAGATAGCCTCCTTTTGGCTCTCATCCGGACCTTCTATTTCCATCTTTAACCCCTTAATCCCCACAATTCATTCCCAACACATCTTCTCATAGGGACAACCGAAATAACCCAAGCAGGAATGGGATGAACCTTCAACCGGCTCAGGAGGAAAATCACCTCTAACTACCCGCTCGCAGATCTCACGAAGAGCTTCTTCTGCCATCACCCAATCGCTGGGCGTTATAAAATGGAAATCTCCTCCTTTTGTCCACTCCTCTTTCTCCCACTCTGTTAAAGGATCAGGAGCTATAATAGCTTGAGGAAAGGAATATTCTTCTTCCCCCTTCCCCCTTAGAAAGCGGTATAAAATGGCCGGCTCCTCCTCTATTCCCTCTTCCTTTAGCCGGGATTTGGCAGCAAGGTAGAAAAGAAGGGGTGATAGATCTAACTCCCTCCTCGGCTGGGTCATATCCCATACCTTGTTTATCGCCACTGTAGTCTTCGTCTTCTTATCCTTCCCAAATTCAAACACCTCCAGGATCGGCGCTTTCTCGGGGTGAATCTTCAAAAGATCGAGCCCAATGCGGAAAGAAAAATCAAAAAAGGAGAAAGAAATCTCCTCGCCAGAAGCGATCACCTGATAATCTCTATCGGCGGGCAGGATCTCGCTGACATATGCCTTAACCGCCCTTTCAACCTCCTTACTCCCCCAAATGAAGCGCCACTTCTCCCCACTACGGATGAGAGGGAGTGATTCGTTGAACAAGCCGGGAAAAAGCTCATCCAGCGCTTTATCCTTGCTCTTCTCCGAGAGATAAATCCTTCGTCGGTGTGGCTGATTTATAATGAGGAGCGCTTCCCTTATTAACCTGCGCCAATTAAACTTCGCTCTTCTCGGAGTATGGAGGTTCAAGATAGAAGAGAAAAAAGCCCTCCTCGGACAAACGACGAAGTCGGAGATAAGCCTTGGGGTGAAAACGATCTCGGAAGGTTCAAGGAGAAGTTCCCTCTTCCGCTTTCTTCCTAAAAGAACTTCTCCTTCCTCAAAATAGTTGCTATCAGGAATATACTTTCCGGGAAACCTCTTCCTCAACTCTTCGAGCTTTAAAAGCAATCTTGGTGAGGAGGAAAGCTTCCTCAATTTGAGAAAACCCTCAAGGTCAGGATGGGAAAGAATATCCTCCGGAGCTCCGGTCTCTACCAAACTCCGAGCACTTATCCCGTTGAAGAACGACATACCAAATCTCCTCACCGCCTCTTCTTCTATACCCTCACTCACCACTGCCCGCAAGAAACGAGAGGGACGAGCAGGTGCTCGCTCTACTGTTTGGGGATAGCTCAGAAAGAGTCTCTTTTTTGCCCGGGTGACGGCTACCAGGAAAAGCCTTTTCTCATCAGCGATCTCCTCGGTCCGTGAGGCTAACAAAGGATGATAAAACTCAGGAATTGATGCCACGAGCCTGAGAAGTTCCTCCCGAGTAAAAATGGTCCTTCCTCCTCCTTTCTTGGGGAAGTTTCCCTCAGTCAGCCGGGGGATAAAGACCACTTCAAATTCTCGTCCCTTTGCTTGATGAATGCTCATAATCTTGACCTTGGGAGCCTCCTCCTCTTCTTCCTCGATGATCCCCTCTCCATAAACGGTGAGGAGCTCCGGAAGCTGGGAAACGAACAGGGAAAAATCCGAAGGGTGATGATGGATCGCTGAGAAAAGGAAGCCATACTCATCGACCAATGAGAGAAGCGAACCGAGATGGGTGAGCGCCTCTTCCTCCCTTCCCTTCTCCCTTGCAAAGCGAACGATGCCACTTCCTCTTATAATCTTCCTCAAGATGAGGGGAAGCGAAGATTGATCTATCTCCTTCCTCAAGGAGAAAAACTGGGAAAGGATGGGAAAAAGGCGGGAAAAGAACCCAAACACCCTATCATCCGCCATCTCCGCCATTAGCTTGGGGCGAAAACGGGGGATATTTGCCTCCCCCCAGCCAGGGAAATCTTCAGGATAATCGAGGCTCAACCTTTTAAGGAGAAGCTCCATCAAGGGGAAAAGGGAATATCCCTTCCCCTCCCCCTCCTCTATGAGGCTGATCAAAAAAAGCCTGTCAAGCGAATAGACCGGGGAAGCGAGAACCTTCCGGAATTCTCCTTCATCCCCAGCAAGGGCTTTGAGGTAAGAGATAACGAACCTAACCTCCGGGGAAAGGAAAAAATCGGAATAGCCCACCACCTGATAGGGGATGTCGAAATAGGATAGCGCCTCCTCAAAGGGAGCAAGATCATCCTTCAGGTCTCTAAGGAGGATAGCGACATCCTGATAATTGAACCGTTCCCCATCACCTTCTCCCCAAAGCTTTCCCTCGAGGGTTAGCTTCTTTATCGCCCGAGCGACGAAGAAAGCCTCATCCACCCGGGTAGGTTCTATGGAGACAGCAACCCTTCCCTCCGAAGCCACCGCCTCCGGAGAGGTAAAACCAAGCCTCCCTATCAGCTCGGTCAACTTGGGGAACAGACGATAGTTCTTTGTAAGAACCAGTCTCTTTGCTCCAGGGAATTTCTCCTCAAACCTCGAGGCAATATTCCTCGGGTCACTGCCCCGAAAACGGAAGATGATGCCATCGGGATCGCCAAAGGCGACGATCCTCCTATGCTCACCGGCAAGGAGAAAGAGGAGTTCGAGCTGGGCCCGGTCGGTATCCTGAAACTCGTCAACCAGTAGGAAGTGAAATTTCTCCTGATAATGGCGTCGAACCTCCTCATCCCGGCAAAGAAGCTCCACTGCCTTAAATACCAGCTGACGATAGGTGAGACCTTTTACCTTCGCAAGTTCCTCCTCGAATCGGCAAAGGAGAAAAAGGATATCGGATAGCCTTTCTTTGAGATCAGAACGGGGAATAGAATTAATCGCATTTTTAAGCTCCCTTCCTCCCGCCAAGCTGCTCCACAAAAAACCGAAGAGGTTGAGAATCTCTTCAGCAAAACCGGGAAGATCTGCCCCTTTTTTAAAGAGGGGAGATCGAAGATTATTCCGCTCTCGGGAAAGGAGTTCCCGCATCAACACCCTCTCCCTGAAGCCGGAGAGCACCTCGAAATCGAAGGGGACCCCTCCCCTCTCCCAGTTCTCCCGCAGGATACGAGCAGCAAGCGAGGTAAAGGTGGTTATATTGAGCTCCCGGTAGCCGGGGGTGATCCTTTCTTCTATCTTTCTCCTCAATCGCGAGGCAGTATTTGAAGAAAAGGTAAGGGCGAGTATCCTTTCAGGAGGAACCTTCTCCTTGAAGATGAGCCGTTCAATCGTATTTAAGAAGAGATGGCTCTTACCGGTCCCCGCACCACCCAGGACCAAAAGTGGGGTGGAAAAATCGATATTTGGCTCTTCCACCTTTTCCTCCATTCGCTTCTACCAAGATGATAGACCATACCACCTCAAAAAATAAAGGGGTGTTGCTTCCTCGGCTGGCTAACTTTATGCTATAATTTTCCCCGGTCCTTCTTAAACCTGAGGATACTAAATGTTCAAGCTAACCTGCAATCACTGTGGGAGAGAGCTTCCCCAAAACTTCACTGGTTTTCTTTGCTCCTGTGGTGGACTTCTTTCCTTGGCTATGGAGGGGAAATTTAGCCCGGGGAGGATAGTTGAGGACGATCTTTCCATCTTCCGCTATCGCCATTTTCTCCCCCTTACGGGGGATGAGATGATAAGTCTTGGAGAGGGAATGACCCCGCTTATCCCCTACACCGCCGATGGCGAGAAAGAGGTTTTCTTAAAGCTCGAATCGCTTTCCCCCACCGGTTCGTTCAAGGATAGGGGGGCAGCGGTATTGATAACCAGGGCGCGGGAGCTTGGGGTATCGGAACTCGTTGAGGATTCATCGGGAAATGCTGGCTCTGCCATCGCCGCTTATTCTGCCAGAGCGGGGATCAGAGCGCGGATATTCGTTCCAGAATCCACCTCGAAAGGGAAATTAAAGCTCATAAGGAAATTTGGGGCAGAGCTCATCCTTGTCCCCGGCGGGAGGGCTGAGGCGGCGAAGGCAGCCTTCACCGAGGCGGGAAAAAGCTACTACGCAAGCCATTATTATAACCCCTATTTCTTCCAGGGGACGAAGACATTTGCCTACGAAATCTGGGAACAGCTGAAGGGGGTACCAGCCGGCATCGTAATCCCGGTAGGAAATGGCACCCTCCTCTTGGGCGCCTATATTGGGTTCTCGGAACTCCTCTCATCGGGCATCATCGATAAATTACCCCGGCTATTTGCCGTGCAATCTACCGCCTGTGCTCCGATATACGAGAAATTAAAGGGAAAACCATTCCTCCCAAGCAATGAAAAGGGGCTCGCCGAGGGAATAATGATAAAGGAACCCGTGCGTTTGGCCGAAATCATTGAAGCGATTAAACAAAGCAAGGGCGAGGTGATAACGGTTAGCGACGACGAAATAAAGAAGGCAGAGGAGGAACTCTTCTCCCTGGGGATAGCTGTTGAGCCTACTTCTTGCGTTTCCCTTGCTGGGTATTGGCGCTTCAAGGAGCTGGGGCTTCTTCCATCGGGGAGGGTAGTGATCGCTATTACCGGCTCTGGATTAAAGGGTGGCTTCGATGCTTAAGTATCTAAAAATAAAAAACTTAGCTATCATAGAGGAGCTGGAGGTAGAGTTTTCCCCGGGGTTAAACCTGCTTACCGGCGAGACAGGAGCAGGTAAATCGATCATCATCGATGGGGTAAACCTCCTTTTGGGGGAGAAATCCTCCCCCGAATTGATAAGAAGCGGTGAGAAAGAAGCATCGGTTGAGGGGATATTCGAACCCGGGGAGGACGGCTTCATTGAGGAAAGGCTGAAGGAGCTGGATATCGACTACGAAGGGGAGCTGATAATAAGGCGGGTGGTTGGTGAAGGAAAGAGCCGAGCCTTCATAAACGGGGTGCTCGTCCCAATAAGGAGCCTGAAGGCGCTCGGAGAAAAACTGATCGATATCCACGGACAGCACCAGCATCAGGAGCTCCTCTATCCGAACAACCATTTGGAACTTCTCGATTACTTCGGGAGAAACCACTCCTTGAGGGAAAAGGTCTCATCCTTGGCAAGGGAGCTAAGGGAACTTTTTGAAGAGCTCCGTTCGCTAAGGATGGATGAGCGGGAAAAAATGCAGAAGATCGACCTCCTTTCTTTCCAGGTAAGGGAGATAGAGGAGGCTCACCTGAAACCGGGAGAGGAAGAAGAGCTCTCCGCCGAACGCAAACTTCTTCAGAATGCAGAACGACTACATCAGCTGACCGCTTCCTCCCTTGGTATCCTTTCCGAGAGCGAGCCGAACTTAATAAGCCTCCTGAGTCAGCTTGAGCGAAATATAGACGAACTCGCGGGAATCGATGAAAGCCTGAGACAACACGCAAAGGAAGTGGAGGATGCCCGGTATAAGATCGAAGACCTCTCCTCCGAGCTCGCCAGTTATCTTTCTCGGATAACCTTCGACGAGGAGAGGTTATCCGAGATCGAGGAAAGGCTCCTCGATATAAACCGACTGAAGAGGAAGTACGGGAATACCATCGAGGAGGTGCTCGCCTTCAAGGAAAAGGCGAAGAGGGACCTCGAGAAGATAACGATGAACGAGGAACGGAAAAAGGAACTCATCGCGGAGATAGAAAAGAAATACTCCGAATACCTTGAACTCGCGAAAAGGCTTTCCGAAAAGAGGGGAAAAGATGGTCTCGAGCTCGAAAAAAGGGTGATGGAGGAGCTCTCCCTCTTAGCAATGGAGAAGGCAGAGTTCAGGGTAAAGAGAAAGAGCATCTCCCCCCCTTACTTCTCGCCGGAGACAGAGGAGTTTGCTCCTCCCATCAGGGGGATCGATGAGGTGGAGTTCCTCATCTCCCCTAACCCGGGGGAGGAGCTAAAACCGCTTGCCAGGATAGCATCGGGCGGTGAGCTTTCTCGGCTTATGCTTGCCATCAAATCGGCAGCCTCAGCAGAGGAGACCTATAAGACCCTGATATTCGACGAAATAGACATTGGTATCGGCGGAAGAGTGGCTGAGGTAGTAGGAAGAAAGTTAAAAAGGCTCGCTCGGGCGCATCAGATAATCTGCATCACCCACCTTCCTCAGATCGCCGCCTTTGCTGATGCCCACTTCTTGGTGGAAAAATCGGTTGAGGGGGGTAGAACAAAGACCTGGGTCAAACCGCTTTCTCCGGAAGAAAGGGTGGGCGAGATAGCCCGTATGCTCGGAGGGGAAAGGATAACCGAAACCACAAGAAAACACGCCGAAGAGTTGATAAAGGGGACGAAAGAAAGCTAACAGATCCGGGGGAGTTGCTCTCCGGGAAGAAGATCAACCAGACGTTCCCCACCAACCCTCGTCCTCAATATCACCCTTCCCGGATGTTCCGAAACGACCTTCCCTATTATTACTGCATCCTTTCCTTTTGGGTCTTTCCTCATTGCAGTGATCAACCCCTCCGCTTCTTCCTCAGGGCAGAAAGCTATCAATTTCCCTTCGTTCGCCACATAAAGGGGATCGAAACCAAGAAGCTCGCAAGCGCCCTTGACCTCATCTCTTACCGGGATTTTCTCCTCCTCAACGACCATTCCCACTTTCGCCTGACGAGCGATCTCCGCTAAAGCAGTTCCGAGCCCCCCTCGGGTAAGGTCGCGGAGGGCGTTTATCCTCTTCGTTTCCGAAAGCATCCGGGAGACGAGGCGATGAAGGGGAGCAAGATCACTTTCTATCTCGGAAGAAAGGGAAAGTTCTTCCCTCGCTGCGATAACCGCGATGCCGTGTTCCCCTATCCCTCCGTTTATAATAATCACATCCCCCGGCTTAACCTTGGTTGGGGAGATATCCATCCCTTGGGGGACAATCCCTATTCCAGAAGTGTTGATGAAGACCTTATCGCCCTTTCCTTTGGGCACCACCTTGGTATCACCAGCGATCAAAGAAATTCCGCATTCAGAAGCTGCCTCCGCCATAGAATCAGCTATCCGCTCAAGATCGCTGATGAGAAAACCCTCCTCGAGGATGAAACCAGCGGAAAGGAAAACCGGCTGAGCCCCACTCATCGCCAGGTCATTGACCGTACCGTAGATAGCCAGCCGTCCGATATCTCCTCCGGGGAAGAATATGGGATCGACGACATAAGAATCGGTGGTGAAGGCAAAGCGGATGTCTTTATGAGAGAAGACGGCGGAATCGGAGAGAGAGGAAAGGATGGGATTTCTAAATCGAGGGAGAAATATCTCCCTTATCAACTCCGAGGTCAGCTTTCCCCCGCTTCCGTGTCCCAGAACGATCCTATCCCGTTTCACTCAAAGCCTCCATACTTATAGTAGGCAGCACAGGTTCCCTCGGATGAGACCATACAAGGACCTATTGGATGCTCCGGGGTACAAACCTTCTGATAAAGGGGGCAATCGAGGGGAGGAATCAACCCCTTTATCACCTCCCCACAACGGCAGGCAGGGTTATCTTTCACCGGAGGAAGTTCTATTTTAAAACGCCTCTCAGCGTCGAATTGGGCGTATTTTTCCTTGATCTTAAGCCCACTTTGGGGAACAACCCCAAGGCCTCGCCATTCCGCATCGGTGGGCGTAAATACCTCGGCGATCAACTCCTGCGCCCTCTTGTTTCCCTCCGGTCGAACCACCCGGCGATACTGGTTCTCTATATCCGCTCTCCCTTCTATCCTCTGTCTTACGAGCATCAATATACCTTCAAGGATGTCTATCGGTTCAAATCCGGCAACCACTGCCGAAAGCCCGAATTCATCAGCAAGGAAGCGGTAAGGACGAAGGCCGATAATGGTGGTGACATGGGCGGGGAGGATGAAGCCATCGAGTCCGATCTCCCCTGAGGCAACGAGTGCTCTCATAGCTGGCGGCATCAGCTTATGTGCTGAAAGAACGCTGAAATTGGAAAGTCCCCTTCTTTTCGCCTCGATAATGGAGGCAGCGACGGTAGGAGCAGTGGTCTCAAACCCTACCCCAAGAAAAACAACCTCCTTCCCCTCATTCTTCTCGGCGAATTCCACCGCATCGAGCGGTGAATAGACCACCTTAACCTGAGCCCCCTCCCCCTTTTCCTCATCGAGGCTTCTATCGCTTCCGGGTACCCGCACCATATCCCCAAAGGTGGTGATGACTACTTGAGGAAGCCGGGATAAGGCGATGGCGTAATCGATATAGGAGGTAGAAGTGACACAGACAGGACACCCAGGACCAGAGACGAGCTTGATAGCCTCCGGAAGGAGTGCTTTTATCCCGTTTCGGAATATCGCCATCGTGTGAGTGCCACAGACCTCCATAAAGGAGAGAGAGGAAACACCCTCCATCAATCGTTCTATCTCGGAAGCGAGTCTCAAGGAAAGAGACTTATCCCGGAATTCATCGATGAACTTCATCGTCCAAGCTCTGAAAGAAGCTTAAGCGTCTCCTCTGCTTCCTTCTCGTTCACCCTTTCGATGGCGAAGCCAGCGTGGACAATGACCCAATCACCTGCTACTGCCTCAGGGAGAAGGGAAAAGTTAACCTTCCTTTTTACCTTGGATACCTCACAAGTGCCGAAATCTCCCTCTCGCTCAACCACCAACATCGGTATCCCTAAACACATCGCTTCCTCCTTGCAGCGGCTACCACCGCCTGGCCTAAGGAGATACCGCCGTCATTCGGCGGCACCAATCGATTGAGATACACTTCAAATCCCAACCGGGAGAGAGCTCGGTGAAGCTCGCGGGTAATTATCCCATTTTGAAACACGCCACCGGAAAGCGCCACCCGATTCACCCCCGTTTTGTCCCGCGCCAAGGAGAGTGCTTTAGTAAAAAGCGAAATCAGCGTCTTATGGAACCTTCCCCCGATCCTCGCGGGAGAAACCCCGGAAATAGCATCGGAAGCCACCCCCTCAATTATCGGATTGATCTCGAAGATGAGCTCATCTCCTTCTTCAGCTATCTCAAAAGGATAACCTTCCCCCTCCTCCAGACTTGTTATCATCTCCAGACGAACCGCCGCCTGCGCTTCATAGCTTACCCTATCCTTAAGACCAATGATAGCTACCACTCCATCAAAAAGCCTGCCACAACTCGAGGTCAGGGGAGCATTCACCCCTTTTTCCATCATCTCGATGATGAGGTCCAGTTCATTCCCCTCTCTTTCCCGGATTATCTTCAGGGGAAGAGAGGAGAGGTCTCTCCCGAAAACGGCGTAAAGAAGGCTCAATCCAGTGCGGTAAGGCTCCTTTATCGCCCTTTCTCCGCCTGGCAGGGGAAAATAACGAAAGTGCCCCAACCTCCTGAAGTTGTCATAGTCAACGAGGAGAAGTTCACCGCCCCAAATCCTTCCATCACTGCCGTAGCCCGTGCCATCCAAAGCCAAGCCGAGGACCGGGTCCTCTATCCGATGCTCCGCCATTACCGAGGCGATGTGAGCGTGATGATGCTGTACCCCGATTTTCTCAAGCCCATCGAGGTTCAGGGCGAACTCGGTCGATCGGTATCCCGGATGGAGATCATAAGCAACCGCTTCCGGCTCTATCCCAAAAAGTCGCTCTAAGTCTTTGACGGCAGCGGTGAAAAAGTCGATCGTCCTCGGGCTTTCAAGCTCCCCTATATGCTGGCTCAAGAAGGCGATGTTCCCTCGGGTAAGACATATGGTATTTTTCATCTCTCCCCCGACAGCCAATATGTTTCCGTTAGCGACAGGGAGTTCGATCGGTTTCGGAACATAACCCCGGGAACGACGGATAATAATTGGAGCGTCATCCACTACTCGAACCACGGAGTCGTCAGCCCGGCGGGCAATATCCCGATCGTGAAGGAGGAAATAATCGGCAATATCACCGAGGCGGGAGAGTGCTTCCTCATTGTCCTTCACAATCGCTTCCTCGGAGATATTCCCCGAGGTCATCACCAAAGCGATGAAACCGTAAGAAAGGATAAGATAATGAAGTGGGGTATAGGGAAGCATCGCCCCAATCAGGGTGGTATCAGGTGCCACCAGCTCCGAAAGCACCCTCTCCTTCCTCTTCCTGAGAAGGACAATAGGTCTCTCAGGCGAAGTAAGGAGGGCTTCTTCCTTCGTGGAGACCAAGGCGTAACGCTTTACCTCGGGAAGCCCGAAGGACATAACCGCAAATGGTTTTGCCGGACGTTTTTTCCTATCTCTGAGCTTAAGAACCGCCTCATCATTTACCGCATCGACCGCTAAATGAAACCCTCCGAGCCCTTTTATCGCCAAGATCGCCCCCTGCTTGAGGAGGGAGGATGTAAGAGCGATGGGATCTCCAGGAAGCTCATCACCGTCTCTATCCACCAAAAAGACCTTGGGACCACATCTCTCACAGGCATTGGGTTGGGCATGAAACCTCCTATCCTCGGGATTATGATACTCCGAGGAGCAGTCCGGGCACATCTTGAAGCAGGACATCACCGTCCGCTCTCGATCGTAGGGAAGGTCTTTAACGATGGTATATCGCGGACCGCAATTGGTGCAGTTTATGAAGGGATAACGGTAACGCCTATCCTCCGGGGCAAAGAGCTCCCGAAGGCAGTCATCACAGATAGCGATATCGGGTGGAAGGAGGATAGTTCGCTCCTCTTCCCTTCTACTTTCCTTTATTTCAAACCTGCGATAAGAATTCGGTGGAAGAAAGGTTATCTCCATCCGCTCGATGGAAGCAAGGGGTGGCTTTTTAGTCTTTATATCATTTATAAAAAGAGAGAGCAAGCCTTCCTCCCCTTCCACCTCTATCTCCACACCACGAGTGGTATTGGCTACAAAACCGCCAAGGGAGTATTCCTTCGCCAAACGGTAGATGAAAGGACGAAACCCCACCCCTTGAACGACGCCGGAAAGCTCTATCCTCGCTCTTTTCCTCATTGAGGAAGCTCTTTCACCTTCTCCGAAAGAAAGGTAATAAACTCCTCTATTCCATCGCCATTAGTGCAGGAGGTCTCGAATATCGCGAGTTCTGGATTTATCCCCAAAGCGTATTTCCTGGCGAGTTCGATATCGAAATTGGTGTGAGGGAGAAGATCAACCTTGTTGATGACCAATACCTTGGAAGCACGAAACATAGCGGGGTACTTGAGCGGTTTATCATCCCCCTCGGTAACGCTCATCACCACCAGCTTGAAGTCCTCACCAAGGTCGTAGCCCGCGGGGCAAACGAGGTTCCCCACATTCTCAATGATAAGGAGTTCGATTTGAGCAAGATCGATATCGGAAAGAGCCTCCTTCACCCTTTTCGCGTCCAGATGGCAGGAACCGCCGGTCTCTATCTTCGTCACCGGAACACCGAAAGCGGCTGCCCTTTTCGCATCCCGATCGGTGTGGACATCGCCAGCGATAACTCCAACCTTCACCCGATCCTTAAGGCGGGAAAGTATCTGCTCAATCAGGCTCGTCTTTCCTGAGCCAGGTGAGCTTACCATATTGATAACGAGAAGCCCGTGCTTCTTAAATAAACGGCGGTTTTCCTCAGCTATCTCCTCGTTCTTTGAGAAAACCTTCCGCTCTATCCTTATCTCCTTTTCCATCGTCTAACCCTTTTCACTCTTCTCCTTAGCCTCTATCCCATACGAGCGAAGCTCAGCTATAACAGAGCTTACATAATGGGGGATACGCTCTGAGAGCTCAGGAGAAAGCTCATCTCCCGCTTCCTGCCAATCCTTAGGCTGAATGCCGAAGATGATCGTTTTGGGCAAAGAACCAAGGGAGCGGGCAACCTCCAGAACCTCGGGTACCTTCATCCCATGGGTTGAGGAGAAGGAAACCCCGGGGGAGATATCCTCGAAGGAAAACCTCCTCATCTCCCCCGGGGTACCCCCGAAATCGGCACAATCAATTATGATCAACCGCTCTGCTTCGAGAACAAAGGGGAGCCAAACCAAGCCCCCAGTGCCACCATCAACCAGCTCTACTTGAGGAGGGAATTCATACCTTCTCTCAAGCTCCGAAAGGATATAAACCCCAACACCTTCATCACGCCATAAAAGGTTTCCTACTCCGATGACTACCGTCTTTTCCTCATCCATCAATCGAACTACTTTACGAACTTCACTGTGAGGATATGGGTGGAGCAGGAGATGCAGGGATCGTAAGCGCGAACGAGCATCTCGAGAAGGAAGGTGATCTCCTCTTCCGATTTATCGAGCACCTCAGGAACCATCTTGTACATATCAGCCTCGATGTTCGCCAGGTTCTGAGCGGTGGGAATGATGCAGTTGATGTCGGTGAGGTACCCCTTCTCATCCACCGTGTAATCGTGATAAAGGGTACCGCGAGGTACTTCAACCGCACCTACACCCTGCCCCGGCTTCCCCTCCTCTATTGGGATTGGCTTTTCATCCTTAAGCCCGCGGGAGAGAAGCTCATCGATTATCCTTATCGAATCCTCCACGCAGTGAGCCACCTCTACCACCTGCGCTGCGTTATTCATAAACGGATTGTAGCAGGGAAGTTTCAACCCCAGCTTCTCCGCCGACTCTTTCGCCCGCGGATGAAGCTTGTCGTAATTGTTGCTCACCCGAGCAAGTGCTCCCACCATATAGGAATCCCGACTCGAGGAAGCATGCTTCGCGGTAGAGTGATCAACCACCTTTTCCTTGACCGCCTTCTTATATTCGGGCACATCCACCTCAACCCCATCGGTGGAGACGATCTTCCCGTAGAGGAAGGCGTACTCGTCATCGGAACGAAGGGCAAGGAACTCCGTCTCCCGCTCGAATTCGGGGAAGGGATTGGCAGCAAAGAGGTCTACCGTGGCATCGACATCAGCCCGAGCCTCCACCAACCGCTCCCTCATATCCTTAAGCTCAGCCTCGGTAGGGATACGAGTAAACCCACCAATTACCGCTGAGATGGGATGGACCTGTCTCCCCCCAGTCACGATACAAAGATCATTCGCCAGCTTCTTCATTCTCAGGGCACGATGTACCACATCGGGGTGAGAGGAAGCGAGAGGAAAGACACTTCCTGCTTTAAAGAGGTCTGGCGCAGCGAGGAAGTAGAAGTGAAGGACATGGCTCTGGATGGTCTCCCCATGGTTCAAAAGCTTTCTCAAAAGGACTGTCTGCTCACTCGGGGTGATTCCAACCGCTGCTTCCGCTGCCTCAATTGAAGCGAGGGTATGCCCTACCCCACAGATACCGCAAATACGGGAGGTAATATGGGGAGCCTCGCTTATATGCCGCCCACGAAGGAAAGCCTCGAAGAACCGCGGAGATTCCGTTATCTCCAACTTCAATTCCTCGATCTTACCCTCGCGGACATTTACTACGATGTTTCCGTGCCCTTCAACCCTGGTGATATGATGGACATTTATATTAATATTTTCTGCCATTTTTCGCCTCTAATTGAAAATAGTTGAATAACTCCATTTTTGCCCTTATCTCTTCCGGCGAGAATCCGCGCTCAGTAAGCTCCTCAACGAGTGAAGCGATGTTGGCTTCGGGAAGGAAACCACGGCAACCCTCACAGCTATTGCCGTTGCTCGGGCAGATGGCTCCGCAACCCGCTCTGGTGATAGGACCAAGACACCACTTCCCATTCAAAATGAGACATTCATTCTCCTTCAGCTTGCATTCCACACAGACGGGATAATCGGGTATGTTCGGCTTCTTCCCTATAAGAAGAGAAGCAACCACCTCAAGAAACTCCCCCTTATCGATAGGGCAACCATAGACTCTGTAATCTACCTTAACCACTTCATCTATGGGCCTTACCGGAAATTCCGGGTCTCCTTTAGCCTCTTTGTTGTAAACCAGCTTGTGAGCCTCATCACGGCTCAGCCGGTTGCGGAGGGCATTGATACAACCAAGAACAGCACAGGCTCCCAAGGCAACCACATATTTCGCCTTCTCCCTTATTTTCTTGAGCCGCTCTATCTCCGCTTCCTGAGAAATGGACCCCTCGACGAAGGCGATATCGTACTCGTCCGATATCTTGTCCATCGCTTCCCGGAATTGGGTTATTTCAACCTGACCTACCAGGTCCAATATCTCATCCTCAAGGTTCAACACCTGAAGCTGACAGCCCTCGCAGCTGGTGAAGCTGAAAAAGGCAACCTTCGGTTTCATAGTGCTTCCTCCAAGCCTTGAATTTCAGCGTAATTAAAGACCGGTCCCTCAATACAGACATAGCGGTTGTTGATCTGACAATGACCACAAACACCCATACCACACTTCATCCTCCTCTCAAGGGAGAGATATATCTGTTCCTTGGGGATCCCCTCTTTGAGCATCTCTTTCACCACGAACTTGTACATAACCGGAGGACCACAGGTGATAGCCATACAATTCTCGGGATCTATCTTAAGGTCATTGAAGAGAACCGTCACCACTCCGACACAACCGCGCCAAGTCTCATCGCCACAGTCGACGGTGATCTTGAAATCGATATCGTCTCTTTTCTCCCAGGCTTCAACCTCATCCCGAAAGAGGATCTCCTTAGGCCTCTTGGTGCCGTAGAGGATATGAACGGGACCGAACTCCTCCCTTCTGTCGAGAATGTAATTGATGAAGGAACGAACCGGTGCCAACCCGAGACCACCAGCCACTATAAGAACCTCTTTGCCTTTGAACTTGTCCACATCCACCCCATTGCCGAACGGTCCCCGAATCCCAATGATATTCCCCTTATCAAGACGATGAAGTGCAGAGGTTACATTTCCCACCCGGCGGACACAAAGCTCAAAGCTCCCTTTCTTGGTAGGGGAGGAGGTAATCGAGATCGGCGCCTCCCCTATCCCAAGGATGGAAACTTGAACAAATTGTCCCGGTTTGTGGCCAAGTTCATGACCATCGATAAACCTCATCTCAAAGAGCTTCTCGAACTCGGTAAGCTCTTTAGTGTTTATTATCTCCGCCGGTTGGGGAATATACAGGGATCTGGTGGCGATATCCCTTGCCTCCATTATTTGACTCCTTTCAGTTGGTTGAATATGTCCCGGATATCGATGTTTACCACACACTGACGAACGCAGCGCCCACAGCCGACGCAACCAAATTTGCCGAATCTCTCTACCAGATACTTCCCCTTTCGGAAAACGCGATGGCGCTGTCTCGCTGCTCGGCTCTCCCGGAAGTTCTCCCCAGTAGCCACCTTGGCAAAGCTCTCAAGCTGACAGGAATCCCAAACCCTTATCCTCTCGCCAGTCTTCAAGGTGATGTCGAGCTTATCCTCGATGTTGAAGCAATAACAGGTGGGGCAAACAAGGGTACAAGTACCACAGCCGAGGCATCTATCACCGAGCGCGTCCCAAATCAGGCTGTAATAAGAACGTTCGAGGAGCCCGGGGATCTCTTCCCGCTTCACCTTGAGCCGATAGTTAAACTTCTTCTTCTTTTCCTCCTCTACTTCAGAAAGCCTCTCCTTCTCGGCAGTGGTTGGATCTTTTACACCGGAAAAGCCAGAAATAAGCTCCTCACCCTTAGGAGTAGCTACCTCCATAAAATAGCTATCTCCAATGTCGGTAAGCATTATGTCGTAATTTTCCTCCGCCTTGAGACTCCCCATATCGTAGCAGAAGCTCTTATCATCACAAGGTTCGTTGCAGTTGAGCCCGATTATTGTGGTCAGCTCCTTCCGCTTGAGGTAGTTGTAATCCACATACTCCTTGGTGAACGCCTGGTCGATAACCCAAAGAGCGTTTATATCGCAAGGATGAACCCCCACCAGAACCTGTGGCTCTGCCTCTACCTCAGCAAATACCTTATGCTCCTTCCCCAACTCGAATTTGAGCAAAGCCTCTTTCTGCGGAACAAGGGCCTTCTGCGGAGGAAGTATGGTGGGAACATAGGGAAGGGTGATCTTCGCCGGATCATCGACCTTGGCGAAGACGAAATCGTTTCCCTTACTAACCGGACCGATCAATGTCCGCTTCTTCCCTATGTGGGCGAGGAAAGAAAGCCAATCTTTTTTCGCGATAACCTTCTCCATTTCTCCTCTCCGTTTAGGTTGTCAACTATTGTCACTTTGTTTCTGTATAATTAACTACTCTCTACCCCCTTTCAACCTAACCTATAAGAGCCAGCTTTCTCTGTAAGGCTTCTTATAAACATAATAAAACCCAAGGAGAAAAATCCTTGGGCCTTACACCCTACTCGAGAAACGAGGAGGAAGACGGTATCAACATTGGTCTTCCTCGTTCCTTAGGGCAAAGAAACATCTCTCTTCCTCAATGAACCTTTTCATCAATTTCAATTCAACAAACACAATAATGGAAAAACACTTTATCAGAGTTAGCTCCCCCTGTCAACCCAAGATATCCCCCTTCTTTACGGTTCACTTAAGGGGAAGAAGGGGTTAACTATTCACTAATAAGAGATAAAATACAAATCAAAGGAACCTTCTAAGCCTAAGGGGGGTATAGGAAGTGGAGAGAGTTAAAGAAAAAATATCCCTCGTATTTTTTATCCTCTTTTCCGTCTACCTAACGACAGGAATAGCTATTCCAGTAGCCACCCAAGAAATAGGGGTTTCGATCCGAGGAAAGGTGATGGATAACAAGGGAAAGCCTGTTTCGAATGCGATAATCTCCGTTCTCAACAAACTCACCGGGAAAACCGTCAGGGTAACAACCGATAAAAAGGGAAGATACCATCTGATGAACCTTGAACCCGGCGTTTATGATATATATTGTTCCAAAAGGGGATATATCACCGAGATAAGAGAGAACTTCACACCACTTGCCGAACAAGGGGTAAAGCTCATCGACAATTCTCGTCATGCCTGTGATGGCTCGATCTATGATGCCCCACAAGGAGGGTTTAAGAGTTACACCGAGATAAAGAGAAGAAATTACCAGGTAAATTTCACTTTGAGAAAAGCGGAAGGAGTTGAGCCCAGCAGGTTGCTCGAAAAGGCGGTACAGAGTTTTCGAAACGGCGATATTGACGATGCTATTACCAAACTCAATCAATACAAACAACTGGTGCCGAATAACCCAGGCGCTTATCTCCTCCTCGGGAGAGGGTACTACATTAAAAAACAATGGGATAAAGCTAATAAAGCGTATGAGAGATACTTCTTCCTAAAACCAAAAAATGTAACCTACCAGGATTACTTCGTGATGGGAGAGGTGTCCCTTAAATTGGGGTATAAGGATAGGGCGAAAGAATACTTCAATAAAGCGGTAGAAGCAAAACCAAACGATCCCCAATTTTGCTATTACATCGGCGCCACTTACTACAACAGTAGGATCTACAATAGAGCGGTGGAAAGCTTCAAAAGGGCACTTGCCATAAAACCAAACTACCCTGAAGCGCTTTTGGGACTCGCCTCCTCTTACCTCCAGTTACGGGATTGGGACAACACCATCCTTTACTTTGAGAAATACTTCAAAACTCACCCAAATTCCACCATGGCATTGCTTGGCTTAGGGGAAGCTCATTATAACAAGTTCCTTAGATCTAAGGACAGGATGGAAGCAGAAAAGGCAGTTGAGTACTATCAGAAATATATCGAACTCAATCAAAACTCCATAAATGCGGCGGAGATAAAAAAGAAGCTTGAAGGACTTGAGAAATACCTTACACCCCAGAAAGAGAAGTAGGAATCAATTAGAAAAAACCGGGGGGAAAGGATATTCCCTGTGGAGGAGAGGAGTTTCCCCTGAGAGGGGGATTTTTTCTCTTTCATCTTAGCCTATTCCGGTTGGGAGCACACCTTTACTTTTTGGTCAATAAGTGGTTGCTTTCTTCAAAAAAGAGGGGTAACATAATGGTGTTTGGCGAGGTAAACTTATGAATGGAGGAGTGTATAATTATGGGTAAAAAGATTTCGAGGAAGCTACTTTTTGGCGTCACTCTTATCTTTCTCTTCGGTTTCATCCTCGGGACCGCTACCACAGCAAAAACCCAGGAAACGGGGATTTCGATTCACGGTAAGGTAACCGATGAGAAAGGGAAACCTATCCCTGGGGCGATAATTTCCTTCGTAAACAAAAATAACGGTGTAACCTTTCAAGCCAAAAGCGACAAGAAGGGGAACTACAGCCGGTTAAACCTCGACCCCGGGATTTACAATATCTCTTGCTCCAAAAAAGGATATGTGACTCAAATGGCACAGAACCTCCGCATATTCGGCGGGGGAGTGGATGCCCAGGGACAACTAAGGCGAAGACGCTATACCTTAAACTTTGTTCTAAAGAAAGCGGAAAAGGTCAATGCCAAGCAGTTATTCGAACAGGCGATCCAGGCATTCCGGAATAGGGATGTCGATAACGCTATCGCTAAGCTCAACCAATACATCCAATTGGTGCCAAACAATCCTGGGGCGTATGTCCTCCTCGGGAGAGGTTATTATTTGAAAAAACAGTGGAAGGAATCAAACGAGGCATACGGTAAGTTTCTCTCCTTAAAGCCGAAGAACATAACCTATCAGGATTACTTCATAATGGGAGAGGTATCCCTAAAACTGGGGGACAAGGATAAGGCGGAAGAATATTTCAATAAAGCAGCAGAGATGCAAGCAAACAATCCCCAACTCTACTATTATATCGGCGCTACTTACTACAATAACAAAATCTACGATAAGGCGGCAGAAAAATTCAAGAAGGCGATGGAGCTGAAGCCGGATTACGCTAATGCAGTTAGAGAACTTGCTTCTTCCTATTTCCAACTTAAGGATTGGGACAACGCCATAACCTATTTTGAGAAATACCTCACCCTCAATCCAGACAAGAAGAATTCCTCCGTCGCTTTCATCGCCCTTGGGGATGCTTATAGTAACAAGTTCGCAAAATCAAAGGACAAGGAAGCTGCTAAAAAATCTATAGAATACTATCAGAAATACATAGACCTCAACCCCAATTCACCAGCCGTAAAACAGATACAGCAGAAGATAGATAATCTGAAGAGTATGATAGGCGAGAAGTAGAAAACTGGGTAAAATTAAACAAGGGGCATCGCTGATGCCCCTTGTTTTTTTATCCCGTTCTTGACACCGCAATCAAAGAGGCGATGAAAAGAAACCTTCCCCTTCCTCCACTTCTTTGTATGAGCAAGACTGGGGAAGAGGAGGGAAGATAACCTTATCCTTCAGTTTTGTCCCAGGAGGAATGATTGAACCATCAAAAACAACGGAGTTAGCAAGAAAGGATGAGGCACCTATCTGAACCCCCCGTCCTATCACCACCCTGGAAAGAAATACATCTTCCCCGATGATGCTTTCTCCCCCTACCACTGCTCCCCCTTCCACCGTTACCGAGGGCGGGATATAAACTCCTCGTTCTTTAATGAGTTCTCCTCCTTTCCACAATTCGTTCACCTCATCCACCATTTCCTTGATGTAGGGAGGAAGTTTCGACCTAATCAACTTAAGGTTCGCATCGAGAAAAAGTTTAGCGGTTCCTATCTCCTGCCAAAAGCAGTTCAACACATAACCTAAAACCCTCTCCTTTCGCTCGATGAGAGGAAGGTACAAGGAAGGAATTATCTCCGAAGGACCATCGGGGAAAAGCGAAAGAAGCTCCGGCTCGAGGATATGGATTCCGGAAAAGACAAAGGACCTTCGCCTATTCCCTTCTCCCCGGTGGAATCGACGAACAAACCCATCTTCCGATATCTCGACCAAGCTATAGCGATGGTCCCGAGGCGGAGGAATGAGCACCATCGTCGCCTTGGCTTTTCTCTTTTTGTGTGCTTCAATAACCTCCTTCATATCAAGATCGACAAGGATATCCCCGTTCATCAGGATAAAGGTCCCCTCATCGAAAAAGGAGGCGACCTTCTTGAGTGCCCCCCCAGTTCCCAGCAATTGATCTTCGAAAGAGAAATGAACCTCAAGGCTATCAACGCCAGCAACCGCCTCCCTCACTCCCTCCGGAAGGTGATGCAGGTTTACCATCACCTGGGAAACCCCGTTTCGGGAGAGAAAGGAAAGGCTATAGCGAATCAAAGGGATGCTGGCTAAGGGAAGGGCGGGCTTGGGTTTCATCAGGGTTAACGGGCGGAGACGAAGCCCCTTTCCCGCAGCCAAGATCATCCCCTTCACGAGCCCTCTCCAGAGAACTCTTCCTCAAATACCCTGAGAAAGGTGCGGTAGCTCGGCTCATCATAGAGGACGAAGATAACCTTCTTAACCGAACCGTCCCTCTCGCCGTGTTCCGACACCTGGCGAAGCATCACTCGAGCGCACTCATCCATAGGAAAGCCACCAACACCAGTACCGATGGCAGGGAAGGCGACTGAAGTAAGCTTCTTCTCCTCGGCTCTAAGGAGGCTATTTCGGGTACTCGCCGATATCTTATCCGCATCGGTTTTGAAATCCGTCCCCATACCCGCAGCGTGGATGACCCACTTGGCGGGGAGCTTCCCCGCCGTGGTCACCACCGCCTCCCCAATCGGGATAGGACCCTGAGCTACTGCCTCTTTCTCTATCACCCTCCCCCCCTTTCTCTTGATCGCTCCTGCCACTCCAGCACCCATAAACAGATGATTGTTCGCCGCATTGACGATGGCATCCGCCTTGACCTCTGTGATATCACCTTTGATCACCTCTACCTCTATCCTTCCAAACCTCTTTCTCATCGTTTCCTCCATAATTTTTAAACTAAGGGGAAAAATATTTTAACAAATCCCTTCATTTTTCCAATAAATATGATAAAATAAAAGAAGCCTAAAGAAGGAGCCAAAGCCACAAACTTCTACCGTAAAATAGGCTAAAAGAACAAAAAAAGCTACCAGGAGTGGCAAAATGAAGGAATATTTTAAACAATTTGTAGACGCAGTAGGGATATTAGGGGTTACCTCTGGTGATCGTTCAAACCTAATGACCGTTGCCTGGATGAGCCCTGTTTCTTTCGATCCTCCAATCGTGATGGTAGCCATCTCACCCAAGCGATTTACCCACAACCTTCTTCTTGAGGCAAATGAATTCACCATCAGCCTCCTGGCTGATGACCAACAGAAGCTTGCCTCCAAAGCGGGAACCATCTCCGGGCATGATCAGGATAAGATGACGATGGATATCTTCGAAACCGCGGATGGGATAAAGGTGAAGGCACCAATCATCGTGGGGGCTCGTGCTGTTCTTGAGTGCCGAATGATCTCCCACGAACCGATAGGAGATCATACCGCCTTCTTCGGGGAGGTAGTGAGAGTTGAGGTGAACGAGAAGAAACAGCCCTTGGTATACTTCCATAGGAAGTATTACACCCTCGGCAAATATATCGCCGATTATCCGTGATCAGATCTCAGCCTCGTCATGAGGGGGCTCGGGATGTATCACCACATCCTTTAAAGCGGGGAAATGCCTCCGGAGCCTCTCCTCTACTTGGTGGGATATCCTATGCACCCTTTCAAGATTTAAATCCCCTTCAAGCTCGAGGTGAAGGTCCAATTGAATGCAATCAGCGGTCCCCCTCGTTCTTACTCGGTGACAGGAGAGAACGCCAGGAGTAGAGTTCACTACCTTTCTAATCTCCTGGGGGTCGATCCGAGAAGAATCGGATAGCACATCAATTCCTTCTCGCACTATGCTGAAAGCCGCTCTACCTATGAGAAATACGATGAACAAAGCCACAATCTCATCAAGCAGAGGGAAGCCAAGCTTGACCGAAATGAGGGAGGCAATAACCGCGAAGGAAGCATAGATATCACTCCGGGTATGATAGGAGTCGGCTATTAGAAGTTCACTCTTTAACTCTCTTCCTTTTTTAAGTTCATAGTGAGCGACGAAGAAATTTATAACCAAAGTGACTATCATAACGAGGAAGCCTGTTAAGCTAACCGAGGGATAATGATGGTGGTTAAAAAATCGAGAAGTTGCCTCCCTTAAAACTGCATAACCGGCAAACACCATAAGAAAAGCAATGGCGAGAGCGGAGAAGGTCTCAAACTTCCTGTGTCCATAGGGATGGGTTCTATCAGGAGGCTTAGCTGCCAAGGTCACCCCGATGAGCCCGATCACATTGGAAGAGGCATCGAGTAGAGAATGAAAACCATCAGCAGCCATACTCAAGATGTCGTTCCTGAACCCGTAGATGAGCTTAGCCAGAGAAACACCCAGGTTGAGAAGGAGGATCAGAATAAGTAATCTTCTTATCTCGGCTAACCTCTTATCCATACCTGCTCCTCCACCACAGTTTATCTCATCGCTTCCTAAACTTCAAACCCACCCCAATTGCGGGGGAGGTTTCTCTCTGATATCATATTAAGCTATGATTTGTTCAATCATCAAGTGGGCTATTGGGATAACTCTCACTGTAATAGGAGCTATCATCTTCTTCATTACCTATCCTTTCACCAGAAAAAGCGTCTTTCCCCATAAGGTGGCTAAACTATGGGCACGCTCCCTCATCCTCGTAAGCGGAAGCAGAGTAACCCTCGAGGGGAAAGAAAACATAAAGGGCATCACTGGTCCCCGGGTAGTATTCGCAAACCACCAGAGCTTCTTCGATATCTATATCCTGATAGCCTATCTTCCGGGAAGGGTCATCTTCCTCTCTAAAAAATCCATCTTCAAAATACCGATCCTTGGATTGATAATGAAACTACTCGGTGATGTTCCGATAAACAGAACCGATGCTAAATCCGCCCTCCGTAGTATGGATGAGGCGGCAAAGAAGGTGAAGGACGGTTATCTCCTCGTCGTCTTCCCCGAAGGGACACGAAGCCTCGATGGACAGGTTCAGCCGTTCAAAAGTGGGGTGGCGAGAATACCTTACAAGGCAGGAGCGAAGATAATCCCTGTAGCCATCTCGGGAACGGGCGACATCCAGAAAAAGGGAAGTATGAGAGTGAAAGGGTCTAAAGTAAAGGTCTCGATACTCCCTCCTCTTCCTCCGCCGGGAAGATTAAAAAAGGAACAATTAGCCACTTTGGAAGAAATAAGGAAAAGGATCATCTCCTCGCTTCGGGGAGGGAGTTGATCAACTGCTCAAGATCACCGGTTAGCGATTATGGTAAGCCCGCGAAGACGGTTTACCGCCGCCGCTATCTCAAACCTCCTTGGGCGAGCATAGATACCCAAGGGAAGAGGGTTTATCACATCAAGCCCTTTTGCCTCTATATCCCTTTCCAATAGATCAACCACCTCGCACAGGGTCCTCCTGCCATCCATATAGCGATTCCTGGCGTAGATGATGGCGTCCGCTATCGCCCTTGTCTGGCTTACATCTACGATCTGCTCTACCGCCGAGAGATCGATAGTTTGCCTTCCAAAGATTATGGTGTGCTTCCCCTTGACCGATAGCTTAACCTCCCTCTTCCCCCTTCTTGCGTCCAGGCTCCCGGGAAGAGGTATCCGTCCAAGGCGAGGCTTCCCAAAGTGATCCCCTCCTTCCATCTTTCGCTCCGCCTTATACTTCTCCGCTATTCGATGCGCCTCAACAGTGACATCGTGAGGAAGGTAATCCTCCATCTTGATCACATAGTCGGCTACATCGAAGTAATCGCCTGACCCCCCCAATACGAGGATGGTGGAGACACCACAATCGCGGTAAAGTAGCTTCACCTTATCGATGAACGGGGTGATCGGCTCCTTGTCCTTCGCCACCAGCTCCTGCATCCGATGGTCGCGGATCATAAAATTGGTCGCTGAGGTGTCCTCGTCTATCAAAAGAAGCTCCGCCCCTACCTCGAGCGCCTCGATGATATTCGCCGCCTGGGAGGTGCTTCCGCTGGCATCATCGGTGGAAAACGCGGTAGTATCCTTACCAAAGGGGAGGTTGTTTATGAAAGGACTGATATCCACCTTCTCCACCCTCCGTCCATCCTCCGCCCTTATCTTCACTGCTTTGGGGTTAGCGATCACCAATTCCCTTCCGTCTCCGGGAATGTGGTTATATACCCCTAATTCTATCGCCCTGAGAAGGGTTGACTTCCCATGATATCCACCACCAACGATGAGGGTAACCCCTTTGGGGATACCCATCCCGGAGACCTTGCCTTTATTCGGCGTCTCAATGGTTACCTCGAGAGAAGCTGGAGAGCGGAACAAGACTACATTCTCCCCCCGCATCGGCGACTCATCAACCCCGGATGCCCTGGGGAGGAGACTGTCATTGGCTAAAAAGGCAACCAGACCAAGCTCATCAAGTTTTCCCCTGATGAAATCAGCATCCTCCACCGTCTCTATGTGGCGGTAGAGACGATCCCTATCGAGGCGGGAAAAGATCAAACTCTCCTCAATGATCCGGGGGAGCTCCCGGAAGAACATATCCTCGGCATCCCTCGCCGCTATCGTGCGCCCTCTCGCGGGAAGCCCCATAGCAAAACGGGCTTCGATGAAAGCTGGATCAACGATGATCGATGTCCGCTCAAGCACCTCCTGGCCTGGAGCATCGATCTCGATTAAACCGCTATTTCCTGAACCACGGATGCCCTTGCTATATCTCTTGATGTTCCCACGAAAGATACGGGTGAGAAAGTCAGAAAGTCCCACCTTACGGCTTTTACTACGATAGGTATCAGGGGGGAAACCCGCTACTTCGGCGGGAACCCGAACCCGAATCCGGGAAGGGGTGGCGAATGGGTCTCCCTGGGCATGATCGATGAAGAGGCGATATCTGCCAAAGGAGTAAACCCCTTCGATATCCTTGTAAGCCTTATATCCCCTTCTATCTATCCTCCTTAAGATCCGGGTGAGGTCTTGCTCAGTGCGCATCTTTCTCTCTCTGACACCGCCTTCAAAAGCTTTCTTCCGAAATCCAAACAGAGCGATTTATCCATTTTATCGTAATCCTCAAAGGGCTTTCCCCGACGAGCGTAGTATTCCTTCAGGGCACGATAATCCTCTTTGGTCAGGAGTTTCTTTATCATCCTCCCGGGAAAGGCACGGCTAAGCTTGGGCGAGGCGGAGGACTTTTTAATCAGGGTGTCAATATAACGCCTGGTATAGGGACCACTTGCTCCACAGACGACAAATACCGCCACCACCCTTGGAGCTATTTCCTTTCCCCTTTTTTTGAGAAAGAGGTTCAGATCCTTCTGGATATCTCCGTAATAAATCCCTGAGCCAAGAACGATATACCTATAAGAAGAAAGATCTCGTTCTAAGGCATCTTTGGCATCGATTATATCTACGGGCACTCCTATCCCTTCGGCGATCCACTCCGCGGTGAGTTTGGTCGAGCCGTAGCGGGAACCGTAGATTATCGCCCAATCGGATGCGTAAACTCCGTTTAGAAGAAAAAGGGAAACAATCGATAAAAAAAGGAAACCTTTCCACCTTCTCATCATAACCTCCTCAGGGAAACTATTTTTCTATAACAAACAAGAAAATCAGTGTCAAGAATCTCTCCGAGGGGACTATTCCTTACGGTGCCGGTTTTTTCTTCCGCCTCTTTCTAATGTCAGGGAGCCCCTTTTCTTTTAAGATATCAATAAAGGCAGAAGCCAGGCTGGGATCAAATTGAGTACCGGAGCACCTTTCGAGCTCCGCTATCACCTCGTCGATGCTCCGTGCCTTGCGGTAAGCACGGTCGGAGGTCATCGCTTCCACCGTGTCCGCCACCGCCAAGATGCGTGCCCCCAACGGTATATCATTTCCCGAAAGACCATCAGGATATCCCGTGCCATCATATCTCTCATGATGATGAAGGATGATGGGACGAACATCCTTGAAAAACTCTATCGGCTCGATTATCTTCACGCTCATCTCCGGATGTTTCTTCATTATCGCATACTCCTCAGGGGTGAGCTTTGCCGGCTTTACAAGGATGGAGCTATCGATAGCTACCTTACCGATATCATGAAGGATGCCCGCTATCCTCAATTGTTCCTGCTCCCTCGGCGAAAGTCCTATCTTCTTCGCCAGCTCTACCGCAAAGACAGAGACCCGTTCAGAATGACCTCTGGTGTAAGGGTCCTTTAGCTCGATCGCCTCAGCAAGGGCAAGCATCGTCTGGAAGTAATTACGATTCAGCTTGTCGAGCGCCTCACGGAGCGCTCTTGTCCGCTCAGCGACTTTTTGCTCAAGTTCTCTGGTAAGCTTCATCAATTCCAAATTCTGCTTTTTGGTGAGCTCGGTAAGCCTCTTATTCTCCTTTACCATTTCGTAATAGGAAAGACCCAATCTCACTGTTGCTCGAAGGTCCCCATCGTTCCAAGGCTTGGTGATGAACTTGTATATCTCCCCTTTATTCACCGCCTCTTCCGCAACCCCGATATCGGGATCACCGGTCAGCATCATTCTAACAACATCGGGATAACGCTCACGGACCATCTTCAAAAAATCAGCTCCCTTCATTCCCGGCATTCGATGGTCGGAAAGAACTAACGCCACCTCCTCCTCCGAGAGAAGCTCAAGCCCCTCCTCAGCGGAGGTTGCTTCAACTATCTCTATATGCTCCCTTCTCAGGGTCCGCTTCAAGGCACTCAGGACCCCTTCCTCATCATCAACGATAAGCACCTTGGGTTTATCCATTGATATCACCCTTCATAATAGGGGAGATAGATGATGAAGGTTGTTCCCTTACCCACCTCACTTTCCACCTCTATCCGCCCCTTATGATGCTCTATTATCCGATAAGCGATGCTCAATCCAAGCCCGGTACCCACACCTCCTTCCTTGGTGGTGAAGAAGGGCTCGAAGATCCGGGGAATATGTTCGCGCGGTATCCCTTTCCCCGTATCCTTGACCTTCACTATTATCTCCTCCCCCTCTTTTCTGGTAATAATCGTTATAACACCTTTCTTTTCAATAGCTTGAGCTGAATTCACCAGGAGGTTCATAAACACCTGGGATAACTCCCTTGGATAGCCCCTTATCTGAGGGAGCTCTCCATAATCCTTAATCACCTCCGCTTTGTGCTTCACCTGATGCCAGACAAACCTCAGAGCGGTCTCGATACACTCATTAACCGATAGTAGCTGGAGGGATTCCCTCCGGGGAGAGGCAAAGGCTCGAAGTTCTCGCACGATGCGGCCAATGCGGGAAAGACCCTCTTTCGATTCGGAAATGAGCTTGGGGAGATCCTTTAGAATAAAGGAGATATCCCTCTCCTCAAAGGAACGTATTAACTCAGAAGAGAGGGAAGAGACCTTCTCTTTATCCCCAATGTTCTCCTTGATCTTCCTTAGCTTAGATAGAAATCCTCCTAACTCGGAGAGATACTCCTCCAAGCTATTGAAATTGCTCAGAACGAAACTCAAGGGATTGTTTATCTCGTGGGCAATACCGGCAGAAAGCTGTCCTAACGATGCCATTTTCTCCGCCTGTCTCAGTCTTTCCTCAAGCCTCTTCCTCTCGGTAATATCGATAAGAGAGACGAGAAGCCTCTTCGTCCCTGGAATAAAGCGGCCAAAGGCTCTTACTTCTCTAACCTCTCCATTAGGCCGAACTACCTTCAATTCGATCTCCGGGGAAACCTTCTCCCCTCTCAACATCGCCTCAAACCTCTTCAATAATAGCTCCCTCTCCTCCGGAGGATGAATCTCGTAGAACTTCAACTTCCCTTCAATATCTTCCTTTCTCCTTCCACTAAGCTCCTCAAACTTCTTATTAACTAAATAATAGGTCCCGTCTGGTTCAATTACCGAGACCGCGGTACCAGAATACTCGAATAGGGTACGATACCGTTCCTCCGACTCCCGTAGTTTCTCCTCAAGCATCTTCTTCTCGGTGATGTCCTTACTAATACCTGCTACTCCCACTATCTTCCCCTCGTGATCCTTAATCGGAGAAGAGGTCAGGATGACATTCCTTATTTTCCCAGATTTAGTAATCCTCTCTGACTCAATATTTTTCAAAGGCTCTCCTGAGATTACCTTCTTGAAGAGCTGCATTGCTCTCTCTAACTTCCCTTTGGGAAGCAATATAGAAAAATGCTTCCCCACCAGTTCTCCTCTACCATATTCATAAAGCTCCTCTGCTGCTGGATTTACATATTGGATAATCCCCTCGGTATCGGTTATCACTACCGCATCTGGAGTATTATCAAGCAGGCTGGTTAATCGCTCGTTTACCTCCCTTAGCTTTCGCTCAAGCTCCTCCTGTTCAGTAACATCCTCGCCAATAGAGAGGAGCATCCTCTGTCTCCCTCTCTCATCCTTGATTAAAGCATTACGCCAAGAGATAAGCCGTTCTTCCCCTGTCTTGGTTACAATCGGGTTTTTGAATGTCGGGGGAAGAGCCACCAGCTTAAGCCAGGAGAACACCTCGTAAACCCGGGTTCGCCATTGCTCAGGGAGAAAGATATCAAACCACTTCTTCCCGATCACCTCGTCTCGGGTATAACCGGTCAGCTCCTCACATTTCCGATTAAAGAGGACAATCTTTCCCTCAAGGTCGAGCCCAACAATCAGAGCATTGGCTGTCTCAATGAGCCGTTCATTAAATGTCTTCTCTCGCTTCAGCTCAGCAAGGAGTTTCTCCCTTTCCGTTACATCACGGGCAATCCCCTGACTACCAATTATCTTCCCTTCCACCACCAGAGGGGAAGCGCTTATCTCAAGTGTCCTCACCTCTCCGTCCTTTCTTATTATCCTGATTGAATAGGTATGTTTCTCTCCACTGATGGTCTTCTTGAATCTGGAAAGTGCCTTCTCTCTATCCTCTGGAAAGACCAACGGCAGGAACGGTTTTCCAATCATCTCCTCGCGACGATAACCGGAGATCTCCTTTGCCGTCTTATTGCCGTCGATAAACCTCCCGTCCCTATCCACCAGGTAAACCAAATCCTTAGCGTTCTCGAAGAGAGAGCGATAACGCATCTCCGATTCCCTTAAGGCGGAAAGCAGTTTTTCCCTCTCAGTCACATCACGGATCGAACCCTGTATCGCCAATCGCCCCTGATACATCACCGGCACTGAGGAAAGTTCAGCGATGAACTTACTTCCATCCTTCCGCTTCGCCCAAAAAGTGTACCTCGGCAGAACTCGCTCCCCTCGTTGTTTCCTCGTTGCTACCTCCTCCACCTTCCTAAGACTCTCCTCTGCTACCAGTTCTCGGTAATCACGACCTATAGCCTCGGAAGGCGAGGAAAAGCCGAAGATGCGACAGAACTCCTCATTCACATAGAGAAATCGATTATCTTGAATGATGTAGATACCATCCAGGGAGTGTTCTACCAAGTTGCGATATCTTTCCTCAGAGAGGAGAAATTCCTTGGTGCGCTCCTCCACCTTTTTTTCAACTTCAGCAAGATACTCAGCCATTTCCTTCTCCTGACGCAAACTATCGATCACCAACGCCAAATAAACAGCGATGGACTTGAAAAGGACCCTTCTCCTCGAAGTAACCTTGTAGCCACGGGAAAGACCAAAGAATAAAGCCCCCAAATTCTTATGGAAGGTGCTGAGAGGAGTAACCAGTAAGGAAGCTATCCCAACAGAGGATAAGAATTCACCACAAGAAGGAGGAAGTTCAGCGATCTGCAATCTTTTAAGTTCGCCTTCTTTAAAAAAGGCGCCTTCTATTTTTAACCATTTCTCGACAAAGGAAAGTAGTGAGGAAACTAACTCTACGCTTACTCCCTTTTTCTGAAGTGAAACATAAAATTTTACTTCTTCCCCCTCTGGGGGAAGAAGCGATAAGCAACATAGTGAAAATCCAAATACCTTCGAAATAAACTCAGCTGCTAACCTCCCTACCTCTTCCTCAGAGGATAAACTGGATAACTGCCTCTCAAAAATTAAAAACTGGGTAAAAAACTCCTCGAAATCCTTCCCCCTCAATCCCATCTCCTTAAAAACATCCCTTTGGCCTCAGCCTATGAGGAAAAGCTGATACCTCCCTCAAAAAACAAGGCTTGCCGAGATTCAGCCGGGGTTTCCATCCATCTCTCAATTCTCCATATAATTTTTATTAAGTATACAATAGATGGCGTTTTTTTTCAATAAGAAAGCCGCCTTTAATAAGGCGGCTTTATTTACCTTTTCCTTCCACCTAATGGACTCATTCCCTCACAAAAACCCGGATTGCCTCCTTCCCTACCACCACTACCACCCGACGCCCTAAAGAAAAATAGGGGGCAAGATCGGAATGAGCGAAGACGAAGTCGAAATATTCCCTGGTTCCATATTCGAGCTTCCTCTCCTTCATCCCCTTCCGATAAAGGCTATCTACCCAAACACCACCCCTAAAATAAAAAACCTTCCTCGCAACCTCCTTCATCTGAACAACAGCTTCGCCAGTCAATTTTCCTTTTTGTAAGCTCTTAAGATGAAGGCTGGTATCTACTGCTGCTTTACCCGTTTCCTTCTTCATCGCTCTCTGAGCCTCTGCCATCTTATCCGCCTGAGGGGCAAGAACCTTACCCCACTCACCGGTTCGTCCCAGCCTTCTCTTCTCCTCCTCAACGATAAGATAGGAGGTGTAGGGAGTGATTATTCCGTACTTCTTGCTCAGCTGGATCACCTCCTCTTTGAGTTCCGGATCCTCTCCGTGAAGCCTTATCTCCGTCAAAAGATAACCTATCTTCCTTGCCGCCCAGAGACGAGGGATGAAGGGAGCGACATCGCTTTCCTTAGGGAAACGAACCTGATAGCGAAAACTCCTCCTTCTGGCTCCCATCTCTCCATTCAGGGTGATGGTGGTCTTCCCGGAGTTGCGATACCTACCAATCAAGATGAGCTGACTCCCTTTGAAGAAATCGGGCAACTCCTTAGGAAAAAGGTCTTCGACCCTTATCCTTCCGAAATCGAGCCTGGGATCGGAAAGCACCGGGAAGTTCACCTTCTCGAAGAAGGAGGATACCCGGGATTCGAGCTCCTCATCGGGCTTGATATAAGCGGAGGTCCCTCTATTCTTCTCCGAAAGCTCATCAAGCAGTTTGGTGTTAACCCCATAGCCCACACCGAAGGCGAAAAGGCGTATTTTCCCCTTCGCTTTCTTGCTCACATCCGCTATGATCTTCTCAGCACTGGTCACCCCTACCGTGGGTTTGCCATCGGTCAGGAAGACGATGAACTTGGGCCTACCATCTCTTTGGAAAAGGCCAATGGCGGTAAGGAGAGCATCGTGAATGTTGGTTCCGCCAGCAGCGGATACATCTTCCAAAAAGGAGCGAGCGCGCTTTTTATTCTCCCTATTCGCCGGAATAAGGGTTTCACTCAGCTTCCTAACATCGGTGGAGAAGGTGATGATGGTAAACCTATCAGCCTCATTAAGACCCGATACCCCGAATTTGAGGGCAGAGAGCGCTTGTTCTATCTTCTCATCGCTCCTCATACTACCTGAAGTATCGAGCACAAAGACGATATCCTTCGCTGCTATCTCCTTCAGCTTGAACCGATACTTTGGGGTGATGGCGAGGAGGAAGAAACCGGGTTCGCCTCTCTCACGATAGGTGAGAAGGCTCGCTCCGAAGTCCCTTTTAGTGAACGAATAGTAAAGCAGAAAATCCTTCTTGGGAATTTTCCTTTCAAGCTCCAAGCTAACCCGAGCATGGGTTTCGGAGAGTCGTTCCACATCCACCTCATGGCTCGGGGAATATATCATCTTTAAAGGTGCCGCGGAACGGATGTCGACCACTAAGGTGAGTTCAGAAAGAGGATAGCTTCTTCCTCTCCTCCTTAAGGGGAGACGGTAGGTGACTACGCTTCCATCATAGGGAAGAACCTCAATATATCTAAGGCTTATCTTCCTCCTCCCATGCGGCGGGACAGGAAAAACCCGAGCCCGAAAGAGACCACATCCCGCCCACTCAAGGAGCCCGGGATCACGCAGTCTCCTCACGATATCCTCATATATTCGTCGTGCTCTCCTGCTATCGAGAAGTTCTCCCTTGACCTTTTTCCCATCTATCCAGAGGTTAAACTCGGAAACAGAAGCACCCCGGGGAAGGGGAAAAAGATAATACCCCTCAAGCCGATATGGTGTGTCGTTCAGGAACTCCTGTTCAATGGTGGTCTCAGCCACTCGCTCCTTTATCTTCACATTAACCCGCTGATAGGTGAGCTTAAGGGGACCGGGGTGAGGATAACAAGGGACCGAACGGGGAATGATGTATCCTTGAGCAAAAGCAAAACCGAAGCCGGCAAGGGTAACGACCAAAGCAAAGAATAACGCTTTACTTCTCATTTTTCCTCTCCTTTATTCCAAGGTTCTTGCCGGCGGGAATGAGCTTTAAACTTAACCTGCCCGAAGCATAAACCCCTCTCCCTCCAATCTTAAGTGGAGAAAATCGCCATTTTGCAACCGCTTCTACTATCGAACGATCAAGGAGCGGGTCACCACTTCCCAGCTCCAAGTCCGCCTTCACCACTCTACCCTCGGGGCTCACTGTAAGCTTAAGGATCACCTCTTTGGGGTAGCTCTTGCCATCGGGAAGCTCTATCGTTTCCGGCTTTCCTTCAATAAGAGGGAGAAGAGGATCGGCAAAAAGGGCAATCGGATTCTCTCTCGTTCCTCTTTCTCCTTCCTTGGTGAGATCGAGAAAATGGACCGCCAACCTCCCCTTCTTCACTTCCTTCCCCCCCTTTGGTACCAAACGGATAAAGCGAACTTCCTCCCTTACACTCACCGCCACCTTTTCTCCCGCCACTTCTCCTTCTAACGCGGGAGCGAGTGGTGGTGTCTTGATAAACTTTACGCTTTCTTTCTTCGCGGTATCGCTTGCGAGCCTTTCCTCTTTCCCAAGAAGATGCTTATCTCCTCCCTTCCCTTTGTTTGGGATCTCTCCTTTCTTCTTGCCGAGGGGTTTTTCCAAAGAGTAGACTGAATCTCTTTTTTTCTCTCCACCCTTTTGCTTGGATACCGGTTTAGGAACACGCCCCACTCTCTCCTTCTCAGTAAGGAGGGCTACTGGCTTTGAGCTTTTTTTCTCTTTAGCTCGATGATAGTAGAGGTAGAAAAGGGAGGAAAGCGCGGTGAGGATGATTAAGGCAGCGATCAGAGTTGAAGCTTTGGGAATCAGGGGGAAAAAGGATCTGCCCTCGCTAATCTTCCCCTTTCTATTCCTTATCCTCGCAATCACCTCAGGGGCTATCTCCTGTTGCTCTTTAACAGGAGGGAGTTGCGAAACAAGAAGAACCGTCTCCTTAAGGAGGACGAGCTCCTTTCGGCAAGCAGGGCAGGCCGCAAGATGTCGTTCTACCTTCTCCCTTTCCCTTCTTGAAAGCTCTCCATCAAGGTAAGGCGAAAGTCTCTTCCTCACATAGCGACAACCACTCATCGCTCCTCCTCCCCTCGGTTAAAGTGGGGTTCGATGTAGGCTCGGAGAAAACTTCTCATCTCCTCGCGAGCCCGGGCGAGGCGCGACTTAACCGTCCCTTTCCTCAGGGAAAGAACCCTGGCTATCTCCTCATAGGAAAGACCCTCAACATCACGAAGAAGGATAACCGCCCGAAACTCCGGCGAAAGCAGACTAAGCCCCTCCTCGATCTTACCTAAAAGCTCTTGTCCAAACACCCTCTTTTCGGGAGAAGGTCTTGGATCCCTACCCTCGATAAAGGAAAGAGATAAATAGCGCTTTTTCCGCTTCAATTCATTGATGGCATGATTCATCACCACCCGGTAGAGCCAGGTACGAAGCGATGAACAACGACGGAAACGATCAAGGTTCTCATACAGGCTTATGAATACCTCCTGGGTGAGGTCGAACGCCTCGTCGCGGTCACCGATCA
>Ga0190338_1000010_pt1 | contig 53219 bp, 84 predicted proteins | sample 4872041112_MG_FD_163434 | JGI IMG/M metagenome (GOLD analysis project Ga0190338, IMG submission 163434) | Hydrothermal vent sediment bacterial communities from Southern Trench, Guaymas Basin, Mexico - 4872-04-11-12_MG | ecosystem: Environmental > Aquatic > Marine > Hydrothermal vents > Sediment ... | reverse complement strand
ACGCAAGTGTGAATGCGTTACGTACCAAGAACCGGAAAGCAGGACCCTGGCATATCGATTCTTTTTGCCACGGATGGTGAAGTATGGCGCCACGTCCACCCAGTCAAGCACAGCTGGCAATCCTTTCGGCGCATTGCGCTGCTTCACAGGTTTCTGCGAATTGTAGAATGTCTTGCCAACGTAATCAATTGGGATGAACACCGGCTCGCCATCGAGTATGGCATTCAATACCTTGGCGTGCCGTGGTTGTGCCTTCGGATCGAATGCCGTGCGCGCCTGCTTCTCATCCATCTTGCCGGCGAGTAGCTTGCCAAGTACCGTACTAATGCCGCTGAAAAGGTTGCGCACGGCTTTTGCAAGTCCCTTTTCGCCTGTCTCGACCCAGAACGGTTTGCCAAATACAGCCTTCACTGCGTTAGCCACGCGGCTACCATATGCGGGACGCGGCGGCGGCGAAGGCTTTTCGCCCCTCGCTTGCCCGGGCGGTGGCGGCTGCTTGCCCTTACCGACGCCCCGGGCCTTTTGCGTAGGCGGCGGTGGAAGCAAGCCCTTCACCGTCGCTTTTGGCGTCTCGGCTGCCTTTTCCTGTTCGGCGGGGCGCTCCTCGGCAACCACTTCCGGCTGCGTGGTCGGTGGCGCGGGTGCTTTGGCTTGCTCGGTAAGCGTTTCCGGTTCTTCTGATTGCTCTTCAAGCTGCTCCTCCGCTTCTGCTGGTAGCGCATGCTCCGTCTCTTCCATTTCCTTGATGTCATCTTCGGTGGCACGCGCCTTCTTTTTTACGCCTTTCTTGCGCTCACCCTCTAGCGCTTTCTCGACTTTCTTGCCTGTAAGCTTTTCTACGTCGGCCTCGGTAAGCTCGCCCCTTTCCTCATCCGCTTCACGCAAGGCCTCCGTCACCCTTTCTTGTGTCAGTACCTCAGCGGCGCCCGTCGGCCTAGCTGCAGCACGCTTCACCTCTGCTCGTTTCGGTCGAGCATATTGCTCTTCACGTTGGGCGATGACCTCGCCAAGGCGCTCCATCTCGATATTAAGTTCACTGCGCGCCGCCGTGAGTATGCTCTCCACCTTATCGCGCGCCGCCCCGGTGAGTTTCTTGACGGGTATTCCCGCCTGGCGAAGCACGGTATCAAGCGCGCGTTCATTATACTTACCAGCAAGTAGCGCAGACGTAATGGCTTCGAGTTGATGACGCGTAAGGTCTATTTCAAGGCCGAGCGCATCGCGGATTTCGCCCGCCCGCTGAGCGACGGCATTCCATGCCGCTTCACCGACTTCGGCAATCCATGCACGCACGCGGCCAACGAAATCAAGGAATGTGTCGCCGGATACCCAATCCGGCAACCCTTCCTTGCCCCCAAGGGCTTCAAGTAGTTCTCTGTGCGCTTTATCCGGCGTTGTATCTTTCCCGGGCGGCGTTGACATGAGGGCGCGCACATAGCGTTCTATTTCCTCACGCGCGGCCCCGGTCTTCCTGCGAAGCCACGCCATTAGCGATGCGGGCGGTTCAACGCTCTTTAGCGCATCCGTGTAGTCCTTGGGCTGCGTCTGCAACAACGCTTCAGCACGCCCAGGCGACCCCTCTTCGGCGGTTCTGGCCACGTCAGCCACAATCGCCTTGCGCGCGGCTTCCTCTGCCTTTTGGGCGTCTTTTATAAGGCTTTCTACCTGACGCGGTTGCAGGCCAAGCTTATCAGCGATTGCCTGCCTTGATTTAGCTGTGAGTTTTTTACCGCGTGCCGCCAAAATACGCCGCACTGCATCTTCAATCGCCTCACTGGGCGCGGCTTCGGCGCCAAGCTTCTTTAGCCTGCGACGCACAAGCTTTGATACGCTATCGTGCAAGCTCTTGTATGTGTCAACGACTGCCTGCGCTGCTTCACGGCTTGTTATGCCCGAACGCTGCACAACTTCCTCAGCCGTTGGCTCCTTGCCTTCATTGATTATCGCGGCAAGACCGGCGCCAAGCCTGCTCGCAGCCTCCTCGTCAATACGATGCACGCTTGCAAGATCGGTAGCCACACCATACGCAATGTCGCGCGCTTGTCTGGACGTGGGCTTTGGCTTTCTAGCTTTTTCCGCCCTGGGCGGAGGGGTCTCGCCAGCAACGATCTTGCCAGACTTGGCGATCTGGGTGCGCTTGCCCTTTTCTGTAATGAAGACGCTGCCGCGCGGCGTTACCGATGTATATGCCCCACGGATATCATTGTCTATAAGCCACTGGGCGACATCAGGATATGGGCGCAGATGGCCAATCTGCTTTACCGAGTAGCCCATCTCGGACAAGCGCTTGGCTTGCGCATTTGTTATGCGCTTGCCGCGTGGTGCTTTTTCTTCGGTCGGCTTTGCCACTGCACGTAGCGCCTCTTCGGCTTTAGTCACGGCGCTGCGCACAGTAGCGACGGCGGAATCGGGTACTTGCTCCACCGGCTGACCTAAGGCGCCAGCGATTGCGCCCTTCAGTTGCGTATCGCTCAACGCCTCACGGTGGTGGCGCTCCACTAATTCGCGTGCACGGCTCTTCTTCATGCCAAGCGCATCGGCGATCTCGCCCGCGGCAGTTTCAAGCTCGCGCACTTTGAGTGGCTTGGCATAAATCGTACGCTGTCGGCGGGTTTCCGGGGCAGGGAGTTCTACCGGCTTGCCCACCTCTTTTTTCTGCGCTGCGCGCCGTCGTGTTGGCTGTGCAGCGGGGGGCTGTAGTGGCGCTTGCGCTTGCGCCACACCCTCACCCATTGCGGCGGCAACATCGGCAGGTGTTATAAGTTCCGCGCCCTCCTTCTTCCGCGCACCTTGCTTCTCCGCCCATTTCTGCTCTAGCGTCTGCGCTAGGTCGTCGGGTACCGCTCGCTTTGCCCACTGGCGACGTACGCGACCACCTTCGAGAGGCTCGTAGCCCCGCACGATGTGCCACTCATCGCCAACCTTGATATACTCGTTGCCCTCATGGCGTACCACTGTGCCCTCGGGGGCGGGCTCTGTCGGCATCTCGGCAGGCGGCGTTTCTTGTGGTGCCTTGCGCTCGGTTTCTTTGAGCGCCTCAGCAACCTGCTCGCGCGTGAGCTTGTCTTCGGCGCGCGTAGGCTTAGGAGCCCGTGCTGTGCGTGGGGCTTCTCTGGCCGTAGCGCGTTTTGACGGCTCAATTAGGCACAGATTACCAATAGCGCTCATGCCGCCTGGGCCTTTTCCAAACACCAAAACGAATGTTTGGGGTTTAGCCGTCTGCCTTCGCGTTGCCGTGCGCGTACCTACCCTTCCGGCAAGAGCATCATCGGCTTTGTATAAATCAGCAGCAAGGTCCTTCGTGCCATACCTTTTCCTCCCGGTAATCTCGCGTATTGCGCTAACAACATCAGAAACCTCTACCCAATCGGTACCGGGCAACACCGCACTGCGTGGCGCACGCTGTATAGCAGCGATGATTGTCTCCGCCGTTTCTTCCGGAGACTTACGCATGCCGAGCTTCTTATCGTAGTTTTCGATAAGGTTGATCACCTTGGCCGGATTAAGTTCCACGCTACCAATCTTGTAGTGCCCGAGCCCGAGATAAACGTCGGCCTTGGGACTACCTTGGCGCGCATATACGGTAAATGGCCCTATCCGGAGACCATAATCCCCAAGATGCCCCTTAAGCTCTACCCCGTACGCTTCTTGCACGGCCTTATCCAACGCCTTTGCGAATTCAAGCGCGTCTTCGTACGTCTTTGCGCCGCGCACCTCCGCCTTCGCGCGCGTGGGTTCCTCCTCTTTAAGGGCGCGCTCGTTGTGTTCACGTATGGCGCGCATTTCGCCTATCGCCGCACGCACGGCGCGCGCCGCGTCGTCGGGAATAAACGCCTCGCCAACCTCAAGCCCCGTCATCTCGCCAAGATCGCGCTTGATTTGCTTAATGTCGGGCGTCTTGTCTTTCATGGCGCCCTTTAAGATGTAGTCATAAAGATCGGCGGCGTTATCTATACTAAGTTGTTGGGCTACATCACCAATAATAGTATCCTTCAGCGCTTCATTGATGTCGTCCTTTTTCTTGCGGGCGAATGTCTCGAATCCCCCGCCAATCGCCACTTGCTTTGCCACAAAATCATTCAAGCCGCGCTTCTTAAATACATCACGCACTACGCGCACGATGGCCCCAAGCGATTGTGCAATGGCGTTAGGGTGTAGGCCTGCATATCGCGCTCCAGCCACGGCGGGCGCGGGCTCGCCACGAAGGCCAGCACCATACGATTCAAGAATATCCTCTAGTTCCTTAGTCGCTATCTTTTTGTAGTGCTGATAGAGCTTGTTCGCCCCCTCCACCGTATGTAGCGCCACTCGCGGGCCATGCGTCATAAGGCCAATGGTAAGCAGCTCAATGGCCGCCTGCTTGCCTTGCGGCAGCTGAAGCGTCTTGTCCAGGCCTGCAACGAAGCGCAGGATGTCCTCGACGCGCTCTTCAAGGACTTCCTCAGCGAAGCTGCCAATGTTCAGCTTCTCAAGCTTATCGGCTATATCGAAGCGCCCCTTCAGGCGGGCAAACTCTTTCATCCGCGCGATGAGCTTGGCGGCGCGCGTCTTGCCAAGATATTTCCCAAGCTGCCCAATCTTGGTGGACAGAAGCTTGGCTGGCGCAAGTCTGGCTATCGGGCGTGCGATCCGCTTAGCCGCGCCGATCACCAGCTCGCCGCTACCCATCTCTGCCAACGCGCTAATCCAGTCGGTAAGAAACGCCTTACCCACTGTGCCAAGGCCAGGCTTTTCCCCAGATTCCACCAAGTCGGAATATGTCTCAAGAATCCTGCCAGCACGCACAGGTGAGCCCAAGGCGGTAACGGCGAGCGCCCGCTTTACGCGCGCAAGTGTACTAAGCTTTTTCACGGGCGTGGAAAACAGCTTGGCGGCCTTCGCAAGCCGCGGGCCATGTTTCGCCAGCTTGGCGAACAGACCCGCCACCACCGCCTCGGATAGACCAAGCTCGGTGGCAAAGCCGAGGGATTTTATCAGGCCCTTAGCAACCTCAAGGGGAACGCCACCGGGCAACTTCTTGGCGTGAAGATACAGCTGTGCCAAAAGCTTCTGCCGCTTGGCTGCAAGTTCGGGCGAAACCTCGGACGGCAGGCTTGTCCATCCTGCGTAGGGATATCTTTCCGCAGATGGCGGTAGGCCTGTATGGACGGGGACCCTCGGCGGAAGCCCCTTCATTTCGCGCTCGTACGCCTCTCGCATCGTTTCCGTGAGGGCGCCGCCCGCCAACGGCAGGGCACCAAGCGCGGTGCCCGCGATAGCCTTTAGCGAATCGGGGTCAAACTCCGGCACATATACATAGCCCCACCGCCCGTTCGGATAGCCGACAGTAAGCTTCTTCCACCCCGTGAACTTGCCGCCAAGCTTTTCAATGGCGTCCCTTTCTTCCTCGAGGAACTTCGATCCGACGTACTTATCGCGCGAAAGGCCTGTCGGCGGCACGTACTCTTCTTCCATCCCCGTACCTTGCGGGGCGTAACCCCAGCCGCCGAATGCCGCAGGATTGTATGCTGCAGTCCACGGATATGGTTCTGGGGACGGCTGTGGCGGCGGCGCGGGCGTCGCTTGCTGCGGGGGTGGAGCAGGCTCCGGAGAAGTTGTCGAGGGCGTGGGAATACGCACGGGGGGCGGCATGGGCAGAAGCCCCTCGCCCGTCATTGGCGCGGCCTCTTGCTTCCGCTTGAAGTAGCGAGAGAGATCGAGGAGGTTCGGCATATCACTCCCCCACGTTCAGCCCAATTGCTGGCCCATAGGATGCATCGGCAAGACCCTGTTGCGCCGCTTCCGAGACGCCCGCTTTCTCGCCACCCTTCGGTGGCTCGCCGCCCATCATGTCCATGAGCGATGCCCCGACGCGCATGCCAAGCAAGCGCACAAAAGTCTTGAACTCGGACTCTGGTATCTGTGGCGCCAGAAGCGCCGCAAGCGCCCTCGCCATAGCCGGCGTTAGTTTCGCGAACATTTGCTCATAGCCAGGGAACTCCTTGAAGCCATAAGCGGCGAATACGCGCTTAGCCGTCTCGATAATCTTGCGCTGCGAATCAGGCGATATGGCTAACGTGGGTGCCTCGCGCCCAAGGTATTGCTTCTGTATCACGTCGAGCCGCCGATAAATTGGCGCCACCGATTGTCGTATTTGTTCAAGGCCAAGGTTGAGGAGCGCCCTGGCATCGGGGCGAGCCTTTGGCGGCAGCGTTGCAATCAAGTCCATCATTGCGCCGACAAAGGCCGCTTGACGAAGGTTTATCTCATCAGCAGCCTTGCGAAGACGCTCCGCTATCACCCGCGGGTCCTTGGTGCCCTCTAGGTTGAGCGCATCAACTATCCCGCGTATTTCGGCGATAGTCTTCGACACTGCCGCCTTTATCTTATTGTTCGCGCCCCTGGTGGCTTTTGCGATTTCCTTGAGTTCACCTTCCTTCCGAAGCAACGTCCGCCTGTTGCCAATAGCGCTAAGCACGTGCGCGCGAAGCGCATAATCTCGTATCTTCATGGCCTCCTGTTCTGCCCGCGCCAGCTCGTCATCCCCCATGCTATATATGCGCCCCATAAGCCCGTGAGCCACCTCCATATCGGCACCCAGTTCTTGGCGCCGCAAGTTGGCTTTCTCCTCGTCTGACATGTGCCGGTACACATCAAGCATTCTGCCCACAGCCTCTCTCTCAAGGTTCTGCGCGCGCGTCATCCAATAGGCGTATGCGGCGCGATTTGTCAGCGAGTGGGCGTAGGGGTTATTGCGCGCCTGCTCCGCGAATGTTTCGTACTCCCTGGCACGCTCTACCAAGTCGTTAGCGTAGTCCATAACGCGTCGCAGAATCTTCTCGCGCTCGGTCAGCGGTTTCTGTTCGGATGCTATAGCCGCGGGCATCGGCTGTTGTGGCGGAGCGGGCGGTGCAGGCGCTTGCGGTTGCGGTTGCGGCGGCTGCACGGCAGTCACGGGCGTAGCTTCGGGAAGTCCCTCGAATTGCCCCAATGTTTCGGGCGCCGGCACGGGCTCCGGCGAACGCGGTTCGGGCCTGGAAGCCGTAATAAAACCGCCCGACGCCATTGGCACAAGGCCAGAAACAGGCGCATTGGGGTTTCTGATATTGGCCCATGCAACGTCGGCGGATGTGATGTATGTTCCGCCTTCGCCCTGTATGTCCGGCCTCCACTCGCGCCACTTACCCTGCTGGCGTATTCCGCGAATGAGTTGCTCCAAGTAACTTACTTGCTCCGGTGATAGCGACCCGCCGTACTTTTGGTACAGGTTCAGACGCGAGAGGGTCTGCGCGCCGAACGGGCTTTGCGCGAATTCAGGGTCTTCCGAGATTACTGCCTCAAGCCGCGATTTCCAGTCGAAGCTCATTTGCCGGCCTTTTTCTTTTGGTGAACCTTGCGCAGCACCTTGAGGTAAAGGTTGGCCGCCTTGAAATCATCAAGCGTCCATTTGCCCTTGCGCTGGCGATACGACGCAACGATATGCTTGGCAGCCTGCAAGACGGTCATGCCAAGCCGTTTCGCCGTGCGTCGAAGCCACCCGTGCCGCTTGATGGCGCCCGCCAGGAACTTGTTATCGCTTTTCTTCTTGGCCATTTTGTTCGCCCTCTCTGGCAATTTCTTGACGTTTGGCGTCTCCTCAAGCCACCGCTTGAACGTGCCCTTGGGTATTTCTCCGCGCCGCTCCATCGCGGCGAACTTGCGTAGCTGTGCCTTACTTTTGAACGGCATGCCGTTACTCCGGTAATTCCTCTGGCTCCCATTGCCCTGTCTGCGGGTTGCGCTGCATGCGCTTGCCCTTATACAATCTTTCGAATAGCTGGCGCAGATATATTTGGGCCTCGGGGTCGCCCTGGTAGCGATTGACTAGCTTTTGCCAGTCGTCAATCGACAGGTCCCGGATGCTCTCAGCGCCAGGGAACATTTCCTGTATTTCTTCCGCCAACTCCGCCTTACTCTTCTTTTTCTTTCCGCGCGACAAGAAGGTCGGTACAACGTCCCTTATCTTGCGTTCTTTCTCGGCGACGGGCGGATACGGCAAGCGCAATCTGTCGCGCGGCACAGCGCCGTATGCACCAAGCAAGCCTTGCGTCCTACGCGCCGCCCATTGCATTGCAGCACGCTCACGCTCTGCGGCGAGCTGCTCCTGGATGCGCCCCGCCTCTAGCGCTCTACGTAGCTCAATTTCCTCAAGCATCCGACGGTAAGCCGGTGCGCTAAGACGCCCGGACCGATACATCTCTTCGATTCGTTGCTTTTGCGTCTGCGCGATTGTGTTCAACCGGGCCAGGCGTTCATCGGCCTGCGCTTTCCAGTACGCCGACCCAACGTCAGAAAGACGCCAAGCACCGGGAGATAGCGATTGTAACAGCGCCTGCATCAATTGGTTACGCGTATCTTCTCGCTTGGCCTCCATGTAGCGCTGTGCCGCCACGTCGGACCAGTACAAATTCAGCGGAAGGACATCATAGATATCCTTGACATTAATCGGGGAGCCGGCCTGTGCCCCGGCCCTGGCCGCCTGTTGCTTGCGAAGAAGGGTTATCGATTTAGGCTGATATAATTGCTGCCCAAGAAGCGGATCAATCGGGGGAGGGTATATTGGTGCGCTCCAATGCGGCTTCGGCACAGCCTCCGGTACAAGTGGCTGTGGCCCTGGCGTCGCCGGCTGTTGTGTGGAAACACTCGGCAACGGCGGAAGGACGCCACCGGACGAGGCGGCGCGCGGCTCGTACTTACGCCTGTACGAGCGCCACTTTTGCCAATAATCGGAAAGGTAATCTTCTATCGCCATCTTCGCGCCCTATTCATAAGCGCCACTTGCCCAAGGAATATCAACGGAAGCCCGAGCACGCCGGCCGCGCGCACAATCGCGCCCCGAGCACGATCCGTTCGCATATCGGGCAGCACTATGACCGCGCCAGCCGCAAGTAGCGGTTCCAGCGCGCAGTACATACCCACAAAGCTCGTATAGCTACCGGCATACAGCAAGTAACCACAATTAGGATAACCGCCCAGTACTAGCTTGTCAACCTCGTCCTCAATATTGCCATAAATGTATTGAATGTGCCCACGTAGGGACGCATCTGGCGGTAGCGTCCGCACGTTGGCCAGCTTCCGCAAGTGTATGTCTTCATGCTTAAGCCACTTATCTAGCCTTTTCGCGGATCGCTCGCTTGGCATCACAGCCATGACGCGCCCATCTTTCCTTGTTTGCGCGACCTCGCATAGCATACGCGCGTAGATATAGCGGTTGCCCGGCACAACTATATAATGCGATGATGGTTGCGCCTGCGCGGACAGCACCACAAGCTCGTATTTCTCCCATCTGTACAGCATCAATCAACGCGCATTATGTGGCGCACCACGACGTCCAGATACTCGTGTGACTCCTCGCTGTGTTCTACGTCCGCGCTCGGCTCCCATGTTGATGTGTTTCCGCCTCCGCCGCTGCCTGTGGAAATATCCCCTGCGCTACTCCACTTCGCGTCGCCCGTATCACCATTGTACGTATCCGTGGTGGGCGGGTCATAGTTGGAATTCCAATGTATCACCCAGTCAAAGCCAGTGCCCGTAAATGCCATAGGATCGATTTGCGACCACCCATTATACCCATGCGCGTGCGTCATGTCATGCACATGGGCAAGGGCAGAATACAAGTCGGACCCACTAATGGCGTGCGTGTGGGCGCTGACCGTGTGGTAATGCTGCCAAATATACTTGTCATGCGGCTCATGTGTGTGTGTTTCGGAGCCGCCCTCGCTGAGCATATCACGGCCAGACTTGGGGTAGCCGATAAGATATCGGCTTTCTGCAAATTGCTGCCACCCCGCCCGTAAATCGCCCGTTAACGTCGTGTGTATGACAGCGCCAATATGAAGATCCAGATGCCCAGCAAGCGCTATGAGATCATATTCTTCTATAACACCATCTTCCGTTACCGCAATGATATCGCCCGTCCGAACATTGGGGTAAAAGCTTCCGCCATACGGTAGCACGCACGTCTTGGTGTCGCCGTAAGGCGTGCCCGTCCAACTTTGAAGCAGCTGCACATATACTGTGGGCGGATCGGCATTCTTGTCATAATCCGATACCGCAACGGCAGGGATCACATTGGCGCTGGACAGCGGGCCAAGCTCTACGCCCTTCACGTGATCCGCATCATCTACGCGCACGCCGACGACGCACTTACCCGCCACGTTGCCAAGCATGTGCGTTGACGTGTTGCCACCGACCCACGACGGCGCAGGGTTACCGTGCGCCACAATGATGCCGCTTCCGGGATACGAAGGAAGCCCCTTGGCGGGCACGAAGTCATTAGCCTGCCGGTTTCTTATCACCTTTATAAAGGCACCATCGCCGACCAGTTGATCGAGACTGTCCCCGCTGCTGGAAGCTAATGTAGAGTCTATGACCTGCTGAATGGCCCGCGGCAAGATGTTATGAAGGAATCCCGAAAGCGCCCGCAGCGCCTCCCGTGTCTCGGGCGGCATTCCTTCTAAACACCAACTATCAGGACTCCAGCCACCAAGGGCCTTGAGCGCTTCCTGTACGGTCATCGCTCTTTCGCCTTCGTGTGCACGCCTTCCGGGGGACGCCGTACCGGCGCGGTAAACATGAGCATTATCCTACGGACCTTGGGGTGCACCGGATATCTACACTCAAGCCTGACGCGCAGTCCGCGTCCACGCGCTATAGGCGCGAGGGTAGAACCTATCGTTTGTATCCCGTGCCTCCCCGTATTTATGTAGCCCGGCGAAAAGGCATGTTCTCCCTCTTCATCTACATACCACCGGACAGTGATTGGCATCTCGCCGGCGGAATCGTCCTCCTCCTGAAGCGGCACAAACGTTACCACCGGCGATGGGGCACTCTTGTTACCCTCAGAATCGACTGCCACGGCCGTCGCAAAATGCTCCACGCCCGCCGCGCCAAATACTTGCACATGCGCGCCGGGAAGGGCGGTGTACGAACCAAAGGTGCCATCGCGTCCTGTGACGTATATAATCGAATGGCTATAATCATCGTCGGGGTCTGCTGGCTCCGCGACATATAAAGTAGCGTAGCCGACATGCGTCTCCAGTACGCGGACGGTGGGCGCCTCTGGCGGGCTCCCTGCCCCAGACGGTTGCCGATGGACAAAATAATCAGAGACTGCGTATGTCCCCGACGCGAGCGTTACACTCCACCTAATCTCGTATGTTTGCCCGCTAACATACTGCACATCCGTGGTTTGCACATAATAGCGCCCGGCAGACGAATCATATGATGCGGAGAGGGATTCAATGCTCGTGCCGGAAAGCGTGAATGTCTCGGCAGAGATAGACAGTGGCGTCAGCGCAGACCAGGCGCCGTTGCTGTATTGCTGGCAGGCCCGATGATACACAATCATGGCACAATAACCTGCACATCAGATGCCTTTGCCGCGCCGTAATCCCCCAGCGCTTGACCGCATTGCCCCTTCACGTCCGTCTTCGCTTGATTCCCCAGGGCGTTGACCGTGCCGATGGTTACCGTGGCCTGGTTATCGTTCAGATTCACCTTCTCGCCATCAAGCGTGGCCTTCACGTCGTTGTCTTCAAATCGAAGCTTATCGGTCTGCGCCTTGATCTCGGACACCTTGGCGTCCATATTGCTGACGTTGCTTTCAAGGGTGTCGGCGGCGCTTATATTGTCGTTGATGGCATGGATGTCCACCTTCGGCATCCCGCTAGTTGTACCCGTGGCTACGGACGCGCCCGCCCACTTACCAACGTCCACTTTATCAGAGCTGGGATCGAACGTACTGCGGCTAGACACAGCTACGTCAAGATTCCCAATATTCGCCTCTACGCTGTTCGCAGCAGCCTCGCTCCCGCTGATCTTCACCGCGTCGGCCTGCGCGTAGCCGTCGCTGTCGGTCTTCAGCTTGTTGGCTGGCGTCGCCAGGATGGAGCTTGCAATGCCGCTGTAGGAGAGGACCGCCGTGTGGGTCAGGTAAATCTGATCAACGTAGAGCGCCGTGTTCGCCTCAAGGGAGCTACCGGCGAACCGCACGCGGACCTTGTTCGTGGAGCTGTCCTTGTGGCGCGGGAAGAGCGGAATCACGCGGACTTCATCGTCATCGCTGTCGCTGTTGGCCACGCCCACGAAGCCGCCGAGCGGTGGGACCACTTGCTCCCAGCTGCTGGTAGTCCAGTCATAGACGTAGATGTCCACGCTGTCCCCGCCGCCAGGGGTGCTGCCCTCGTGGAGGCGGCCCTTGACATGCGCCGCCACGGGCACCGAGTCGTCGCTGAGCGTGAAGTCATAGTAGAGGTCGATCTCACCGCCGTCCGCCGTGATGACGTGGTAGGTTTCATCGAGCGCGTAAGTGTTCTCGTAGGTGCCGGTCTCGGTGCCGCTGGTGATGGCGCGGCCCTCGGCCACCTTAGCCGCGCTGGCCGCCGCCACGCCGATGTTGAAGATCGCAGAGAGCAGTGTGGAACTGGCCTCATCAAGATTGCTAATGTTGGCCTCAAGCGCATCTGCCGCCGCTGTCGAAGCGCTGATGGCCCGCGCGTCGGCCGCCACGCGGTTGCTCGCGTCGAAGGTCAACTTGTCTGTCTGGTTCTTCACACCGGAGACCGCGGCGTCGAGATTGCCAATGTTGCTTTCAACGGCATCGGCCGCCGCGCTGCTGCCGCTGATCTCCACGGCGTCGGTCTGGAGCTTGTCGCTGCCGCCCACCAGGCTGTCATACACGTTGGCGGGGATGACCATGAACTCCTTCCACACCGGCAGCGCGCCGCTCTCGCTCACCGCCACCACAAGCCGCCCCAGGGTATTCGTGTCGGTGGCGTCGAGCTGACAGGAGTAGTAGCCGTTCTCCATGTGTGTGCAAGCGTTGCTGTCATTCTTCTGGGCGAACGCTCCGCCATTCTTGCTCAGGCGCACGTCGGCCTGCGAGATGGTAAGGCCGGTCTCTGGCGTGTATCCATCGCTATCACTAACCATCGGGCCGATGATGATGGTTGCTGCGGTGTTCTGTTTCAGAAAGAGCATCTCACGCTCTCCTCAAGCGCGCGTAGTGCATGAACTGCGGGGCGACGCCCGTCGGCGGGGCTGTCTCTTGGGGATAGACTACCGGCACGCCATCATAGGCGCCATAGTCAAGACTCTCCGTGTCTTGCGGCGTTTCGTCGATCACTGGCCGCCCGTCATAGGCACCATAGTCAAACGTCACCTGCGTGGGCATCAGTTGACCTCCAGGGTATCGAGATACCAGGTTTTTAACGGCTCCTCGCACCGCACCACGATTGGGATGCCCATCTTCTCGCCTGGGTTGGTGTTCACGGTGTAGGTTGGCACGCTGACCTTCTCCCACGCATCGCTAACGCTCTGGGTGTGCTCTGTACTCTGCGTGGTGCCGTAGTGGCCTTCGGGATCAACTATGAGTTTGATCTTGTCGCCCGCCTGGCCGCGAACATACAGGCTGACATCCAGCGTGTCGCCGTGGGTGGCTGGCCATGTGGCCAGGGTGAAGTCGGCGCGACGCCGCTCATCAGCGCCCGCCTTACTGCTTGTGGTCATCTTTAAAGACTGGCGGCTACCTCCGTGCGTGATGCTAAACTCGCTCTCAAGAGTATGCCCCGGGCCTATCCAGCGCTTAAAGGCCTCCTTGTCCTGATCATGAGCATTTGAAATCATGCCGCAGTGTCGCCCGCTCCATTGATTGTACGTCGTCTCTATTCTAACTGGCACGGGGCTAGAAAACTTGCAATTATAAAAGACCATGGTGTTGCCCATATACTTTACAGAGACATCATAGTCATTAGGCGCGGGTGTTTCGTCTTCTGTCTCGCCCAACACAATATTAACGGCCGACAGACAAGAAGCGAAGTGGCCATACATGCCCACATAGCAATCATAGATAACGCAATCACGCACCAGACATGCCGGGCCTCCGTCACAGAACAGGCCACAATACTGACATCCGTGGATTAGGCAATCAGTGATCGTCGCACAATTAGTTCTGCCGAGCTTCACGCCGATATAAGCATCCCGAATCTCAAGATGCGAGAGTTGCGCGGGTGCTGAATACGACTCATATCCTTGTATGCCATTCGCCTTGGCCACCCCGTTGCCGCAGTCCAGGATGAGCCTCGCTGCCGGATTTCCAGCGATGGTTACGCCACCAGTGCGGGCGCGGATATAACACTTTGCGTCCGCCGCACAGTTCATCCGTACTGTGCCGCCATTCGCCGTCGCGGTAATGGCACTATCATACTGCATATAGATGTAGGTACTTGTCGTAGCTGTGCTGTATAGTTCGAATACCCCGCCATCGAATTCGATGATGCCATCGACTTCCAGGTATGTGTCGGTGTAGCGTATGTTCCCGCCAGTATCAATATGCAGCTTGCCTGTGGCGGCAATGTGACCGGGATTGGTACCGAAGCGGATGTCGCCGCCATTTGCGACGGTCAACGTCTTGCCCGCGTCAATCTCCAGGTCCGAGAATGTCAACGCGGAGTAATCTGTACTCACGGTACAGTCGGCGCTGATCCGGATGGTGTCGCCGTCGGCAGGGACGCCTTCAGGGTCCCAGTCGGTGGGGTCTTCCCACGTGCCAGAGCCGTTGCCGAGATTGTCGAAAACCTTGTCTGCCACTACTCACCTCCGCTGATTGTCACAGTAGGGATCCGGTCCGAATACTCCGGGTAGCGCTCTCGTAGCTCCTCGAAGAACTCACGGGCGGCCCTCAGCTCTTCCAGGCGCTGCCGGGCTTCCTCTAGGAGCCTTTCGCGTATGCCGTCAGGCAATTCTTCATGCGTCATACGGCTGTAGTAGGCGAGCGCGTGTTTGCGAAGCCACGCATCCCTGTCTGCCTCAGATCGCCAGGTGCGAGTCACACACGCCGCGGCCTTCAGGCGAAATGTGCGACCCGATGGCACGTGCGTAACGACCGCCCACTGAACACCCCGGCGGCCGGCTTCCCACTTGACCTTGAAGTCGCCGGCGCTCAGCGTCATGCGCTACTCCTTCTTCGCGGCCTTCTCCGCCTTGGCCACGCCGGCACGGAGGCTTGCCACACCGAGCGCGCCGAGTATGGCCACCACGCACTCGCCGACGGTGATCTCCCCGCTAGCGAGCGAGGCGATTGCGGTCAGGACCGCCGCAGCCATCGTGATGTAGGTCTTTTTGCCTGCGAGCCATTTCATCGCGCTTCTCCTTTTGGTCCTGTGCGGTTGCCGCGAGATGCTCCCGCGCGTGCCGCGTCAGCTTCACCAAGACGCACATGTCAGCCGCGCCTCCCGCGCTTCGGACACTTCTCGCCACGCAGCTGGCGCTTGCCTCGGCTGCCCGTCTGTCGGCGCTGCCAGCTGCCCTTGTAGGGGCCTGTACCGTCCCGCACGCCAGGTCGGTTGCGTCCCATCACCTGCTCCTTTCCCTCAAGTGGTTACGCACTTCCAGGATCACGTCGTGTATGTTGCCTAAACGCTCTTCCATTCGTTCTAGCCACCCGCGAAGGCTCGATATCGCCTCGTCGTGCCTTGCAAAGGTTGCTGCGCATTCCGGCAATGGGTGGCCATTCGTTTTGGCGACCTTGCCGTTGAGTAGTCGTGTCGCCCCAACGGCGCCCATCACCGCGCCGCAAAACGCCGAACCAATGGCAACGCCAAGCTGAAGCCATTCATTTCCCATGCTGCGTACTCTCCGGCGCTGGCTCTGCGGCACTTCCGAGCAGAAGCTTTACCACCGCAATACCGGCCGGCGTCAGGCCATCTTTAGTGATAAAGCTGCACAGCTTGCCTGTAACGGGCGAAACTATCTGGTTCTGGGGCGTGATCTTGACGGGTTTGACTTCTCGTCCCTCCGCAATGGCCGCCACCTGCGCTGCTACCATGCTCGGCACCTCGCCGCCAACCATCCGCGACAGGATCGCTAGCACGGCCTTTGTCGATTCGCGTGGCGGGCGCGGCGCGCATGAAGCGGCAGCTACCGCAATTAGACCAATCATCCAATATGCTTTGCAGCGCTTCACTATCGCCTCCAATCACAACCAATATACCACGTGGTTGCGTTAATTCAAGCCCAACGAAAGCCTCCCCTGCAACGTTGCCATCGGCGGTTTGCGCTTGAGCAGACGCAAGATATGCCATGGCGCGAATGTCCAGAGCTTGGTGCCCGCAGCGCCCGGAATATCAACGGCGGCGGCGTAGTAACAAAGCGCCACACCTTCGGAGCACAAGGGCTTCGTTGGAATGTATGTGTCGATATCATCGTGCAAAATACCAAGCATTGATGCAGCCATGCGTATAAGGTGGTACCAGTCATACGGCTGCCCCACCATCGCGTCCGCCATTTCCAGCGCGCGGCGCACCTGCCATTGCGCAAGCGGCTTTCCATTCGGCTGAAGTATCTCGTACACATCCACCACAAGCGACTTATCGTCGTACTCGCTTATGTGCCCACGCCGCCATGTCTTACTAGCCTCCCATATCGTTGAGCCATACCACAAAAACATGTGGCTATATGGCGCAAACCGTCCGCAACTAAGCGCGCCAAACAGTCGGATTAGCACGCCCAGCAGCAGGCCGGGCCAACGCCACGGACGCCATATCCAGCGCCCCCGCGCACACCCAACCAGGAGCTTGCCCCCCGTGTTCTCGCTAGTTACTCGCTTCCTCATGACCTACCCCTAGGCATTTATCCCGGGGATACGTTCGAACCCAAGTTTTTCCGTGCGCTCCTTGAGTATTGCGTCGCTCAGGCTCCACATTTTGCCGTGGCCGGCGAAGGCTTGGACACCACGATGTGGGTGGTGGTGGGCTATCTTATCCGGCCCCATCACAACCCGTGTTGCGAAGCCTTTTGTCGCAGCCGCCAGGCAGAAGTCTGTATCCTCCCCACGGTGCAGGAAGTATCTGGCGCACCAACCATTTACCGCCTCTGCGCACTTGCGACTTACCATTGTGCACACGCCTGGTATCTCCGGCATACGGCCTGTATTATCTGGCGCATGCGGGCACCCTGCCGAACGCACGGCATTGCGCCAGCCGACGATACCAGTATCCGGATAATGCTTGAACACGTCAAGCATGTCTTTTACCCAGCCGGGCGCCACAACCTCCACGTCCTGGTCCATGACTACCCAATAATCCATACCCATGCGGCAGAATACCCGCATGATTTCGTTACGGGCAAGGCACGTGCCGCAATTGTACGGGCTTCGCCTATACATCGCGGAGTTAGCATGCGCGAGCATCCACGAGCCAATGCGAAAGTCATCACTGTTATCGAATACAAGTAGCCTGAAGGGGTACCGCGTGTTCGCCAGCACGGACCTTACGGCACGGCGTGCGTCTTCGAGGCGCCGATACGCTATTATCGCCACGCCAACCGGCTTCATGGTTTCACCCCTAGTTCTTCGCGGGCTTCGGCGAACGCAAGCGCCCACTGCCGCCCGAAAAGCTCAAGCCCGAACCACCGCAAGGCGAAGACGCGCCCGTTGAAGCGATGCCGCCTCTCCCAGGCGCCCCGAATGAAGTCGGCCACCCACTCGGCCATGTCGCGGAGACGCGGATCGAAGATGACCGCGCCGACATCGTAATTGGCCCATGCCACGGCGTCCCTGTTGCCACAATACACGGGGTCGCCGTGGGCGTGGCTCCAAAGGAAGCCGGTCCGCGTACCCACAACCACAAGCCCGACGGACAATGCTTCTTGCACAACCGTCGGCAAGCCTTCCTCAAGCGACAGACTAAGAAATATATCGCCACTACGCAAGGCGTCGGGCATTTCGCTTGGCTTCACGCCGACAAGATTCTTCACACTAAAGCAATCGCCAAGGGCATTGGCTACGTCGTCAAGCAGATGCCGCCCCTTGCAATCATCGGTAGCCGACGCCAAGACGACTATCTTGCCCTGCGGATTCCGATGCATCTGCCGCTCGCCGGGATGAAATGCTTCCGTGTCAACCGCACCCCATATTATCCGCCTCGCGTCAACGCCCATATGCCACTTGCAATGCAGCGCGGCGTACTCGCTCACAGCCACCCAATACGTTCGTTCTCGTTGCGCGGCGGCCAACTGGCGCGCGCCCATTTCTATGTGCGGCTGGTAGTTATTAGCAAGGCCATGCTCCATTGCGCAGCCGTGCTGAATGGCAATGACCGCGTACTGCGGGGGAATATCGCACGCATACTGGTTGGTAACAATAACGAGATCATTGTCCGCCGAAATAGACAAGCGCCCGGCCTTCCAGTCAATGAGCGTGCTATCGTTTATGCCAACATCAACGATACCGCACGCCTTCACAAGATTGTCGTAGTATCTAGGCACACCACCAACGGCGCCCGGCGGGTCCTCTCGCAAAAGCACAACACTCATTATCCAGCTTCCTTCTCAAGGGCCTCTATTGTCCAATGGTAAGCCTGCTCCACCGAAGGCCACCATCCTTCTTCCACGTGCGGGTAGGCGGGTGTGCCAAGCGGGTTCCACCACCACCTGTAGCGATCAGCGATGACGAAGCGTTCTGGCCCTCCACACCACACCATCACCGGACAGCCGCAATGCTGTGCCAAGTGCATGGGACCGCTGGATGGACCGATCGCCAGCCTGGCGCTCGCAAGGATACTCATCTGCTCGCGAAGGTCAAGCCTTCGCGCATCAATCGCCCCCTCGACAGACCACGCGCTTTCCTCCGTGCCGATGGCCACGAGGCGTTTTACGGCACCAGATCGAAGAAGGAGTCTCGCAAGCATGTTCCAGCGCTCACGCGACCAGTTTCTTTCCGGGGCGTGCTCTCTGTGTCGCGCGTGGACAACGACAATACCATCCCAATCTTTCACGCGCTTTCCGAGCCGTTGATAGACGCCCGGCCAGTGGTTGCCATAGTCAATTAATTTTTGCATGGTTGCCTCGTGCGGCGAAGGAAGCCAGCGCTCTATTTCTTGCTGCGATACGGGCCGCGATATTGTCGAAAGCCCCACACACGCTCCTATGCAGTCAATGTCGTGCGCGATGAATTCATCGGCCACACCGTCGTACAACGCGCGAGAGCCAGGACGCGAACACACAATCACCTCCTCAAAGTATTGCTTAAGTCTCCGTACCACACCGAGGTTCATAACCTCGAATCCGAACTCACCAATCCATGGGCCGACGAATAGGCGCTTCGTATTGCGTGCAATCTGCCCGGCGCCGCGCCACGCGAGCGTGCTCTTCGTTAAGTACGCATAGGCTCGCATTCAAACACTCCGGGGATTATGACGCGCAAGACAGTTTGCCCGTTGCTATCCGGCCCGGAAGGCACGCGATCCACGATTTCCACTATGTCGCCGTGTTCTTCCGCCCAAGGGACGGTAAGGTTGCCCTTCACGTCGCACTTCGGGTCCGTATCGTCCAGCACTATTATGGAGCCCTCACGCGACACATTGAGGGCGCCCATAAAATCCGTAAAGCATATCTCGGCATCACTGGCGCCGTCGAGGTACAGAAAATCGAAGGTGTCGCCCCTCAGGAGAAGTTTCTCCAGCGCGGAGAACGAATCGGCATTTATGAACTCAACCTTCTGAATTTCCTCTCCAAGCAGCTCACGCGCTACGTACTCCGTCGCGGCATTTATATCAATCGAAACGAGCCGCTTGACTGCGGGGTGCCTTGCGATCACTACCGTTGAGTGCCCAACTGTCTCATTCGGGCTGCGAACCCGCCCGATCTCAAGTGCCGCCACCTCCCCGTTAGTTTCGGCAAGGTAATCAAGCCACTTCTTGATCGTGCGTTGGCGTGTTGGCATGCTTACCATCCCAGTGGCCTTTCACCGAGAAGCATTTTTTCTTGCGTAAGTTCCTTCTCGATTTTCAGGATCGTAAGTGCTGCCTCATACGCAGCCTCCTCGGTACTCTTCCCTGGCGGTGATGCAATCGTAACGTCTAGCGTGTGCCGCGCGTTAACGGCTCCGTCAACGGTATGGACAGAAATTCCGCCGCCCGCGACGCGGCGTATTACTATGTGCTTTGGCCTGCGTGGCATCTCATTTCCTCACCCTGACCACGCCCGGTGGCAAGTTGCCGTCGCTCTTACGCCGGTTCTTCTCCCATATTTCACGCGCCGCCCTGTGGCACACAGGGCAAATGAGCGTGTTGCCGCGGAAAGAGGCGCCGCATCTGATGCAGCGCTTACGCGGCGGCGCTTTCGGAAGGGAATCCGACGGCGCGGCCTTATCAATGGAATGGTGGCGAGATTTCAAGATGATCATTGTGCAGTCTCCACGGAAATGCGAGTCCAGCGCTTCACCAACTCCGGCTCCGCAGGAACGATTGGGCCTATATCTACCACCCACGGGAAGCCATTCAGCCACACGGTGGAATCCTCTCCAAGCACTGGCTCCCCGGCGGTTATGACTATGCCCCCGCAACCAACGCTCACCACGACGTGATCAACCATCCGTTGGACGTCCCCGGTCATCTGTCCCGTGCCGCTTGAAACATACAGAACGTCCCCTTGGCTAGGTATCTGTTCTGCGGGGAATCCGCTCACGGCATGGCCATCGCTAGACAGACCGGTGTATTGCACTATCTCTTCGGTTACGTCCTTGCCAAATATCCGTTTCCAGCCGCCGGGCCACAGCCAGCACAGCGGGCGCGGCGTGCCCTCCGGCGTAAGCAGTACATCCTGCACACACAGAAGATCGTGCACCGTCAATCGTTCATCGCGCCTTCCGTATTCCCACATTATTGCGGTATCGAATGTGTACGGCAGGATGCTCGTGTCCGCCGGCCACTTGGCGCGCTGGAAGAACCATAGCACGGCAGGTATTTCCGGAACATGTAAGCACCGCACCTTGTACTGGGCTATGTCTATCGTTTGTGTCGTGCGGCCATTGTCCGTGGAGAACATTTCCGCCCAGAGATCGCGAAGGGCGAACTGCTCCGGATCGGGGCCGACATAGCGGGGATCGCCCGTACATCTTGGCAGAAAGGCAGGCCCGTAGATTGACGCGAATGCTATGCCGTGTGGCGTTTCGCACCACGCGCGTGGACCTATGCACCCCATACCCGCCGTGATGACCGTCGCCCTGCCAGATGTTGGCGTAATCGCCTGGATAGAGCGCGCCGTAAAGACCAGGAAGTTCTCGCCGCAGCGCGCCAGCGCGGTAATCGGGCCATAGCGTGGGTCGATGTCGTATTCTTCCCCCACGGATAGGGGCTGATCGGGCGAAGATGATACGTACACCTTGAATGGTGCGGGCGTCTCTTTATCACATGCCCACGCGACAATGCCGTCCACGGATGCGCAAGCATGATTGCACCACGGCACTTGTGTGATGGTCTCCAGCAAGGTCCCGCCGCCAGGAGCTTCTTCGGCTGTTTCATATGTGTCAATGAATTGACCACCTTCCATGTAACCTAGAAATTGATAACCACCGCCACCCGACGACCTGTACACGCGCATTTTCCATGAACTGCCGGCAAGTGGAGCGGTGTTTTCAGCCCAAGTGATCTTTACGGAAGTGCCCGTTGTTACATGTTCATCACCGGGGGATACACTCCCATCATCTACGTAAGAAGTTGTAGTTGCGGAGAGTGTCGCTAGGCGGCGAAAAGCGCCCGCCGCGTCCGAAACATAAAGCCTCTTCTGCGGCCATTCCGTGGTGTTCTTGGGCACCGGTACCCCGGTAAGCACAACCTTGCTGTTGTCTTCCGTTATTATCGCCGTAGTCGCGGTACCGAGCGCCGTTTCGCGCCCTGTCGAAGGATTGTAGAACGCCACACTATATAGCCGGGACCCTTTATCAATGTTTCCGCCGCTTTCCACGGACACCACGGGACCTGCGGATGGTCCTTGCGCATCTTCCTCATTCAGCCCCACTGTTATCTGCGTTGGCTCCGACGCCGGCGACAAAATGCCGGTTGCAACGTTTTCCCATTGCACTACGTAGGAATACACCCCCGGCATGACATTGCCGGCTTCCGTGTGTTCTTCGACGTTAGGAGCATCCGGCTGGTCCGCATTTATGCGGGAGATGCCATCCGTGTTTGCATAAAGTATGGGTCCGCTTTCGCCGTTGGTGTAGTACCCCGGCGGGCGTGAGGGAACTATGAAGGCGCCATTCTTCCAGGGTATCACAAGTACCACAGAGTCGGGAGCCACATCATCCCGTGGCGTCTCGTCCCCCCAGCCATCTGGCACCCCCGTCGCCTGATCCCACGTGATTGTGATATAGGTTATCTCGCCGGAGTCCGATGTGAAGTATCCGCTCCCAAGGCACCCATCGCCCGGCGCGGGATCGGTAAGCCCGCTATTACCCCACGTCGGCCTTATATCCGCGTACCCCTCCTTGAACCAGCAGTTTCTAAGCTCGCGCGATATTGATGGCGCAAGTTGGGCGTGATCGGCCGTGTCGGCCATCGGACCTATGCGAACGGCGGGAATATCAATATACTGCTCCACTTGTGGGCCACCCCGGCATATCCTGGTGCGCCTTGTAGAGCGCTCCGCCAGGCTCTTGCATCTTCGCCAAGCGGACGCCCTTCTCGTAGATGTCGCGGTACATGCGCGCGGCGGAAGGATTCTCGAAATTCTCCGTTGCCGTCATTATGGCAAGCGCGCCGTACGCGAGATATGGGCGAAAGGCGAGTGGGATGATCGGTTCGTCGGAATCGTTGACCAACGGATCAACGTCTATTAGATGGTAGAGCTTCAAGTTCGTGTCGCTTCCGGGGGTTGGAAACAAGTAGAGGTCGGTGGAATAGACGGACCACGCCCGCGGTGTTCCATAGCCTGTGGTGCGTTCTTTGCGCGCAGTAAGCACAAGCGGCGGCATCCAGTCAAGGAAGCCACCGCCAACGCGAAACACGCCCTGTATCACCCCGTAAGAGGAAATAGACAAAGAGGATGCCCTGGCGGGGTACGTAACCGTGGTTATGCGCTGCCTGAAGCTCCAGGGATACTCGGAACAAAATTCGGCGTAGGCTGCGTTGATGGCAGTGGAAATCCACTCCATCGTACGCGGCTCACTTCCGGTCTCCCCCACCAAATATCTTGCAAGGCGCTTGAGATCGCCGAATGTCTGGTAACTCATTCATTCGTGCCCTCATCGGAAGCGGGCGGAAGTTGCTTCAGAAGCTCGTCAACGCTTTTGCCCTGGTCCTGCGCGACCTTTTGCAGCATCTCGGCTGCGGCTTTAGCCCGCGATTCAAGCAATTCGCCTTCCGGGCGAACGCCAGCAAGCTGCCGAAGCTTATCGCTGTTGAGGAGCCGCATAAGCCTATCATGAGCTGCCTTCGCGGCAAGCTTGGCCTTCTTCTTGGCTTCATGCACATCTTCGCCTGCCTCAAGGTACGCGGCCTCGAAGCGCGGCACAAGCTCCTCAACCGTCGGCGGGGTGCACTTCGCCCCAACGAATTGCACACTCACCTCGGGAATGTTGGTGAGCGGACGCGCCGAATTGCCGGTGCCGACCATCGGCACGGGGGGAACAGCGACAACCTTTAGCTTCGGCCTGTTACAAACATACGTCTCTGGCATCACGCAGTCTCCAATAATGTTAGTTCGGATGATGGGGGCGGGAAGCCCCACCCCCACCATCACTCACTGGACGCGCGGACGCGGCACACATCACACCTCGATCTGCCGGAACACCATCGTGTTGATGGACGCACCCTGGCACATCAAGGTGAACACGTTACGGATCGAAACCTCAAGCGAGTTAGACCCGTTAAGGTTCTTGAAGAGCCGCTTGACCGGGCCAGCACAGCACTTGTTCCGGATCAACTTCAAGTTGTCCGGGGTCATGTTGACCACGAAGATGATGTCTGTGAGGCCCAGCAGGCTGAGCAGCTTGTGCGTAACGAGCTTGATGGTCTCGCCGCACGGGTGAGTGAGCGTATCAACGCTCAGCCCAGCCTCGCGTCCCTTGCCAGGCTGGTACCGGACATCGTCCTTGTACCAGTTCGAGATGACCCTGCGAACGCTGCCGGCCATGAACGCCACCCAGTTGGCTGGACCGCTGTTGCGGTTGAACAGCTTCTCTTCGAGATTGTTCTCGAAGACAGTCTGGGTGAGCGCCCCGCCAACGGCAACTTCGCCGTCCTCAACGGCGTACTGGAGCAAGCCATCGCTCCAGTAGAACACGCCGTTATCACCGCTCGCGGTCCCCGAGACACCGAAAAGGAGAGCCTTTTCCTGCATCTTCAGGAACTCGGCGGAAAGCAGCCTGTTGAGATGCTCAACGTAGCTGCCGGACGGAGCCAGGAACTGGGTCGCAAGGAGCTTGTCCGAGAACTGTTGCCTGATGTCAACATCCACGTAGTAGTTGGTACGCGTGGTCATCGCGGCCACCGGCATGGTGGAACCACGCGCGCCATCGGGAATGCCGACATGTATGACAACAGCCGTGGCACCGTTAGCGATGCCACCGGACGGCTCTTGCAGCCAGAACCCGGTAAGGGTGTTGCCGCTGCGGGAGGTGACGGCAAAGTGTGCGTTCGCAGCCGGGAAGAAGAGGACCGCGTTGGTCGGCACAATGGACCCGTGGGCCACCGTGAGCTGAGTCTCGGTGCCAGCCACAGAGCCAGAGATCGTGGTGATCTCAGGCACTAGCCGGTGCTCTTTCCACGAGTAGGACGTGCCGACCGCAGTGAAGTTCCCAAGGCGCGAGAGAAAGGCCGTGAAGGCGGCCGGATCGCCGTTCATCACATACACCTTCTTCTGCACCTGGGGGACGATCTGCGGTCCATCACCGCCGGCGGTGTAGATGTCCACGTTGGTGAACGTTTCCCCCGACGGCACGCTTTCGTTGGTGGACCCCGTGAGCAGGGTCACGCCGCTTGCGCTTTCCCAGGAAGCCACGACCGTTCACCTCCTTCCGGGCTTACACTGCGCCGCCCCCAAGGAAAACCTCTGGCGGCTCCTTGGTGCCTTCCGGCGGCTTGGTTGACAGAAGCGAATCGCTCAGCAGCATATCGGCCTGATCTGGCCCTTGCTGAGCACCGGGCTGGCCTCCGGGCGAAGGCGCACCCTGGAGCGCACCAGCCATCCCAGTGGAGACCGACCGCCGTGCCTGCTCCACAAGCGCCTTCTGGGCATCCTGCGGAAACAGCTTGAGCGCCACGGCGTTCGGGTCTTCCCCGCGCGCGAGTGACTCCATCGTGATGGCCTCAGCGCGGCTAACCGTCTCGCCATTATAGACGACCTGCTGGTCAAGGAATTCCTTGCCATAGGCGCCGGCGAGTTGCGAAACCTGCTGCTCGACCCGGCGAAGGCGGAGAACCATCTTCACGGGATCGACAGCCTGCTCCTGGTTAGCCGGTTGCTGCTGCTGGGCACTTTGCTGCGCGATGACGGTACTAAGAGGCGTATCACGCAATTCGTCGGCGAAGCGCTCGCGAATCGCGTTGAACAGCTCGAAGTTGCCGTCCTTCCACGCTTGCAGGGCATTATCATAGGCCCACTGCTTCCAGTCCACCGCCGTTGTGGTGGGCTGTTGCGTGGCCTGCCCTTCTGGAGCCGCTGTTTCGCCCTCCAGCTCGCGCTCCGCCTCCTCGAAATCACCAAGGAGGCTCTGGAGCGTATCCAGCTTGGCGGAGAGCTCGGTGACCTTCTCTTCAAGTTCTTTCGTACGAGCGCGCTCTTGCTGGTACTTGGTCTGAAAGAACTTGGCGCTGTCTTCCCCTTCGCCGGTTGTCCCTTCTTGCGGGGCCGGTTCCTGCTGTTCGGTATCGGCTGTCCCCTCCATTTCGGGGTCCGTACCTTCAGCAAGGACGTCGGGGTCTTCGGTACCCATTACGCGACTCCTTCTTCACGTGCCCTATTGATGGCCTCACGCACACGCGCGAGGATGCTCCTTAATGCTGTTATGACCTCTATTACCCATTGTGCGCTATCCGCGGGCATGTCTGGCAGCAGCACGCGCCACCCGATAATCATGCCGCGAATAACGGCCATAAGCTCGTTCCATCCGTCCGTCTGGAGCGCCTCGGCCAGCATGGCAGCACGCTCCAGCAATGCCGGATCGTCCACAACTCCCCGGCGGTTCATTATACGCGGCTCACGGCGTGTTTCAAGTTCTTTTGGAAGGTCAGCCAGCGCGTCAAGTACATGCCCAAGAAATGTGTAGGCAACCAGGCGTCGTCGCGCTACCTCGCGCTCTTCCGGGTCTGTGGACGTAGAAAGCACGCGCGTGGCGGCACGCTCCGCTTCACCAAGCATGTCATCGATGACTTTCCACCCGTTGTGGCGCTTCAGCGACTGCGCTGCGGCGGCAATCTTCTTGGCCGCCTCGATCAGATCATCGTCGGCTTCTGCCAACGGGCACGGGCCACGCCAGAGATCACTCGGGTGGCAGACCATATGAAGCTCCTTCGGGCGCAGCTTCTGGCGTCGGGATACCTACTTCTTCGCCAACGGGCATGCCGGGCGCGCCGTGCTCCGGCGTGGCGCCGACAGGCGCGCCCGGGGCCTGTGGCATAGGCGGCGGGGCCTGCGGCTGCATTGCAAGCTTATGTTCTATGATATGCTGGGCGTGCGCGGCGACCGCCGCTGGCCCCATTTGCACCGCCTTATCGGAAATGCGCTGGTGGACCTCGATATGATGCGCGTCGTTGTCGCCAGGATGTCGCGGCGGGTACTCACCACGTGCAAGGAACAGGGCGTTTTCGTGCTCAGGATCGCTTGCCTCTTCTTTGAGGAATTCCTGCGGGTCCTTGATGCCCATAAGTTCAAGTGTGCGGCGCACCAAGCTGTGGCGATGAATATCCGGCAACGGCAGGAGAACGGTGAGCATGTTGAGCCATTGCTGGAGTTGGAGCGCCGGATTCGTCTTGATCGGGTCAACGTCAACGATAATCCGCCACGGCTCAGCGAGCATATCGGGCTCAAGTGGAAGCCGATATTTCTTGCCCTTGTCTTCAATGGTAACGAAGCGACCGCGTTCCATGTATTGGGCATCTATGGCCACGGCTATCTCAAGGATATCGCGCAAGCCCGCGGCTATAGATTCGGCAGCGAGGGAGAATCGCTGGGCCGACTGCTCGATTGCCCACCCGTAGCCGCGTGCCGTTTCGGGTCCGCCCGCGCCAAGCACCGGCTCCGGCGTGCCCGCCGCCATCTGGGCGTGCGAGACGATATCGTTGATCTGGGCCTGGACGCCGGTGGTGTGATCGGGGATATCCGTGTACTCAATCGGCTTCCCTGTGCCGCCCGGTATGAATTCGTACACGCGTAACGGGTTGCGGAGCACCGCGTCGGCGCCCGCGGAAATCATGTCCTTGTTGATGCCGGTGAAGCCGGCCACCGACTTGGACAAACCGATCACGCGCAGGTTGACAAGGGCGTTGACCATGTCATTGAGCGGGCCAAGTACGTCAACGATACTCTGCCCGTAGAATTCGCGCGGTATGGAAATCGGCTTGACAAGGGCAAACGGAATCGGGGCGCGAATGGACGGATGCTGCTCTTCTGTCTCGACGAGGATAACCTTCGGGGAATGCCGCCCGATGGCGATAATGTACGCGGGGTCGGGCGGAGAGGTCCAGCATTCGAAGACGGTAATCACGTCATCCTTGGGCACAGGCGAACTTTCACCCGTTGCTTCCGCCGCAACTTCGAAGTGGCGTGGTGGTTGATTCCCCGCCTCCGCCAGCTCTTGCAGCTCTTTCAGGTTCTGGACTCTCCACTTCCGCTTCTTCTTCGTTGCCCTTATATGTTCCCACAGCGTCTTGACGGGCACAAGGCGTCGCCACATGACGTAGCGGGCGGGGAAATACGACGTGCGGTTGATGCCGTCGGCGAGAGGGTCAGGGAAGAAATCATATGGCGAGATAAGCTTCAGCGACATTCCCGCGCGAAACTTGGGCTCTTTCTCCTTTACGAGTTCCCACTTTTCGCCGACAGGCGTCTCCTTCTTGCGCGGGACGTAAGTTCGCTGAAAATCGACCTCGTAGTCCCATGCTACGTGTAGAATCGCTGTACCATAGATGCAGGCGTCGCGGCAGATGAGCGGGCTAAGTTCACGCAAACGAAAATCATTCGCAATACGGTACGCAAGATGAGCCTGGACGCGTTTTTCGTAAGCCTTGAGGAGGTCGAGCCTCTCTTCATCAACGGCGTCGGGGTCGGCCAACTCGACGCGTGGCTCGCGGCTAAGGACGGCGCCCACGAATCGCGGGATCAACGTCTCGACGGCGGTAAAGGCAAGCGGATAGAATATGGCCGCCGCCTTCTTGGCGGGATGTTGTGGCCCCATCGCCATCACCGCCTCGCGCCATCCTTGAAGCACACTGGGGTCGTGCAGCATCTTGTAGAAGCGGTAGCACCTGGGCCACACCACATCGTGTTTCTCGGCGTAGCGCGACTTCGCATCGTTGTACGCGGTGGTCAATTCCGCGCTGAGTTTTGCAACGTCATCTAGTGTGAAGTGTGCCATCAGTAGCCAACCCCGCTAAGTATGCTTAGTGCCGATATGGGCAGGCCGGGATGATCGACTTGCGGCCACATGACCGGCCTTGCGATTTCATTTCGCCTGGCGCAGCCGGTAACCAGATACCGCACGGCATCGGCTGCATCCTTGTACTTGTCGCTATATTTTGCCCCGGTATTGGTATCGGACGACGACGGCTTGAAAGACCACGACTTGAGCGCGCGGATCACGTGCGTGCAATTCTCGCACACACGCAACCTCGGCCACTCTTCGCCTTCGTGTATGAGCGCCGACACAAGCTGGACTCCAGGGTCTATGGCGTCCATTCGCCCGTGGCTTGCGGAAATCAGCGGTGCGATCCCGTTATCCATGTAGTAACGCGCCACGGACGGCCCGAGTTCACCGCTGATGAACATCCTGCGGCAGCAGAAGTAGCGCTTCGGGATGTACATCTTGTGGAGCCGCAGGATTTCACCCACCATTTGCGGCGCCTTCAGCCCTTGGCGCCAGTACTCGTCAAACACTATAACATCGCCGCGCTTAAAAGGCAAGTTTGGAACGTCATGCGTTGTGAGAAAACCATACGCCACGCACGTTGGGTGGTTGATTCCGTGATCCCACCCCGCGTATATCTCACCATAGCCCTTACGCATCATGGCTAGGAAGTGGTGCGGCTGGAAGCCCTTGAGCACATGTTTTTCTGGCGTGAATTCCTTGTACACGCGCCCGAATTGCCACGACGGCGTGCCGCCAAGCACCACGCTTTGTTCTTCTTCGGGCAGGAAGGCGCGTATGGCCTCAAGGTTTTTCTTGATGCGGGCGCCGACCTCTTCGCCCGCCTCTTCTGCGAGTGCCTTGATGTTTTCCTCGGTGCTGAAGTAGTGCACACTCACGTGCGGATTATCGGTGTCAAGGAGTTCTTCGTGCACCCAGTCTATGGGCCACGGCATGCTGCGCTGGTCCAGACACCCGGCGATAAATATGCGCCCGCCAGTTGTCAGCACGCGTGCAAGCTGGCTGTGGAAAAGCTCCTGGCGCGGAAACTCGTCAAAATTCACGATATCCAGCACAGCGGACTCGCTCTTATCAAGCGTCATGCCGTACGTCATCGGCTGTATGTACGTCCCGTTGCGCAGCCACAGCGTGTTCTTGTGGCGCTCGTACCCGTCGCGCTTTGCACCCTTGCGTTTGTCCAGCATCGAGGGCGGGATAAGTGCCAGATACTTCGGCAGGATCACCTGCTCCCACGTGCGGTTGATATCCACGCAGAAGTGCCTGATGGCCAGCGGTGGCTTTGGGAAGCCTTCCGTGCAGCCGGGAAGTTCAAGCGGCTCTATACCCGTAGCTGCCGCCACCGTTCTTCCTACCACGCATGTGGTTTTGCCGGCACGCCGCCCCCCGATAACAACCGAGACGACGCTCTTATCATAAAAAAACGCCCGCTGGCCTGGGCGGCGCTTCACGGAGAACCACGCTATCGGGCACTCCCGTACATCTCGCCGGACTATCGCCGGGTCTAGCTTGCGCATGTCATGCTCGCGGTATCAACTCGTCGGGTATCTTGAAGCCGATAGAGCGGGCAATTGCTTCACGCTCACGCTGCGTAACCAGCACGTCCTCCTCTTCGATATCCATCGGCACAAGCTTGCGAAGCACATCCACCAGCTTGGAGTACGCCTGTATGGTGCCAATGTTATCACCCTCGCGTATTTGCTGCCGCACCTTACCCAGCGCTTCGAGCGCGGAGTCCAGCACCTCTTGCCACAGCTGGAGCCGCTTCTTATAGAGCCGCGCCCGCTCTTCGCGCTCCTCCATTATCGTGGCGCGCGCCTCTATGTCCGCACGGTCTTCCTCTGCTTCCAGCAAATTCACCACGTCATCCCTCCGAAGAAAGGCAGCTATGCGCTGCGCCTCCTTCCCATCGCTCTCCCCATTATCCAGCCCGAGTTCCCTCCACTTAGCCAGACGCCCTTCCTTATCGCGCACCCTAGCGCAAAACAGAGCAAACTCACGCTCAGGCCCTGTCATACCAAGCCTCCTTCCTATAAGATACTACCACCACTCACCCCGCAAGTCAACCCCATCTGTGTCATGTAGGGTTACCCCTCATGAGCTCCACGGTACTCTACCTGTACCCCTATCTATGTACCCTTACTGTACGTACGGTACCCACTGTACGTTACTTTAAGGGTACCAGTACGTACGTACACGTCCAGACTACCTTTTATATAGGTAGTCTGGACGTACGTGTACCTACCCCTCCTATAAGCTTATACCCTACCCTTATAAGCCGGTACCCCACTCATATACCCATGTACACAGAGTACCTAGCTATATATTATTATATAACTTAGTACCCCGTACATGTACGTACCTAATTATATACTTCCATGTACGTACATAGACGTACCCCTTATATACGTACACGCCCTTTCCCCTCCTTCCCGCCGTAACCAGCCGATTTCGCCCCTCCCCAGCCGCGCCAACCCTCACCCAAACACCGAGTGCCAAAATGGCACTAACTGGTTCATATGAACCAACTTTGCACCACACGCGATTCTCGTGCCCCACACGCCCTATTTGCTCAAACACGCAAATGATAACGCTTCCCAGTAAGAACGTAAGCCCAATAACACGCCACGCTTACGCTTATTGATAACGATTATCGCGCACGTAACGCGACTTCTTATACTTTGCACCACCCCGGATGCCGCCACACGCAATCCTCGCGGCTTCTAGGGGCTATTGCAAAGCACGACACCGCAACGAGCCACGGAATTTTCTCCGCGCAAACGGGGGGGATTATTCCCCCGCCGCGAATCGCGGGGGGATTTTTCCGCCGCCGCCTGCCGCCGCATTTCGCCAGGCTGCCCGCCGTGGCAAGTCGGCTTGACAACGCCCGCCGTCTATGGTATGCTAAGGATGCCTTGACAGGTCGTTCTTTGGCAAGCGAGCAGGCCCGGGCCATGACAAAGGAGAATCGTCATGGCCAGCAAGAAAAACACCGGCACTGCGCTGGGTAATGGTGGCGTTCGACGCATCGGCGCCGTGGCCGCCGTCATTGAATCGGCGGTTGAAGACGCCATCGAGCGTCTTGAACGCGCCCGGAAACTGGCTTCCGCCGCGGTCAAGGTCGCTACACCTGCCCGCAACGCTGAGCAGGTGTGGTCGATTCTGGCGGTGGCCGCCGCCGAACTCCAGGCCGCGGAAAATCTGTGCTACAATCCGCGCCGCCGTGGAGAATTGCGGCCGGCTACCGGCTACACCACCGAAGCGCTTGAGAAGCGCTTGGACACGGCAAAGGCGCTCGGCATTGACTTCAATCCCGTGGCGCGGCACAGCGTGCCGTACACCCCGAAGGAGAAAAAGGAGACAACCGAGGTCGAAGACGTGGTGATCGACGAACTGGACGTCTAATTCCCGCAACCTAGGCCCGGGTCTGCCACCTGCCAACACGTCTTGGCACGTGCGCCGTGCTAAGGCGCCTTGGCAGGGCACGCTCATTGACAATCCGGCGGGCGGCATGACGAAAGGAGGTCCGCCATGTCAGCATTCAACACCATGGACGCAGTAACAGCGCACGACTACGTCGAAACAGGCGCGATGCACATCATCAGAATGCTCCAACTCGAGGGCGCATACCACCTTCGCAAAGTGGCCCTCGATCTCCCTCCCCATATCGGAGACCATATCCTGAAGGCCGCACGCGACCTCAAAACCGGCGTGTGCAATTCCGCCCACACCAGCGCCATCATCTCCCGACTAATCGATGGCGAACCCAACACGCGCCACTTCAAGGCCGCGACCACCGCGCTCAGAGCATTGTACGCCCTGGGCTACTAGGAGAAACACCCTAACCGCCGCCCGCCGGCCCTGCCCTACCCATACGTACACCCCATGTACGCTCATGCACGTACATGGGATTACCCATATACACGTGCATACCTAACGCTTACATGGTATGTACGCGCTCTTTATGCATGAGATGCATGAGCGTACGTACTAGTACCCCGCGCTATAGTAATGCATGCGCATAGCGTGTATGGTGTAGTACGTTGCACGCTCGTACATACAATGTGTGTACGTACGTGCGTAGCCGCGTGCCCGCTTGCATGACGATAGCCGGCGTACGCCGGATAACATATAGCGTGCGCTTCGTTGGTCTTTGGTAGGAGAAACGTGATGTTGCACAAGCACGCTATTGGGTATCTGTACGGCGTCGTTTCGGACGCGCCGTACGCGCGGACGTGGACGCTGTGCGTGCATAAGCGCCCGCGTCACAGGTGGGCCTTCGCGGTGTGGCGAGGCCCGCTCGCCGGCAAGCCGGCGCACCAATCGGGTGGGTTCAGGACGCGCGGCGCCGCACTGTACGCGGCGGAGCGCTGGATTGCGCTCCAGTGCGCTGTCGAGGCCGTATCGATTGACGCGGCCCAGCGCGCCGAGGCGTTTGCCGTTTAGGAGGCCGAACATGGACGTCCTGCAGCACGCGGCCGCTCGGCTGCCGGCTGGCGCTAAGGCGGTCTTCGTTGACCGCACGCGCTGGCCGTGGCGGGTGGCGCAATCCCCCAGCGGGCCGTGGAACCGCGTGCCGGAGCACGCGGCGGCCGGCTGGGACCGTGGCGGGCGGCATGAGTTCGCCCGCGAGCGCGGCGCAACGCACGTCGTTGAGTTGCGCGCCTATCTGGACTTTGGCGCACTTGACGGCCTGTGCACCCGCGCTGTGGTGTGTCGCGTCAGGTGAGGAGAAAGACATGGCAACGGTGAGAATGCGGTACATTCCGGCGGCGCGCTGGAGCGCTGTGGCCGAGTATATGGCCGCGCAAGCGCAGCGGGCGCTGCGCTGCGAAGGCGCGCTGGAGCGCCGGTGCGCCGAGGCGCGGAAGGCGCTGGAAGCCCTGGCCGGGGCGTGCGAGCGCCTAGGCGCCGAGCGCGCCTGGGAAAGGCGCTTGGAAGCCGTCCAGGCGCTGCAGGTGGCGCTAGAGTCCACCAAGGAGATAGTCCACCACCTCGACCAAGTGGCGCATGGAATCGAAGAGCAATTGGACTTACTGCTGGCCATGCGCCGGCCGGACCAGCAGGTCGTACCTGTAGAGCGCGGCGAGGTGTTGCGACTCATGGCGCAGAAGTAAGGAGAACGAGATGCGCGAGAGGTTGGAGAAAGTACGCGCCGCCTGCGGACCGCGCGAGCGCGAGGCCCGAGAGGCGTATGAGCGCGCGCTTGATAGCGCGGACGACACCACGCTCGACGCCCTCCACGAGGGTATTGGACGCGCACGATACGAGGACAGGCGCGCCGAAGTTGCCTCCCTCCGCGGGCGCGGGGGATGGCCACCTCGGTACTTCGCCGCCGTCGTCGAGCAGGACGGGGAGCAAGTTCTGCTCGCGTTGGAATGCGGCCTTGAGCTGGTCGAAAACGCGCAGGACCTGCTGCTTGTCCCGCGAGAGAAGTTGTGCATGCTTGACATGCAACCGCTCCCGGCGGGGCGGTACGCGCATGCGCGTGCGGCTGGTTGGACGCACACCGTCTGCGCGCGCGGCGTGCGGAAGCTTAAAGGTGAGGGGAACTAGTATGACGCAACCACACGGTTGGCCGCGCACTTGCGCCGAGTGCGGCGGCCAATGGACAAAAGACAATGACCGCATCGAGCGTCAGCGCTTGCTCACCGAGGGGAGGCTGCCGTGGGTTGAAGAAATCCCACAGGATGATCCCTACGTGTGCCCGTACTGCTGCGCATCAATGTGGCGCGGGCCGGACCAGCAGGAGAGAACGCATGCGTACGTACCATATTGGCATCGTTGACGGCGGCCGCGGCCGGGCCATTGTGGAGGTAGCGGACACCGTTGACCAGCTTCACTGCGAAACGCTCGCTTATCTTGGCGAGCGCGAAACGACCATTGCGGGGCTTCGCGAGCGCATCAAACGGGACCAAGCCCGCGCGCTGAACGCAGTGCGCGAGATAACTGGCCGCGAGTTTGCCAAAGTGGTGGTGTGGCGTGTTGCGCCTTCGGACTTCACAGCTGGCCACAAGCAGTAACACAAAGGAGAAAGGCATGGGCATGGCGCAGGTGTGGATGATTGTGGCACGCCCGGCGCGGCGCGGGACGCGGAGACCAGCACGACAGGAGGACGCAGAAATGAGCAACCCACGTGAATGCTTCTGGACCCACACGCTCGATGCCATGAGAAGCATCATTAACGCAGTCGATGAGCTGCGCGCATGGGAGGGGGAACCCCATCCGGAATTCCTTCTCAATGCGCGGAGCTTTCTGGACTACGCGCAAGGATATCTCGAAGAAGCCGACAGGGTAGTGGCAGCACTTCAAGGAGAAAGCGATGGATGAGAAAAGACCATGTCGCAAGTGTGGCGGGAATGGGCGCGGGCGATGGCGCGAGTGCCCGTGGTGCGATGGCCACGGGTACTTCCCGACGCCACGCGCGCATGCGGAGCTGATCGCAAAGCTGATCACCAATAGCCGGACCGGCCGGCTGCGCAGGTCGCGTCCACGGTATGCGCCAGAAGATGCGCCGTGGGAGGTAAAGGTGGCGCATCGGCGCGCGTGGTACATCTGGCGCATGGCTAGATTCCACGGGGGCGCCGATGTGTGCATGCCCGTCATGGCGATGCTGGACGCGGACGGAGACCCATACATCAAGGAGCTGGATAAGGTCGCAGACCGCGTGGCCCGCGCCGAGTTCGGCACGGACATGGCGGCGGCTGCAAGATGGGGACAGGCGCTGGGATATATTGACGATGTGCCGGACGGCCTGCCGGCGTCTGCCTATAGCATGGGACCAGTTGTCACAGTGCCGGAAGTGGAGCCCGAAGAGGAGGAGTAAGGCCGTGACGTATATCAACCTGACGCCACATAGGGTTACATTGGTGCTGGATGGTGGAGAACGCGTGGTGAACATACCGCCGACAGGAGACATAGCGCGGATCGAGTTCGAGCCGGCAGGCCATGCTATGTTACCTGGGGACGTGCCCGTACGCAGATTGGCGCCAGGTAAGGTGGAAGGACTGCCAGAACCTAAAGAGGGAACGTTCTATATAGTTTCGCTCGTTGTCGCGCAGCAAGCGGCGCGCGCCGATGTCTTGGCGCCGGACACGGCGCGCGCCGTGCGCGACGAACAGGGGCGCGTCATCGGCGTGCCGGGGTTCATCTCCTTCGGAAAGGAGGCGCAATGAGCGAATTCGCATTCAATGCGTGCATGTTTCTGGCGTTCATGGCGGCCGCAGCATTCGTGCTGCGCAGGATGAGGAGACCATGATGACGATTATCGAGCTAGACAGCAAGCACGTCATGCGCATGGCGTGGCACTTCCAACATGAAAAGCCACGCATCACGGTGTATATACATGGCAACACACCACCGAAGGAAGACTTATACACCGTGATGTGGGACATGCCCGACATGCGCACGCGGTCAATTACCATGACGCGCAAACAGGCAGGCGACCTTTTGCGTGCGCTTCAAGAAGCGCTTGCTAAACGGGAGGACTGAAGGTGCAACGCGCAGTAATCCTAGAGCAATCCGAGTGGGAGTCCATCATGGACGCGCTCCACCATGTCATTGACATCACATCATCTGCGTGCGACACACTAAACGAAACGTCCCTGCGACTCACGCGTGCTGCGCGCGTTCTTCATGACGCCGTGGTTAGCCACGCCGCTGGGGAGATAGCGAGCGTGTCCGACAATCTCAGCGAGTGCGTGTTGAACATCCTACAAAAGGCGCTTGGCACTCTTGGGGAGAAGCCGTGAAAGGGGAACGAAGATGAGCGATAAGGTAAAAGAGCTGGCAGAAGACGTGCGCATGGAGGCGCTCAACTACAATAGGGACCAATGGTCGCTGGACAGGGTTTTCACGGCTATTCTGGCCGACCTCACAGGGCACGACGAGGATGCCAAGATCGCCGGAATAAGGCCGCATGGCCTGAACCCCGGAATGGGCTGGCGCGAGGTGGAAATACTGACAGACTGGCTTACTAGGCTGCTGGAAATGTCCACTGGGGAGGCGGAAGAGCTATGCGAAAGCCTTCTCTATGGCGAAGAAGAGGAGGAAGAAACGTGACAAACGTATGGAAGGTCCTACGCGCGGGGCGGGAAGGTGTATTGTCATCCGCCGTAGTCCGGCCACCGCTGGGACTGCTATATATGGTGGACGGGGAATGGTTGCGTGAAAAATGGGACGGCGTGTTTGCCTTTGCGGATGCGGCGCAAGCGCAAGAATTTGCTGATGGTCTTAAACCGTCATGTGAAATATGGAAGTGCGAGACTGAAAGTGTGCATGACGTTACCCATGTTCTGGCAACATACAGTCTCCGCTGGGCGGTCACAGGTGCGCATGATAAATGGCTTGGATTAATCCGCGCTGGCAAGTTATCTTCGGCACGGGAATACGCGAAGAAGGCCGGACTCGCGCAGTGTTGTGCGCCGCACGGAACCGTGCTGTGCGACGGGCTGCGCTTTATTGAGGAGGTGTCGACATGAGCGCAACGCAGATCGCAATCAATGTTTCGGACCTTTCGCACCCAAAGGTGCGGCAGACGGCCACATGGATTCTCTCGCCGCTGCGCATACGTAGCGTGGTGAACGCGGAAAAAGGCAAGCTGGACGGAGGCGCGGTTGTGCTGGATTGCAGCCCGGGCCGCGCCGCCGCCATCGTGCTCACCCTGCGACGCAAACTGCCACGCCTGCGCGCCTACGTTGGCGGGCCAAGAGGCGGATGGCGCCGCGCGAGAAAGGGCGAGCTTGAGCGCGCCGTTCATGATGAAATGACACAGCAGGAGGTGCGTGATGAAAAATGAAGCAACTACTCGACTCAAGGCCGGGGAGCTGGCAAACAAGCTGGCCGACAGCCTTAGCACACTGGCTAGCATTGTGCAGGGCGCGAACAGGGAGCTGTTGGCGCTCAACATGGACGCGAGCGGTGACGCTGAGACCCGCCGCTGTGTGATCCGGCTCGCCCACTGGCTTGAGCGAAAACTCCAGGTCGTTCTCAATTCCGTCAACGCGTATGTTAAGGAGGCGGACAGATGAGTCACATCGTGGCCGCGCCATTTTACCACCTGAAGGCGGTGCGCGACGGCAAGACGGTCGCGTACTGGTCGCGCGTGTTCGGCTGGGTCAGGGAGCGCCACCGGGCGAGTGCCATTCCAGCAAACATGCTGGACGACGAGCGAGAGTTCGCGCACAGCGTGCGCCCGTTGCGTGCCCTTGTCGCGGCAGAACCGACGCGCTAAACTACTAGCCGATCAGCGCAAGGAGGTCCCGCGATGACAACGCAAGAAAAGATCAACCAGCAGGGGAGGCGCTATCTCGCCTCGCTAGCCCATGCCGCACGGCTAGCCTGGCGGCACGCCTGCGAATGGGATGGCATCCCACCCGACACCAAGTTCGTCGCATTTTCACCAGACAACCCGCATGCCAAATGGCATGACCGGATTCTTACCGAGTTGCGGCGCGCCCGCGCTGCCTACCGCGCAGGCGGGTACGAAGGGCTGGTCATCCGCAACGGACGCGCCAGGTAGGAGATTGACGATGTTGTACGAGGTGGAGCTGACCGATGAGTACCGCGTTCGCGGGACGGAAATCGTCCCCGAACCGCCCCTCCCCGATGAGGGAGAGCATGACTATGCGACGCTCGCTATCGCATCGAACGCCGTCGGCGAGCACGGCCTGGTGGAGGTTGAGCAGTGGATCGCCGAGCAACCATCTGTGCACTACGTGGCACCGGGCCTGTCGGTGCCTGTAGGAGATCAGTGATGCGCCCCGACGTTTTCCCTGAACGCAACATCGAGCCCCCGGACGGCCCGGAGGCGCCCGACACGTGGCCATGCCCACAGTGTAACGGGGAGGCCGAGTTCCAGGACTACGACCTGGACGATGCCCAGTATGAGTGTGCCAGCTGCGGTTGGTGCTTCACCGTGTCCTACGACCGCTGGGCGGTCGGCGACCCCGACTCAACCGGCTGCGGGCATGAGCTATATGACGCGTGGGTTGAAAGGAACTGGAGATGAAGACCGCCCCCGAGCCTTGCCCATGGGGTAAGCACGTAGATGATGGCCACTACTATGCTGGAGGGAGGTGCAGCACGCCTTACTGCACCTGGTGGGAATACCGGTGCGCAAAGTGCGGGTGGTTCGTGAGCGACTGCCTGTGCGGCTCCTCGGCCGGCGTCTCGCGGATATCGCATGCGCAGTGGACGGCCATTCGGAGGCGACAAAGGATGCGGGAGCGGGAAAAGGAGGTGAAGCGATGAGCTTTGGCATTCTGGACGTGTGGGCAGAGGAGATCGCCGCGCGCGGCGAACGTTTGGCCGCGGAGTTGCGCGACGCGGCGCAAACCGCAGAGGCGCTTCGCCACTCGCAAATCGCCAGCCTGCGCTGCGACAGGATCAGAAAGCTGCGTGTGGCGGCTAGGCGCCTACGTGCGGCCGGCTATGCCGATTGCGCAGCCTATCTAGATGGCGCCGCAGACATGGCGGCGGCCCTTGCCCACGCAACTGGCAAGGAGGCGAAATCATGACTCGCCGCGACCTTGAGATTCGCGCGCTGGCCGACCTGGCCCGCAAGCGCGACCCGCTGCGGCTGCGGCGACTGCCACCATTCCGCCGGGCGCTGGCTGCCCGCTACGCGGCCCTGTTCCGGGATGCTTGTTGGCGGCTGCGGCGGGAGCTTTACGGGAAGGAGTGAGCCGATGACTGGCCATTGTTGTGCACGGGTTCCTGTAGGGGAGGCAAAAGAGGTGCAGGTCGTCTATGTCAGCAACCGAGATCGATGGAAGGTGCGTCTGATAGAGCGCGGGGTGCCGGTCCACCTCTTCGGAGATGCCGATAGCGTGGTGTTCGCGCGCGCCATCCTGGAGTTCGCACTACGGGCATTCACCCCGTTGCCCCAGCAGGAGAAGACACACGACGAGTGAAGGAGGAGCACGCTGATGGCAGAGACAATTGCGCGAGCATACATTGGGCAGGGCGTCGAGCTCCAGATTGATCACCATGTCCTAGATAAGCCTCGTAGTCACGGAGCCAGTTGTTGGCGAGTGTGGTTGGTCGAGAAAGGCCAACAGACTCGTTGCTATGGGGAGGCCAGGGCATGGGAGGCCATCATCCCGATCTTCGAGTTTGCCCTGCGAAACGCATTCGAGAGGCGCTGCGTCATGCTAACGCAAGGAGAAGGAGCAAAATAATGCGGTATCAGCATTGGGTCAACTACCCAATCGCCGGCGAGACCTTCGTCTTCAACTACCTTGACGTCCGAGCCCCTTCGGTGTGTGCACATCGGATGAGCGACGGAGCCTACAGCGTCATCGTGACGGCCTTCCGAAAGGACCATCAGGACATGGTGCAGCTCCTGCTAACCGATGTTGCGGTTGAGGCGCTACGCACTCGGTTGGACAAGGCATTGAAGGGTGAAACCGATGAGTGAGTTACCGGCCTGGACACCGATTCTCTCCGAGGATGGCAAGCCGTGTGGCTACTGGCGCAGGTATGGATGCATGGTAGCGGAGGTCCGCCATGGCAAGCTCCGCTGTGGCGGCGAACCCACGTGGGAGGTCTGGGGGGCAGGCACTTTTCTAGGGCCATATGCCGCGCGTTCTATACGAGGCGCCGCCTGTGCAGCCGCGCTGATGGCTATGGCGTTTGACCTTGCCCTCGATATGAGCACGGACATACCCGCTCCACCGACTGCGGGCACGAGCCCTACAACGCCTGGGTCGGGAAACAATGGAGATAGATAAGGAGGCCAAGCATGCGAGCAGTAGTAGTTTCCCACGATACATGGGAGAGATTCAAAGAGCAGGTGCTGAGCACATTGAATTTTGCATGCGCGGCGCCCCTCCACCGGAGGCACCTCGCTTTCGACTATCTAAATACCCTGTTTGATCGCGTCGAGGTTCAGCCAATGGCGCCCGCACGAGAAGCCATTGGCGCAGATAAGGAGACGCATGATGAGTGAGGCCATGTTTTACCTAGCCGTCCTGCTCGCCGTCTTCGGTGCCCCGCTATGGGTCGCCGTGCGGCGGATGACAGCACGAGCACTAGAATCGAAAGGGAGTTAACATGGCCGCAGACCTGTACATTCACATACTCGAAGGCGTGACTGAGGATGACATAAAGCGCTTCGAGGGGAACACTATTGGCAGCAAGTACTTCGGAACGCCGTGCACGGATGAAGAGTGGGATGTGATCGACCGCAAGCTTGCCAAAACACCGGCCGTGTGGGTGGGCGAGGTATCGTGGCTGAAGGCAGCGCTCCTCGATGACAATGACACCTATATTCCCGCGCCGGTCATGGCGGTCAGCGAGGCCATTGGAGAGGATTTCCCCGTTATTGACGACGAGCTTATCGGAAAGGTGCGAGATGCGCTGGCCAAACCCAACCAGACGGGCTACAAGGTCAATGACCCGACGGAGGTGCTGGCTTTTCTCATGAAGCATAAGGGGAAAAAGTGCTTCACAATCGCGTGGTAGGAGAATGCGATGGGCGATCCGGCTGATTACGTGGTGCACAGGTTGAGGCTCGCGGGTGGTCTTCGCGCCAGCATCTGGTGCTTGGACCCGCCGCGAGGCGAGTGGCATTGGCACATCGAGGACAGCAAGCGCTTCTTGCGCTCCGGCACGGCAAGGACGCGCGAGCAAGCTGCATGGAAGGTGTTCATCTATGGCGCAATAGAGCAAGCAGAAAGGGAGGAGTCATGAAAAAGTACCACGTCCTTGAGAACATTGCGGAGATGTCGAAAGTGCAGAAGAGCAACTATCCCTGGAAGGAAGATCGTGCTTTGGGGACCGGAGGGGATTGCGGCCTGCAGGACCTTTTCAATGTAATATCAGAGTGCGCCAAGTGGGCCACAGAAGAGATAGAAAGGCGTGAAAGAGGCTGGCCACATCGCTGCATCGTGGCTGTGGGCCAGATAATGACCCATTGCGAAAGGGCCAAAGAAATCCTGTTTCCCATGGTGGGCGGAGGGCGTAGGCAATGAGTAAGCCGGCCGAGTACTGCGACATGGGCCTGAACTGGTTTACGGGCTGCGTAAGAGGATTGCCCTGCTGGGAGTTTTGCTGGGCGCGGCGCATGGCCTACCGCTTGCGCGGGCGCTACGGATACCCAAAAGGCAAACCGTTTGCGCCGACGTTCCACGAGGATGTATTCGCTAGGCCGTTACCGCGCAAATCGAAAGTTATAGCATTGAATTACATGGGTGACTGGGCATTCGCTGGGCGTGGTGATATAAAGCGCATGCTTCGGAAGGTCGCGGCACACTCTCAGCACACGTTCCTAACACTTACTAAACGCCCCCTGGCGCTTGAGGGCATTGAGTTCCCGCCCAACTTGTGGTTTGGCGTATCGGCCACCGATAAAGCGAACTTGTGGTATGCGCTCAAGTGCCTACCGCATATAGACGCAAAGCATAAGTGGATATCGCTTGAGCCAATACTTGGCGATGTTTCTTTCGTCGAGCTATATACAGCATTCGATGGCTTGGGCAAGCCCGACTGGGTGGTCGTTGGCTGCCAGAGTGGGCCACGCGCGAAGGAATCGTGGGGAAGGTCTATTGGGGATAACGAGTGGGACGTGACATGGTGGACGCGCCGTGTTGTGATGGACTGCCGCGATTTGGGCATTCCTGTATGGGTCAAGCAGTTGCCGATGTACGACCCCGACCGTGAGTGGCAAGGCAAAAACCCATACATGGTAACAGAATGCGCTGCGGACTTCCCAGATGGCCTCCGTATCCAGGAAACCCCTTGGGATAGGAGTGAGCACAATGCTCGTTGACACTGCCTTTCTGATGACGCGTGCGGAGATTGAGTCCCACCCGTTGTACCACGACGTGCCGTGGGCGTATTACAAATGCGTCGAGAGCTTAGCTAACTGGGTGTTGCTAAGCTTGTACGATAAGGTGGAAGAAGACACTGTATATGCGCTCGACAAAAAGAGGATCAAAGGTGACAAGCGCATTGCAGAGGCGTTTAGAAGCGAGCCGATAAACTGGGGCACGCTTGGCGCCTATGCCCTGGAACCAGTCGGGAGTGAAGATAAGGCGCCGCCACAACGCTTTGACGTGATAATCGAGGAGGCGGCGCCAAGCTGCCACAACTTGTGCGCCTATGTGCAATCGTGGCTGAAGAAATGGGGCTGGGACGTTACAGTCCATACAGAGTGGTAGGGTGTGAGCGATGCGTAAGGAGCAAAAGCAATGCCCACGAGGTGGCGAGTGATTGGCATGGAGTGCCGCGCCGGGCACGTCCAACACGAGGGTGGTCGCAAATGGCTATGGTACACTCCGGTGTTGGACACGGGCGATATTGAATGGGGAATGCGCAAGGCTATGCGCGCGCTTGAGCGCGCCGTTGGCGACGAGCACGAATGGGAGCCATACGAGTGGGAGGCCAGGCGAGGTGATGTTTGCATGCAGGTTCTCCACATGAGCCACTACTACGTGTGGCGCGTTGAGGTGCAGATAAACCGCACCAGGAAATATCTCCTAGTGGATGGCCGCGGCACGGCAAAAACGGAGCAAGGCGCGAAGGAACGTGCTGAAGCCTTCGCGAAAAAAGCCCTGGCGCTATACAAGGAGATGTGACATGGACTGGAAACCGTATCGCTGGCGGGCCGGTGAGTACCAGATAGTTAGGCAGATAGGCCCTAACGAGCGGTACGCTTGGAGCCACGAGTTCTATTCCCTTGGCGTTACAGAGACCCTCAGCGGGGCTAAAAGCGCCTGCGCTCGGCACGCCAAGCGGAAGCTGGCATGGGAGGAGATGGCGTGGGATAGTGTGGAAGGCGCTGTGCGCGCCACAGTCAAACGTTGTGAGGAGGATAGCGGAGGGCGCTACTTTTCCTGGTGGGTGGGCTTCGCGCAATACAGAAGCGAGGGCAATTGGTGTAGCGCGCACAGTAGCGTGTCCGGCGTAGCGGAGACACGCGAAGAGGCGTGCGTTGCGGCGGAAATGATCGCGGATATCATGCGGTGGTATATCAATAAAATCACGCCGCCGCGCCCCGACTTGGACAAGGTTGTCGAGATTGTGCGCAAGGCATGAAAGGAGATGCGCAATGACAGTCGTGTACATCCTGGCTGCAATCTTTCTGGGCTCGATGACGCTTTTCCACCTGCTTGGCAGCGTGGTCAACGTCATAAGCGCCGTGCAAGACGCGTGGGATCGCGAGAGGGATATCGCCGCGGCGATAGCGTTCTTCATCTTCGCGTGCTTTTGGGGCACGGGACTTGCCTACGTGATCTGGAGGATGATGCAATGATAACAGAAGCCGTACACACTTTAACGCGTGAATACGCGAGCGTGTGCTTACTGTACGGGCTTGCGGGCGCCGTCCTTCTTGTAGTGTGTGCCCTGCTAATGTGCACTGGCGTGCGGATGATCGATGATGAAGACGAGGTAACCGCGTTTCGGGGTATGGCGCTCATCATCGCTGCCGCGATTGGAATGGCGATAGGCGGCGCGGTGTGCCTTGTGTACTTCGCGCGAATGCTCGCGCCACATTTCTACGTGTTGCACGATTTGCTCAGGTAGGAGGCTGATATAATGAACGACACTGAACGCAGGCTACCCGACCCCCGGATTGTAGCTGACGTGATTTACGAAAGCGAGCGCGGCGACAAGGCCGCCCTAAAGATGCTGCAAGACTTGCGCGCATGCAAGGGGAAGAAGATTGCCTACTAATGATTGCGTGCTCGTAGAGGTGATTCTTGACACGCACACGCTTTGCCGTGCGTTGGGTGAGTCAATGCGCGCCGTGCCGGGTGCGGCAGAATGCCTCTACTCTGCTATAGAGGGCATGCTGGCGCGGTATGGCGATGTGCGCGCGCGGTTTCAGAAGCGCGATCTGTGCGTGTGGCACTGGGGATGGGTGTTCGCGGCGCCCGTTAGCAACTTGGCCGACATGGTGAGGGTGGCGTTCGGTAATGCCCCCGTCGTTGCGTTTCGTGTGCACGCGGACTGCGGCATAGAGCAGCTCGCATCGCGCTTGGAGCGCGACGGCTACACCTTATCATTTAAGGAGCGATGCGATGAACGAGGAAATCTGGATCGGGTGGCCGGGCCGCGATGAGCCAGACCCTGTGCTGACATACCGAGCCCGCCGGCTGCTAGCGATGGGCGTGCCTGTTGAGGAAGTGATGGACCCATACGCGCTAGCGCGGCGAACCGATTTGGGCTGGCCGCCGGGAGGGGCGCGCCAGCCGGATGATTCCGCGATGTCTGTTACGCCACTAGGGGGAAACCACGATGAGGCTTGAGTGGTACGTGAGCGAGTATGAGATAACCAATAGCGAAGGCAAGAACCGTGGTAACATATGGGAATCGGATGACCGCCGCTGGTTGTGGACATTCTATCCGCAAGGGGAAGATAAGCCGTTCATGAACGGCGTGTCCGACACAGCGGAAGAAGCGCTTTACCACGCCAGGGCGACGATACCCGACGCCAAATTCGTGCCGTATGAATGGCGTGCGTGGCACGGCGATATATGCATCACGGTGGACGTCGAAGGCGATTTCTCGATTGAGAATATCCCTGAATGCGAGCCCTTTGCCTCCGGTGGGATCATGAAAGGAGACCCGAGGAAATGCGTCGAAGCCCTTTTCGCGGCGATGCTTACAAGCAGCGAACGTGCCTAACATGCGGAAAGGTATTCTGGTCCGAAGGGCCGTGGAATCGCCGTTGCCCCGAATGCAAGCGGCAATGGCAAGCCTTCCCGGACGCCAGGAATCCGGGCGCCCCTAATCGCCTTTGGCTTGAGGGTGCCAGACGCAAGGGGGACGGCGAGACTTGACAAGCGGGGCATCTTGGGGTATTCTTTACTTGGGAAACCGGGGGTGCGAGAATGATTGAAGCCCCGACCCAAGACGATCTGAAGCGAGCAATGCGGGCGTTGCAGTTGGCGGGCGCCCAGCTGCTCTACAAGCGCGGGTGGCGCATGCCTGACTGGGCGTGGTTCCGCTTCGCGCACCAGATACACGCGCACTGGGAGCAGTGCCCGGAGCTGTTGTTTCCCGGTCGCGAGCGCCTACGGTTGCTTGATCCCGTGCTGCCACGTCACTGGACCGTGACGCTGCACCGTATCGAGCAGGCCGCCTGGGCAACGCTCGTGTTTCTCGCAGAGAACTATTGCCGCAACCACGATGGTGAATACTATAAATACTGGCTGGTCGAGCGCCCGGTCCCACCTCTTGCACCTCCTGTCAAGGCGACACTCGCACCCCCTCGTAACGCCGGGCGCTCGGCCTCGCTAAAGGATAGCGATGATTAAGTTCACGCCAGAAGAAGCAGAGCGCGCTGTTATAGGGTCCATATTGCTGGACCCGTCCAAAATAGCCCAAGTGCGGGCGGCGTTAGCGCCAGAGCATTTCTCAGACGCCACGCTGCGGGAAATCTACCGTGTTTGCCTCGACGTGCACAAGGAGGGCCGGCCGCCGGACCCCGTTATCGTGCTGGAGAGGTGCGACAGCAAGAACGTCGGCGATGTTGTCTGCGACTGCCTGGAGCGCACGCCCTCCGCCGCCCACGCAGAATACTACGCATCGGTTGTCGTGGAATGGGCAGCCAGGCGACGGGTAAACAAGCTGGCGAGGGCGCTGGCTCGTGATTCCATAGACCCTACCATCCCAATATCGTCATGCGCCGCCGGGCTTGAAAGGATGCAGCAAGCACTTTCGAGCGCCGCCGATACGGCACACACCGCCGACGCAGAGACAAGCCGGCAACGACTCATGGCCATTATCGCCGATAGCCGCAACGGCCGTGGCTGGGCGCACGCGGTGCCCGGCGTGTCCAACTTTGTGCCAAGGCTCATGCGCGGCACAATCTTGACGATTGGCGGTCGCAGCCGTCATTGCAAGACAGCGCTGGCTTTGGCGATTGTGCGTGCCACGCTTAATAAGGGTGGGGCTGTGGTATATGCCGCCGAAGAACAGGATTCTGTCATCTTCGCCCGCCTTGTGTCTCAGGAGTGCAACGTGCCGTATGGCCCGTTGCTAGAGGGGCAGATGATAGCGCAAGAGCTCGAAGAGCGCTTCCACGCGTACGCCGAGCGCCTTGCGGCTGCCTGGGGGAACCGGCTACATATCATCACAAGCCCCGATCCCGCGGTAATCGAGCTGGCCGTGTTGCGCCACAGGCCGTGGCTGCTTGTCGTTGACACAATACAGCGCGTCGGGCACGCGGCAGGTGCTGGGATTGCCGGCCGTAGCGACTTGGCATTTGGTGATATAATGGTGCAATTGCGCCGGATTGCAGTTGATTGTGATTGCGCGGTGATAGTGCTATCGCAGGTGAAGTACGCAGAGGGCAGGCCGAAGCCACCCACCGCGGCGGACTTCCGCGAAACGCGCGAAATCATAGAGCAGAGCGACACGGCGCTGACGGTTTACTGGCCTCGCGTGGAGGACCCTAGGCGCGCCGAAGTTGACCCCGACGGCTTCGGGCGCGAATTGCATATAGGGTGCGTGAAGCGTAGGACTGGGGCAACGGGAACGGTGATCGTTGACCTCGACCCTGCGACGCACCACATCGGGCCTGTTTCGAGAGGATATCGTAGAGGCTGACGCGGAGGGCATACAACATGGCAATGGGGAAAAGGAGGCGGAAGCTACGAAGGGCAGGACACCCGCAAGGTGCGCCCTCCGCGTCAGTCCGTTTACGGCGATACAGGACGCTCAAGGCGTTTATCAAGGGCGAGTGCTCCTGCTGGCGGCGCGGCGGCTGCATCTTCTACGGCAAGTGCCTCGTCATGCAGAAGCAGCGATGCAAGTGGTTCGAGCTTGCGTTGCGCCCAATCATGCCACCGAACATTAAGGTAGGAGTACTAAATGAGCCGGGCGAAGCCGAAAGCGAAGATTAAGACGCCGTTCCCGTATTTCGGGAACAAGAGGCGCGTGTGCTCCGTGGTGTGGAGCAGGCTCGGTGAGGTGGACTGCTACATCGAGCCCTTTGCCGGTTCGGCGTCCATGCTGTTTGGTTGTCCGTACGGACCTCGCAGGCGCGAAGTGATTGGCGATAAGGATGGCTTGGTGGCGAACTTCTGGCGCGCCGTAAAGTATGCGCCGGAAGAGGTGGCAGAACACGTTGATTGGCCGAGCATCGAGGCGGACCTTCGCGCAAGGAATGCGTATCTTTGGAAAATCCGCCAGAGCGGGCAGTTGGTGCAGTCGTTGGAAGCGGACCCGATGTACTATGACGCGCAGCTTGCGGGCTGGTGGGCATTTGTATTGTGCGCCTGGTATGGCAGTGAGGCGACCGCCTGCCCAGCTGGCGGGACGCTGAAAGATGAGAAACAAGGACTGCTTCGGCTAAGGGAAGACGGCAGAGAACGTGTGGTGGAATATTTGCGCCGTCTTGCGCGGCGGCTCAGCAACGTCTTTATCCTTTGCGCAGACTGGGAGCGCACGATTCGCCTTGGGCTTTCCCCATCACGCCTCAGCAAGCAGCACGTTGTTGGCGTATTTCTCGATCCCCCGTACGCGGTCAGCACGGGGCGCGATAAGGGGTGCTACGCGGTGGATAAGTTGGACGATAGTGTATCCCACGCCGTGCGAGAATGGTGTAAGAAAAACGAAACGTTGCGCGTCGCCCTTTGCGGGCTCGAGGGGGAGCACAACGAGCTGGAGAAGCGCGGCTGGGAAGTGTACACTTGGTCAAATAGCGGCGGGTTCCACGGGCAAGGCGAAACTGGCGCAACGCAACGCAGGCACGCCGAGCGCATCTGGTTCTCACCCGCCTGCTTGAAGGAGGAGAGCCTCTGGTGAAACTCATTCCGCCATTCACGTACTTCGGCGGCAAGCGCAGGGTAGCGCGTGTCGTGTGGGAGCGCTTTGGCGAAGTCCACACGTACGTGGAGCCGTTCTGCGGTACCGCTGCCGTATTACTGGGCTGCCCCTATGGGCCAAGGCGAAAGGAGATCATCAATGACCTGAACTGCTACATAGCCAATTTCTTCCGCGCCGTGAAGGCGGCACCGGATGAAGTTGCCGAGCACGCAGATAGGCCGAAGGTCGAGGCAGACCTGCGCGCCGTGCATAGGTGGTTCGCGGAGGTGTTCGACTTCGAGGACTTCCGAAACAAGGTGTGCTCGAATATGGACTTCTATGACGCCAAGGTGGCCGGCCTGTGGGCGTGGGGGCAAAGCCTGTGGGTTGGTGAAGGCTTCGCGCAACGCGGAAGCAGGCGCAAGGGACTTGCTAATGTGTCGAACCACCAAAGCCTGAACAGCATCAACAAGGACGCGTGCCGTGTGCCGGGCTGCATCTTTCCGTGTAGCAAGACGTTGCGAGAATACCTCGCGTGCCTTGCGTGCCGCCTGGCGGACACGTGGATTCTGTGTTCCGACTGGACCGTGGCGCTGCGGCATGCATGCCTGATGCGTGGTAAGCACGTCGGCATATTCCTGGACCCTCCGTACTCGCATAGCACGGGGCGGAAACGGAATATCTACGATACCGACGAGCCCGACATTGCCGATGCCGTGCGAGACTGGTGCATTGACCACGGCAATGACCCAAGGCTTCGGATAGCCCTCTGCGGCCTCGAAGGCGAACACAACGCCCTTGAGGACCTCGGCTGGACCACCTATGCGTGGACGTCTTCGGGCTTGCAAAATCGGAAGCAGGCCCCGACGTCTCGCCGCCGCCAGGAGCGGATATGGTTTTCGCCGCATTGCCTGCCCGAGGGCGAGAATGCATAACAAGCCACAGAAGCCACGAGGATCGCCTGTGGGGCGAACGAGGGGGCGGGATGGTATCAGAAGCCATTCAAGCCCGCGAAACGCCGTACACGCAATCCTCGGCGATTCTGTGGCAAATTAGGGAGACTAGCCCCGTGAAGATCGTAGAACTTGACGCAATACCGCTGAAAGAGTGGTACGAAATCGTCGCCTTGGGAATAAGGCGGCCGGACCCTGACAGGATACACGTCACCGAACTTTGCGAGCCGCCGCGAATCCTCTACCTGCGTTGGAAGCATTGGGACGAGTTGGTCGCTTGCCCCATACGTGCGTGGGCGATGCTGCTGGGGACAGCGTGGCACAAGTTCTTCCTGCCGCAGGTCGGCAGACTCCACCCCGACTGGCTAATAGAGCCCGACCTATCCGCTAGGGTCGGCGACGCTGCCGTTGTCGGCACACCCGATATCGTTGACCTTGATGGCAAGAGGGTGATCGACGTTAAGCTTACTAATCTAGCCAAGGGCTATAGTAAGGGGGACCCTACTCATAAGCTACAAACGTACATATACTCATGGCTCATTAAAGAGACCTATGGTGTACAGATAGAGAGGTGCGAGCTGTGGTACTTCTATAAAGACCATGTACTCTCTAGAGCTATGAGAGAGAGAAGGTACCAGCTTTCTCCTGCCGAGGTATTTAAGTACTCTCCATTAGACGAGGAGGAGGTGTACTCTCTTATAGAAGACAAAGTACGTACCTTTAGGGACTCAGTACGTACTGGCCAAGTACCAAGGGTATGTACTCCGGAGGAGAGGTGGAGTAAGGCTGATGAATATAAGGTTATGAAAAAGGGAGCGCGTAGAGCCACTAAGGTGTACAAGGACCCAGAGGAGGCCAAGGTACACGCTAGCAGAAGGGAGGACCTGAGGGTAAAAGCGGTACCGGGGGACTCCTTGGTACGATGCAGGGACTGGTGCGACGTGGCCCCGTTCTGTGATTTTGCGGCGGAACACAGGGTGTCGGGCTACCAGCCGTACTGGCTAATGGAGCTTCCGCAAGGAGAAGACGAAGATGACTGGCCTGAGGCATTACGTTGGGATTGACCCCGACCTTAATGGCGCCATCGCCATCGTCGCTATTAACGAAGGTGGGCGCGTGGAGGAATGCAAGATACACCCCATGCCAACGCTCCGAAGCGGCCCAAAAGGCCGGCGTGAAATAAACGTGCGCGACATATGTTGGACCATCGAGAACATACATTATCAATACGGTGGATCGGTTGTGTGTGCGTGTGTCGAACACACCACCGGCAGCGCGGGCTGGGGCGCATCTGCCTGCTTCACGCTCGGCTATACACGCGGCGTTGTGGTTGCTGCGCTCACCTGCGCGTGCATTCCCCACATACTTGCGCGCCCCCAAAAGTGGCAAAAGCACTTTGGCATATACGGCCGCGGGCTTAGCCGGTCGGCGCGGAAGCAGCGCGCGCTGTCCATTGTCCAATCCCTCATCCCCGGCGAGGTCAAAAACTTGACAACGCAAACAGCGGACGCGGTACTGCTGGCGCTGTACGCACGCCAGCAAATGGAACAGGAGGTGTGACATGGCCAACGAAGTCGCAAAGCCAGCAGAGCAGACCGGCGCACTCGTGCGACCGGAAAACATGATCTGCATGGCAATCGAAAAGGGCGCTTCTCCCGAGGCGCTTTCGCAACTTATGACGCTTTGGGAGCGCATGAAGCGCATCGAGGCGGAGGCCGCGTACGCCACCGCCTTCACTCGGCTGCAAAGCGAGCTGCCGGAAATCACCAAGGACGTGAAGGTCAAGTATTCTACCGGACGCGGCAAGGTGGAGTATTGCTACGCCAGCCTGGGCAACATCTGGCGCACAATCAAGGACAAGCTTTCCGAATACGGCTTCTCGGTTCGCTTTGAGCCGCAAGAGGACCCACAGCATAGGCGGATTGGTATGACGTGCGTCGTCGCCCACGAGGCCGGGCACCGCACGCAGGCGACCGTGTGGGCGCCAGCCGACACCAGCGGGGCCAAGAATGACATCCAGGCCGTGGGCTCCACGCTAAAGTATCTCCAGCGCTACGCCCTCGTTGCCGCCCTGGGCCTTTGCACAACGGATGACGACATGGACGGGGTTCGAATCGTCAAGGACCTTGGCGGCACGCCGGAACCGCCCCCGCCGCAAGCGAAGGCACCGTGGAAAGAGGAACTTGGAGAGCAACGCCGGGGCAAGGTCCTCAAGATACAAGACGAGACCGAATGGTGGACATGGCACAACGGGAAGCCCTACACGCTCGGCTCCTGCCGCAATGCCCCACCCGAAGAGCAGGAAAGGTTGCGGGCCGCGCTGAAGGGGGCCACGTGGTTCAAGCTCGTAGAAATCGAAGGAATAGACGAACAACTCGTTACAAGGAGTAATCCGAAAGACAAGTCCCATCCGTGGGGCGTGGGTGATGTGGTCGCGTTCCGCGACGTTGGGGAGCGCCAGATACGCGTGCCGAGCGGCGGCTTCCAGACGTGGCGTGAAATCCGCGAGGTCCGCCCTGTTAAGGAGGAGCCATTCTAATGCCTTGGGCAGACACCAACTTCGTTGTGTTGTCGGGGCGCGCCGTTCCCTACCAGCAGGCCGAGCAGCCCGAGATTACCGAATACAACGGCGTGCCGCGTGTCAAGCTATTGCTTCGCGTATCGGCATCAACGCGCCTCGAGAATGGCGTGGAGAAGTGGAGCAATCGGTTCTTCCCGATCAGCGCCTGGGGTTCAGCCGCGCGTATCCTGGCTAACGTCAAGCGGGGCGAACGCATCGGCATAATAGGCAAGCTCGATGCCTACCGCGGAAAGACAGGGTGGAAATACGAAATTATAGCGCGAGAGGTCATAACCGGGGCGGCGCTCCGCGACCAGCAGCAAGCCGAGGATGCCAAGCCCGAAGCGTTCGTTGACGATGCATCGGAGGTGCCATTCTGATGACACGCTTTGAGTGGCTCGTGGCGAAACTACACAGCCTCGTCAAGACCCACCCCCATGACTACGTGCTTGTGTTATCCGGCGTGGGCTACGGAGATAAGATGCGGGCTGCCGCCTGCGCCAGGGCGCTTCACTTGGCGGGCTACGGTAAGGTAATATTCACCACCACGGTGACTGGCACATCAATAGAATGGTCCATAGCCGCCGCGTGCCCTTGGCTTGCGGGCTTCGTCGCCCACCAACCCATGCCGACGCGCGGTATGCTTGCCAGGTTACTTAAGCAATGGGGCTACGTGCTTGACGCCACATCAATGGTGCCGATACTCTGGGATAGGCGCGGGCGACCGGTGGCATCCTCGATGCCATATCTTGGGCTTTCGCTTGGAGACCCGTATTCTCGCTACATGCTCCGCGCGCTTGGGGAAACGCAGTTCGAGGCGGCATCTGCGTCCTTGGGTGTGCCGGTAACGCCAGACTTAATGCCCGTACTCGATAAGCCCCCTGTGCGACCGCGCAAGGACAATCTCCCGCCGCCGCTAACCAGCATACGCCCCGAAAACTGGGGTAAGGCCACACCTCCCAAAATACCCAAGGGCAAGAAATACATAGTGGTGTCGTTCGCCAGTGGCATGCTATCCGCCGTCAAGAGCCTTCCGCAGAATTGCATTAAGGTCGTGCTGGATTGCGCTAAGGAGCGCGGCGTCGAGGTTGTGCACATAGGTGCGCGCGATGTACCGAAACTTGATGGAACGATTGACGCACGCGGGCTTCGCATGGACGCAGTAGTTAAGCTGATGAGGGGCGCGCTTGGTGTGGTGTCCGTTGAGGGATTTGCATCATATGTAGCGCGTTCTGCATCATGCCGCTGCCTCACCCTAATGGGGCCGACGCCGTACCCGTTCTTCGCCATAGAGGGCAACGTGCACTCCATAGCAACCCCCGGCGGGCGTCTTCCTTGCCCCATAGGCACGTGCTTCTGGTCATGGGCGTATGGTTTGCCCCCTGACCACTGGGGCATGACGTGCAGGGTGGCGCTGGCGAACGGTAAGCGCACAACCGACTGCGTTAACTACGTGCCCGCCGCTATCAAGGACGCGGTGTCCAAGTTCCTGGACGGAGATACAAAATGAAGATCATCTCGTTCTCATGGACACGCGAGGCGATCAGGAATCGCACAAAAACGGTAACGAGAC
>Ga0190338_1000009_pt1 | contig 54444 bp, 52 predicted proteins | sample 4872041112_MG_FD_163434 | JGI IMG/M metagenome (GOLD analysis project Ga0190338, IMG submission 163434) | Hydrothermal vent sediment bacterial communities from Southern Trench, Guaymas Basin, Mexico - 4872-04-11-12_MG | ecosystem: Environmental > Aquatic > Marine > Hydrothermal vents > Sediment ... | reverse complement strand
ATGCTGAATCGGTGAGCGGTGATATCGAGCTTCGCGGAGTGAAAGAGGTCGATGCCTCTACGGTGAGCGGTGATATCGAGGCGTTCGATACTATGGGTGATCTTCGATTGAAATCGGTGAGCGGTGATATTACCGGGAGAAAGGTGTCCGGTAATATCTCAGCGGGGACGGTGAGTGGAGAGGTAAAGCTTTTCGGTGTGAGCGATTGCCGTAAGGTTAAGGTGGGAACTACCAGCGGCGAGGTTGCCTTCGAAGGGCGGTTGACCGATGGTGGTACCTATATCTTTAGCACCACCTCAGGTGATATAAGTCTTATCCTTTCTAAGGATTCCTCCTTTGATCTTGATGCTCATACTATGAGCGGTTCTATACGCTGTTCAGTCCCTATGCTCAAGGTAAGCTTTAAGAAGGGGAAGAGAAGACTCGTTGGAACGGCAGGAAAAGGAGGTGCTACCCTGCGTATCTCTTCGACCAGCGGTGACATAGATATAGAGACGAAGTAGTTATTCGGAAAGGAGTTTCCCCACATTCACCCCATAGTGATAGGGGTTGAGGGAAGAGGCGATACTCCGTTTATAACCCTTCCTTGGGTCTTCTTCGGTGAGGTCCACCGGTTGCCCAGGGAGGGGGTTTTTCTTGGCATCGAACACCAGTTTGACCCGGGGTCTATCCAGCTTGGTTGGATTTGGTCTATAGACCACCCCACTTTCTCCTGTATCCAAAAGCACGAAGCTACCCGGAGGATATATGCCGAGCATATTGATGAATACTTTGACCAATGCCCGGTCGTAAAGTTTGGGGCTGGTATCATATATCTTCTTCAGAGCTTCTTCCGGCAGAAGGGCTTTTTGATAACAGCGAGAGGTAGTCATTGCGTCGTAAGCATCGGCAATGCTCACTATCCGGGCTAAGAAGCTGGGTTTCCTCGGAGTAGGAAGCTCAGGATAACCCGAATAGTCCAATCTCAGATGGTGTTCAAAGGCGACGATGATGGAGGTAAATCCAAATTCTCCATAGATACCGTTCTTAAGTAGGGCTTTTACCCCCAAGATGGGGTGTTTCTTGATCAGTCGCCATTCCTCCTCGGTCAACTTCCCCGGTTTGAATAAGATCTCTTTGGGAAGAAGGAGCTTGCCCATATCGTGGAACAGAGCGGCTACTCCAAGGTTACAGAGTTCAGTTCGGGATAAGCCGAGGTGGCTTGCTAAAGCGAGGGAAAGGATGCAAACATTTACCGAGTGGTTGAAGGTGTAATCGTCATAATTCTTGATGGAGGTAAGTCCGATGAGGAAATATTCATCTTCAAGCACCAGATCGATAAGTGATTGAACAAGCCTTTTTCCCTTTTTCAAGCTGAGTTTTTTCTCCTCCTTTCCTCCTAGGGCAGCGTTTTTCACTAACTGAATGGCTCGGAAAAAGGCGTTTTTGGATGCTTCCTTTACCTCTTTGAGATCGGTTGATCCCCTTCTCCTCTCAGTAGGAGGGATGAGTTTCCCGACATCAAGGTGTTTTACCCCTTTTTCATTAAGAGATGTTTTGAGGATGTCAAAAGCCTTTTCTCCTCGCTCAAGCTCATTAAAGGCAAGGGCAAATTGGATAAACTCCTCCCTTTCCACTCCTTCGGTGATGGTGAGCCTTCCTATCCCCCTAGTGGTGAATTCTTCGATGATGTAACGGAAACTGAGATAACCCTCGATCTCAAGCTTAAGCCGGAGGTTGTTTACGAAGATAAAATCATCGTAGATCTGAAGGTTTATCTCTGGGTCGAGCTCAAAGAGTGCTTTTGCGGCTTCCATCAACCGGTCAAGAGCGGTTATCACCGCTTGGTTGTTTATCCGGTGTATCTGCAACATCTTTATGACCACATAAAGACTGGTTACAAAGCGGCTACTTAGGCGGTGCAGTTTGAGGGTAATAGCCGAGGATAGGGGGATATCGGAGTCCTCAGATATCACCCTCCTTATCTGAAGCCGAGCGGTTTTTCTCTTCTCCTCCATCTTTATCTCTTACCTTTTCCCGCGGTTAAGACCGCCCTCTTTACCTCTTCCCTTCTACTTTCTCTCCCCCGTTTCAGGATCTTCTTCGCTTCCTCCGTCCCTATCTCAAAAAGGGCGTAAGCGGCTCCTAAACGCATCTCATTTGTTAGTTTCTTCCTGAAGAAGGAGCGTTTGAAGAGCAGTTTCTCCAAGTAAGAGATGGCTCTCCGGGGAGCCACTTTTCCCAATGCTTTGAAGAAAGTTATCTTCTCGTCCAATTCTCTTTTCCTAAACTCCTTATCCCTTACGATGTCGAAAAGGATCTCCCCTCCTTTGGGATATTTCCCCTCCGCCAAGGTGAGGGCAGCGAGAGAGCGGATTTTTGGATCGCGATCATAGAGGAACAGGCTGATTGCTTCGTAGGCTCCTCCCCCTCCTAACTGTGCCAGGGTGCGAACAACTTCGATCCTTACTCTTGAGTCCGGATGATGAGCTACCCCTCTTAGATGCTTTAATGCCCTTTGGTCTCCCATCTTGCCCAGGATGAACACCAAGTTCCGCACTAAATACCACCTTTTGTCCATCAGTTTCGAGGCGATTACCTCGATTTGGTCCTTAGCTTGATCAGCAATTACCTGACAGAGGAGAGAACGGTCCTTTCTCTCTTCGAGTTCTCCAAGTAGCTCTATTAGCTGGGGAAGAGCCGGTTTCACCAGTAGGGAGAAGAAGTAATACATAAGGTTTTCATCCTTTTCCCCTTGTTGGTTTAAGTAGGTGGCTAACTTGGTTAGAGTATCTTCTTTAAACATCCTCTTTAATGCCGCCGAAAACCGTTCTTCTCCGATATCTTCTTTGACCTCATTCAATCTCTCAAGAAGACTTGTTGCTTGGGCTATCTCCCCTTTATTGAAGAATCCAGTCAAGGTCTCCCCAAGGAGCGCCCAGACTTCTGGTTGATCTTCTCCTTCCGTCTTGATTATGTAAAGCAGGGAGTCAACCACCCGGGTTAGTATCTCCTCTGTTTTACTCTTAGCGAGTTCTTCTTGTATATAGACTATTTCCTCTTCAGTAAGGGGGAGTCGGGTCAGCGTATCTTCTTTTTCTTCGCTGTCCTTCGTTTTCTTCAGTTCCTCAACGAGGAAGTCAAGACTCTTCTGCTTCTGGGCTTCAGCTCTTCCTTCATCCTCTGGCACCTCTCCTCCACTGTATTCTTTTGAGGTATTCCATGCTTCTTCAAGAAGGAGTTCGATCCCTTCCTCGGTAGGGATTTGTTCTTCTGCCACCTCATAGGCGATTTGGGAAAAATTTCTCTCCCAGAGGCGGGTTACTAAGTCATCGAGTGGATTTTCGTGGAGCTGCGTTTCCTTTATCACTTCAAGAAAACCAATGAGCTCTCTTTCATCCAAAGGAGGGATAAAGGATAATCTTCTCAAGCCATCTCGATAGAAAAAGAAGGAGAGACTTTCCTCTCTTTTCTTTTTGAAATATACCCTTTCCCCGTCCACCAGAAGTTCGTTCGGTTTTATAGTGAGAGTAAGGGCGTTGTATTTGTCAAAGTAGGCGGATAAGTTATTCTTTAGCTCCGAGATAAATTGGATAAATATGGGATTGTTTCGAGGGTAAAGACGAAATGCCTTAATTGTTTTGATCAGCTGGGATATTACTTCCTTCGCGCTTGCTATCTTCTTATTATCTATTTCCTCCCTCTTGCTACTAAAAGCAGTATCTTCTTTATCGTGCCTTTCCATTTGCCCCAGTTTTATTTTATCATAAGAGAGGAGAGGAAGAGAAGCTTCTTTTAGAAGAGGGGGAGGGTAGATAGAAGGGAGGAACTTTTTCCCCCTTAACCCCGTTTTATAAATCAGGAGTAAAAAAGATGGGTAAAAGGATATTCCGCTTATTAGTGGGTATTTTTCTGATCGCCCTTGGTGGATTGTTTCTTCTTGACACCTTTGGCTTTCTCCCTGTTGAAGTCGAGCTCGTCTTTTCGGTTGGTCTTCTCGCTATAGGGTTTACCTTTATTCTTCATTCCTTTAAGGAGGAAGAATCCTGGAGATGGTTTATTCCGGGGGGCATAGTTCTCACTTTAGGGGCGATTGGCTTACTTGGTTACTTTGAGATAATGAAGGACGAGTTTCTCGGGGCACTCGTCCTTGCTGGTTTTGCTTTCTCCTTTCTGCCGGCGTTCTTTCTAAAAGAGAGAAAAGACTGGGCGATATATCCCAGCTGGTTTTTGTTGGTGTTGAGCGGAACGGTGTTGACGGATACCTTCTTTCATCGGGATGGCGTAACCGGTGGAGTATTCCTTATCGGTTCAGGTGCCCTCTTTCTTTTCCTCCTTCTGTTCAGGAAGGAAAGGTGGGCTCTTTATCCCGCTTGGTTCCTGATCCTACTCGGCATCGTGAGTTTCAGCTCAATTTTGAGGATATATAGTGCCGGAGGACTTGCCGGAGGGGGGTTCCTTTTTGGGATAGGATTGCTCTTTCTCGCCCTTTTTAAGAGAAGGAGATCCCTTTCCCTTTATTTCCTCGGTTTTATGTTTCTTGTCCTTGGGGTGGTGACGATAGTGGCTACCTCCCCAGTTCCTACCCCCATTGCTGGAACCATTTTCCTTTCAGGGCTGGCTTTTGCCTTCCTCTCCCTGTATCTCTTGGATAGGAGGAATTGGTGGGGGGTATTTCTCTTTGGACTGTTTGCCACTCTATCCCTCTATCCATTAGATGCCTTTTACTCTTGGTGGTCATCGGTATTTGAGGCTTTTGTCTTCTTTGTTGGGCTCTCGGCTTCCTTCTTTCTTATTTCCCTTGTTCCGGCTGAGAGGAGGACATTCCGCTGGGCACGGATAACCGGCTTTTTCTTCCTCGTCTTTTCCTTTCTAATACTTCTTGCCGGGAAATTCCCTGAGTTTGCCGACTTCATCGTCCCTATTGCGCTTATCCTCTTTGGTGGCTACCTTGTGTTAAGAGGGATCCAAGGGTTGAGGATCAAAAAGGAGGAGCCTGATTCTTAACCACCTCTTTCCCCTTTTCCATACAGACTTATTGAGTAAATTACCATTTCCCTAAAGAACCTCTTCACTTTACAGATGAGGAGGGAGGTGCTATGTTATTTAAAAATAAGATAGAGGGGGAGGAAGATGGAGCTTGAAGAGAAGATCGAAGGAAGAACGGTAGTTATCGGTGTCATCGGTCTTGGTTATGTTGGTCTTCCCTTGGCGGTTAGCTTCCTCAGGGTAGGAGTGCGGGTGCTTGGCTTTGATATAGACAAGGAGAAGATAGCAAGCATCTCACAGGGTGAAAGTTATCTTACTACTCTCTCTTCCCGCGACCTCTCCCGCTATGTTGAGGAAGGTATTTTTTCTGCCACTGCTGACTTCTCCCGCCTTTCCCGTCCGGATGCCATCCTGATATGCGTGCCTACCCCCCTCGGGGAGGGGAGGGAGCCGGATCTTTCCTTCGTGATCAACACCACCAAGGAGATATCGAGATATCTTCGAAAGGGGCAATTGGTGGTGTTGGAGTCAACCTCCTATCCTGGAACTACCGAGGAGGTCCTTCTTCCTATTCTGGAGAGGACTGGGATGAAGGTAGGAGAGGATTTCTATCTCGGATATTCCCCAGAACGCGAGGATCCAGGAAACAAGCGCTATCCGATGTGGCGTATCCCTAAGGTGGTAAGTGGCATTACCCCCTCTTGCAGAAGGATGGTAGAACGGCTTTATTCTCTTGCTTTTGAACGAGTGCTACCTGTTTCCTCCCCCCGTGTTGCTGAGATGACAAAATTGCTTGAAAATATCTATCGTAGTGTAAACATCGCTTTGGTAAACGAGCTCAAGATGCTCGCCATCAGAATGGGTATAGATATCTGGGAGGTAATTGAGGCGGCAGCGACTAAGCCTTTTGGATTCCATCCCTTTTATCCTGGTCCAGGACTGGGAGGGCATTGTATCCCCATCGATCCCTTCTACCTTGCCTGGAAATCTCGAGAGTACGATTTCCCCACCAGGTTTATCGAGCTTTCTGGTGAGATAAATACTGAGATGCCCTATTTCGTAGTTTCCCGGGTGATAGATGCCTTAAACGATCGGGGGAAGGCTTTAAAAGGGGCTCACATTCTCGTACTTGGGGTTGCCTATAAGCGGGATGTGGGCGATGTTAGGGAATCGCCAGCGGTCAAGATAATAAGCCTTCTCCTTGAAAGAGGTGCTAAGGTAAGTTATCACGATCCCTTTGTCCCCAAAATCCCTAAGATGAGGAAGGTGAAGCTCGACCTGGCGAGTGTCCCCCTCACTGCCGAGCTGCTTTCTACGGCAGATTGCGTTCTCATTGTTACCGATCATAGCAAGGTAGATTATCAGTTCGTAGTGGATAATTCCTCCCTGATCGTAGATACAAGAAATGCCACCCGAAATACCCAAGGGAGGGAAGGTAAGGTAGTTATTGCTTAAGATGAGGAAACCTCCGCTTTTCATTCGGAGCTCCTTCGAGAAAAAGTAGTTTATTTTCATATCCTTTCACCCTATCTCAAATCCCCCTTTGTACTATTAAAGCAAACCTTATTGGGTGGGGATTCGTTTATCTATATGGTGTAAGATGGATTTAATGGAGAAAGGAGAGATATGGCAAATGTTTAACGAAAGATCCGTGAGTAATATTTTCTTTTTGGCTATTCTATTTTCCTTTTTAATTTCTTCTTCTCTTTTAGGTGGAGGATCTAATAATGAGTTATCGAAAATTGTAGTTGTTCCCAGGATCAAAGAGCCCCCAAAGATCGATGGGGTGCTTGATGATCCGGCCTGGGCGAAGGCAGCTAAAGTAACCGGATTCTATAAGTTCAAGCCGGTTGATGGTGTTCCCGCTTCGGAGAGGACAGTCGCTTATGTCGCCTATGATTCCGATAATCTGTATTTCGCCTTCCGCTGTTTTGATGCCAGTCCTGATAAGATAACCGCCCATTACTGCCCCCGGGATAAGATCTTCACCGACGACTTTGTGGTGATTGTTCTTGACACCTTTAATGCCAAGAGAAGAGGTTATATCTTTTTGATAAACCCTTACGGTATTCAGGGCGATGGTTTGATTAAAGCCGAGGGCAACGATGATATGAGCTTTGATACCGTGTTTTACTCGGATGGGAAGGTAGATGAAAAAGGTTATACAGTAGAGGTGGCTATACCGTTTAGAAGCCTTCGTTTCCCTCCCAAGTTCAAGAACATCGGTTTTGCCGTCGCCCGAACCATCCAGCGGAAAAGCGAGCAAGCGAGTTGGCCTCCTATCTCCATCAATAGGGCGAGCATTCTCGATCAATTAGGAGAACTCGTCGGCTTTTCTGGGGTGGGTTACAAACGGACCCTGGAATTTCTTCCCTTCATCACCACCTCTCAGGCAGGAAACTTCAATGAGGATGAGGGGAGGTTTATAAATGGCAAGGTTAAGCCTGATTTTGGTATTGGGGTGAAGTATGGAATCAGCTCCAACCTGACCCTCGATCTTACCCTTAACCCGGATTTTAGCCAGGTGGAGGCGGATGCGGGCCAAGTGGATGTTAATCTCCGCTATGCTCTTTATTTTGAGGAGAAAAGACCCTTCTTTCTCGAAGGGAAGGATATCTTTACCACCCCGATCGAGGTGGTTTATACGAGGAGGATACTCGATCCATTATATGGAGCGAAACTCACCGGGAAGATAGGTAAGACTACCATCGGTTTTATCAGCGCTCTTGATGAGGGACCTGGGGAGAAAGTGAGTGGGGAGGAGAACGAATACCTGGGGGAGAAGGCTCTATTTAACATAATCAGGATAAAACGGGATATATTAAGGAATTCCGAGATAGGAGCGATCCTGACCGATCGCGAGTTCGCCGGTTCCCATAACCGGGTGTTCGGAGTCGATGGCAAACTTTTCTTAGGTAAGAAATATCTCCTTTTCTTTCAGGCACTTGGTAGTCATAGCCGAAACCTTGATGGAGAGGATTCCTCCGATCCAGCGTTCACCTTCGTCTTTGCTCGGAGCGGACGGCATCTCTATACCGAGTTCGATTACCTCGATATCTACCCCAACTTTAACGCTGAAGCGGGTTTCATCAGGCGCACAGATATCAGGCAGTTAGCTGGTTATTTGCATTATAAATTTTATCCCAATCGTCCTTGGCTGCTCACGGTGAGGCCTGAGATCTATGTGGATCGCTATTATGATCATAGCGGGATCAATGTTGAGGAGAACAAACGGTTGGGGTTAAGTTTTGAGCTAAGCAGGCAGACGGAGATCTCATTACGCTATATCTACCGGATGGAGCGGTATGCTGGCATCGATTTTGAGGGTTCCCTTTATTCGATAATTGTTTCCTCCCAGCCTACCACATATCTCACTGGATTTTTTTCCTATTCAGCGGGGATGGGGATAAACTACGATGAGGAGAACCCCTATCTCGGGCATTCGAGACGAATAAGTGGGTCGCTCAATTTTCGCCCCTCACCACTAATCCAAGAGGAGCTTAGATTCACCAGATATACCTTCTATCGTTCCATAGGTGGGGAGACGGTTTACGATGTAAATATCTGGCGATCGAAAACGGTTTACCAGTTCACCAAGAAACTTTTCCTCCGGGGCATCATTGAATATAACACTTACTATAACCGAGTGACCACCGATCTTCTCTTGAGCTACACTTATGTGCCGGGTACGGTGTTTTTTATAGGATATGGAGGGAGATACGAAAACAGCCCGGATTACCCTGGAACCGGTTTCGCCGAGCTTGCACGTCGGTTCTTCTTTAAATTCTCTTATCTCTGGCGCAAATGAGAAAAGGTTTCTCAGAGAGATGATTTATTCCCTTAGAGGAGAGGATCCCGTCTTCTCCCTAAATATTCCCCATCGTCTTAGAAAATCGTTCATCCGTTTGAGGGCTTCTCGCTCCTCTTCGGTGCTGGCGGATTGATAGTTTTTTATTCGATCTAAGGCAAGATAGAGGTAATTCCCCCCGGTAATGATGGAGAAGGTGGGAACGAGGAAATAGAAGGGGACCCTGATGAAAGAGGGAAGATTAAATACTATACTTCCCAAGAGGATGACCTCGCCCCAGGTGGTCGCTTTCCCCAATAGAGTAGGGGTAGTAAGTACATTTTCCATCCGAAGGAACTCGAAGAAGCTTCTCTCCGATACGAAGAAAGCGGTGAACCATAGGAAGCCAAGTATTATATACCTTCCAGCGATGATGAGGACGATTATGCCCGGAGGACGCCCCCAATGGGTAGTGAGCACAATATAGCTCACCCCGAGAAAGACCTTGTCTGCCAGAGGGTCGATGAACTGTCCTACATAATTCCTCTCCCCGCCCTTTCTCACCAGATAGCCATCCACCAGATCGCTTAGGAAGAAGTAGATGAACAGGAGGTAAGAGATCAAGCGATAGTGAGAATTGAGAGAGGAATTCATAAGGAAAATGAGAAACAGAGGGAGGATTAAGATCCTACTCAAGGTCAAGACATTGGCTATCTTATAGAGCTTCATTTTCCTCTCGATCTCTTTAAAATAAAACCCCTCCCTCAAGGATAAGTTATTATAGCATAGAAATGAGAAAAATGCCCTTTATTGAAGGGAAAGACCTTTTTAGATTTCCGGTTGACATTTCAGTTATCTTATGATATTAAAAAAGAAAAAGCTTAAGTATTTGGAAAGAGGGGGATTTTTTGTAATGGATAAGTGAAGATGGCTAAGTGTTCGATCCATGGGAAGGAGATAATTGCTCATTGCTTTAAATGTGGAGAGCCTCTATGTGAAGATTGTGTTATGAAGAAGGTAAAGGGGCGGTATTATTGTTTTAGATGTGCCATTGAGGAGTCGCTGGTCAATTTTGAGAAGGAAGAGAAGAAGATAGAGAAGCTTAGAAGAGAACGAGAACTTTATCTGAAGGGCAAGAAGAAGACAGTTTCCCGGTTAAGGATAGCGATGTTCATTATGCTTGGTTTGGCGGTGGCGGAGGGTGTTTTCTATAGTCGTCTTTACCTTGAGAGAAAGAGAAGTTTAAATGAGAATTATCGCCAATATATCAATACAAATATTGATTTTATAAATATGGCTCTCAAGAATTACAGCCGGCTTAATAATGGAGAATACCCCAATAAGCTCTCTGAGCTTATTCCCCAGTATCTGCCTGAATTCAAGCTTTCTTTCTTACTAAGTAAGGAGTTAAGCTATAAAAAAGATAGGGAATTGGGTTATCTTCTAAGCTGGACGGGAAGTTTTGGAGGGAGAAGAGCTAAGATCGTAGTTGCTAAGACAGGGAGGATAATAGATACACTTTCCACAGTGGGGAAATGATTCTGAGTGGATGATAGAGATGAGGGAAAACGAGCATCGATTAAGGGAGCGGGGAGCAACCCTAATTGAGGTATTGGTCAGTGTGGCGATTATTTCCATCTTAGCTATAATAACCATCCCGCTTTATCGAGAGGCGTTGGATAAAGCACGGGAAGGAACGACGGAGGCGAGCATATCCTATTTGGCTAAAGCTCTTCTTCTCTACCAATCGGATCAGAGTCTCTTCCCCACTACCGATAAGATCGAGGAGGTAAAAAAGGCGTTGGAGAAAGGGGGTTATTTAAGGGTGGTGCCGATAAGGGATGCTTTTGGAAGGCCTCTTCGTTATTTTTCCTTTGATGGAGTTAACTACTATATTTTCTCCGATGGAATAGATGGGAAACCGAACACGATCGATGACATTGTTTTTTCCAATGGGATCTTTCTTCAGGATGGTTTATACAAGAATCAATAGGGGAAATGGCTAACGAGGAAATAGATCGAGAAGAGAGAGATAAGAAGGTAATCACCTCGAAGAAGAAATTGGGTGATCTCCTTCTCGAAGCTGGTCTTATCACTGTGGATCAGCTCAATACTGGCTTGGAGCTCCAACAAAAGACCAAGAAGAGATTGGGCCAGGCGTTAATCGATCTTAAGTTTGTGACGGAGGAGGATATTGCGGTCATCTTAGCCCTTCAGTTGAAGATCCCGGTAGTTGATATTCACAATACCCCGGTGGAGCCAGAGGCGGTGGAGCTCTTGCCGGAGAAGTTTGCCAAGAAGTATACCTGTCTTCCGATAAAGGTGGAGAACAGGACCCTTACCTTGGCGATGGCTGATCCTCTCGATCTAAATGCCATCGATGACATAAGGTTCATCACTGGTTATGAGGTAAAACCAGTGGTCTCCACCCCAAGTGAGATTATCGAAGGAATAAAGAAATTTTACCATATAGAAGATTCAATAAAGGATTTCGCCGGTGATATTATGCTTGATAGCGCTGGGATTGAGGTGATCGAAGAGGAGAAAGAGGAAGAGGAAGAAGAGACTATCCGTGAGGAGCAAGCCCCGTTTGTCAAGATGGTTGATCTCATAATAAAGGATGCCATCCACAAGCGGGCGAGCGATATTCATATTGAACCCCAACGAGAGGCGGTTCAGATAAGACACAGGATAGATGGTTTTCTTCAGGATGTGATCAAGCTCCCCAAGTGGTCCCAGGCGATCCTGGTGCAGCGAGTGAAGATATTAGCCAATATGAATATAACGGAAAAAAGGCTCCCCCAAGATGGAAAGGTGAGGGCTAAGGTGGGGAGGAAGGAGGTTGATCTTCGAGTATCTACTCTTCCCACCCATTACGGCGAAAAGGTGGTCATTCGGATCCTTGACCAGAGCGAGGCTATGCTCAACCTGGAGAACCTTGGTTTCTCCGATTATAATGAGGAAAAATTGAGGAGCTTCATCGAGCGGGCGGAAGGGATGATTTTGGTTACTGGTCCTACCGGTTCCGGAAAGTCATCCACCCTCTATGCCTGCCTAAATGAGCTCAAATCGGAAACGGTTAATATCATCACCGTTGAGGATCCCATTGAGTATGACCTCACTGGGGTTAACCAGGTTCAGATAAACGAGAAGGTAGGGCTTACCTTTGCTTATGTGCTTCGATCCATCCTGCGACAGGACCCGAATATCATTATGGTGGGGGAGATTCGTGACCCTGAAACAGCGGAGATCGCTGTTCAGGCTTCATTGACCGGGCACTTGGTATTCAGCACCCTTCATACCAATGATGCGGTTTCCGCCATCTCGCGGATGATAAATTTAGGGGTCCCCCCCTTTCTCCTCGCCTCCTCCTTGATCGGGGTGGTTGCCCAGCGATTGGTGCGGAAGGTTTGTCCCCATTGCAAAACGGAATATCGTCCGCCGAGGAAGATACTGCAGAACTTCAATCTGGATAAGAAGAATATCGATTTCAAGTTCTATCGGGGGAAAGGGTGTGAGTTTTGCAATAATACCGGATATTTTGGGAGAACCGCTATTGCCGAGATGCTCACCATTTCTCCCAGGATAAGGGATCTAATCCATGCGGGGGCATCGGATCACGCTATTAGGGAGGTGGCTCTATCTGAAGGGTTCGTTACCTTAACCGAGGATGGTATCGAAAAGGTGAAGAAGGGAGTAACCACTATCGAGGAAATATTCCGAGTTGTCGGAAAGAAAGAGGACCTGGTTACCATCTGTCCTAATTGTAAGCGGTCGGTGAGTGCCTCCTTTGAAGCCTGCCCCTTCTGTGGGGAACCGTTAGGAAATGTGTGTGAAAATTGTGGGAAAGCCCTCCATATAGAGTGGGTGGTCTGCCCTTATTGTGGAACCCCGGTGACCAAGAATACCCCTACCTGATATCCCTCACACAACGAAATCCAACATCTATCCGCATGGCGCTCGGTCGTTCTCCTTCCCGGGCATAGGTTAATAGTTTTGCCTTACCTTCGAGGAAGGACCCTCCCTTTATCACCCGGAATGAGTGGCCATTGGAGAACCAATCGCTAGTCCACTCCCAGACATTTCCCGCCATATCGAATACACCGTAAAAGCTCACCCCTTGAGGAAAACTACCTACCCTTACTGGAACGTTGATCCCCATCTCTGCTGAGATGGCATAGCCGGGTTTGAAGGTATTTCCCCAAGGATAATTCCGTCCATCAAGATAGCGAGCCGCCTTTTCCCATTCTGCCTCAGTAGGAAGTCTTTTCCCCGCCCAGTTGGCGTATGCCAAGGCATCGGCATAGCTCACCAGTACTACCGGATAATTCTCTTTCCCTTCAGGAAAGTGTCCTCCTCGCCAGTTGTAAGGCTGTGCCCAATTGGCGTAAACGAAGGGGATTCGGTGCCCGGTTGCTGAGATGAACCGGAAGTACTTTTGGTTGGTAACCTCATATTTGTCTATGAGGAAAGATTTTAGATAGACCTTTCTCATCGGTTTTTCTCCAGCGCTAGGGCTGGGAGAACCCATAAGGAAGGAGGAGGCGGGTATCAGTACCATATCCTTGGGGATCCTTGCCCTCCTTCTTCTTGCTTCCGAAAGTATCTGCCTTGCTTCGTTATCTTCGGGGTTCTCCTTTAGGATCTCGGTAGCCTTTTTCTCCGCCTGATAGTAGATACCACTTTCGAGAAGGTTCTTGGCTTCCGCTCGTAGCCTCACCAACCGCTCCTCCGCTTGGTTTATCTTCTTTAGATAGTCAAGAGCGATGGGATTTTCTGGGTCCTTGGCGAGTATCTCCTCTACCAATCTTCGGGAGGTGGAGTAGTCCCTTTTATTGAAAGTGGTTTCGAGCTCGGTGAAGAGTTCCTCGATACTTTTCGGTGAGGAAGGGGAAAGAGATGGTTGGGAAGAGGTTGCTTTTTCAGGCTTTTCCTCGGTTGGAGATGGATTAAGTAAAGCCAGCCTACTTTTAACCTCTTTATTTTTGGGGAATATCTTCAGATAGGAGAGATAACTCTTTTTTGCTTTTTCCTTCTCCCCCTGTGCCAGCGCCTCATCCCCCTGAACCAGAAGGTGGGCAGCAAGCTTTTCCTTTGTGGCCTGGGCGTATTGATCGGTTGGTTCGTAGAAGAGGATATCGTTTAGATAGCGAAGGGCACAATCATTATCTGGCTCAACAATCTTCCCCTCTTTTATTGCCAACTCAGCCTTCTTTCTGAGTTTTCTCACCTTCTCCGAGACCGGAATGTTCTCATCGTAGTAGAGGGGCATCACCCCATGTTGCTTAAAATAAGCGACCGCCTCCATCTTAGCCGGCTGAGGGAGAGACTTCTTCCCCCTTATCGCCATAAAGTAATAAAGTACCAACCCAGAAAGGGCAACGAAGAGGGCGATGGTGAACGCCATAATACGGAGGGAGGCTGCCTTTCTTTCCTCCCTCCAGATGAGCTCCTTGAACTTCGCTTCCTCCCGGAGCTCCCGTTCCATCATTCTTTCCAGTCTTTTTACATTCTCTTTTTCTTCTTTTGTCTCCGGTTTTTCTTCAGCAACTATGGTGCTTCTCAAGTCTTCGATTATCTCTGCCTCGCTTCTATACCTTTTCTCTCTACTCTCCTCGAGAAACCTTTGGATAAGGAAGTCCTTCACTATCTCCATTGCGCTCTGATACCGTTTCTCCTTTTCTTTCTCCATTGCTTTTAAGATGATCCGTTCTATCCAGATGGGGAGATCTGGCTTTACCGAGCGGGGAGGAGGTGGCGGTTCTTTCAAGTGTTGCATAATCACCTTTAGCGGGGTCTCCCCCTTAAATGGGAGTTCTCCGGTAAACATCTCGTATATCACCACTCCCAAAGAGTAGAGATCAGCTCTGTAATCCACCTCCTGTTTTGGGTCCGCCTGTTCTGGTGCCATATAATCGGGGGTACCATAGGTATATCCAGTGGCAGTGAGGTGCTTTGTTCCCCCAACCCGAGCGATGCCGAAGTCCACCAGCTTCACCTGATTCCGCTCGTCGAGGAAGATGTTCTGAGGCTTTACATCCCGATGCACCACCCCTGATTTATGAGCTTCTTCCAAAGCGGAACAGAGCTGTTTGATGATGTTTATCGCCTGGTTCATTTCGAGCGCTCCCTCATCCTCTATCTTCCGCTTAAGGGTCGTCCCTCTGAGAAGTTCCATCGATATGTAAAGTACCGGAGCATCGCCAAGCGTTCCCTCGCCGATGTCGAATACCCGGACGATGTTTTTATGAGAGAGGTTTCGGGTAACCAAGAGCTCTCTCTTGAATCGCTCACGGACCTCTTCATCAGAGGTAAGCTGGGGGAGGAGCACCTTTAGTGCCACCCTGACATTGAGGATGTTGTCCTCCGCCTCATAGACCGCACCCATCCCCCCTTCGCCGATCTTCCGGATTATCTTATATCTCTTCCCTAATTCAAGCCCTTCTGTTGTGATTGCTTCCTCTTTTTTCTTCCTCACCCTTTTCCTTTCGGTCTTACCTATGGGGAGGGTTTCTGCTTCTTCATCTATCTCGCCCTTTAAGGGAAGACCACATTCCTTGCAGAATTTGGCGTCGGCTACATTCTCTGTTTTACAATGAGGACAAACTATCCTTTCTTCCTTCATCGTCCCCCTCTACAGTATTTGACACTCACTATAACCTCTAATCTTTTATCGGATATATAAAGTAATTTTATTATACTAGCCCTTCAATATGGAATCAAGTATAAATCCTTGAAGGAGATCTCCGCCACTTTTCTCTACAGGCGAGTATTTCATTCATCTTTTTGATGAGCAGTTCTACTTCTTCTCTTTCCAAAACTCCATCTTTGCTTAGTTCTCTGGCAAGTTCGTTCAGTTCTTTGATTTTCTCTTCCGGTATGTTTCTTCTACTTCCTTCCTTAACGAACCTTAAAAGGCTTCTTTTAAACTTCGCTCTCATCTCCTCATCTGGGATAAGGGATCTAAGATCCGCTTTGGAGAGGCTTTTTCGCACTAAATAGACCGTTATCATCCTTCTCATGCTTGGTGTATGGAAGAGGATAAAAACAGATATTAGTATCCCTCCGATGAGGAGAAGAAGGCTTATTAAGATAAAGCGTTTCACCAGCGATACCTCCTCTTCTTCCAGATACCCAAATGTTTTTTTCGCGCCTCCTCTTCCAGTTTTTTGAAGAGCTCAAGATAGCGGGTATTCTCCTTGTCGTAATAGACCCGGGCGAGTCCAAGTCTCAGCATCTCGGCGTTTATCATAATCTTGTCCGCATATACATAGGCAAGTATCCTTCCGTATCTATCCCGTTTTTTCACATCGAACTCAAGCCTTATCTTCCCCTTTCGGAGAAGTTCCCAATTCTTTTTCCTCGCTACCGAATGGTAGGGTTGAAATCGCTCCGGAGCATCTATCCCTATATAGCGAACCTTCTCCACCTTCCCGTCTGGGAAACGGAGGAGAATGCTATCTCCATCATAGACCTTCAGTACCCGATAACGCCCCTCTTTGGGAGTGGGGGTGAAAAGAAAAAATAGGAGGATAAATATTAAATAACCCTTTCCCAGCTTCTTCTCCTCAAGATTATTTGACCGCATTGGCGATCTTCTTGAGCGGTAGTGAGGAGGCTATTTTCACTGTCTCTTCGATGTTTTTCGCTTTCTCCTCTTCCACCATCACCAGGAGATGTTTTTTCAGTAATATCATCACCTTACCCCTCTTGTTCCCGTAGGTATAATGTTCCACTGCCTTGAAGCCATTTATCTTTATTGACTTGATGAATTCATCAGAGCTGTCCACTTGAATGTTCGCCATCTGCTGAAACATAAGGTATGGTGGGGCGAAGGAGCCTCCATGGAAGATTATCACGGTGAGCCTTTTCCCATCCGACGCGTATTCCCTTTGAACCATCGTGTAGCTTATATTTCCCATAGTGACCGTTTGTCCCTCTGCTTTGCCCTCAGGTTTAAACCCGGGGATATCTCCTAAGAAGGGGATGAGTTTCCGGAAGTTAACCGGTTTTACCTTTTCTTGTGAAAAGGCGCTCGCTGTTAAAATTGCCCCCCAATGACGAGCAAAACAATAATCCTATTGGTCTTTCTCATTTTTGCCCTCCTTAGTTAAAAATTATCATAACCCTTCTCTCTCGTCAATCGGCTCTTGATTATACCGGAGGGTATTGGGTTGGCTTAATTTTTCTTTGAGAGCTATAATCCACTAAGGAGAGAATTGACAAAGGAGGATGGTTTGTCGGGAAAAAAGATCCTTCTCATTAACCCGTGGATCTACGACTTCGCCGCCTACGATCTCTGGGTGAAGCCGGTGGGGCTTCTTTATCTTTCCTCTTTTCTTAGAAAGTTCGGCTATGAAACGAAGATAATCGACTGCCTCGACCGCCTCCACCCTGAGCTACTCGCTCGGGAGGAAAAAAGCAAGCCGCAGGGTAAAGACGATGGAAGGGGTAAGTTCCACCGAGAAGAGGTGGAAAAGCCAAGGTTGCTCTCCAATGTGCCGAGAAGGTATGCTCGTTATGGGCTTCCACTCGATATATTCGAGGCAGAGCTCGATAAGGTAGGAAGACCTTCTGCCGTTCTTATTACCTCGATGATGACCTACTGGTATCCGGGAGTGGTTCAGGCGATAAAGATGGTGAAGAAGAGGTTCCCCGATGTTCCAGTGGTGCTCGGGGGTGTTTATGCCACCCTTTTACCTCATCATGCCAAGGAGGTGACCGGTGCCGATTTCATCATAAGGGGTCCTGGGGAGGTTCCTGCGCTTAGGTTGGTTGATGAGCTCTTGGGGCGAGAAAGGGATTTTTCGATCTCAGCTGAGCTTGATTCCCTCCCCTATCCCGATTACGATGGGGTGCGCGTTGGTCCTTTTCTTCCCATATTGACCTCTCGGGGCTGCCCTCTTTCCTGCAGTTTTTGCGCCTCGAGGCTTCTTTTCTCCCCTTTCCGCCAGCGAGATCCTTCTCGGGTTATCGAGGAGATCGAGTATTATAAAGAGCGATATAAGATACAACATCTCGTGTTTTACGACGATGCCCTTCTCGTTAATTCAAAGAGGCATATAGAGGTGATCCTCAAAGGGATTATCGATCGAAGGTTGAACCTGAAGCTTCACACCCCAAACGGGCTTTCCCCAAGGATGATGACCTCTGAGCTTGCTTTCCTGATGAAGGAGGCGGGCTTCATCACTGTACGATTAAGCTTGGAGACGGCGGACCCGAAGAGGCAGAAGGCGATCGGGGGGAAGGTGGCGAATGAGGATTTTGAGCGAGCGTTGAGGTTCCTCTCCGATGCCGGTTTTGCTCGGGAGGGGATAGAGGTTTATCTGATGATGGGGCTTCCAGGGCAGAGACTTCGCGAGGTGGTGGAGAGCATCGTTTATGTGAACTCGCTTGGGGCTAAAGTGAGGCTTGCCTCGTACTCTCCGATACCGGGAACAGCCGATTGGGAAAAGGCGGTCGCACTCGGGCTTATTGCGGATGATGCCGATCCCCTTCTTCACAACAATACGATAGTACCAACCGGTGGGGATGAGTTTTCCCTTGAGGTTTGCTCTAAGCTGAGAAAATATGCTAATCTTTTAAACAGGGGGCTTGATTCCGAGGAGAATATTTCGATCCCCACTTTTTTAAAGGAGTTTCTGAATGGGAAAAGAAGGGATAATTGAGCCATCCCTCAAGGGGAGGGTGAAGATCGGCACCGCTGGCTGGTCCTATCCCGATTGGGAAGGGGTAGTCTTTCCGAAGAAGAAGGGGCGAGGGTTTGATCCACTTGCCTACCTTGCGGACTATCTCGATGTGGTTGAGGTGAATGTAACCTTTTATCGGATGATACCCGCGGAGATGGCTCGAGATTGGGTCAGCCGAGTAAGGGGGAGGGAGGACTTTAGCTTTACGGTGAAGCTTTTTCGCGGTTTTACCCATGAGCGAGAACTTGCCACTAAGGAGCAAGAGGAGGAATTCAAACGGGGAATCTCTCCCCTCGCTGAAGGAGAGAGGCTTGATGCCATCTTGATCCAGTTCCCTTGGTCATTCAAGAATACCGAGGAAAATAGGGAGTACCTTCTCTCCCTTATCCATCGGTTCCGGGAGTACCCCTTGACAGTGGAGGTAAGGCATTCTTCTTGGGATCATCCAGGTTCGTACACCCTATTAAGGGAGAAGGGTGTTTCCTTCTGCAATATTGACCAACCGGTATTCGCCCATTCCCTTTCTCCCACTTCTGAGGTGACCGCGCAGGTGGCTTATGTTCGGCTCCATGGCCAGAATTACGATGACTGGTTTCGGGATGATGCGGAGAGGGATGAGCGGTACAACTATTTTTATAGCCGAGAGGAGCTTTATCCCTGGCTTAAGCGGATCGTGAAGATGGCAAAGAGGGCGGAAAAAACGATAGTTATCACCAACAATCACTACCGGGGGCAGGCAGTGGCGAACGCTCTTGAGATAAAAAGCCTCCTCTTTGGGGAGAAGGTGAGGGTTCCTGAGCCCCTTCTTTCCTCCTTTCCCCGGCTTCTCGACATCTCTAAGGAAGGACCGGCTCAACCGAGCCTGTTTTGAGGAGAAGATGAAGGTAAACGAGATATTCGCCAGCATTCAGGGGGAATCCTCTTTCGCTGGGTATCCCTCGGTTTTTATCCGGCTTACCGGATGTAATCTCCGTTGCAGTTATTGCGATACCCGTTATGCATATTATGAAGGGGAGGAGCTTTCCCTCGCTTCGGTGGTGAAGAGGGTTAAGGATTATGGGATAAGACTTATTACCATAACCGGTGGGGAACCGCTTCTTTCTCCCGAGGTTTATCCTTTGATCGACCAATTTCTCTCCTCCGGTTTTATCGTCCTCCTCGAGACCAATGGAAGCCTTGATATAGGGAAGGTGGACGAGAGGGTAGTTATTGTTATGGATATCAAATGTCCTGGATCCGGTATGGCTGATAGGATGTTGTGGGATAATATAGAGAAGTTGAAGGAAAAGGATGAGGTGAAATTCGTCCTCACCTCGGAGGAGGACTATAATTGGGCAAAGGAGGTTTGCTCCCGCTACCGACTTTTTGAGAGGGGAAATGTCCTTTTTTCTCCCGCCCACAGGCTATTTCCGCCGGAGAGGCTTGCGGAGCTGATGGTGCGAGATGGCTTGAACGCCCGGCTTCAACTTCAACTTCATAAGTTGATTTGGCCCCAAACGGAAAGGGGGGTTTAAGGTATGAAACGGGAGTTAGCGGTTGTTCTTGTAAGTGGTGGGATGGACAGCCTGGTCACCGCTGCCATTGCAGCGAGGGAGTATGAGCTTGCCTTTCTCCATGCCTCCTACGGACAGAGGACCGAGGCGAGGGAGCGGAAAGCCTTTGAGGATATAGCGGATTTCTACAAGGTTTCCCGGAGGTTGGTGGTCAGGCTCGATCACTTCAAGGATATCGGCGGCTCGAGCCTAACCGATCCCAGAATAGAGGTGGGGAAGGCGGACCTGAAGAGGAAGGACATTCCTCCTTCCTATGTTCCTTTCAGAAATGCCAACCTCCTTTCGGTCGGTGTCTCCTTTGCCGAGGCGATCGGAGCAAGTAAAGTCTTCATCGGCGCGGTAGAGGTCGATAGCTCAGGCTATCCCGATTGTCGGAGGGAGTTCTTCCACGCCTTTAACAGGGTGATAGAGCTTGGGACAAAGCCGGAAACGAAGATCGAGATCCTAACACCATTAATTGGGATGAGCAAGAAGGAGATAGTGCTTAAGGGCGTGGAGCTTTCCGCCCCCTTTGAGCTCAGTTGGTCCTGCTATAAGGAGAACGAGATCGCCTGTGGTATTTGCGATAGCTGTGTTCTAAGGCGTCGCGCCTTCAGGGAGGCAGGGGTTCCCGATCCCATCCCTTACCAGCACCCCTATCCATTGGATGAATGAGATGGGAGAGAAGGTAGTCGGTATCGCCGGTGTTCCGAGATGGGAGACGATCGAGGCTTATCTCAAAGATGGGTATACCATCATCGATCTCGATAACCCTCTTCCCGGTGCTTCCCGTGATGAGCGGATCCTCCCTCGGATCTATTGTCCCATCCTCAGGCGGGTGGCGGAGAACGCCTTTCACCTATCGAGAAGTGGCAAGCTTTCTTTGGTGCTTGCCGATGTAGGGGAGGGAAAATGCGATGGTATGCGCTACTTGGCAAGTGAGTTTGAGCTTGCCGGTATTCCGGTTTTGGCGGAGAGGAACACCAATATGAGGGGAGCGGGCTTTCCCATCTCGGTAAGCGATCTCCCCTTGCGGAGGAAGATGGAGCTGATCGTAGATACGGTGATAAAACCGCTTCCACCAGGGCTCAAGCTTCGGAGGACTAAGCCCTGTTGCGGTTTCTGGGGGGTTCCCCCTTATGATTTTGATATCCTTGATCTCTTCCCCGAGGGGACCCATATCTACGGTTGGACCCGATGTATGGAGAACAAGACCCCGGCGGACCTTTCACTTGAGCTTTCGGTAGATCCTGATGTCCCTACTGTCTTCTTCGCCCACAGTTTCTGTCAGAAAACGGCGCTTGCCTATAACTTGGCTCGGAGATATCAGGGGCTCTTCGTCGAGGTCGATGAACGACTTACCAAGGCTACGGTGGCGAAGATAGAGGCGTTTATCAAATTTAATGTGAGATGAAAAGGATCCTTTTAGACGGCGGCACCGCTTACACCAAGGTCTACTTCCTCGATGAGGGAGGTTATCAGATCATCCCTACCCGTCGGTTCAAGGAGTTGAGGGATGATTTTGAGGTCGAGCTTGCCACTGGATACAATGTCTCCTCTTATCCCAGGCGGGTGAACGAGCTGGTCGCTTTAGCGGAGGGAGGGTTTGCCCTCATCGATGAGCCAGATTTCACCCTTCTCGACTGTGGGGCGAGGGATGTAAAGTATGTACGGGTTGAGGGGGGGAAGATAGTCGAGATGGACTGGAATACCGAATGCGGTGCCTTCACTGGGCAGATAATCGAGCTTCTCACCAATTATTTTCACATCTCCCTTGATAAGGTGCCCCGGGAGGCGAAGAGGATTCCGGTGACCTGCGGTGTCCTTGGGATGACCAAGATGTTCGACCTGATAGCGGGAGGGGCGCCTTACGAGGAGGCGTTTTCCGGCTTTCTCAAGGGGATAGCCCATAACTGTTTTCTCCTGGTTAACCGTCCGAGAAAGCTCTATCTTTCCGGGGGGCTCTGTGAGAATAAAGCGTTTATAGAGAGCTTTGAGTGTTCTGTTATCCCTCTTGGCAGGTTTGTTCTCCTTGAGGGGTTGAAGCGATGCTATTTTAGAAAGGGCGGAGATTGACCATCTTTTGCCAAAGGTAGTATAATCAGTAGCCACTTTTGAGCGAGGATGATATGCTTGGCATAAATGAGATAATAAAGGATGCTATTCGGTCCGCTATTTTAGATCGATACGGTATTGAACCACCTTCGGTCATCCTCGAGCATCCACCCTCCATTGAGATGGGCGATCTCGCCACCCCGATTGCCTTCTCTTTGGCAAAGAGCCTTAAAAAACCTCCCCGGAAGATCGCCGAGGAGCTCCTCTCCTTCTTTTCCTCGATCTCCGGTATATCGAAGGTGGAGGTAGCCGGTTCCGGTTATATCAACTTCTTCTTGGATCGAGCTGATTTTTTGAGGAAGCTCATCTCCTCGCTCGGCGAGAAGAGGAAGGGGAAGCTGGGGGTAAAGGTTATCGTAGAGCATTCGAGCATCAATCCAAACAAGGCAGCTCATATAGGCCATTTGAGGAACGCCTGCCTCGGTGATACCCTTGCCCGCCTGCTCCGCTTCCTTGGTGAGGAGGTTGAGGTTCAAAATTACATCGACGATACCGGGGTTCAGGTGGCGGATGTCGTTTTCGGCTTCAAGTATCTGGAAGGGAAATCCTTAGAGGAGGTAGAGAAGATTTCGGAAAGGTTCGACTATTACTGCTGGGACCTTTATTCTAAGGTAACGAGCTATTTAGCGGAAAATAAAGAGGAGGCGGAAAGGAGAGCAGAGGTGCTTAAGGAGATAGAGGAGGGGGAGGGGGAGATAGCTGAGATGGCGAGCTACATCGCCAAAAGGATCGTCCTCGCTCACCTTAAAACAATGGAACGGATAAACATTCACTACGATCTTCTGCCCTGGGAGGGGGATATTATCCGTCTCAAATTCTGGGAGCAGGCGTTTGAGCTATTAAAAGAAAGAGGTGCGGTTTATCTCGCCACCTCAGGGAAGAATAAGGGCTGCTTCGTAATGGATCTGAGCGGAAGCGATGAGTTCGCCCACCTCGAGGATAAGGAGAAGGTCCTCGTCCGTTCGAACGGTACGGTGACCTATGTGGGGAAGGATATTGCCTATCATATGTGGAAGTTCGGTCTCCTTGGACGGGATTTCTTCTATCGCAAGTTCTATACCTATCCCGATGGTAAGGTGGTCTTTAGGTCATCATCTCAGGATGGTGAAGAAAGACATCCCTCCTTTGGCAAGGGAGAGCGGGTCTACAATGTGATCGATGTCCGTCAATCATATCCCCAGATGGTGGTAAAGGAGGGGTTGAGATCAGCAGGTTATAAGAAGGAGGCGGAGGGGCTAATCCACTTCTCCTATGAGATGGTGGCACTCACCCCTTCCTGTGCCCGCGAGCTGGGACTTCCCATCTCGCCTGAAGAGGAGGAAAAACCCTATATCGAGATGTCGGGGAGGAAGGGGCTTGGCGTTAAGGCGGACGATTTGATCGATAAGCTGGAGGAAAAGGCAAGGCTTGAGGTTCGTTCCCGGAATCCGGAACTTTCCCCTGATGAATTGGCTGAGACAGCGCGGGATATAGCGGTGGGGGCGCTCCGTTATTTTATGATCAAGTATGGGAGGAATAGGGTTATCTCCTTTGATTTTGATGAGGCACTCAACTTCGAGGGGGAATCCGGTCCCTACATCCAGTACGCTGCGGTTAGGGCGAAGAACATTTTGAGGAAGCTTGAGGAGAGGTTCGGGGTTAAGGAGGATGATTTAAGATCGGCGATTAATTCTTTATCCTTCAGATCACTCGAAGAGAAGGAGGAAGGGAAAGAAAGCTGGCGCATCATCCTCGATATCGCCCGCCTGCCTGAGGTAGTTTCTCTTTCCGTTTCCTCGCTTGAGCCCTCACAGCTCGCCAAATATGCCCTCAATCTGGCGCAAGAGTTCAACAGCTATTATCATAAGTACCCGGTTATAAACGAAAAGGATGAAGAAAGACGCTTAGAGCGGGCGGTGCTTGTTTTTATCTTTAAGGAACAGCTTATCCGTGCCCTTTCCCTTATGGGGATTTCGGTGCCTAAGAGGATGTGAACATATCATCAGAGGAGAGCGATGAGGAAGATAACGCTTTTTTGCTTGGTTGTCGCGATTTCCCTTCTCTCTTACGCGGAGGAGCCAATCCTCCCCCTATCTCAGGTAAAGGTGGGGATGAAAGGGGTAGGGAAAACCGTCTTTCAGGGAGAGAAGATAGAGGAGTTCAATGTTGAGATCCTCGGTGTGTTGAGAAATGCTCTTGGACCCAAGATGGACCTCATCTTAGCTCGCCTTTCCGGAGATAAGGTGAAGGCTGCGGGGGTTATGGCTGGGATGAGCGGGTCCCCGGTTTATATAGATGGGAAATTGGTGGGTGCCGTTTCCCTCCGCATTGGAACCTTTATTAAGGAACCGATAGTGGGGATCACCCCCATAGAATATATGTTGAAGATAGATGAGAAGGATAAAGAGGAAATAAAGGGTGGATTTCTTCAAAGTGATTTTTTAGGCTTTGTGAAACCGCTCCCCTTGCCTCTTAAGCCTGAGAAGAAGACGGTTCTTCCTTCCTTTAATTTCCTCCCCTTGAAGGGAGAGCTTGCTTCGGGGTTAAGTTTCAAGCCGATCGAGACACCCCTTGTTTTCTCTGGGTTCTCGCCAGCACTTATCCGTCGATATCAATCGGTATTTGCAAAATACGGTTTTATTGCCACTCAGTTCGGAGGCGGGCTGAGCGGGGAAGATGATGGGAGTGAGCTTGCCCCTGGCTCTGCGATCGGCGTCCAGCTCGTGTCCGGGGATGTAAACCTTACCGCTACCGGTACCCTCACCTATCGTCGAGGTGATAGGGTACTCGCCTTCGGACATCCATTTTTCCTCCTTGGAGCTACCTCGCTTCCTCTCACCAAGGCAAAAGTGGTTACCATTCTTCCTTCCCTCGCTGAATCCTCCAAGCTTGCTGTGCCTACTAAAGAGGTGGGAGCAGTGGTTCAGGATAGGAGCGCCGGTACTTTGGGCATACTCGGAAGGAAACCTCTCCTTCTCCCCATTGAGGTCAAACTCCGTTCAAAGAAGGGAGAGGAGGTTTTCCATTACAATGTTGCCCTTCATTCGGTCTTCGCTCCCTTCTTGGTCCAGCTTACCCTGGCGAACATCATCCAATCGGTGGAGAAGGGATCCGGTGATATGAGTATCCATCTATCGGGGAGGATCGAGCTTGGCGATCTTCCTTCGGTGAGGATAGATAACCTTTTTTCCGGAACTTCGGCATCTGAGGAGGCGAGCACCATCGTTGGAGCTATAGTCCATTATCTCTATAACAACGAGTTCAGAAAGGTAGATATAAGGGGGATAAGGCTCACCATCGATTACTCCGATGAGCTTAGGGAGGCGAGCCTCATCGATGCCTGGCTCGATAAGGCGAGGGCAAAACCGGGTGAGCCGTTAACCCTGTCGGTGAGGTTGAAGCCGAGGAGGGGGAAGCCTGTGGTGAGAAGGTTTCATCTGAGGGTTCCCCTGAAGATGACCCCGGGCGAGGTCAAGATAGTGGTGGGCGATGCTTCCTCTGTCTCTGCCTTCGAGCGGGAGAAGTTGAAGGGAGGTATAAAGCCGCGGAGTGTCGAGGACCTGATCCGCTTGCTTAGCAATATGCGGCGGAATAACATCGTCTACGCCCTCTTTTCCCGCAAGGGGGAGAGCGGTTTGCTTAAGGGCAAGTATCTACCTGCTCTTCCCCCATCGATCCTCGCGGTGATGGGTGATTCCGGGAGGGAAGGCGGGTTCAAGAAGATCGATGCTGTCTTCCTCGACGAGGAGAGGTTGAAGACAGAATATAAGATCATAGGAAAAAGGGAATTGACCCTTAGAATAACGGAATAGAGTGTCAAGGGAGGGGATATGAGACGGAGAATCTTATCGCTTGCTTTTTTCTTATTTCTGATTGTCCCTTTTCTTCTTTCTTCCACGGTCAAGGTGTGGCAGGTGAAGGGAAAGGGCTTTCTCTCTGGCGAGCCGAAGACGAGCTCGATAACCGGTGAGGGGGAGATAGTTATCGCCCCCCTTTCTTCCTCTTTGTTCAAGCCGGATGCCCCTCGTATCTGGGCGCTTGCTGTAGGCGCTGGTGGCGAGCTTTATTTGGGGACGGGTAGCGAAGGGAAGGTATTTCGGGTCTCTCCCCAAGGCAAAGGCTCCCTTTTCTTCAAGGCTCCTGAGATGGAGATCTATGCTCTCGCTTTTTCTAAATCGGGAAGCCTTTTCGTCGCTTCCTCCCCCAGAGGGAAGATATATCGGGTGAGCCCTTCGGGAAGTGCTGTTTCCTTCTTCAATCCGAGGAAGCGGTATATCTGGTCTCTTGCCTTTGATCCAGCGGGAAACCTATATGCGGGAACCGGTGATAGCGGTAGCATTTTCAAGGTAGACCCTGCGGGTAAAGGCGATCTCCATTATGAGACCAAGGAGGACCACATCACCGCTCTCTTCTGGCATCCTGCCGGCTTTCTCCTTGCTGGTACTGCGGGTAGCGGGCTGGTACTGAAGGTGGAGGGGAAGAATAAAGCCTCGGTTTTGTGGGATACCCCGTTTTATGAGGTGAAGGCTTTTGCCGTCGATGATAAAGGGATGATATATGCTGCCGCGGTAAAGGGAGGGAAAAAGGCTTCCCCGAGTTCCAGCGAAGGAGAGGAGAAGGGAACAAAGCAGGAGGTGAAGGACGAGTTTGCCTCGGTTGTTTACCGTATCTCACCAGATGGGAAAAAGGTGGAGGAGGTGTTGAAGCTCAAGAAGGAGCGGGTTTTTTCCCTCGCCTATATAAAGGGGAGGGGGGTTTTCGTAGGAACGGGGAGTAAGGGGACGCTTCTTCTCATTGATGAGGAAGGGAAGAGCTCTCTTATAATGAAGGTTTCCCAGAAGGACATAACCGCGCTCGCTCCGACGGGGAACACCCTTTTTATAGGTACGAGCAATTCCTCTGAACTATTGAAGCTTGAGCCCAAGTTCCGGGCTAAGGGGATCTATCTTTCCCCTGTCAAGGATACGAAGACCATCTCCCGCTTCGGCAGGATATCCTTTTCCGGGAGGACTCCGACCGGTACCTACATCAGGCTCTTTACCAGGAGTGGAAATTCAGAGAAACCGGACGCTACCTGGAGCCCCTGGTCTCCTCCCTATTTGAATCCAGAAGGTTCAGAGGTGAAAAGTCCGCCCGCCCGGTTCATCCAGTTTCGGGCGGAGCTGGTTAGCGAAAACCCAAAGCTCACCCCGAGGTTGCATTCGGTGTCCCTCTTCTATCTCCCCCAGAACCTTCCCCCGAAAGTAAACAAGATAGTGGTTTATCCACCGGGTATCTATTTCAAGCGGGAAGCCCCGTACACCAATGAGCTCCTTGCTCTTCTTCCTCCGGGATACCAATCCCATCTGGAAAAACCGTTGAAACTTGGGAGGAAGCCATCAGCTGGGGAGGATTTAGGAAAGATGCTATATCGCAAGGGGATGCTCACCTTCCTCTTCAAGGGAGTGGATCCGAATGGTGATGAGCTTCGCTACAGTCTTTTCGTTCGAGGTGAAGGAGAGAGGAATTGGATGCCCCTAATAAAGGATCTTTCCCGGCCTTTTTATTCTTGGGATACGGAATCGGTTCCCGATGGAAGATACCAGCTAAAGGTGGTAGTTTCAGATGTGGTGACGAATCCGGCTCACCCCCTTTCTACGGAGAAGATATCCGATTTCTTCGTGGTCGATAATACCCCACCCAAGTTGTCTGTGCTTCAGGTGATCAGGGGAAAGGGGCGGGCAGTGGTGTCCTTTTCCGCCTCCGATGAGTTGAGCTTCATCAAGGACGCTTGGTATTCCATCGACGCGGGGAAATGGGAAAGATTATCCTCGGTGGATGGTATGCTTGATTCCAGAAAGGAGTCGTTCAAACTTCGGCTTCCCTCCCTTGCTCCAGGGGAGCATATAATAGTGGTTAAGGTGGAGGATTCCTCCTATAATATTGGTGTCAGGAAGGCAGTGATCAAATAAGTAAAGTTTGTGGGAGGTGTTCTAATATGCCTATAAAAAGTATAAAGGTCGATGAGGAGCGCTGTTGTGGGTGTCTCCTCTGTCAGACGGTTTGTTCCATATTTCATTTTAAGGAGACGAATCCCAAGAAGTCGGCGATCTGGGTGAAGGGTGAATTCCCTGCTCCGGGAAAGTACAAGATAGCCATCTGCATCCAGTGCGGGAAGTGCGCTGAAGCCTGCCCTGTCGATGCCATCTACAACGATAATGGAATCTATAAGGTCGATCCGGAAAAATGCATCCTCTGCTGGGCTTGTGCCGATGCCTGTCCTACGGGAGTGATCGTTCCCCATCAGGAGTATGAGTATATGTTCAAGTGCGACTACTGCGGCGAGTGCGTTGCCATCTGCCCCACTAAGGCGTTAACCGAAAGAAAATGAGGAGGAGAAAGATGAACGGATACGGTGGGACTATTTTAAGGATAAACCTCACCACGGGTAAGATAGAAAAAACCCCTACTGACCCTGAGGTGGCGAGGAGTTATCTTGGGGGGAGGGGTTTTGCTGCTTACTATCTCTTCCGGGAGGTGCCTAAGGGGGCAGATCCCCTTGGTCCGGAGAATAAACTCCTTATGGTCTCAGGGATCCTCTCCGGGATGTTTGCCCCCGGCGGCGGTAAGACCACCTTTGCTGCCAAATCGCCTGCTACCGGGAGTTATGGCGATTCCAATGTGGGCGGACATCTCTCTGCGGAGATGAAGTTCGCCGGTTACGATATGGTGATCCTCGAGGGGGTGGCGGATAAGCCGACCGTTGTGGTCATAACCGATGATGAGGTTGAGCTGATAGATGGAAGCAAGTATTGGGGTAAAGGGGCGATCACCGCGGAGAAGATGCTGAAGGACGATTTAGGGGAGGACTATCAGATAGCGGTGATCGGACCTGCCGGTGAGAACCTTATTCCCATCTCCTGTATCTCCCATGATTTCGGACGTCAGGCAGGAAGAACCGGTGTTGGTGCGGTGATGGGCTCGAAGAAGGTGAAGGCGATCGCGGTGAAGGGGACAAAGGGTGTTCCGGTTCACGATTTCGAAGGGTATGTCCGCCAGGCGAAGGAGATGTTCCGTATTATAGCGGAATCTCCTGCCACCGAGACCTGGATTAAATACGGCACCCCCGGTGTGGTGGAGTGGGTGAACGAGATCGGGGCGTTCCCGGTGCGGAACTTCTCAAGTGGTTGGCTTGCTGAGTATAAAAACCTCTCTGGTCCCGTTATGCGGGAGGAGATAGTGAAGATAGATAAGGGTTGTCATAGCTGTCCTTCTCCCTGTGGTAAGTATTCTCATTTTACTTATAAGGGTAAGGAATTTTATGTGGAGGGACCGGAGTACGAGACGATCGCCCTCATCGGGGGAAATGTCGGTTTCACCAATATAAAGGATGTGGCTTATGCTAACTACTTGGTTGATGAGCTCGGTCTGGACAGCATCTCAGCAGGGAATATCTGCGCCTTTGCCATCGAGTGCTTTGAGCGAGGGATAATCACCGAGAAGGATACCGATGGGATCAAACTTTCCTTTGGCGATCCAGAGGGAGTTTACGCCCTGATCGAGAAGATAGCGAAGAAGGAGGGTATCGGCGCCATTCTCGCTAAAGGGGTGAGGGAGGCGGCGAAGGAGTTTGGCGGTGGAAGTGAGAAGTTCGCTATCCAGGTGAAGGGGCTTGAGGTATCGGGTTATGAGTTCCACCATGCGCCAGCGATGGCTCTTGCCTATATGACCACCGATATCGGTGCCCATCATAATCGTGCCTGGGCGATAACCTATGACATCGAAGTGGGAAGGGATAAAGTTGAAGGTAAGGCAGCTAAGGTTATCGAATTGCAGCACATCCGCCCCCTCTTTGATATGCTCGGTGCCTGCCGTCTCCAGTGGGTGGAGGTGAATCTTCCGCTTGAGACCTATCCTCCGCTCATAAACGCCATCACCGGTTTCGACTACGACCTTGAGGGCTACCTCAAGACCTCGGAGCGGGTGTGGAACCTTACCCGCTGCTTCTGGGTGCGGGAGTATCCTGACTTCGGGAGGAGCTGGGATTATCCTCCGGCGAGATTCATCGAGGATCCGATACCCGATGGTCCCACCAAGGGAGCCAAGTTGACCAAAGAGATGGTTGAGGCTCTTCTCGACGATTATTATAAACTCCGCGGCTGGGATAAGAACGGGATACCCACTGAAGCAAAGCTCTCCGAGTTGGGGCTCGATTTCGCCATCGAGGAGCTGAAAAAGGCGGGTAGGCTGTAGGGTTCGAGGTGAACGGATTAACGCCCCGAGGGCTTTCGCCCTCGGGGCGTTTTATCGTAGTTGGGCTAAATCCGAGGAAAAGCTTTTATCCTCCCGAGAATATGTTCATCAGGAAGACCTCATCGCCTTCCTTTGGCTTATAATCCTTTCCCACCACCCTTCCGTTTACTGTGACCATCGCCACCAGTTGTGGGTTCAGGTTTAGTTTTTTTATCAAGTCCAATATACTTGCCTCAGGAGGAAGGTTCACATAAGGGGTCTTTCTTCCCTCAATATACTTTTTGACTGCGCCTACCCCTTTTACCTTTACTCTCATCTCCTATCTCCCTTTACCAGATCCACCGTTTCGAATGTCCCGCTCTCCGTGTCTATTATGAGGAGCTTTTTCCGAAGAGGCTTTCCCCTTCCCGTAATGATCTTTATCACCTCTTGCACCTGGAAGGAGGCAACAGCGGCTACCGTTGCTGGCAGATTCCCCACCAGCTCTTCCTCTCCTCTATCTATGTCTTCTTCACCGTAGATGAGCTCGATCCCAGGATCCTCGGGGAAGATGGTGGTGACCTCTCCGATAAACCCTGCCACTGCTCCGTGAACGAGGGGAACGCCGAGACGGCGGGAAAGCCTCCCCAAGATGCGTCGGGAGGAAATGTTGTCTAAAGCATCGCAGATAACGGTGGCTGAGGAGAGGATCTCCCTTCCTTTCTCCTCGGTGAGAAAACCGAAGATCGCTTCCACCTCGACCGCCGAATTGATGGTAGCTATCCTCTCTTTGGCTGATTGAACCTTTTCTTTGCCGATGTTTTTTTCGATCGCAAGGAGCTGGCGATTGAGGTTGTTCTCCTCAAACAGGTCTCCGTCGATTACGGTGATCCTTCCCACCCCTGCCCGGGCGAGTAGTTCGATGATGAAACCACCGAGCCCTCCAGCACCGACCACCGCTACCAGAGAGGAAAGGAGTTTCTTCTGACCATCAATACCGATAGTTCCAATGTTTCTTAGGTATCTTTTGGGGATGATGTTCATCTCGAGGGCGGTCAGTTCAACCTCCCTTAGAGGGACCGAGAAAGCGGTACTGATCTTCTTTTCTTCACTCAAGGGGATAACTCCCCACTCCTCACCTTGGGGTAATTTCAGCGATAGGCTTCGAGCCTTTATCTCGTCAACAAGGCTGTTCTTTTTCATCGTCTCTTATTCTACTAACATCGTTCTGAATCCGCAAGAAAGGGAGGAGATGTCTTCTAAAATGGTATTGACAAGGGGAGAAGAGGGAATTATCATTTTAATCGGGTGGCAAGGAGCGGGTATAGCTCAGTTGGTAGAGCGCAAGCTTCCCAAGCTTGAGGTCGCGGGTTCGAGACCCGTTGCCCGCTCCATTTTTTTGTAATGGAGTAGGTTGGTTTTCCTAAATTCAAGGGGGAGTTAAAGTGGGAATCTTTGATAAGAAAAAGAAAGAGGGGTTTTCATCCGGAGCTACCAATCCCCTCACAACAGGAAGGAGCGAAACGATGTCCGATGAAACAGGATTTGGGGTTACCACGGTTATAGGCAAGATGATAAAGGTGGTGGGCGACCTCTCCGGCTCCGAGGATGTGAGGATAGAAGGTAACTTTGACGGAAAGATAAATATAGAGAAAAACCTTACCATAGGGAAGAACGCGTTTGTAAAGGCAGAGCTGTTCGCTAATCAAGTGAAGGTTGAGGGAAAGGTGGTAGGGAATATAACCGCTAAGTCTCGAGTGGAGATACTTTCTTCTGGTTCGGTAGAGGGGGATATTAAGTCCCCCAAGGTGATGATCTCTGAAGGTGCCTTCTTCAGAGGAAAGGTGGATATGGGTAAGGTCGGGGAAACTCTGCCTCCTAAGGCAGCTTCTTCTTCCTTTAAGCTGTCTCCTGAAAGTAGTTCTCCATCTTCTAAGGAAACTAAGAAATAAAAGATACAGCCATCACCCAATGACTCGCTCCAAGTTTCGGCTCATTGTGGATGACGCCCTCGATAGTTATCTTAATATGGGGATCGATGAAGCCCTCCTTCTCTCTTGCGAGAGGAGGGAGGGCTTGTTTCCTTCAATCCGGTTTTACCGCTGGGAGATTCCGACTTTATCTTTCGGGTATAATCAACGATACTCCTCGGCAGTTGATGAGAATTATTGTCGAGAGAATGGAATCAACATCGTTCGTCGACCCACCGGAGGAAGGGCGGTTCTTCACGATATCGAGGTGACTTATTCGGTGGTGGGGAGAACCGATGATCCTCAGCTTGGAGATTCGGTGCTTGAGACCTATCGTTTGATCTCCCTTGCCTTGGCTAAAGGTTTCACCAAGTTGGGGATAGAGGCGGAATTGATTACCCCCCATAAGGCTTCTCCGGGAAGGAGAGGGAGAATCGGGACCAATCCTTGTTTCTTTTCTCCCTCGCGTTACGAATTAGCTGTTTCAGGGAACAAGATAGTTGGTTCGGCTCAGAAGAGGGGGCGGGGTGCTTTTCTTCAGCATGGTTCAATCCCTCTGGATATAGACATACCGAAGCTTCTCGGTGCTACAGGCCATTCCTCTCTTCCCTCGGGTTATTCCCTCACCTCGGTTAATGAAGCAGCGGGGAGAGATGTGTCGCCTGATGAGCTTATTGAGGCGCTTTCCGCTGGTTTTTCCGAGGTTTTCAATGCGGATCTCATTAGAGAGGAACTTACTGAAAAAGAAGCGGAAGAGGCAGGTCTTCTTCGAGAAAAGTATATGAGCCCTGAGTGGAATAAGAGGATTTAACCCGTCGTTTTTTCAGTTTAGGTTGTATCCCCATTTACAAAGGAAGTATAATTTAAATAAATGGATGATAAAGGGCGTCAAAGTAATTAGGGGGTATGATTGGCAGCGAGAAAGATATCTTTTAAATTAGAGAGGCCCTTTTCATTTCGAGAGGCGTTTCTACTTGCTCTTCTTCTCCATCTTATCCTCTTCGCAACCCTCTACTATCGCCCGTTTAAATTTCTCCATCCAATAAGGATCGCAGCGAAATCACCGTCTAAGACCAAGGCAGAGAGAGAGCCGATCAAGTTCACCTTCGTTGATGTTCCCAATGACCGAGAGGCGAAAGTTCGCCCTAATACCCCGTATTTTTCCGACAAAAACAGGTTGGCGGGAGGTCCTGCTCCACCGAAGCCTGATCTTTCTGCCGAGAGGAAGCCCTATTTAAAAGGGAATAGTCCTGATTTTGTATTGAGACAGGGTGGAACTCAGAGCTTTTCGAAGGGGGTTCCTAAACCAGAATTACCCACAAAACAGGTGGAAAGGGGGAAGGGTTTGAAGGCAAGCGATTTAAAAGGAACGGTTCCCTTGGAGAAAGGGACTTCTATTTCTCCTTCCCCCACCAAGCCTAAGGTTAAGATGGGTGTTCCCTCCTCTCGCTCCCTCAAGGAGAGTTTGAATAACCTGGATAAGTATATAGAAACGGAGGTTTTTGATAACCGCCGTTCCTCACTCAAGACGAATAGTGCCATTTCATTTGACACCCAGGATTTCGATTTCGGTCCCTATGCAGCGATACTCTACAGGATAGTGAAAAGCAATTGGTTTATCCCTTATGCAGCAAGGGAACTTGGTTTAAGAGGGGTGACGGTACTTCGATTTCGTATCACCAAGGATGGTCGGGTAGTGGGGCTTCATCTTGTACATTCTTCTGGAATTGATCCTTTTGATGCTGCTGCTTTGAACGCTATTCAGCTTTCCAATCCTCTCCCTGCCCTTCCCAAGGAATATCCAAAAGATTCGGTTGGAGTTACCTTCGCTTTTTACTATAATATGAGACCCCCTGATAGATGAGAAAGGAGGATTAAATGGCAGTTGTCGAGTGGTTGAAGAGCGGTGGTCCGGTAATGATTCCGCTCATTTTTTGTTCTCTGCTTTCCCTCGCCATAATAATTGAGAAACTCATAAACCTGAGAACCAAAAAGATAATAAATGAAGATGACCTACGGACTATAAGGGCTTTTTTAAGTGAGGGGCTTTTTGAAAAGGCAGAGGAATTTTTGAGGAGAAAACCAGGGGCATTGAGCAACATAATTCTCACTGCCCTTGAGAACAAGGATCTCCCCCGGGAGGAGATCAGAGAGGCAGTTGCCGATGTTGGGCGTCATGAGGCAGCAAAGCTGGAAAAATATCTTGGTACATTGGGCACTATAGCTTCTATTTCTCCGCTTTTAGGGCTTTTGGGAACGGTTACCGGGATGATAAAGACCTTCCGCATCATCTCGGTGACCGGGGTAGGGCAAGCAGGAGCTCTTTCCGCAGGCATAGCCGAGGCGCTTATTACTACCGTTACCGGGCTGTCCATCGCTATCCCCACCTTGGTGATGTATAACTTCTTTCTTGACAGGGCAGAGCGCATAATCCGAGAGATAGAAAAGCATTCAATGGGCTTTTTAAAGATAATGATGAGTGTTAAGCTGAGGAAGAAGGAGTTTGAGAAAGCTGCGGGAAGCGAGTAGAGGAGGGGGTATGGAATTCAGGAAGAAGAAGCCTCGAGAGATAAAGATCGATATTCATCCTTTGATCGATGTTGTTTTTCTTCTCCTCATCTTTTTTATGGTGACCACCACCTTTGTGGAAAGACCTGGTTTGAAGCTCGAGCTCCCCAAGGCAAAAAGCGCTACCCAAGAGCGGATGAAGGAGTTGATAATTACCGTAAGCCGAAATAAGCGAGTGTTCTTTCAGGGACGTGAGGTGGCGGTCTCCAACCTCGAATCTTTACTTAAAAAAGCCCTTGCCCAGAGTGAGACCAAGCAGGTTATAATCAGAGCGGATAGAAAGGTGGAGTACGGATTTATTGTGGAGATTATGGATTTCGCCCGTCGTTCAGGAGCGCGGGGACTTACTATCGCTACCGAAGAGATAAAATAAATATATGAAAGATAGATTCCACCTCGTTTCCAAGCTCCTTTTAATCTTTTTTCTATTTTCCATCCTTTTTGCCTGTAAAGGACCTCCAACGCCTTATCCTCCTCCTAAGGGGAAGACCAACCTCATAATCTATCGCCTTTTTGGTAAATCTCTTCGTGAGCCAACGATCCGGGTTTCCCTCTCCCAAGGGGCGAGGGAGGTTGATATTTCATCTGAGGGGATGTTCTATTTGGTGGATAAAGATGAGGGTGATTTTCTTTTGGGAAAAGCCCTCTTTCGAGAAGCGGAGGTGAAACTTCTTGGTGAAGGGGGAAGAAGAATATATCAGATCCAAGTTGGCTCTTTCTCGAAGAAAGAGAATGGAAGGAGAATAGTGGAGAGGTTAAGGGAAGATATCTCTCTTCCTGTTTTCCTTAATTATGATGAAAAAAAAGCGGTTTATCAGGTGAGGGTGGGGAGGTTTAAAGATCGTAAGGAAGCAACTAAGCTCCTTTCTGAACTTTCCCGGCTTGGTTTTTACGGGGCTTTTATCGTTTCGAACGAGTACCCCTCTCGAGCGAGTGAACTCCTCCTTACCCTCTTCCCTCAGGGTGAAGTAAAGCGAGTTAGGAAGAAGCTTCTTTTTGTACCCCGCGATTTTTCCCATCCCTTGAAGGTAAATGGTCATCCCTATCGAGGAGTGGTGGAGGTCTATATTTCCCCGAGCGGCGGTTTATTGACGGTGAATGAGCTCTGGCTCGAGGATTATCTAAAGGGGGTGGTTCCTTGTGAGATGAGTCCCGATGTCTTCCCGGAGCTCGAAGCCCTCAAAGCCCAAGCGGTGGCGGCGAGGACCTATGCGGTGAGGAATCTCGGTAAATTCGCCTCATTGGGCTTTGATATCTGCTCCACCCCAAGCTGTCAGGTTTATCGCGGGTTATCTGCGGAGCGGGAACTTACCACTAAAGCCGTTCTTGCGACTATGGGCGAAGTAATTACTTACGAAGGAGAACCAATAAATGCCTTATATACCTCCACTTGCGGTGGGCATACCGAGAATGTGGAGAACATCTTTCCTGGGGAGAAAGAGCCCTATCTTCGGGGAGTAGAGTGTTATCCTGAGATGGAGGGGGAGGAGTTGATCGAAGGAGGTATCTCCCTCCCCTCGATCCATTCCGAAGATGGAGAGGAGATAACGGAGAAGGTCGTCCTCTTGTTCCTTACTGGGGTGATCTCAGGGGAGAAGCTCTCATCTGCCTATCTTTCTCAGCCAATTGATGGAAAAGAGGTGGAGGATTTCTTCTCAAGGGCTCTCCGGATAATAGGGAAAAAGGGGGGAGAAGTAAACATCCCCGATTATCCCTCTTTGCTCGATGTCCTCTCCTTTTTGGTTGATGGGCTGGGTTGGCGTCGTCGTGCCCAGCTGATGATAGAAGAGAAGGATGTCTCTTATCTCATACCTGACGCCCGGAAGATTCCTTTTTCTATAGAGAGTTTGAAGAAGGTCGCTCTATTGGTAAAAGAAGGGGTGATCAATCCTTTTCCCGACGGGAGCTACCATCTCTCTTCTCCTCCTTCCCGGGGGTTGGTTTTGAAGCTCATCTACGACCTTCTCTCTCGTTTTGGCTACCCCTGGCTCGATAAGGGAACCTTCTTCAAGAAGGAAGGGGATAAACTGGTTATCAAGTTGAAGAGCGAGGAAGTTTCCTATTCCTTATCCTCCAAGCTTTATCTTTTCTCCGCAGTTGGTGGTAAAGCGATCCGGATGAACCGATTACGGGTTTTCGTCGGCGATGAGCTACTGTTCCATCATAATAACGGGAGCATAGATTTTATTAAGGTGGTCCCAAGCAAGGAAGGGATTGCTGATGATCGTCGTTCTCCTTATCATAGCTGGGAGGTTTCTTACAGTCGGGAAGAGCTTACCGAGAGGGTTCACCGTTATATCGATCTCGGGGAAGTTGTCGATCTCGTCCCGGAGAAGTTCGGTGTATCAGGAAGGGTTATTAGACTGAGGGTAATAGGGGAAAAGGGTGAGAAGGTTTTCTCTGGTCTTTCTATACGGAGTCTCCTTGGTTTGCGCGATACATTATTCGTGATTGAGCGTAATTACGATGCTCAAGGAAGGATCCAGAGGTTCACTTTCGTAGGCAAGGGATGGGGTCATGGAGTAGGACTTTGTCAGGTAGGAGCATTTGGTATGGCGCTTAGGGGGGCGAGCTATAGAGATATCTTGACTCACTACTATACCGGCGTTTCGATAAGCAGGATTTATTGATGGGGAAGTATATATTCTTCGAAATAACTTGATATCAGGCGGTGTTTTTCATACAATTAATTAGGTTCTTTGGTATCTCTTGCAAGGTGAAAGAGTGGGAGGTTCGATTCCTAAGTCTCAGCAGGTGGGGTTTCTCATTATCGCTTTTTTTGTCCTTCTCTTCGTGTTAGCGAGGTTTTTCCGTCTATGGTGATAGTTCCGTGCGGATGAGACCAAGGTTGGTGATAATCGTGGGTCCCACCGCGGTGGGGAAAAGTAGATTGGGGGTTCATCTCGCCAAGAAGTTCAAGGGAGAGGTGATAAGTGCGGATTCGATGCAGGTTTACCGGGGGTTGGATGTGGGGACAGGAAAGTTGAGCGAGGAAGAAAAAAGGGGGATACCTCACCATCTTATCGATATCGCCTCGCCTGAGGAGAGGTTTTCGGCGGGGAGGTTTGCTGGGCTTGCCGAGAGGAAGATAGCGGAGATATGGGAGCGGGGGTGTCTTCCGATAATAGTAGGAGGGACGGGACTTTATTTAAGGGCGCTACTTCGTGGTCTATTCAATAGTCCTTCCCGAAACCAAGCTCTGGTAGCTCGGCTTAAGGATATTGAGAGGAAGAAGGGGTTGTCTTATCTCGCTCGAGTGTTAAGATGGGTAGATGAGGCTACCTACAGTCGGGTAGGACCTAACGATAGTCAGAGGATAATTCGGGCATTGGAGGTTTATTTTGCCACGGGGATGGCGATGTCGGAGCATATAAAGAGAGCTCCTTTTGGGGAGGAGCGATATCCCAATCTGAAGATAGGGCTTATCCTACCACGAAAACTACTTTATCAGCGAATAGAGGAACGAGTGGAGAAGATGTTCGAAAACGGCTGGGTAGATGAGGTAAGGAGACTAATCGAGAGAGGTATTCCTGAGGATGCCCATGCCTTTAATGCTTTAGGATATCGTGAAGTCGTCGCTCATATCAAAGGAGAGCTCTCACTTGAGGAGGCAAAAGAGAGGATAAAGAGGGAAACGCGTCATTATGCGAAAAGGCAACTTACCTGGTTTAGAAAGGAGGAGGGGATAAATTGGTTTGAGGTAACAAAGGAGGAGGAAGTTTATCCTAAAATAGAGATTTTGGTTAAGCAATTTTTAACCGAGAAAGGGAGAGAAGATGGCAGATTCTCCTAATAACATTCAGGATGAGTTCTTCAATCGCCTTCGGCGGGAGCGGGTTCCCGTTGTTCTTCATTTGATGAACGGATTTAAGATCAAGGGCAGGATCAAAGGTTTTGACAAGTTTGCTCTGGTGATCGAAGCTAATGGGCAGGAGCAGATTGTGTTTAAACATGCCATATCCACGGTGAGCTCGCCTAAGACATTTCGCAATAAGCTAAACCTTGAACCTTTGCTTGAAGAGCGGAATAAGGGAGAGAGTGATACCCGCGATAAGTAATTTAGGCGTATAAGGTGAATGTGTCCGATACTAACGAGAGAGAACGGACATTAATAATAGGTGTTTATCTCGATTATCGAGAGAAGGGGGAGGCTGAAGATTCTCTTTGTGAGCTTGTCCATCTCGCTCGAGCAGCAGGGGCGGAGGTGGTTGGGTCTTATCTTCAGCATAGAAAGAGACTAGATCCTCGGTATTTAGTGGGAAAGGGGAAGATAGAGTATTTAGCAAGGGAGGCAGAGGAAAAAAAGGCAACTTTAATCGTTTTTGATGGAGAACTAACTCCGGCCCAGCAGAGGAATATTGAGCGGGCTACTTCCCTGAAGATAATCGATCGCACTGGTCTCATCCTTGATATATTCGCTAAAAGAGCCCACACCAAGGAAGGGCGTCTTCAGGTAGAGTTGGCACAGCTTACCTATCTTCTCCCCCGTTTGGTGGGGAGGGGGCAGTACCTTTCCCAATTGGGTGCTGGGATTGGCACCAGAGGACCTGGGGAGACAAAGCTGGAGATAGATAGGCGGAAGATAGAGAGAAGGATAACCCGGATAAGACGGGAGATAGAGAAGATCGCCCGGAGAAGAGAGGAACAGAGGAAGAGGAGGAAGAAGCGGGTAGGAATACCTCTGGTCGCCTTGGTCGGTTACACCAATGCGGGGAAGTCTCTCCTTTTCAATCGGCTCACTCGTGCCTCCGCTTCGGTGAGCTCTCGAGTTTTTGAGACCTTAGACCCCTTGATCAGGCGGGTTGTCCTTCCAAATAGAGATGTTTTCCTCCTTGCCGATACAGTGGGTTTTATCAGAAAGCTTCCCCATCAGTTGGTTGCCGCTTTTAAGGCCACTCTGGAAGAGGTGGCGCAGGCGGATCTTATATTGGATGTAGTTGATATCTCCAATCCGGAATATCTTAAACACAAGAGGACAGTAGAGCAGGTACTCTCCGAAATCCTAACCGAAGAGAAGCCTATAATAACGGTATTGAACAAGATAGACAAACTGGACGAAAGGGAACTGCTCAACTTGAGGCGTAGATGGGGCGAGGAGGCGATCTTTATTTCTGCTTTAACTGGAGAAGGGATAGCTCAGCTTTTAGATCGTATCTCCTTCGTGATATTGCCACCACGGGAGGTGGTAAGGTTTTCCTTCCCTCTTGCCGAAGGAGAGGCATTGGCGAGGCTTAGATCAGAGGGGAAAATAATTTCCCTTAAGGTATCAAAAGGGCGTATAATAGTGGAGGCAGAAGTTTCAGATTTTGTTTTCCATCGATTGAAAAGGTTTTCTTTAAGGGGTTTGAAGAAAGCAGAAAAGGCGGTTTAAATAGAATAGGAGGATCAGTTAATGTTAAGGAGAGGTATTATTCCTTTGATCCTTATCCTGATTATTTCTTCTCTCCTTTTTGCCCAGGGGAAGGCTAAGGTGAGGATTGCGGTGGTGAATTTTGAAAACAAGAGCCATTGGTATTGGTGGGGAGATAGGTTAGGCGAAGCGGCAGCTGATGTTTTTGTGACCGATTTGTTAGATACAGGTAAGTTCTCGGTTATCGAGCGGGAGAAGTTGGAGACGGTACTTAAGGAGCAGAACCTTGGCGCCTCTGGCTTGGTTACCCCGGAGACAGCGGCGAAGGTGGGAAGGCTCCTTGGAGTGCAATACATCCTTACCGGTTCCATTACCGAGTTCGCCATAAGCAGAACCGGTGGTGGCTTCAGGGGGTTTGGGGTAGGAGTAACCACGGGCAAGGTGGTGCTCAATGCTCGCCTAATCAATACGACCACCGGCGAGATCGAGCTTGCCGCCGAAGCTGCAAATAAGAAAAGATTGGTAGGAGCAAGGGTAAAAAACGCCAGTTTCTATCAGAGTTATAATTATGGGCTTGCTAATGAGGTGATGCATCCGGCAGTTGAGAAGATAGTGGCGAAGATCGTGGAGAAAGTGGGAAATCTATCCCAATTGAGCGTGAAGGGGAAGGTGATAAAGGTCAGTGGCGCCAATCTATATATCAATATCGGAAGCAATTGGGGGGTCAAGGTGGGTGATGTCTTCGAGGTCTTCCGGAAAGGGGAGGAGTTGATTGACCCCGATACGGGACTTCCTCTTGGTGCAGAGGAGGAAAAGGTGGGAGAAATCGAAGTGGTGAAGGTGAAGGAGAAGTATGCTGTTTGCAGGACTCTTTCTGGTAGCCCACAGGCTAAAGATACGATAAAGAAGAAAAAACAGTAGGAATTTGGGAGGCTTGGAGATGGCTATGGGGAAAGGAAGGGTGGTATTTGCTTGTTTTTTCGCCTGGCTTTTTCCCGGTGGAGGGCACCTCTTTCTCAAGAGATGGGGGAGGGGGGTAATCTTCTTCCTTCTCATCATCGGGATGTTCCTTCTCGGTATATTTCTCAAGGGGAAACTATACTCTATCTCTGAGGGTCCCTTCCTTTCCCTATTAGCTGCCTTGGGGGATCTCGGTATTGGCCTTCCTTATTTCATTGCCAAGTATGGAGGGCTTACCTCTCCCGACATAACCAGTTTTGCCTTTAATTATGGGACTACATTTCTTATCGTGGCTGGTCTTTTGAATCTCCTCCTCATTCTCGATGCTTATGATATCGCCGTTGGCAGGAAGGAGTGATGATGATGTTGAGTCATTTCCTTTTGATGGTGGTCTATGCCGGGGTTGTCTCCACCGTTTTCTCTCTCATTATGAAGAATGAGAAGAAAGAGAGGTTGAGGTTTGGGATCATCTTTTTCCTTTCGTTTCTCGCCTTCGCTTTGGCCGTTGGTTGGATAATGTATCCCTTTCCGTGATAGTGAAGAAGATAAGCTCATTTTTATATTTCTGGTTCCCGGTTTTGGGATATATGGGAGTGATCTTCTACTTCTCTTCACTTTCTCAACCAGGTATTCCCTCCATATTCCCCGATTACCTTCTTCATATGGGGGAATATTCTTTGCTCTCGTTTCTTATCGTTAGAGCAGTAAGGAAGGGCTTGATGCAACGGAAAGTTTCTCTCGAGTGGCTTTGGGGGATCGGTATATCCCTCGTCTATGGTATTTCCGACGAATTTCACCAATCTTTTGTGCCCGGAAGGTCCCCTGAGCTTAGAGATATTTTATTCGACTTTATTGGGATTATTCTTGGTTATATTTTTCTTCTTGTCGTCCATCACTTGCTCTTCAAATTTAGGGGAGGGGTTCGTGTTTTGGCGAATAAATGATCTTTCTTTTGCATAATTATAGTGGAGATTCTTTCCACAAAAATTGTGGAATAATTTGTGGAAAAGCGAGTGGATTTCAAATGTATCTCTTGGAAGAAAGGAGGATAAAAGCAAATTGCACAAGGCTTTGTTCGGTTTGCTAACATATTGAGAAATAAAGAAATATCTAAGGAGGGGTAAATGAATAAAAACTTTAAGGATGTGGTGGACCTGAGGCGTCCCTTGGGTTCCGCCTTTTGGCGGAAAGGGTGGCTGTGGATTTTTTGGGTGATATTGGGGCTCTACATCGTTTTCTCCACCCTTTACGCGGTTAGGCCAGATGAAGTGGGGGTCATCCTTCGTTTTGGGAGGTATGTCCGCACCACTCAGCCTGGGCTTCATGTCAAGTTACCTTTCTCTATCGAGAAGTTATACCGAGTTAAGGTGAAGCACATCTTCAAGGAGGAGTTTGGTTTTCGCACCTTGGTACCCGGTGTTAAGACGCGATATGCGGAGAAGAAATTCCTTGATGAGTCCTTGATGTTGACCGGTGACCTGAACGCTGCCGAGGTAGAATGGATTGTCCAGTACAAGGTGAAGGATGCCCGCGCCTATCTCTTCAATGTGCGGAATGTGAGAAATACCATTAGGAATGTATCCGAAGCTGCTATGCGTCAGGTGGTGGGGGATAGGAGTATAAGCGATGTTTTGACCGTAGGTAGGGTGGAGATAGGCAATGAGGTTGAAAGGATAATGCAGCGCCTCCTCGATAAGTACAAAGTCGGAGTGAAGATAGTTACCGTGAAGCTCCAGGGGGTAGATCCTCCGGATCCGGTGAAACCGGCGTTCAATGAGGTGAACGAGGCGAGGCAGGAGATGGAGCGGATGATAAACCAAGCTTGGGCGGAGTACAACAAGGTGATCCCCAGGGCAAAGGGTGAGGCTGAAAAGACGATTCGCGCAGCAGAAGGGTATGCCATAAACCGAGTCAACCGAGCGAAGGGTGATGCAAATCGGTTTATTGCCTTATGGCAGGAGTACCAGAAAGCAAAGGATGTTACCAAGAGGAGGCTCTATATCGAGATGATGCGCGATGTTCTCCCCACTATTCAGAGGAAGTATATAATCGATGTTGATCAGAAGGGGCTCCTTCCCTTCCTCAACCTTAAGGAGGAGAAGAAATGAAAGGGCGTCACATCGCGTTGATCATTTTCGCCCTCTTGGGGCTGATTGTTCTCAGTTCCTCCATTTACACCGTAAATGAGATGGAGCAAGTAGTGATCACTCAATTTGGCCGTCCAGTAGGAGGGGCGATCACCGAACCGGGGCTCCACTTCAAGATCCCCTTTATCCAGCGGGCGAACTATTTTGAGAAAAGGCTACTCGAGTGGGATGGGGAGGCTAATCAGATCCCGACCAAGGATAAGAAGTATATCTGGGTCGATACCTTCGCCAGGTGGAAGATAGTGGATCCCCTTCGCTTTCTCCAGTCAGTGGGGGACGAGGATGGGGCTCAGGCGAGGCTCGACGATATAATCGATGCCGCGGTGCGGGATGCGGTGACCTCTCATCTCCTTATCGAGGTGGTGAGGAATAGCAATCGCCCCTTAATCACCGAGGAGGGAGAACTAAGAGAAGAAGTTGCGGTTAAGATCTTCGAGGGAAGAGAGAAGATCTGCGAAACTATACTTAAGAACGCCTCTCAGATTATGCCCCAGTATGGGATTAAGTTGGTCGATGTTCGTATCAAGCGGATAAACTACATCGAGGATGTACGGCGGAAGGTGTATGAGCGGATGATATCCGAAAGGAAGCGGATCGCCGAGCGGTATCGTTCTGAGGGGCAGGGGAAGGTTGCGGAGATCCAGGGTGAAAAGGAGAAGGAACTGAAGCGGATTACCTCTGAGGCTTACCGTAAAGCTCAGGAGATAATGGGTAAAGCGGATGCCGAGGCGACCAAGATATATGCCCAAGCCTACAATCGGGATCCTGAGTTCTACTCATTCTTGAGGACCTTAGAGAGCTATCGGAAAACCTTGAAGGGAAAGACCATGATCATCCTCACCACCAAGAGCGATTACCTCAAGTACTTGAAGAACATCCAGAGGTAGATGAAGGAGAAGGTTGCACTTTCTCGGGTCTCCTCTTATGGAGAGGTAGAGGAAGGGATAGAAAAAGCCCTTTCCTTGATTGGAGGGATCGAGCGATTCATCCCCCGAGGAAGCAGGGTTCTTCTCAAACCGAACCTCCTTTCTCCAAATCCTAAGGAGAAGGCGGTCACCACTCATCCTGCGGTGGTAGAAGCGGTAGCGCGAATGGTAATTCGAGCTGGAGGGGAGCCCTTGATAGGCGACAGTCCGGCGCTGAGCGATTTAGCGAAGGTAGCCGAGGTGGCAGGGATTACCGAAGTAGCGGATAAGACGGGGGCGGAGCTTGTTCCCTTTTCTCAATCGGTTTCCATTACTCCGCCCCCTTCCGCTACCTTCAAGAGGATAGAAATAGCAAAGGAGGCGGTAGAAGCCGATGTGATAATAAACCTTCCCAAGGTGAAGACCCACAACCTGATGGGTCTTACTTTGGCGGTGAAGAACCTCTTTGGCTGTATAGTGGGTAGGAGGAAGGCGCAGTGGCATCTGAGGGCAGGAAATAACCCCCATTTTTTCGCCTTGATGCTACTTGATCTCTACTTGGCGATAAAGCCTGCGCTTACTATTGTTGATGGCGTTGTTGGTTTAGAGGGGGATGGTCCAGGAAGTGGGGGAACTCCCCGGAAACTTGGCTTCGTGATGGTGGGGAAGGATCCGTTGGCAATAGATTTTGCCATCACCTCTCTCTTAGGGGTCTCCCCTGATACTCTACCTCACCTATTTGAAGCCAAGAGGAGGCATCTATTTGACCCAAAAGATTTGGAGCTTGTAGGGGATGATCCTTCTGGTTTCCTTCTCTCCGACTTTAAGATGCCTCGGGTCTCATCTGTAAGAAGCGGGCTCCTTTCGCTTTTTACCCGCCTTTTTAGAAAAAACCTCTCTCCTCGACCAGTAGTGAACGAGGAACAATGTGTGCTTTGCAGTCAGTGTGTCTCTGTTTGCCCCCCGAAGGCGGCACGAGAGGAGGAGGGAAGGATAGTCATTGATTACCGTAAATGCATCAGCTGTTTTTGCTGTCAGGAGGTATGCCCTGAAGGGGCGATAGAGGTGGTCGAGGGTTGGTTTGCTAAAAAACTCCTTAAGAATTAGCGAAGTTTAATCGGCACCGGGGTAAAGGTGAGGACAAAGATGGCGAGGGCGATAAAGCCAAGGATTAATCTGTTCCTTCCCAGTTCTATATCGTCATCCAGGGTTGGTGGATGGCGAAATCCGAGAATGAGGATGAGAACCGCCCAAAAGAACCAGCCGTAAAAACGATATACTATCCCCAAACTGAGAATAGCCAAGAAAACGAGACCGGATATCTTTGAATAAGCCTTGCGAAAGATGGAGTAGGCGATATGTCCTCCATCGAGCTGGCTCACCGGAAAAAGGTTGTAAGCGGTAACCAAACACCCAAACCAGCCGGCAAAAGCCATCGGATGGAGTAGAAGGTCGAAACCGTCAGGAATAGGGGGAAGGAATAGATGTTCCATTATCTTGAAGAGCAGTGGTTCACCGATCTCGAAGTACAGTCCCTGATGGGTAACAGCTATGGGGATCACTCGGGAGAGCCGAAGGCCATAGTATAGGGTAGGAAGGGCGAGGAGGAAGCCAGACAGGGGACCAGCTATCCCAATATCAAAAAGCGCTCGTCTGTTTACGATGGGGGATCGGATCTTTATAAAGGCGCCGAAGGTCCCGACGATAGTAGGAGCGGGGATGAAGTAGGGAAGGGTGGCATCTATCCCGTAATAACGACAGGCTAAGTAGTGTCCCGATTCATGGGCGAGGAGAATCGCCATAATAGTTCCCGCAAAATAAAGACCTTTAAGGATAACTTCTGGATGGCTGAGGAGGTTTCCTATCAACCCACTCCTTCCTAAGTCCATCTCCTCGAAGGCGAGATAGTTTAGTATTCCCACGAAGAGGGTTGTCCCCAAGGTGAGAAGAAATAGAAGGAGATTCAACCATATCTTTTTTCTCCTTTTTCTGAGGAGTATTTTTTCCCCTTCTTCGGTTAGTTCGTGATAGAAATAAGGTTTTTCCTCCATCTTTTTCCTCTTCGGTTTAAGATATCCTCATTTTCCCTTGAGGTCAAGGAGGTTTCCTTGAATCCGTTTCTGGTATGTGGTATAAGGTAGGGGCAATTTCCGAGGAGGAAGATGTATCCGCAGGTAGTGATACTGGGAAGGCCCAATGTGGGTAAATCAACCCTATTTAACCGGATTACCCGGAGCAGGCGGGCTATTGTAGATCCCACCCCGGGTATCACCCGGGATTGTCTTATCTCGGAGGTGGAGTGGGAGGGTAAGAGGTTCAATCTCATCGATACCGGAGGCCTTGATCTTTTCACTGATGATTCTCTTTTCGAGAAGGTGCGGGAGCGGGTACTCTCAGTTGTAGAGGAGGCGGATGTCCTCCTTTTTGTGGTTGACGCCAAGACCGGGGTTTCCCCACTGGATGAGGAGTTGATCCAGCTTATTCGTCGCTACGATAAACCCTTTATATTGGTGGTGAACAAGATCGATGAAGAAAAACATCTCGTCAATCTGTACCAGTTCTATGAACTTGGGCTCTCCGAGGTAATCCCTATCTCCGCGGAGCATAATCGGGGAATAGGGAGGTTGCTCGATCGGGTGGTTTCTTTGATCCCCTCGGTTTCGAAAGAGGAGGAACCGGAGGAAGAGACGAAGCTGGTGGTGGTGGGAAGGCCCAATGTGGGCAAGTCAACCTTGGTCAACCGACTTATTGGAGAGGAGAAGGTACTCGTTCATGAAAAGCCGGGAACTACACGCGATGCGGTTGATTTGGTTTTCTCCTATAAGGGAAAGAGATATCGGATAATCGATACGGCGGGAATAAGGAGAAAAAGCAGGATCAAGGAGCGTTTCGAGGTGGTGAGTGTTCTTAAAGCACGAGGGAGTCTCGAGCGAGCGGAGGTGGCTATTCTTCTTCTTGATGCTGAGGAAGGAATCACCAGCCAAGATGTCGCTATCGCTCATTTCACTCATAGTGCTGGAGTGGGACTGGTGATAGCGATGAACAAGTGGGATCTCCTTCCGAAAAGGAAGGGGCTGGAAGAGGCATATCGGGCGAGGATCAAGGAAAGGCTTAAACCGATTGACTATTCGCCCATCCTCTTCATTTCAGCGAAAGAGGGAAGGGGTGTTTACCGAGCGGTTGAGGCAGCGGAGAAGGTGGCAGAAAATAGGAGAAGAAGGATACCCACCGGTGTTTTGAATCAGTTCTTAAGAGGGATTATTTCTCGATATCGTCCTCCGGCGTCCAGGAAGGGGTTTCCTAAGATCTATTATGGTACCCAGGTTTCGGTTAGCCCGCCTACTTTTGTCCTCTTCGTTAACGATCCGGATCGGATCTCCAAGAATTATCTTCGTTATCTGGAGAACAGGTTCCGCGAGGCGTTTGATTTCACCGGGACGCCGCTGGTGATAAAGCTTAGAAAGAGCGAGTAGGAAGCTAATTTGATTGACGTCTCCTCCTCTCTTGTGGTAAACTTCTAAAAAATACGGTAGTTTTAAGAGGAGAGGAAAAGTTGGTATTCTTCAATTATGCTACCAAGGAGATAACCGCTAAGATAGTCTATTATGGACCGGGCCTTAGTGGTAAGACTACCAATCTCCAGTACATCTACAACAGCCTTCCCCAGGGGAACAAGGGGAAGATGATATCCCTGACTACTGCCGATGATAGGACCCTCTTTTTTGACTTCCTTCCCATCGAGCTTGGAACAATAAAAGGGATGCACATCAGAATCCAGCTTTACACCGTTCCGGGGCAGGTCTTTTATAACAGCACCAGGAAGTTGGTACTTCAAGGTGTCGATGGATTGGTTTTCGTTGCCGATTCTCAGAAGGAGATGCTTGAGGCGAATCTGGAGAGCTGGGACAATTTGGAGAAGAACTTGAAGGAGCAGGGAAGGAGGCTCAGAGACATTCCCCATGTGGTTCAGTATAATAAACGGGACCTGCCGAACATTATGCCTGTCTCCGATATCAATACGATGTTGAACAAATACGGTGCCCCTTATTTCGAGGGGATAGCGATAAGGGGGGTGGGGGTTTATGAATCTCTTAGAGAGGTAGCGAAGTTGGTTCTCACCAGGATATCGCAGGAGTACGGAGGGGCGGAGATAGATACTTCTGCAATTAAGGAGTCGCACGAGGTGTTGGCTACCTCCCCACCGGAGGCTATTGCTACTACTCCTCCGAAGACACTTGAGGAAAGGGAGGGAGATCTTTCGGAGATTATTCAGGAGGTGAGTGCAAAAAGAGCAAAGGTTAGCGCGAATAAGGTTGATGAGTTGGAGGATTTTTACGAAATTCAGGCAGGAGATCTTGATATAGGTGATGAGATAATCACCGAGAGTGATTTTGTTTCTTCTGAAAGGAAGGCTTCTTCCATCATTGCTGATAAGACTGAGAAGAGGGGGACACCGTCCCTGAAGAAGCCGAAAGCTGCCAAAATTGAAGAGAAGGAAATCTCCCTTCCCGTTTCTATCACCGTTGATAAGGATGTTGAACTCGTTCGCCTTAAATTGAACCTCGAGATAAAGATCACAAAAAAATAATAACCTGAGAAATAAAGGTGAAAGGTAAGACTTTCGCAATCTTCTTCCTTTTTCTTGGCTTTGAGTGTTTCCTCTTTGGGTTTCAGGGGCTTTCCAAGAAGGATCTGGAAAGGTTGAAGCCATCTGAGCAAATGGACCTCATTCCCGCCAAGAAGCTCAAGGGTATTTCCCTTATAGCCCATATCGATTGGTCTCCCGATGGCAAGTCGGTCGCCTTTGATGATGGGAAGGATATATTCATCTATGAACTGAAGGGTGATACCCTTCGCCGGCTTACCAACTCAAATGAGGAGAAGGTGGTCCTTTCCCGGAGAAGGAGAAAGGTAGAGGTTCCGGTTAGGTATAGCTTCCCCAGGTTCTCGCCTGATGGTAAGTTTGTCGTTTGCGTTCGTTTCTTAAATGAGGATAGCGATTTGGTTATCTTTTCCCTGCCTGATGGAGAGAGGTTTCCTCTTCCTAACACTAAAGGAGGAACCGAGCCAGCCTGGACCCCAGAAGGGAGGCGGTTGGTATTTGTTAAGGATCGGCAGATTTTTATAGTGAACCGGGATGGAAGCGAGCTTAACCAGCTTACGGATTTAGTCTATGCCTCCTCACCGAGTTGTCCCAGGAGATTGGGTAGAATAGCTTTTATCTCTGGTCTTTACAACGACCTTGGGATCTACCAGATGAGTTTTAACGGTAGTGACATCAGGCTGGTGAGAAAGATCCCGGGTCTTATCTCCTTCTCCTATTCTCCCGATGGTAATCTTATAGCCTATTGTGCCAAGAAGGAATGGGCGTTAGTGAGTTTATATGTTATGGATGTTGAGGGCAACATTGTGCGGGAGATATCGGAGGTAAGCAATACCAATCCGGGCTCTCCCTGTTGGGATGAGACGGGAAGGAAGATAGCTCTACCTGAGGAGGCGCTTAATGGGGGGTTCAAGGTAGTTGTCTTCGAGCTTAGGGTTAAGTCTCTGATATTTGGCAAGCTAATGGGTATCTTCTTAATCATAGGGTTGGCTGGTGCTGCTGGTCTTGCCACTTACTGGATCTTAAGGTTTTACTCCGCAAGAAGAAAGCCGTTAGCGGTGCCTCAACCTATCGATTCTACTTCTTTGGAGGAGGCGGAAGAGGAAGAAGCCCTCTTAGGAGATGAAACTCCTACGGTAAAGCTTTCGCCGAGGCCTTCTGGTTCAAAGGGGAGAGGGGATATTACTGCTGAAACTGAGATAAAGGCTCCGGGTAAGGTTAAAGGCAGGGTTTTATCGGATTTTGGTGAGCCTCTTCCCGAGGTGCGAGTTGACATCCTTGATGGTGTGGGTGATGTGATAAAGGAGATAAGGAGTACTCCTGATGGCTCTTTTTCCTTCGATGAGGTTCGCCCAGGGACATACACTATAGCCGCTCGCGCCTCAGGCTATCTTTCGGGAAGCGAGTCGAAGAAAATCCTGGCTATTAGTCCGGGAGAGGAAGTTTCGGTGGAGCTCATCCTGGAGAAGCCGGTATTTAAGGTGGTTGGGGAGCTCTACGATACCACTAATCAATTCCCCCTTCCCGATGCCACCATCGAACTAATAGATGAGAGCACCAAGGAAGTAAGGACCACCAAGACGGGGGCTAACGGAGAATTTGAGTTTTCCGATTTGAAGCGGGGAAGAAATTATATACTTCAGGCGTCAAAAGAGGGCTATAAGCGGGTTTTCCGTTCGCGGGCGGTCTTCACTCCTGGTGCTTCCAAAATTGTTTCGAAACAGCTCGAGCTCGCTCCTGGCTATGGGGTTTTGCGAGGAGCGGTTTTGGACGATGAGACCAAGGAAGGAGTGGGCGAGGTGATTGTGATACTGAAAGGTAGAGGGGACCTTTCCTATGAGGACGCTACCTTCACCGACAATGAGGGGAAATTCCAATTCCTGAAGCTTCCCGAAGGGGGATTCTCCCTTTCCTTTTTAAAGGATGGATATACTGAGGAGACGAGGGAGGTGGAAGTTTTTGCTGGGATGGATAAATTTATCGAGGTTCCCTTTAAAAGATTTGGTTCAGCAGGTGGTATAGTAAGAGGAAAGGTGTTGACTATCAGGGGCACCCTTGTTTCTGGGGCTACCGTGAAGCTGGTCGATCGGGAGGGGAAGCTCGTTGCTACTACCCTCTCTTCAGAGGAGGGGGATTACCTTATAAAAGGGGTCTCTCCAGGAGCTTATCAGCTTAGCGCGGTTAAGGAGGGGGTGGGGAGGAGGGACGAGGTGATATTGTTAAAGTCAGGTGACGAGATAACCCTTCCTCTGGTGCTTAAGGAGAGGGATGTGGAGTTGTTCCGATGACAAAGAAGGATTTGGCTGAGGTGATATATCACAGGCATGGGGGGCTTTTAAAAAAAGAGGCGCTTAATCTGGTGGACCTTATTTTCTCCCTAATCGCTATGAGGTTGAAACGGGGGGAGAAGGTTAAGATATCCAGTTTTGGGGTTTTTTTTATAAGAAGGAAGAACGAAAGGGAGGTGGTGAATCCACAAACAGGGGAAAGACAGTCGATTCCCTCACACTACTCGGTTGTGTTCAAGCCATCCCAGCTTTTTGTGAAGCGTCTCAATTTGAACTCCACCCGGATGACCCGTTATGACAAGTGATAAGCTTAAGAACAGGATGTTGGGCGAAAAGCTCTACTTTAAGATAGGAGAAGTGGCGGAAATCGTTGGTGTTCCCCCTTATGTCCTTAGGTATTGGGAGACGGAGTTTAAACCCCTTTCCCCGGAGAAGAATTCTTCGGGACAGCGGATTTATTCCCGCCGTGATGTCGAGATCGTTCTTAAGATAAAGAAACTCCTTTACGAAGAGAGGTACACCATCGCTGGTGCGAGGAAGAAACTCGTTGAAGAGCTGGCTGGAAGGAGAAAGGAGGGAGCTCCACCCATTTCTGCCTCTGGCGGGGATGAGGCAAGGGATATATTGAGGAGGGTGAAAAAAGAGCTTAGCGATCTCTTGACAATCTTGGAGCGAGATGTTAATAAATGAATCGGGTCGGGACGTGGCGCAGGCTGGTTTAGCGCGCTGGACTGGGGGTCCAGAGGTCGGAGGTTCAAATCCTCTCGTCCCGACCATTTTTTGTTATCTTTCACGAGGGAATTATGGCGATCATATTGGTGACCAATGATGACGGTATCCTTTCATCCGGGATAAAGATGTTGGCTGAGGAGCTTGAGGAGGTAGGCGAGGTATGGGTGGTGGCTCCTGAGCGAGAGGTGAGCTCGGTAAGCCATGCCATTACCCTTAACCAACCGCTCCGAGCGGAGAAGATCGCCCCTCAGAGATATGCGGTATGTGGCACCCCTACCGACTGCGTTCTCCTTGGGGTGCTTAAATTGCTTCCAGCAAAGCCTGCCCTTGTTGTCTCCGGGATAAACAGAGGGGTGAACCTTGCTGACGATATCACCTATTCGGGCACCGTTGCAGGAGCTATGGAGGGGGCGTTGCTCGGTATTTCATCCTTTGCCATCTCTTTTGAGGATTCCGATGGTGATTTCAAAAAGCCAGCTTTGTTTGCCAAGGTTTTATCCTCTAAACTTATTAAGTCCCCCCTTCCCCCAGGGAGGTTTCTCAATGTCAATGTGCCCTCTTCCGAGATCAAAGGGGTCAGAATCACGCGACAAGGAAGGAGAAGCGGAGGGGAATCGGTTCTGGAGCGGGTTGACCCCCGAGGGAAGCTCTATTACTGGATTGGTCCCCAACATTATCCCGAGGGAGAGCCGGAGGATACTGACATTGGCGCTTTGAAAAGAGGCTATATCTCAATCACCCCCCTTAGGCTCGATTTGACGGATTACCAACTACTTCCCCAGTTGAAAGAGGATTGGGAAAAGGAATTTGCCTCGTTTCTTGAAGGATGAATAATGGGCAAAAGCGGTTCAGAGAAGCGTCCTCATATCATCCGGAGGTTGTACGATTGGGTTCTTCATTGGGCAGAGACCCCGTATGGGAGCCCTGCTTTATTCGGGCTCGCTTTTGCCGAATCCTCCTTTTTCCCTGTTCCCCCTGATGTTCTCCTCATCGCCCTTTCGATCAGCAAGCCCAAGCGGTCTTTTTTCTACGCCGCGATATGTTCTGTAGGATCAGTGATCGGTGGAATGTTCGGTTACTATATCGGGCTCCAGCTTTTCAACCTTGTTGGCGAGCGGATACTTACCTTCTATGGGGTAATGAATGAGTACTATCGGATAAAGCATCTTTATGAGACATATAACGCCTGGGCAGTGGGGATCGCCGGATTTACCCCTATACCGTACAAGGTGTTCACTATAGCGGCGGGAGCGTTCAAGATAAACTTTGCCGTGTTTCTTGTTGCCTCTACAATTAGTCGTTCTGCCCGTTTTTTCTTGGTTGGAGGTTTGATCTATAAGTTCGGCGCCAAAATAAAGGAGTTCATTGAACGCTATTTCAACCTCCTTACCATCATATTTGTGGTCGCTCTGGTCCTCGGGTTTTTTCTTGTTAAGTATTTGCTCAAATAAAAAGGGGCTTGTCAGGGGAGGGGTTTTAATTTATATTTTTAGCAGAGTGGTCGGGGCGTAGCGCAGACTGGTTAGCGCGCCTGCTTCGGGAGTAGGAGGTCGGAGGTTCAAATCCTCTCGCCCCGACCATTGTTGCTCTTAACTTTCTCTTAAGTAAGGTCTTCTTTATGATTGCCCGAAGGTTTTTCATCTCGGGAAGGGTGCAGGGGGTTGGTTTTCGTTACTTCGCCATTGCTCAGGCGAGTGAGCTCGATATTACCGGTTGGGTTCGTAATCTTCCTGATGGCCGAGTAGAGGTTTATGCCGAGGGGGAGAAGGAGAGGATCGAGGAGTTTTATCACCGACTCTCCAAAGGTCCTCCGGCGGCTATTGTCGTTTCCGTAGAGGTAAAGGAGGAGACGCCGAAGGGTTCATATCAGTCGTTTATGGTCAAATATTAACCATCCCAAAGGAGGATAACCAGTGACAAATTTAGCCGAGAAGATTCGGGATATACCAGATTTTCCCAAGAAAGGTATTATTTTTAAAGATATCACCACTCTTTTGAAGGATAAAGAGGCATTTCGGGAAGCGGTTGACCGCCTGGCTGAGCCCTTTGAGGGGAAACCGGTCGATTTGGTGTTGGGGATTGAATCTCGAGGTTTTATCTTCGCCGCTGCAGTTGCTTATAAGCTGGGGGTGGGTTTCATTCCGGCACGGAAACCGGGGAAGCTCCCCGCAGAGACGATTTCCGCCACCTATGAGCTCGAATATGGCACCGATTCCATCGAGCTCCATCGCGATGCAATAAAATCGGGGCAGAATGTTCTCATCGTGGATGACCTAATCGCCACTGGGGGAACGGCGAAAGCAGCCTGTGAGTTGGTGGAGAAGCTGGGCGGTAAGGTTTTAGGGGTGGCTTTTCTTATTGAGCTCACTTTCTTGAAGGGAAGGAATAAGCTTAGGGATTACGATGTTTTCTCACTTATAGAATTTTAATAAGCGAACCCCCCTTCTTATTTTGCTCGGCAGAGTAAGAAGGGGGGTTTTTTATTAAAACCTCACGCCTCCCAAGATAACATAGGTAAAGCTCGCGCCGGTAGCGAATGAACGGAGTGCCTGTAGCTCTACAGTAAAAGCGGGTCCATGACTCATTCCGAATTCAAGTCCTCCGATGAGATGCATCCCTGTGTTTTTGGAGAAGGTTAGG